>Ga0335069_10007399_pt1 | contig 15862 bp, 11 predicted proteins | sample Lox_Sample_11_FD_206714 | JGI IMG/M metagenome (GOLD analysis project Ga0335069, IMG submission 206714) | Soil microbial communities from Loxahatchee National Wildlife Refuge, Florida, United States - Lox_Sample_1.1 | ecosystem: Environmental > Terrestrial > Soil > Wetlands | place: USA... | reverse complement strand
TCGCCCGAAAGCTGTGAGGAAGATAATGCTTAACGATGGCGCGATGGCGGACAATTGGCGTTGGATTTCCAGACCGTTGGTGCCAGGAAGATGCAGGTCGAGGATTATACAGCCCTCCTGCGGAATAGTCGCTATATCCTGGAATTGACGGAAAGATTCATACGCAGATGGTTTGTAACCGTGCTCTTCTAGTAGGCGTAATATCGATCGCCGGAACAGTACATCATCCTCAATTACGATTATGGGCTCGCCCGGATGCTCTACTTGCTTTGCTCTGGTTTTCAACTTAACTCGCTCGGGACGGTAAATTCGAAGGTCGCACCACGATTCGGGCTTTGTCGGACGTGCACCTCTCCCCCATAGGACTCGACGATCGATCGTACAATAGCGAGCCCCATCCCAGTCCCTTTCTCCTTCGTGGTGAACAGCGGTTCAAAGATCCGGTCGAGGTCGCCAGGAGTGACGCCATGACCTGTGTCACTGACTGCTATTGCAATGGATCGAGCGTCCTTTTGAAACGCCCGAATATTTACTATTCGCTTGGGCGAATCCGCCAATGTGACCGCATCCGCGGCGTTCCGCACCAGATTTAGCAGTACTTGTTCGATTCCGGTGCGACTGGCGGCGATGTTAGGCAGCCCTTTCTCGATGTTTATCTTGAGAGCAATACCTCTCAGGAGTAAATCGCTTCGGGTTAAGGCGACCGTGGTGGCTAGCAACTGGCTAACCTGAAAGCTTTCGATTCGAATTTCATTTCGGAAAACATTTTGGACCTGCCGAATATAGTCGCTGGCACGGCGTTCTGCGGAGATAATGTCGTCGATTATTTCCTTCAAACTTGCGCGCCTGGGGTGAGGGCGCTCGAGGATTCGGCGCGCCGTCTGTGCATTCGCAAGGATAGCTCCGAGCGGATGGTTAAGCTCATGCGCCATTGCGACAGTCATTTCGCCCAGGAGAGCGAAATTGGCCAGCTTCGCTGCTTCGTTTTGCAGTCTCGCAGACTCGATCGCGTCGCGTTGGCGCGACATGGCATTGGCGAAAATGTCCGCAACTACTCTAAGGCGGCGGAGCAGAGCCGGCGACCATTGCCGCTCGCGGTGAAAATCCGCGAAGCTGACGGCTCCCACGGTCTTTCCACCGATAGCCAAGGGCGCTATGACGGTCGCCTTAGGGCCCAGCGGGCCTGAAAAGAATTCTTTGTCGCGGTTGGCCTCAGCCGGAAGCGAGCGTACGCTAGGCATCACAAAGGTGGTGCCGGCACGAATTAGCGACGCAACCCATGGCAAGAAGTCAGTTGATCGGTACTTTGGGACAGGCGGAAATCCTGCCCGCGTCCATTGATAGAGCACCTGAAAGTCGGTGTTCTCAGGCAGGAACTCAGCGATTACCGAACGGTCGAGTCCGAGGCAGCGCGCGATTTTTTCCAGCCACTGCTCCATCTGTGTGCCGATTTCGCCGGATGGCACTCGTGCGAAAGCAGAAGACACCTGCTCCAAGATGACTGCAAAGGGCGGCTCCTCATTGCGTGACCGGAGTTTATCGTGGGAGCCCATAACTCGCTTTTATCTCACTCTGACAGCCGCCTCGTAATATCTTTAAGAGGCCACTCGTTTTCAAGCTATAACGGCTCCATACAAGCTCCACAGAGCGTGCGCCGCCCGGAAGCAATCGGATTCGAGCATGTGTAATTGCCTGCCTCCGGCGACTTGAACGCTGCGGGCTGAATAGGACTGTCATGAGACCTCGCCGGCCGGTGCTAGACCAAGGTCCAGCTTACCGGCAGAGATGATTTTTGCGATTATCCGTGGGATACGGGAAGCTGTGGCGGCATTGAGATGACGTGCTTTTCGGCAACGAGGGACTATGAAAGCAGGCGCTAGTCAGTTAACCGTGGCTCTGATTTCGTTGGTGGCTTTGGCCGCGATAGCGGCGGCACAAGATGTCCTGCCTCGGCCCGAGGTGCCCTTCAAGGGCGTCATCGATCTCGATGTTCGCAAGTCGACCCCCGACTGGGCCCCTTATACGCCTATGAAGGCGCCCGAGGGAGCTCCAAACGTTCTCTTGATCCTTTACGATGACACCGGTCTCGCGGCGTGGTCGCCCTATGGCGGCCGGATCAACATGCCGACACTCGACAAGCTGGCGGCCAACGGTTTGACGTATACGCAATTTCACACGACGGCGCTGTGCTCGCCGACCCGCTCCACGCTCTTGACCGGTCGAAACGCCAACGTAAACGGCATGGCCTCCATCACGGAAGGCGCCGAGGGATTTCCTGGAGCACATGGAAGGCTGCCGGATCAGGCCGCAACGATCGGTCAGATCCTGCAAGATAACGGCTATAGCACCTTCTGGCTTGGCAAAGATCACAACGTCGCGGAGCAGGATGTCGCCTCAGGCGCCAGCCGGAAACTGTGGCCGCTTCAGAAGGGCTTTGATCGATTCTACGGATTCATCGGCGGAGAGACCAACCAATGGTATCCGGATCTCGTGGAGGACAACCATTTCGTTGAGCCGCCATACAGTCCTGAACACGGGTATCACCTCTCGAAGGATCTCGCTGATCACGCCATCGCCATGATCCGCGACCAGAAGGCGACCAATCCTTCGAGGCCCTGGTATATGTGGTACAACCCGGGTGCCAACCACGCGCCTCACCATGCGCCGAAGGAATACATCGCAAAGTACAAGGGTAAGTTCGACGACGGCTATGAGGCATACCGGACGTGGGTCCTTGCGCGCATGATCGACAAGGGCGTTCTGCCGAAGGGAACGCAACTGACACCGCTCAATCCCTTGCCCGAGGCCATTGCGAATCCGGCGGATCATGTGCGACCATGGAATTCACTCAATCCCGACGAGAAGAAGCTCTTCTCGCACATGGCGGAGGTCTTCGCTGGGTTCTCGGAGTATACCGACGTTCAGATCGGACGGATTATCGATTACCTGCGTGACAGCGGTCAGCTCGACAATACGATCGTGCTCTATGCGGCTGACAATGGCACCTCCGGAGAGGGCACGCCCAACGGCTCGGTGAACGAGAACAAGTTTTTTAACAACTATCCTGACGATCTAGCTGAGAACATGAAATATCTGGATGTCCTCGGCGGACCGGACACCTATCCGCATTTCCCAACTGGCTGGGCCGCTGCTTTCTCTACACCCTTCCAAATGTTCAAGCGCTATTCAGAGTATTCGGGGGGCACCAGCGACCCGTTGATCATATCATGGCCAAAAGGCATCAAGGCCCGAGGGGAGATCCGCAACCAGTACCATCATTCCGTCGACATCGTCCCAACGCTCCTGGACATCATCGGTGTGGAGATGCCGAAAGTGTACCACGGCGTCGAGCAGTATCCGCTTCCTGGCGTCTCGATGCGCTACACCTTCGACGCCGCGCCTGATGCGCCGACTCGGAAGAAGCGTCAATACTACGCGATGCTCGGAACCCGCGGCATCTGGGAGGATGGCTGGCTCGCCAGCGCGCTTCACGCCCCATTTACGAATAAGGGCAATTTCGACAAGGACCAATGGCAACTCTACCACGTGGATGTCGACAGGTCCGAGTCGAAGGACCTAGCCAAGCAATACCCCGATAAGCTTCAGTCGCTCATCAAAGCCTGGTTCGAAGAGGCCGACAAAAACATGGTGCTGCCGCTCGATGACAGGACCGCCATGCAGCAACTGGCAGTTGAACGGCCTACCGAAGAGCCGCCGCGCGAACGGTATATGTATTATCCCGGCACCTCGCCTGTGCCAGAGGGTGTCGCCGTCAATGTGCGGAACCGCTCATACAAGATTCTCGCCAACATCGAGATCACAGATCCGAACGCGTCAGGCGTGATTATAGCTCACGGCTCCCGCTTCGGCGGCCACTCGCTTTTTATCAAAGACAAGAAACTGTTCTATGTTTACAACTTCCTGGGGATCAAACTGGAACAGAAATTCGTTTCGCCCGAGTTGAAGCCTGGCAAATACACGGTCGGAATGGAGTTCATCAGAGAGGGCGCCGGCAAGCATGGCGAATCTCTTGGAAAAATGAAACTCTACGTCAACGACAAGGTCGTAGCCGAAGGCCCGATGCGGACGCAGCCTGGCAAGTTCACGTTGTCGGGAGACGGCCTTTGCGTGGGGTACGACAGCGGCGATGCTGTCAGTCAGGAATACAAGTCGCCGGGGACATTCAAAGGCGGAACGATATTCGGCGTCGGCGTCACGGTCGAAAAGACTCAATACATAGATCTCGAAAAGGAAGCTGAACGCGCGCTTGCCGAGGACTAGAGCAGGCTGCTGAAATCCGAACGCAACGTGGAGCAGCTACACCAAGATCATGGTCGCGCGGGTCACGTTTTGGGCCGACGACGATTCGAAAGTCTCTGCCGCCGACCAGCAGACGCTGTGCGAATACGCCTACAATACTTTCACGAAGGAACTGGGATAGAACTTTGCGCTCGAAGATGAACCGGGTCCGGGGGTGTTGAAGGTGTCGGTTGCTATGACCGACGCGACTTCAGCCGTAGCCGAGTGAAATGCTGACGACTAATCTAATGGGAGATTCCTGATGAACTTGTGGAAGGCGAAGTATTTAGGCTTGGCGCTGTCGCTGTGTGCTGTGGCTGGATTGTCGCATGCCCCCGAAGCGCTGGCACAAAATAGAAAGCCCAATATCGTCGTCATCATGGGCGATGATGTCGGCTGGTCCAATATCGGCGTCTATAACCAGGGCATGATGGCCGGGCGGACACCGAATCTCGACAAGCTCGCGAAGGAGGGCATGAGATTCACGGACTACTACGCCGAGGCGAGCTGCACGGCAGGCCGGGCGAACTTTATCACTGGCCAATTGCCGATCCGCACCGGCATGACTACGGTCGGTCAGGCGGGTGCCAAAATCGGTCTGCCGGTGGAAGCCGTCACGATGGCGACAGCGCTCAAAGCGCAGGGCTACGCCACCGGCCAATTCGGCAAGAATCACCTGGGTGATCGTAATGAATTCCTGCCCACAGTGCATGGATTCGATGAGTTCTTCGGCTATCTCTATCACCTAGATGCGATGGAAGATCCTTTCCATCCCGGCTACCCAAAGCAGGCGTTATCAACCGTTGGCCCGCGCAACATCATCCACAGCTGGGCGACCGACACGGACGATCCGACCGAACAGCCGCGCTGGGGCAAGATCGGCAAACAGAAGATTGAAGACGATGGCCCACTACCGCCGCATCCCATCCAGGGCATCAAATACAACATGGAGACGGTGGACGACGCGTTTCTCGCCGCCTCGACTACATTCATGGACAAAGCCAGGGCCGCCCAGCAGCCCTTTTTCCTCTGGCTTAACCCAACGCGCATGCACGTCTTGACGCATCTTTCGCCCAAGTATGAAGCGATGCGGACTCCGGAGAACAATTGGACCGTCTACGAAGCCGGGATGGCCCAGCTCGACGATATAGTCGGCTCCGTAATGCAGTATCTCAAGGACAACGGTCTGGCTGACAACACGATCGTCGTTTTCACTACTGACAACGGCGCAGAGAACTTCACCTGGCCCGACGGCGGGCAGACTCCGTTCGCCGGCGCCAAAGGAACGGTCCTGGAAGGTGGTTTCCGCGTGCCGTGCATTCTGCGCTGGCCCGGCCACGTTCCCGCGGACTCCGTCCAGAACAGTATCTTTTCCGGTATGGATTGGTTTCCTACCTTCCTTGATGCCGCTGGTAACCCGAACATCAACGACCAGTTGCTCAAGGGCGTGAAACTCGGCGACCGGACTTATAAGAATCATCTGGACGGATACGACCAGATGGCCGTCATCACCGGTAAAGGCCCTTCCGCCCGCCACGAAATCTATTACTTTGCGGAGTCCACGCTGGGCGCGGTGCGCCTTGACGATTTCAAGTATCGTTTCGTTGACCAGCCGAACGGATGGTTTGGCGGAACCGTCAAGCCAAGCTGGCCGATTCTGGTCAACCTCCGGCTGGATCCGTACGAGCGGTCGGGGCTGACTGGATCAATCGACTATTACAACTGGTTCGCGTTCGAATTCTGGCGTTTCGTTTATGTGCAGCAGCAGCTCGGCAAGGAAGCACAAACCTTCCTTGATTACCCGCCGATGCAGGGGGGTGCCAGCTTCAACCTGTCCGCGCTGAAGGCGGAGCTTGAGAAGAAGATGGAAGAGGCTAAAAGCCACGGCCAGGGTGATTAGATGGGTATCTCACGGGGTGCTTCCGGGGAAGCACCCCGTGAGCGGCAGAGAGCAGTACACTTTGGCTGTGCTTTAGCTGGCGTCCCAAGCCTCGAGCTCCACCGTATGAAAACCCAACGCAGACAGAGCGTCAGCGCCGCGACCTTCTTGTGCGCGCTGGCGCTTATCGCGACCATCGCACGCGCCGCCGACCCGCTGCCGTCGTGGAATGATGGCAAGGCGAAACAGTCCATCATAACCTTCGTGGAGAAAGTCACGACGCCCACTTCGCCGGATTTCGTTCCAGTTGCCGAGCGCATCGCAACGTTCGACAACGACGGCACACTCTGGTGCGAGCAGCCGTTGCCCGTCCAGCTTTACTTCGTGCTCGACCGCGTCAAGGCGCTCGCCCCGCAGCATCCGGAATGGAAGACCAAAGAGCCGTTTGCCTCGCTGCTCAGGGGCGACGTGAAAAGTGCGCTCGCCGGGGGCGACCATGAGCTCCTCGAACTGATCATGGCGACGCACACGGGCATGACTACGGAGGAATTCGAAAAGATCGTCAAGACGTGGATTGCCAGCGCAAAGCATCCGAAGACCGGCCAGCTCTACACCGAAATGGTTTACCAGCCCATGCTCGAACTGCTCGCCTACCTGCGTGCCAACGGCTTCAAGAATTTCATCGTCTCGGGCGGGGGCATCGAATTCATGCGTGCGTGGGCCGAACAGGTCTATGGCGTCCCGCCCGAACAGGTCATCGGCAGCAGCGTCAAGACGAAGTTCGAGTTGCGTGATGGCCAGCCCGTCCTGATGCGGCTATCGCAACTGAACTTCATCGATGACAAAGCCGACAAGCCTGTCGGGATCAACCAGCATATTGGCCGGCGGCCTATCGCCGCATTCGGTAATTCGGTCGGCGACAGGCAGATGTTGGAATACACTCAGAGTGGTCGCGGTGCCCGCTTCATGTTACTGGTGCTGCACGATGATAGCAGTCGCGAATACGCTTACGGTCCAGCGCTCGGCTTGCCTGACGTCAAACTGGGCGCTTTCACCCCGGCGCTCTATGACGAGGCGAAGGCCAAGGATTGGACTATCGTCAGCATGAAGCAGGACTGGAAGCGCGTATTTCCGTTCCAGAAATAATGTTTGCCTGACCCCCATGAGAATGTGGAATCCGAAGTAGTTGCGTGGCCGTTCAAGACATAGCCGTGGGCTGAGTCGGCGCGACGCTGTGCCGCTTCCGGGGTCAGCATCATGGAAGCATCGTCACCAGAGCCGCTACAGAGGAGCATTATGACCTTTCTTGCAGACCAGCGGCCGTACCGGTCATATTCTTCCAGCGCCATAGGAGTGCTCGTCTGTGCGGCGCTGCTCATCGCGAGCTTCCAGAGCGTCGCGCGGGGCGCGGCTCTCTCACTGTACGAAACCGGCGCGCCGGATCTTGGTACTGCCAGTGCGGGGCGCGCTGCGATGGCGGCCGATGCTTCGACCGCAGCTGCCAATCCCGCTGGTATGACGTTACTCGATCGCTCGCAGTTGCTCAGCGCATCTGGTGCGCTGCTGCCAACAACCAATTTTGACATCGCTCCGCAGACGACAACGAAGGGCACGAGTGGGGGCAACGCCGGGGTGTTTATGCCGCTTGGTGGGTTCTTCTACGCTCACAAGTTGACGTCGCGCTTCTGGCTCGGCGTGGCGCTATATTCGGATTACGGTCTTGGCGTTAACTACAGCAAAGAATGGGTCGGACGCTATCATGTGACCCGGGTCGCGCTTTTCACCGGCAAGATCTCCCCATCGCTCGCCTATCAAGTAAACGAGTGGCTCTCCGTCGCAGCGGGGTTCAGTTTCGCGGTGGGTCGACTGACCTTTCAATCGAAAATTAACAATCAGCTTCCACCGAAAGGGGACGGTAATTTCTCTCTGGAATCCTGGGACGAGGCCTTCGGCGGTCACGCCGGGATCATGCTGATGCCGTTACCAAAATTGCGTATCGGGCTCACCTATCAGTCACCGGAATATTACAAGTTTGGTTTCAACCCGCATCTTAGTGATCTCGGGCCCGGGCTGAGCGCACTACAGCGGCGAATCGGTGGTTCGAAAATCAATATCCCTTTGGAAGAACCGCAGCAGGTTATGGCGAGTGCGCGGTATCAGATCCTGCCGAACTGGAGCCTGCTGGGCAATGTAGGGTGGCAGAATTGGTCAGCCTTCGGCGAGTTCCCGGTCGGTGTCACGACCTCGACCACGCAGAAGACCGTCGCGGCCAATCTGCACTTCTCGGATACTTGCCAAATCGCGATCGGACAACAGCTTCGCGTCGGTGAAAAGTGGCTATGGTCGGCAGGTTTCGCGTATGACAGTGCGCCCGTGTCGAAGGTGAACCGTAACCCTGTCCTTCCGATTGATCGCCAGCTTCGCTATGGCACAGGCATCCAATACGAGCTCAATCACGATGTTACGGTTGGCGCGGCTTGGGAATTCATGGACGCCGGTCCGGCACCCTATAGCAGTACCCGGTCCGCACCGCCGCCGCTCAAACCAAGTACACTGCAGGGGCATTTTTCGTCGAATTACCTCAATTTCCTGGCGCTTAATATCGGATGGAAGTTCTGACGTTACCGACGGGGCAAGCTCTCTTCACTCTAAGAGACAGCGCTCGATGAGCGCCCTGCTTTCTAACCGCGACTTGTTGCGAAAGGAACATCCTCACATGTGTAGCTACCTGAAAGTCTTGGCTGCGTTCGTCGTCGGCCTTGGTTTGTTAATTGGATGCGCGGAGTTGTCTCAAGCGAAAGAAGATGCGGTCACTGCTATCGACATCCTCCTTGAGCCGGACGTGACGATGCTCGAGCACGCTGAGGCTAACAACGCTCGCCTCTTGAAGGTCTACGAGAAGGGCTTCGCCCTCGATGCGATCCACCGTCCGCATATCACAATGATTCAGCGTTTCGTTCGGACCGCCGACTTGGACAAAGTCTATGCCGCGACTTATCAGGTGTTTACGGCCGCCAACCTGAACGCGATAAGGCTGGAAGCTTTCAAATACTATTACGCTCCTGCAGGAGCGATTGGAGTGGCGGGCATTTGCGCGAAGCCAACGCCGAAAATCATCCGATTGCAAGCGCAATTGATTGCGGCCGTCACGCCTTTTACGGTGGAAACCGGTCCTATCAGCGCGTTCGCCGCGCCACATAAGGATCTCGCCACCGACGCAGCGCTAATCGAGTATGTGGCGACGTTTGTGCCGAAGCAGACGGGTGAACACTTCAATCCGCACGTGAGCACCGGCGTCGCCCCGCGGAAATATCTGGATAAGATGCTAAGCGAACCGTTCGAGCCATTCACTTTTTCACCTGCGGGTGCGGCTGTTTACCAGCTCGGCCCGTTCGGCACCGCCGCGAAGAAACTCCAGGAGTGGAAATTTCGCCAGTAGATCGAACCAAAGATTAACCGGCAGAAGTCGCACTGACATGGCTAAAATAAAGATTCCCAGCAAAGAAGAGCGTCACGACGCCGGCAAGCTACTGCGGGAAAAGTGCCCGCGAGCATCGCATGGCGAGATAGTTCTCGGGCAGGGCGGAGAACGCGACCCGGTCGCGTTGATCGAAGCCTCGAACAAGGATCGATTGGATAATCTGATCCCTATTCGCCATGGGCGAATGGTCCAGTCTGCTTTCGCGTATTTTCGCGGTACAGCCTTAATCCAGGCGCACGATCTAAAAGGCACGCCGTCCAGCGGGATATTCGTTCATGCCTGCGGCGATTGTCATCTCATGAACTTTGGCGGTTTCGCCACGCCCGAACGCAATCTCGTCTTCGATATTAACGATTTCGATGAAACTCTTCCGGCTCCTTTTGAATGGGATCTTAAACGGCTTACAGCGAGCTTTGTTATCGCGGCACGCTGGCGCGGATTCCGACCCCGTCAGGCGAGGGAAATGGCCGTCGAAGTGGTCTCGTCATATCGGGAATCGATGAGAATGCGTGCGGATAAAGGTGTACTTGAAGGGTGGTACTCCCGGATCACCCTGGACGACGTGATCGCGATGTTCGGCAAGGATGCCGACGTCACCCGTCGCTCCAAACAGAAGGCGGTTGAAGCGCGCAAGCAGACACAAGAGCACGTTCTCACTAAACTCACCACGCCTTCCAGAGGACTGCCGCGCCTCATCGACCAACCGCCGCTGCTCTACCATGACAAAAGGGCAGTGACGGAGAGAGCTGCTGAGGACTTTTTCAAGAAGTATCGCGAAACTTTACCGGATGAGCGTCGGATGCTGTTCGATCGGTTTAAGGTCGTTGATACCGCGCTCAAGGTCGTGGGAGTGGGAAGCGTCGGTACGCGTTGCTACGTCGTGCTTCTGCTTGCAGCCCCGGATGATCCACTCTTTCTTCAAGTCAAAGAGGCGCGGCCGTCGGTGCTGGAAGGCTACACCGGTCATACGCCTGTGCCGCATAACGGCCAGCGCGTCGTGGTAGGACAGCGACTGATGCAGGCCGCGAGCGATATCTTCCTGGGCTGGTCAAGAGGGCCCGAGGGCCGCGACTTTTACGTCCGCCAGCTCCGTGACATGAAGATCGCGCCCGACGTCGAAACCCAAACTCCGCAGGTGATGCACGACTACGCCGCGCTTTGTGGGCTGGCTCTGGCCCGCGCGCACGACAAGGCTGGCGACGCTGCGATGATCGCGGGGTACATGGGCAGCAACGACCACTTTGACGAGGCGATGGGAGACTACGCCGTGGCGTACGCCGATCAGGTCGAACGCGACTACAAATCCTTCGTCAAGGCCGTGCGCAGTGGCCGCCTAAAGACAGATATTAGTCCAAGTCGTCTGGGGACCATATTGAGATGAACTCTAGGTCCTTTCGACTTGAAGACGGCCTTCCGTATCAGATGTTTACTACGCGGAGCGGAGTCCAGCAGTCGGAACTCGAAGCGTTTCTTTCGGCTCCAACCTCAACGGCATCGACGGCAAACGTTAAGTATTCGAAGTTAATCCTGACGCGATCCATGCCCGCGACCTTGCCGGTAGAGCTTCAACAACATTAGGTCCTAACCCCGCAAAGAGCGGGAAAGCGATGCGGAGGTTCCTTTGAAATTTCGGTACACGCGAATCATAGCCCTGATCGGCTTCGCGAGCTCGCTAATGGCCCTTCGTGCATATGGCCAGACAGCGGATCACGAATCACTCGACGCAGTTAACAAGCAACTCGCGAATCCAATTTCGAGTACGTGGGCACTCTTTGTCCAACAAAATACCTATTGGCTGAACAAGCCCGAGCGCAATGTCGTCAATCTCCAATTCCAACCAGTGCTCCCGGTAGCGCTGACCGACAATTGGAATCTAATCACCCGTCCCGTACTTCAGGCAATGAACTCCACGCCGTACGTGAACGAGAGCGGCAATCTTCATCGCGTAACCGGTTTCGGTGACACGATTTTGGCAACCATGCTTTCGCCGAGTCCGAAGCTCACCGGCCCGTGGCTGCTCGCCGCCGGTCCTAGTTTTATTTTTCCGACAGCCAGCAACTCGCAGCTCGGCCAGAACAAATGGCAAATGGGACCCGCCGGCGTATTCGGCTACGTCAGTAGCAAATGGATTGCAGGAGTATTTCCGCAACAGTGGTTCTCCGTCGGCGGCCCCGGCCCGCAGACTCTTAGCCAGATGAACGTCCAATATTTCTTTACTTATTTGCCCGGTGGTGGATGGGGCCTCGGAACGTCCCCGAGCCTGCTCGTCAATTGGTACGCCAACAAAAGCAGCAATGAGATTACGTTCCCCATCGGCCCGCAGATCAGTAAGGTGATCAAAATCGGCTCGGTACCAGTGAAATTCGCGGCCGCTGTCCAGTATATGCCGGTCCATCCCGACGCGTTTGGACAGAAGTGGAATCTGCAATTCGCAATAATTCCGGTGATCCCGAAGCTCATCGAAGGCAACCTCTTCGGGGATTAATCGTCGCGATGCAGCACCTTTGTTCTAATTCCTCAGGAGCCGACGCGAGACCGATGCCGCGGCGAGAACTCGACCGATGCTTTTAATCCCCGTCGAGGGAGTGATTTCGCCACTGTGAAACGGCTAGCGAGCGAGCTGAAGGCGGCAAGCGACAGGCACTTGGCCCCTAGTTTGCAAAGGCCCGGGGGTGGGGATCGTTCGAAGTAATGAAAAGCACCTTAAAAGTGGAAGTTTAGGCTCAAACATGGCCCCACTCTTAACCGCCTGCATCGCGTTCGCCTGCATCATTGGAGGAATGTTGCTCGGGATAGTTATTCGAAGCAGGCTGCCCGAACATCACCTGACCACAGATTCAAAGGAAATAATCATGCTGGGGATGGGCCTCATTGCAACGATGTCGGCCCTGGTACTAGCGCTGCTCATCGAGTCGGCAAAGACTTCTCACGACACGCAGAGCAGCGAAGTCACACAGCTTGCAGGCGATTTCATTCGGCTCGACGGCGTTCTGAATAGTTACGGAGCGGAGACACATGATATTCGTATGACCATCCGGTCCGTTGCGGCGGGCCTCGACGGAAACTGGCCGGAGAAGACTTATCGATTGAGGCTGGGGTCGGCGGAGTGGAGGATCGGAGCTGCAGCTTTCTATAAACAGATTAAGAGACTCGCGCCAGATAACGACCTTCAGCGCTCACTGAAAGCGGAGGCCTTCCAGATTACTCTCGACGTCGGGCAGATGCGCGCGCTTCTGATCGAACAGTCGAGCAGCTCTATACCGGTCCCCTTCTTAGTGACGTTGGTATTTTGGCTCATCTTGATCTTCGCCGTCCTTGGTCTCTTCGCCCCTCCCCATGCGACGGCCATGGTTGTATTGGCCTTCTGTGCATTGTCGGTTTCGGGCGCGATCTTTCTTATCCTAGAGTTAGACCGCCCGTTCGATGGATTGATACAGGTATCTACTCACCCGATTCATGACGCCGTTCTTCGGCTCGGCCTGCCGGACGAAGAGTGAATCCCTTCGGTGTAGAGATCCGCGGACGCAAGGTTCGAGCGTGATTCAAGCCGCGGCGCAGAGAATTAAGCTCCTCAGGCCCAAGCGACAGGCCATTTGCGCAATCATTGACACTGACGGCAGAGTGGCTTCTTCAAGCAGAGGGTTCATAGAGTCGACCTACGATGAACCCTCCGACGTAAGCGCAAACAGTTGAGACGGCCCAGCAAAGCACGGCCTCGTAGGCGATGCCGGAACGTATCTCGGGCGGCACCAAACGAGGGTCGGGCCGAACGAGCATAATATCTCTGACCTGCAACGCAATTGTTCCTGCGGCGATCATCACAAGTAATAATGGTAACCAAATATGGAGGGGCCGGGCGTGGGCCCGGAATAGATCACGGAACGCGTCGCCGGCACTCGTCGGCTTGTTCATTTTGACTCTCCTCAGTAGAGCTGCGGATCTTTTCGTTGCTGATGCTTCGTGGCCTTCCGCAGGTATCACCCACATTAAGGTTTCGTGATGGGATTGAAGGTTTCGTGAACTGTAAGTTAGGTTGACACGCCGGTATTTCGTCGTGTGGGGCAGCATCACAGTGGCCGTAACTCCAGTCAAGACATCCACGGAAAAGTTAACTGAAGCTTCGCAGCGGACCGCAGAAAAAGGGGACGCAGAGAGCACGCGCTTGCAGGAGTGCCGCGATGCCAAAGCACTCTGGAAGAAGTGGGGTCCGTACCTCAGCGAGCGACAATGGGGAACCGTCCGCGAAGACTATAGCGAGAACGGCGATGCCTGGAATTTTTTCACCCACGATAACGCTCGCTCGCGAGCCTACCGCTGGGGCGAGGACGGCATCGCGGGCCTTTCCGATGACAAGCAACGGCTTTGCTTCGCCCTGGCGTTATGGAATGGCAAGGACCCTATTCTCAAGGAGCGCCTTTTTGGTTTGACCAACAGCGAGGGCAACCACGGCGAGGACGTTAAGGAATACTACTTCTACCTCGACAGTACGCCAACCCATTCCTACATGAAGTACCTCTACAAGTATCCGCAGCGGGCGTACCCCTACGCCGATTTGGTAGATACCAACCGGCGCCGTTCGCGGAACGAGTTTGAGTACGAGTTGCTCGACACCGGTGTCTTCGATGGCGATCGCTACTTTGACGTCTTCGTGGAGTACGCCAAAGCTGGTCCGGAGGATATCCTCGTGCAGATTACGGCAGTCAACCGGGGGCCGGACTCAGCTGAACTGCACCTTCTGCCGACGCTATGGTTCCGCAACGACTGGGCGTCATGGATTGCCGAATCCAACCGAGCGGCCGTGAAGCCGAACCTCAGGCAGATAGAAACGGTGGCCGGCACGAGCGCGGTTGCAGCATCCCATTCGTTATTGGGCGAGTTCGTGCTTTCCTGCGAGGGCGAGGTGCCGCTGCTCTTCACCGACAATACAACCAACCACGAGCGACTTTTCCCAGGTCAAAAGAACGAGAGCCCGTACGTCAAGGACGGCATCAACGACTACGTCGTTCAGGGTAATGAGGGTGCAGTGAATCCCGCGCATCAGGGTACTAAAGTCGCGGCGCACTATCGGATGACGATTGCTCCCGGCCAGTCGGAGATTGTGCGGTTGCGTCTTACACGGCAAGCCCCTGTGGCTAAGGACGGAGGAGCCGTCGACACAGCATCCTCCTTCGGGCCCCGGTTTGATGAGACGCTGGCTGCACGACTGCGAGAGGCGGATGAGTTCTATCGCTCGGTGATCCCACCTTCGGTCTCTCCTGATGCAGCTAACGTGATGCGTCAGGGTATCGCCGGGATGTTGTGGAGCAAGCAGTTCTTCTTCTTTGATGGTGACAGCTGGCTGGACGAGCATAACTCCAACCCCCTGCATTCGGGCTATCGCAACTCCCGGAACTCCGAGTGGTTTCACATGCTGAACGAGGACATCATCTCGATGCCCGACAAGTGGGAGTACCCCTGGTATGCGGCGTGGGACCTGGCCTTCCACACGCTCCCGCTTTCGATCGTCGACCCCGATTTCGCCAAGGAGCAGATGGGCCTCATGCTCAAAGGCTCCTATCTTCATCCGAGCGGTCAAGTGCCCGCTTACGAATGGAACTTCAGCGACGTGAACCCTCCGGTCCATGCGTTTGCGACACTGTTCCTTCATCGCACCGAGCAGGCCCTGCGCGGTGAAGTGGACCTGGACTTTCTTAAGTCGGCCTTCAACAAGCTGTGTCTGAATTTTACTTGGTGGGTCAATCGCAAGGACCGCTTCGGCAAGAATGTCTTCGAAGGCGGCTTCCTCGGCCTCGACAATATTGGTGTCTTCGACCGCAGCGCCCCGTTGCCTACCGGCGGCAATCTGGAACAAGCGGATGGAACAGCGTGGATGGCCCTCTTCAGTCAGAACATGCTCGAGCTCGCGATCGAGCTAGCCGCCCACGACCGCAACTACGAGGACATGGCCCTCAAGTTTGCCGAGCATTTCTACTTTATCGCCTATGCTATGAACCGGCCCGGCCCGGATGGCATGTGGGACGAGGAGGACGGCTTCTATTACGACCTGCTGCGACTCCCCGACGGAAGTGCGACGCGGCTCAAGGTGCGCTCCCTGGTAGGGCTCTTACCCCTGTGTGCGACTACAGTAATCGAGGCGTGGCAGCGGGAATATGTGCCTAATGCAATGGCCTCAATGTTGAAAGGTCTGCGTCGCATTCCTGAAC
>Ga0335069_10007398_pt1 | contig 15865 bp, 8 predicted proteins | sample Lox_Sample_11_FD_206714 | JGI IMG/M metagenome (GOLD analysis project Ga0335069, IMG submission 206714) | Soil microbial communities from Loxahatchee National Wildlife Refuge, Florida, United States - Lox_Sample_1.1 | ecosystem: Environmental > Terrestrial > Soil > Wetlands | place: USA: Florida... | reverse complement strand
CGAGATCACATCAGCACTGATTCATTCCGGGCCGGGGCCCGGATCACTACTGGTGGCTGCCAACGTCTGGCGCCAGCTGGTGATCGAGCTTCAACAGACCGCCGCTGACTACGCCTCCACCGTGGCGGGCATTCCCTGGCAGGGACCATCGGCGACGGCGATGACCCTGTCCACCATCCCCTACGTCGCCTGGCTACACACCACCGCGGCCCACGCCGCTCAGATGTCGATGGCGGCCACCACCATGGCCAGTTCGTTCGCCGCCACCCAGACAGCTGTGGTGCATCCCAGCGTGGTCACCGCCAACCGCACACGGCTGGCTCATCTGATCGCGACAAACTTATTCGGCATCAACTTCCCCGCCATCGCCACCACCGAGACCCAGTACATGCAGATGTGGGCCGGTAACACCACCGCCATGCTGGCCTATCACGCCACCAGCCTGCAGACCATGACGTTACAGCCGTTCACGTCTCCTCCCACCATCACCAACCCAGCTGGCATCGCCGCGCAGAGCGCGGCGGTAACCAGCGCACAAGCCATCGACATCCCCATCCTGGATTCGATCTTCTCCAATCCCACCGTCGCGTTGGCGATTCTCCAGGTGGACAGCGTCATCCAGAGCGGGTTCCCGTTTAACGCCATCAGTGTATTCACCGGAGGTCATGACTTGTTCCCTGGCCAATTCCCAGATGTCTTGGCCGCCACCCCCCGCAACCTGGCCATTGCCTACAACCTCACCGGCCCCGAGGCTGTCGGAGGGGCTCCAAATCTCTCCGCCACTGCACCCGCCGCTGAGGCCAGTGCAGTGCAGACTTCTGTGACTGCTTCTCTAGGCCGGGGAATGTACGTCGGCAACCTCGTGGTCCCGCCTTCGGCGGTCACCTCCCCGATCCAGCTGGCTGCCGCAGAGGCACCGTTGGTCCCGACAACAGCCGAGGGCGCTCCACTGATCCCGATGTTCGTACCGCCGATGCCACCTGGAGCACGCAAGGCGCAGCGGGACAAGCCCGACGAGAAAGGCTATGGACCGCCGATCCCCGGCACCATCATGCGGCGACCTCCGTCAGGCGGATGAGACGAAGGCCCACACCCACCACGCATCTACTCGGTCGGCGACACCGCGGTGAGCGTCCCCAGCAGGTCGTCGCAAGTTCCCGGCTGAATACCGGTTTTGTGAGCTCAGTCCCCGGTAGCCGAAGTGCTCACGCTGGCGTCCGAACCTATGCTCCGCCCGCGCGCGACATCGAGCCATCGACTCCTACCTTCCGCTGCTGGCAGTTCTCCGCCGGGCAGCACGGAAGCGGGGCGGCCCGCTGCCGTCGATAGACTTGGCAGATGCGCCGTTGGATGAACGCCGCGCACTGACCGCAGACCGGCCCGCGCCGTGCGGGGCGCGCCCCGCTGGCTACTCCCCCGCGTACAAGTAAAAATGTTCAACCACAACGTGTTTGACCCCGCGCAGACTCCGCCCAGCACCGATCCGCACCGTCGCCAATCCCGCCGGCGCCCAAATAGTGTGGCCTCGTTTGAATGCTTGACTACCGCGGTGGAAGTCAACGGGGTGGTGGTCCCGAATTTCTTGGGAGTAAGGGTGTCCAAAGGCCGAATGCGAATCAAGGCCACGTGCCGAAACCCATATGACCTCATCAAGTGCAACACTGTATCTGGAGTGGCGGGAGAAGAAGAACTGATGAAGAAGGCACTAATGGGCGCGTCGGTGGCAGCAGCCATAGCACTGGCACCCCTCTGCATTCCACCAGCACCAGCACACGCCGGCGATCCCTGTGTCAGCGTCACCGATCCCGCTGCCCATCAGACCTGTATCGATAACTTCCTGCACGGTAACCCTATGCGCAGATACCCACTGGGCGATTGCGAGGGGGCGAGCCCCATTGACGGACAGGTGGGCCAAGTTTGTGGGTAACGTCTTGGGTCCAAAAGTCTGCGCCTCCCGATGCAGTGCCATCCGGGTGAAGGATTTCTGATCGACACGCGCAAGTTTGGCAAAGTGATTGTCCGCGAAGAGATCACGATACGGTAGGGTACCGCTGAGGATGGTTTCGTGAGGAATTTGTTGAGGTGGGTGTTTGAGGAGCCCCTCATCCTTAGGGCCGAAAAACCCACTGCGGTAGTTCTAATCCTTTCCGCATAGCCCACCCTCCTGCGTGGTCCTAGCATCGGCACACCCCACAGCTGCATCGCCACTTCCCTCCTCGGATCAGGGCTGGGGACGTATCCGTGCAAATCGTGTTTGATGCGCCGCAAGCCCACCACGACGACGGGCTGATGATGAACAAATCCGGCTCTCCGAGCGCCGAATCGCTGCGCCGTCCACTTCGACAACCCGGCATCTTCGCTTCGGCGCCGGCCGATTTCCTGAGCGAGATGCGTCTCCGCGACATGGGCGACCGGATCATCGAATTGGGCCGCGGCGCCTCGGCGACCGTGTGACCGCGTGCAGGGCCTCCTAGCTGCTAATTGCCTCGGTGGCTAACCTCGTCGGTATATCGTTCGTCTCATCCGGTACTCGAACGAGGAGAGATCTGGGGGCCCACGCGTGAGGCGTCGAGGTGCAGTGTTTCAGCGGCGGTCGCGGCGTCGTCAACGCGACTTTCCCGGTTCGTTGCCCGCATACGGAATGTGAGATGTCATGGATCTTCTAGCGCTGCCCCCCGAGGTCACCTCGGCGCTCATCCACTCCGGACCCGGAGCGGGCTCGCTGATCGAAGCGTCCGCCGCATGGCAGCGCGTGACCACCGAATTGGAGAACTCGGCCAGCATCTACACGACGGCGTTGTCCACACTGAGTGAGTCGTGGAAGGGTCCATCCTCGGCGGCGATGGTCGAGGCCGTCCAGCCCTACATCACCTGGCTGCGGAACACCGCCCAGCAATCCCAGCAGATGGCCGAATCGACCCAGGCCGCCGCGGCCGCGTTCAACTCCGCGCTCTCGACGGTGGTTCCCCCCGCGACCGTCGCCGCCAACAGGACGCGGCTGGCGCAGTTGGTGGCCACCAACGCGTTCGGCCGCAACCTGCCGGCCATCGCCGCAACCGAAGAGCAGTATCAGGCCATGTGGGCGACCAACTCCGCGGCGCTGAGCCGTTATCAGGCGACCACGGCGCAGGCCCTCGACGTGCAGCAGTTCCGGTCGCCGCCCGCAATCACCGACCCCGCGGGGACGGCCGCGCAGGCCACCGCCACGTCCTCCGCCGCCACCACTTCGGCGCAATCGACAATTGCGGACTTCTTGAACGCGCTCAACACCCCCCTCGGCTTCGACCCCAACACGGGCTGGTTCGGGCTGGCCAACACCTGGGGGAACCAATTCATCTCGTCCGGCTTCCCCATCAACCTCCTCGGTGTGTGGGCGCAGTTGGCGACCGCGCAGGGCGTTCAGGCCGTCGGCGGCGACATCGGTCAGGGCCTCTCGGAGGGCGAGGCGGCGCTGGGGGCGGTGGGGGCCAACCTGTCCGGTGCGGTCCGGGCGATGGGCTCGGCGGCGCCGACGGGCGCCATGGGCGTTGGGGTTTCGTTGGGCAAGCTGACCGCACCGCCCGCCGTGGTGGGGCTGCTCCCCGCCTCGCAATCGCCGGTCCAGCTCGCCTCGGCGGCGTCGCCGCTTGATGGCGCGGATGCCGGGTTCCCCATGCTGCCGCCGTTGATGCCGCCGCCCATCTCGGCGGGCAGCGGTTGGCGCAAGAGGAAGCAGCCAAACCCCCAAGAACTTCAAGTTGGCGCGGAAGTCAAGGGGAAAGTGATGCGCCCACCGCCGTCGGCGGGATGAGGGACTGACCGAAATGTCCTGCCGCACAAGGCAGTCGAGAACTGCCACAGCGCTGGCGGGTTGATGCGTCATGGACTTCGGGACGTTGCCCCCAGAGATCAGCTCGGCGCTGATCCACTCCGGACCGGGTGCGGGTTCGTTGATCGAGGCCGCCGCCGCGTGGGAGCGGCTGGGCGCCGAGCTGGAGGAATCGCTGCCCAACTACTCCTCGGCGCTGTCTTCGCTGACCGAAACCTGGCAGGGGCCGTCCTCGGCGGCGATGATCCAGGCCGTCGATCCCTTTCTTGCCTGGACGAGCACCACCGCGCAGCAGTGCGAGCAACTCGGCGCCTCGATGCAGGCCGTGGCGGCGGCATTCGAATTGGCTTGCCGGACAGTGGTTTTCCCGGTCCAGGTCACGACCAACCGGACTCGACTGGCCCAGCTGATAGCCACCAACTGGCTCGGCACCAACTCCGCGGCGATCGCCGAGACGGACGCGCAGTACGAAGCCATGTGGGTGAACAATTCGGCGGCGATGTATCGCTACGCGGCCACCGCGGCGCAAGCCACCCGGCTGCCTCAGTTCTCGTCGCCGCCCGTGATCGTCAACCCGGCGGCCGCCGCGCAAGCCATCGCCGTGCCCGCCGCCGCCACCCCGGCGCAGTCGGCGATCGGCGATTTCCTGACGTCGATCCTCAGCACTCCCGGCGGCTTCAACCCCCAGACGGGCTGGTTCGGGCTGGCGAACCAATGGGCAAGCCAATTCCAGGCCGCGAGCGGATTTCCGATCAACCTGCTCAGTGTGTGGGCGCAGCTGCAGACCGCCAAGGGTTTTCAGGCTCTCGGAGGTGAGGTGGCCCAGGGCCTGTCGGAGGGCGAGTCGGCGCTGGGAGCGTCGGAGGCCGGTTTGGCGAGTGCGATGAGGGCGGCCGGATCGGCGGCGGCGCCCGCGGGGGCGATCGGCGTCGGGGTCTCGATGGGTGGACTGAAGATGCCGCCCGCCGTCGTGGGGATGCTGGCCGCTGCGAAAACGCCGGTGCAGCTCGCCGCGGCGGTATCCGCGCTTCCCGCTGACGAGTCCGGGTTTCCCTTCATGCCGCCGCCCATGATGCCGCCGGTAATGCCGCGCGACAAGAAGAAGCGCGAGGGGCGCGACTACGACGACATCGAGATCGGGCTGGAGATCAAGGGCACCTTCATGACCCGGCCGCCGTCAGCGGGATGACGCCCCGGGCTCGTCGGCTTCGTCTGTGGCGAGGGTGAAGTAGTTTTCCTCCTCCTGCACGAAGTGCAGGCGCAGCAGTGCGTACAGCCCATACAGGCAGGCGAGCAGGTCGTCGACCTGGTCCGGGCCGATGGAGCCGCTGCTCTGGGCCAGCGCCAGGTGAGCGCCGATCCGGTCGGACAGCCGTTGGATTTCGGCGTGCGTTCGGCTCATGGTGGCGGTGGCCTCACCGGTGCCGAGCGGGTTGGCCAGCGCGGGATAAAGCTGGGTTTCCTCGGCGCGTTCGTGGGGGAGGATGCGGCCGACGAGCAGGGTATGCGCGCGCGTAATCGCCTGCAGCGCAGACTGATCCGGCGCTTCGGCCAAGCGGTCGGCGGCGTCGCGCAAGAGCCTGACGGTATCGCGCAATTGGTCGTGTTCGGCGTCGAAGCGGCGCAGCATTTGTTCGGTTTGCGCGGGCAGGTCGACATCGAGGGACGGGTTGCCGCGCAGCGCCCGCAGCGCGTTGAGGATCACCGCAACGTCGATGCCCTCCTGCAGCAGCGCACCGGCGGCCGGCGGCAGCCACCCGAGCGCGGCGACGGCCATCGCGGCCAGCGACAGTCCCATGCCGACGACGGCGCTCTGCACGGCGATGTGCCGCGACCACCGGGCGATGTCCATCGCGTCCGCGAGCCGCTCCAGCCGATCGGTGGTCAACACGATGTCGGCGGCTTCCGAGGAGGCGGTGGCACCGCGCGCACCCATCGCCACGCCGACGCCGGCCGCGGCCAGCGCGGGGGCGTCGTTCACCCCGTCCCCGACCATGACGGTGACCGCGCGGCTTTGTTCGGCGCGGACGGCGGCGACCTTGTCGGCCGGGCTCTGCTCGGCGTAGACGTCGTCGAGCCCCAAGACGGCGGCGACCTCGCGGGCGGGCTCGGTGCGGTCGCCGGTGAGCATCACCAATCGCTTCAGCCCGGCGCCGCGCAACCGGCGCATGGTCCGCGGCGCATGGCGGCGCAGGGGGTCACGCAGCAGCACGGCACCCGCCGGCCGGCCGTCAACGCAGACCCAGGCGACCGCGGCCGTGTCGAGCAGGGCGCGGTTCACCGCCGCGCGCGCCCACTCCGTGGACATGTCGCCCGCGAGCTTGCCCACATAGACGCGCTGCTCGTCCACGGTGCCGGTGACGCCCCGCCCGGGTTCCTCGACCACGTCGGTGGGTAGCGACGGCCGCAGGCCGCGGGCGAGCGCTTCGGTGACGATCGCCTCGGCGAGCACATGCGGGGACAGCTGATCCACCGAAGCGGCCAGCCGCAGGATCTCGATGGCGTCGCGCCCGGGCGCGGCCGCGACGTCGACGACGACGGGGCGCCCCATGGTCAGCGTGCCGGTCTTGTCCATCACCAAAGTCGTTGCGCTGCCCAGGTTCTCGAGAGCGGCCCCGCCGCGGACCACCACGCCTCGGCGCGAGGCGCGCGACAGTCCGGACACGATCGCGACAGGGGCGGCAAGCAGCAGCGGGCACGGCGTCGCCACCACCAGCACCGCGACGGCCCGCACCGCCGACCCGCCGGCCAGCCACGCCCCGCCGGCCACCAACAGGGCCAACGGCAAGAACCACGCGGCGTACCGGTCCGCCAGCCGCACCACCGGCGCGGTCTGCGCCCCGGCCTCCGCGGCCAGCCGCACGATCTGCGCGTAGGTGCTGTCCTCGGCCGTCGCGGTGGCGCGCATCTCGAGCGCCCCGCCCGCGTTGACCACCCCGCTGCGCACCGGTTCGCCGAAACCGCGCTCCACCTGCAGCGGCTCGCCGGTCAGGACCGACTCGTCGAGCACCGCGGCCGCGCTGACGATGCGACCGTCCACGGGCACCACCTCGCCGGGGCCGACGACCAGCAGGTCGTCGATCGCCACCTCGTTCAGGTCGATCGTGGTCACGGTCGACCCGACGCGGCGGCGGGCGAACCGCGGGGCATGTTCGAGCAGGGCCCGCAGATCGTGCGACGCGCGACGCTCGGCCGCGGCCTCCAGCGCCCGCCCACTGGCGAGCATCACCGAGATCAGCGCACCGGCGAGGTACTCGCCGACCAGCAGCGTGCCGATCAGCGACAGCACCGCAATCAGGTCGACCCCGAACCGGCCGCGGCGCAGCGCGGCCAGCACCCATGCCGTCGCCGGAACCAGCCCCACCAACGTGCCCGCGATCCAGCACGCATCGGCAACGTCGCGCGAGCCGGCCAGCCAGGCGATCCCGCCCGATACCAAAGCGCCGACGCTCAACGCCACCAAAGCCGCAAATCCCTTGCTGCCCACATCATTCCCTTCGGGAAACAGGCCTGTCGCCAGCGTGGGCCCGCTTCGCCGGGTTGACTAGGGCCGGGTGTCACAACACAGGCACATCTTGAGGCCAGGAATTGCGGTTACCAGCGCCACTTGAATTGGGGACTCAGGTCACTAGAAAGGCCGGCCAAGTTCAGGTGAACATTGCTGCGTGACCGATTCACCTGCCCCGCCTTCGGCGGGTTCGATGCCGATTTCCACCCTGATCGGCGAGCCGGTGGCGCGCGTCGTCGCCGACGCCACGGTCGCCGACGCCGCCAGGGCTCTGGTGGCCGTCGACGCCGGCGCGGTCGTGGTCGGCGACGACGTCCGGCCCGCGGCGCTGGTGAGCGAGCGCGACATCGTTCGGGTGGTGGCCGCCGGACAGGATCCGGCCACCGTCCCGGCCGCCGACGTGGCCAGCACCAGGCTGATCTGGTGCGACGCCGAGGCGACGGTCGATCAGGTCTCGGCCCGGATGATGGACCACTACATCCGCCACGTCCTGGTGGAGCGCGACGGGGCGCTGGCCGGCATCGTCTCGGCGCGCGACCTGCTCGGCGCCTACAGCGCCTACGGCGCCGATCTCGCGTGAAGCGGCGTCCCCTGGCCGCGTTGGTGGGCGGCCTGGCCGGGTTGACGGGTTGGGATCTGCTGCAACGCCGCCACACCATCCTGCGCAACTACCCGGTCATCGGCCACTTGCGGTTCCTGCTCGAAGCCGTCGGCCCCGAGCTGCGCCAGTACATCGTCACCGACAACGACGCGGAGCGGCCCTTCAGCCGCGATCAGCGGCGCTGGGTGTACACGTCCGCCAAGCTGGAGAACCGGTACTTCGGGTTCGGCACCGACAACGACCTGGAACGGGTGCACAACTACCCGGTCATCAAGCACGCGGCGTTCCCCGTGCCCACGCCTGAGGGCGAACCCGGGCATCCCGACCCGGACGTGCCGTTGCCGGCGGCCAAGGTGCTCGGCGGCGCGCGCGGCCGCGCCAGGGCCTTCCGGCCCTCGTCGCTGGTCAACGTCTCGGCGATGAGCTTCGGCTCGCTGTCCGGTGCGGCCGTCACCGCGCTCAACAGGGGCGCGGCGTTGGCCGGCGCCCTGCACACCACCGGCGAGGGCGGGGTGTCGCCGTACCACCTGAACGGCGGCGACCTCGTCTGGCAGATCGGCACCGGCTACTTCGGCTGCCGCGACGACGACGGCGGCTTCAGCCTTGCGCGCCTGATCGACCGGGTGGCGGCCACGCCGTCCATCCGGGCCATCGAGATCAAGCTGAGCCAGGGCGCCAAGCCCGGCCTGGGCGGCATGCTGCCCGGCGCCAAGGTCACCCCCGAAATCGCCGCCATCCGCGGGGTTCCGGTCGGGGTCGACTGCAAGAGCCCCGCCGGTCACTCCGCGTTCCGCGACGTCGACGGGCTGCTCGAGCTGGTGGAGACCATCGCCGCCGAGACGGGCCTGCCGGTGGGCATCAAGTCCGCGGTCGGGGAAGACGCCTTTTGGGTCACGCTGGCGGACCGGATGGCCCGCACCGGCCGTGGAGTGGACTTCGTGACCGTCGACGGGGGTGAGGGCGGCACCGGCGCGGCCCCGCTGGTCTTCAGCGACCATGTCGCCCTGCCCTTCAAGTGGGCCTTCCCGCGCGTCTACCGCGCCTTCGCCGAGGCGGGCCTGCACCACGGCGTGGCGTTCATCGGCTCGGGCAAGCTGGGCATCCCGGAGAACGCCCTGCTGGCGCTGGCGGCGGGTTGCGACATGGTCAACGTCGCGCGGACCGCCATGTTCTCCATCGGGTGCATCCAGGCGCAGCGCTGCCACACCGGCCGCTGCCCCTCCGGCGTCGCCACCCAGTCGGCGTGGCTGCAGCACGGCCTGGACCCGGCCCTGAAGTCCGTGCGCTGCGCGAACTATCTCGCCACCCTGCGCTTCGAGCTGCTGTGCCTGGCCCGCGCCTGCGGGCATGTCCACCCCGCCCTCGTGCCCCTGGAGGCGATCGAGCTGCTCGACGTCGACCTCAAGACGGTGCGGGCCGACGAGTTGCTCGGCTACCGCCCCGGCTGGGGTGTGCCCGGCCCCGCCGACGTCGCCGCGATCACGGAGCTGATGGCCCACGGTCGCGACGGCGCAGGATGAGTTTGCGGATTTCGCTGACCCATAACACGGTGCTGGCCAGCGCCGTGCACACCAGCCACTGGGCAGGCGAGAGGGGCTCGGTGGTGAAGGCCTTGTTGAGGAAGGGCAGCTGAACCACGGCCACCTGGAGCAGCGCCGACAGGGCGATTGCCGCCCACAACCAGCGATTCGCGAAGAAGCCGCGGAACACGGTCTGCGTCTCGGAGCGCGCGTTGAGGGTGTTGAACAGCTGCGTCACCACCAGCACGGTGAAGCCCGCGGTGCGGGCCCTGTCGAGGGACGACGGCAGGGGACCGCCGGGCACATACAGGTGGATGGCGACGAGGGTCGCGGCCCCCACGGCCGCGCCGATCACGACGATGTTGTTCCACATCCGCCTGTCGATGACCCGATCCGACGCCGCGCGCGGCGGGCGGCTCATGACGTCTTCGGTCTGGGGGTCCACGCCCATCGCGAGTGCCGGCGCGCCGTCGGTGATCAGGTTGACCCACAGGATCTGGGTGGCCAGCAGCGGCAGGGCGACGGTGTGGCCCTGGGTCAGGCCGATCGCGCCGGCCAGCACCACGCCGAAAAAGACGGTCAGGATTTCCCCCATGTTGGAGGACAGCAGGTAGCGCAGGGACTTCTTGATGTTCGAGAAGATGCCGCGGCCCTCGCGAATCGCCAGCACGATGGTCGCGAAGTTGTCATCGGCCAGGATCATGTTCGCCGCTTCCCGGGCGACCTCCGTGCCGGTGCGGCCCATGGCGATGCCGATGTCGGCCGATTTCAGCGCGGGTGCGTCGTTGATCCCCTCGCCGGTGACCGCGACGATCTCGTGCTCGGCCTGCAGGGCGTCGATGATGCGCAGCTTGTCCAACGGGTCGACCTGCGTGTACTGCGAGTGCCGGCGCACCGTTTCCCTGAGTTCCGCGTCGTCCAACGCGGCGAGTTCGGCGCCGGACACCGCCGACTCGTTGTCTTCGATGCCAAGCTGGCGGGCGATCCGGGCGGCCGCGCGGGGATGGTCGCCCGTGATCATGACAACCCTGACCCCGGCGCGGTGCGCGCTGGCGATGGCCCCGGCCGCCTCCGGGCGCGGCGGGTCCGTGATGCCGACCATGCCGGCGTAGGCCAGCTCCCGGTCCGCCCCGCCGGGCGGCCGGTATGCCACGGCCACCGGATGCAGCGCGCCGCGCGCGAGCCGCTCGGCGTCCCCGCGGATCGTCGCCCTCATCGGGTCGTCCAGCGGTTCCAGCCGATCACCGATCCTCAGGTACGCGCACCGGTCGAGCACCGCATCGGGGTCGCCCTTGGTGACCGAAGCCGTGTTCGGTCGGGTGCCGGCCTTGGCCTGTGCCACCAGGAAGGCGGCATCGATGGGATCGCCCTCGCTGGTCCAGCGCCCGTCGGTTTCCGTCAGCCTGGCATCGGCGCCATCCCCGTCGAGCACCAGCGCGGCCTGGCGCCACAGGTCGCTGCCCTCCTCGAGCGCGACCCCGTCGCGCTCCAGCCGGCCCTCGGGCCGGTACCCGGGGCCCGTGACGATCACGTCGCCCACCGGTGTGACGATCCGTTCGATCGTCAGCTCGCCCGTCGTGAGGGTGCCGGTCTTGCCGGAGCAGACCACCGAGGCCGAACCCAGCGTCTCGGCGGAGGACAGCTCCTTGACGATGGCGCCCTGTGCGGCCATCCGCTGCATCCCCAGCGCGAGCACTATCGACATGATGGCCGGCAGCCCCTCCGGCACGGCGGCGACGGCCAGCGAAACGCCGAGCAGCACGGCCGTGATCACGTCGTCGGCGCTGTGTATGCCGAAGACGGCGAAGATGGTCGCGATCACCACCACGGCGATGGCCAGCACGGCGATCCCCAGCAGCCGGCTGGCCCGGGCGACCTCGCGCTGCAGCGGCGTCTCGCTGTCGTCGACGGTGCGCACCAGGCCCGCGATGTGGCCCGTCTCGGTGGCCATCGCGGTGGCGGTCACCACCGCCCGCGCGGCTCCCTTGGTGACCGCGGTGCCCTTGAACACCATGTTGACCTTGTCGCCGAGGGTCGCCGAATCCGTCACGGCCCCCGCGTCTTTCGCGATGGGTTCGCTTTGGCCGGTCAGCGCGGCCTCCGACACCTGCAACCCTTCGCCCGACAGCAGCCTGGCGTCGGCGGCCACGGCGTCGCCCTCGGCCAGCAGCAGCACGTCCCCGGGCACCAGGTCGCTCGCGGCAACCTTGCGTCGCTCCCCGTCGCGGACGACCGTTGCCGAGGCGGCGGTCATCCGCGACAGGGCATCGACCGCGCGCTCGGCGCGCGCCTCCTGGGCGTATCCGAGCGCCGCGTTGAGCAGCAGGATGACGCCGATCACCACGGCGTCGACCGGCCAGCCGCCGGCCCCCTCAACGGCCCAGACGGCGAGCGACGCGATCAGGGCGGCCAGCAGCAGGTAGATCAGGGGGCTGCGAAACTGCGCGACGAGCTTCTTCCACGTCGGCACCGGCGGGACGGTCTCGACGGCGTTGGGACCGACCACGGCGAGGCGCCGCGCGGCCTCCCGCGTCGTCAATCCCCGTTCGGGGTCGGTCTCGAGACGTTGTGCGACGGTTCGCGAATCGAGGCGGGCGGGATCAGGGTCGGTCAGTGGGCTCACCACCGATACGCTCCCGCCGGCTAGGGGGCGGCAGTCGTGGCGCGGGATTCAATCATGCGGTTCCGAACGATGTGTTCGACGAGGATCGGAACGAAGGCCTGGACCGGTGCGTCGACGAATTGTTGAGCGGCCTCCTCGCACCACCGCGTGATTTCAGCCGAGCGCCCGGGGTCACGGCCCCCCTCGTGACGGGCCAGCTTGTCCGCGACGTCGGCGATGGACTTCGCGACCACCGGGACGCCGGGCGGGGTGTCGGCGGCGTCGGCGGATCCGCTTGCCTCGGCCAGCGCCTGCCGGGCGTCCCGTTCGCTGGTGTCCGGCGGGATGACGTGCAGCGTGAGGTGCCGGCCGTCCGCGCCGATCACGATGACGCTGGCCGGCTCGTCACTGGTGAATCCCAGCAATTCGACGGTGTGGCCGGCGATCTCGACCAGCGGCGGGGTCTCGTCCCAGCCATTGCGGCGGTAGCCGATCATCACGACCTGCCCGAGCCGGTCGGACACCGAGGCCACCAGGTCCGGCAGCTCCTCGGCCAAATGCCTGGACCGGGGCCACCAGGCCCCGTCGATATGCTCGGCCGCACGCCGAAAAGGCTTGAGCTGCAACCGACTTACACGCTCCATCTCCACCACCTATCCGCTAACTCCGGAATTGTTGCGCAGCGCGCCGGGCACGCTGCGTCCAACGCTAAGGGCTTGATCACGAACCCGCGACACGAGCGGTTCGGACATCCGGGCGAGCAGCTCGGGAGCCACGGCCGACAGCACGCACGCCACCGCAGCCGCCAGCAGCGCCTGACCCCAGGCGACCGGGCCCACCGGGGTGCAGCCGAACACCTGGCTGAGCCCGGGGATGCTCACCACCACCGCCAGCGCGGCCAGGGACCCGGCCGTCGTCAGCACCACCAGCGGGCCGTGCGAGTCGACGAGTGTCTGCGCGAGCTGGGTGCCGACCAACCCGATCAGCGCGACGGTCGCCGCGCGCCGCGGGGTTCCGGTCACACCGGCCATCGACCACGCCAGCATGGCGCCGGTCGTGGTGGACACACCGCGAATCCCGATCGCCCGCCACATCGCTTCCTCGCCGCGGTCGACGTCGGTGTCACCCTTCTGTGGGCTGACGGCCAGGGCGGCGGCCGGCAGCGCGTCGGTCAGCATGTTGACCAACAGCAGCTGGCGCGCGTTGAGCACCGAACGGCCGGTCAAGATGGTGGTGATCAGAGCGAAGCCCACCTCGCCGAGGTTGCCGCCCACCAGCATCGACACCGCCGACTGCACTCGCCGCCACAGCTGCTTCCCCTCGTCGATGGCGTCGAGCAGTGCCTCGATCCGCTCGTCGAGCAGCACCACGTCGGCCGCGGTGCGGGCCGCATCGCTGCCCCGCGCGGCCACCCCGACGCCCACGCTGGCGGCCCGGATCGCGGCGGCGTCGTTGACGCCGTCTCCGACCATCGCGGTAACCAGCCCGGACCGCTCCAGGGTCTGGACGACGCCGATCTTGTGTTCCGGCGTCATCCGGGCGAAGACCAGCCGCGACTTCGCCGCCGCGGCCCGTTGGCCGGCGGGCAGCGCCTCCCAGTCACTGCCGGTGATCACCTGGTCGGCGGTGACGTCAATGCCGAGGTCCTGGGCGATCGCGGCCGCCGTCGTGGGATGGTCACCGGTGATCAACCGGACGCCGATGCCCCGCTCGGCGAGGTCCTTCAGCAGCGCCCGGGCCGTGGGGCGGGGGGTGTCGGCCAAGCCGATCAGGCCGATCGGCGTGAGCCCGGAGGTGCACAGGGTTTCCAGCACATCGGGATCGGCCACGGCGGCCGCGGCCTGATCCGGGCTGAGGTGGCGCTCGGCGACCGCCAGCACGCGCAGCCCGCCGGCCGCCATCTCGTCGATCAGCTGCGTCAGTGGGTGCTCGTCGTGCAGCAGCGCCGACGACAGCGCCTCGGGCGAACCCTTGATGGTCAGCCGGGTGCCGACGAGCGCGGCGGCGAACGGGCGGCCGGATTGGAACGGCAGGAACGCGTCACGGGTCTCGCGCGGTTGTGGGGGCGAACCATCGCGCAGCGAGGGGTCGTCGGCCGCCTGGCTGATCGCGTCGTCGGTGGCGTGCTCGATCCGGTGGGTTTGCCTGGCGTAGCTCGTGCTCACCGCCGCGTCCAGCACGTCTCCGGGGGTGAAGCCCGCCATCGGGTGCACCGCTTTGACTTTCAGCCGGTTCTCGCTCAGCGTGCCGGTCTTGTCGAAGCAGACCACGTCCAACCGGGCCAGCGCCTCGATGGACTGGGGGTTGCGGATCAGCACCGATTCGCCGGTGAGCCGGCGCGCGGCGGCCAGCTGGGCCAGCGTCGCCACGAGCGGCAACCCTTCGGGGATGGCGGCGACGATGAGCGTGACCGCGCTGGATACCGCCTCGCGCAACGGGGTGCCCCGGGCCACGCTGAGCAACCCGACCACGCCGCCGCTGGCCACACTGAACGGCAATGCGCGACGGGTGACGTGCCGCAATTGTCGCTGCAGGCCGATCTCCTGCAACTTGCGCGGGGCCATCGCCAGCGCCCGGCGCATCTCGGTGCGCGAACCGACCGCGGTCACCACGGCCACGGCCGTGCCCGCGACCACCGTGGTGCCGGCGTAGAGCATGCAGGTGCGTTCGGCCAGCGGGGCGCCCGGCGTCGGCTCGGTCTGCTTGGACACCGGCAGCGATTCGCCGGTCAGCGTGGATTCGTCGACCTCGACGTTGAGCGCGCGCAGCAGCCGGGCGTCCGCGGGAACCACCTCGCCGGCATGGACTTCGATGATGTCGCCCGGCCGCAGCCGCCCGGTCGGCACCTTCTCCCACCGCCCCGCATGCGCCGGGCCCTCTAAAGGGCCCACGCGCCGCCGCGCGGGTGGATCCTGCACGGCCAGTAGGCGATTCAGGATGCGCTCGGCGTGCAGCTGTTGTTCGGCCGACAGGGCGGCATTGACCAGCAGGACGCTGCCCACCAGGACCGCATCCAGGGGCGAGCCGAGCAGCGCGCTGGCCAGCGCGCCGGTCGCCAAGAGCGGGGTGATCGGGTCGGCCAGGTCGCCGCGCATCTCGTCCGCGAAATCGCGGATGCCTCGCCACGACGCCGCGGTGGCCTCGTGCAGCGCGCGGACCGGAGGCAGCTTCTGCCACCAGGCGGGCACTTCCTCGTGGCGTTCTTCGGGGGGGCGGGGCAGCAGCCGCTGCACCTCCGCGATCGGCAGCGCGTGCCAGTCGTAGCCGGTTTCGGGCTCCGGCAGCGGTTCCCGGAACACCTTCGCGGCCGCCCGGTAACCGAACCACAGGCTGGCGGCCATGCCGACGTTGACCGACGCCGAACTGCGCCCGGGCACACCGGGAATCAGCATCAATGCGCCGATCGTCGAGGCCGACGCCGACAACCGGACGGCATTGTCGGTGGCGGCCCGCGCGGCGGGCAGCGCGTGCAACACCCGCCAGGCGCCGGCCAAGTCTCTGGTGATCACGTCGGCGGCCCAAGGCGGGGGATGCCCGTCGCGCTGCACGCCGATCGTGACGTCGGACCGGTGCGGGGCCCGCATCTCCGGCGTGGTCAACAGCGCCACGGTCGCGCCGCCGGCCTTCAGCTCGGCGACGGCCGCCGCCACCGCGTGGTCGATCGAACCGCCTGTCGGATACAGTTGGTCGAATCCCTGTGCCAGGGAACGCAATCCGTCATCATCCAGGGAATACACCCGTGGCTGCGACCGTCGCGCTTCGGTCAGCACCGCCGCGGCGAACGGATCGCGAGCCGGGCTGATCAGGGCCTCGCCCGAGTCGCCGG
>Ga0335069_10007397_pt1 | contig 15866 bp, 13 predicted proteins | sample Lox_Sample_11_FD_206714 | JGI IMG/M metagenome (GOLD analysis project Ga0335069, IMG submission 206714) | Soil microbial communities from Loxahatchee National Wildlife Refuge, Florida, United States - Lox_Sample_1.1 | ecosystem: Environmental > Terrestrial > Soil > Wetlands | place: USA... | reverse complement strand
TACCAGACGGATTGCGACAGGATCGCCGAGACATGGCCGCAATCGATGACCCGCAGGCGCATCAGTCTTGCTGCCTAGAGCTTTCGTCCGGATGCGGCAGCGCCGCGAGGGCGGGCCTTGCAACCCCGGTTCAATCGCGAAAGAATCAATCCTAGAGCCAAAACCATGTCGCGCAAGCTGATCATAGTGCTGGTGAATACGGATCCGCGCAACGGCGAGGAGCTGGGGGCGCCGTTCTTCCACGCAGCTGTCGCGGCCGCCATGAACTTCGAGGTCGACGTCATCTGCGCGGCGACAGCCGGCCGGCTCATGAAGAAGGGCGTGGCCGAGAAGCTCACGGTGAAGCCCGGCGCCGGCAAGACCGTCTATGATTTCATCCGCGATGCCCACGAGCATGGCGCGAAGTTCTATGCCTGTCCGGCCAATCTGGATCTCTTCGACATGACCGAGGATGATCTGATACCGGAATGTGCCGGGCTGATGGGCTCGGCTGCCATGATCGCGCAGATCATGGAGGACGATTGTCGCGTGCTGACGTACTGACCTGACCGGGGGAGACGATGCCGGTCGTGAACGGCTGCTTGCTGCCCGACGATCTTCTCTACGACGTCAAGAACCAGCTGTGGTACCGCGATCTCGGCGATGGCCTGGTCGAAGTCGGCATCACCGCGGTCGCCGCCGCCATGGCCGGTGCCGTCCTCGCCGTGACGCCCAAGCGAGCCGGCCGCCGGCTTGAAGCGCAGCAGGCCTGCGCCGTGGTCGAGTCCGGCAAGGTCGTCGGCTCCGCCCGTGTCGCCTTCGCCGGCCGGGTCGAGCGCAGCAACGAGCCGCTGATGGAGCGGCCGTCCTTGATCGACAAGGATCCCTACGGCGCCGCCTGGCTCGTGGTGATGCGTCCCGACGACTGGACCGCTGCCAAAGCCGGCCTCATCCCCGGCCGAGACGTCGCCGACCCCTACCGCGCCAAGATGGAGGCAGAGGACTTCCCCGGATGCGAACCGTAGCCTGGCGACAGTTGTTTAGACACTTTCTCTCAGTATGATCGGCCGCCCGCCGCGGCGGGGAACGATATTCCCGATGCACGCAGCGCGGGCTGCGCCGTTCGACCGCAGCGCGGCAATGCAGGCATCGACAGCCTCCGCCGGCACGCTGGCCAGCAGACCGCCAGCGGTCTGGGGATCGTAGAGCAGTTGCAGCCGCGCATCGCCGGCTGCGATCCCGGTACTGTCGACGTTGGCGGAGAGCGTCAGGTTCTGCGGTGCCAACGAGCTCGCGATGCCGCGGCCTAGTAGCTCCAACGCACCATCCAGCGCCGGAACAGCGGTCGGCGACAATTCCGCATCGACCTCCGAAGCCCGCAGCATCTCCAGGAGATGGCCCATCAGCCCAAAGCCTGTCACGTCGGTGCAGGCGGTGGCGCCGTGCCGCTGCAGCGTCTCGGCCGCGGTCTTGTTCGACGTCAGCATGGTCGCGAGGGCGGCGTCGATCCAGCGGCCGCGCGCCTTGCCGCGCATATCCGCGGCAAAGAGCGTGCCGGTGCCGAGCGGCTTGGTCAGGACCAGCGCGTCGCCCGCGCGCAGGCCGCTCTTGCGCCACAGGCGACCGGGCGTCGCGGCGCCGTTCACGGTAAGGCCGAAGGCGAGCTCGGCGCCTTCGCCGGTGTGCCCGCCGACGAGAACGGCGCCGGCCTCGGTCAGGGTCTGCGTCGCGCCGGTAAGAAGCTGCGTCAGGTCGGCCTCGAGCTTGGTCTCGGGACCGTGCGGCAGCGTCACGATGGCCAGCGCCGTCTGCGGTGTGGCGCCCATGGCGTAGAGGTCGCCGAGGCAGTGATTGGCGGCGATGCGTCCGAACAGATAGGGGTCGTCGATGAAAGCGCGAAAGAAATCGACGCTCTGCACCAGCAGCTGGTTGCCGGACACCGTCACGACTGCCGCGTCGTCGGCGCGGTCGAGTCCGATCAGCACGTCGTCCCGCGTCGGCGGCTGCACGCGGCGGAGCACGCGCGCCAGCAGCTCGCTGCCGATCTTGGCGCCGCAGCCGCCGCAGCGCATCTCGGCCATCGCCGCTCCATTGCGCGCGGGCTTCATCGCCATCGAGTCCAGGTCCTGGTACATCCGCATCCAGCGCCGGTCGATGTGGTTCTTCAACCGCCACAGCCAGGCGCCTTCGGCGCTCCAGGAACCGCGCGACGCGATCGCGTATTTGTCACCCGTCGAAATGAGCGCGAGGTGATGTCGCTGCGGCCGATAGCGCCCGAGCGATTCCCCGCGGCAGGCGCTGCGCAGATTGCGCGCCAGCGGCGGCCCTTCGCGCACGGCGAACACGCCGGATTTCGCCAGCCGGTAGCCGGCCAACGCGGCGACGTCGCCGGCCGCGAAGACGAACGGATGGGAGAGCGATTGCAACCGCTCGTTCACGGCAATGAATCCGCGCTCGTCCGTGGCTAGGCCGCTCTTCGACAGCCATTCGGCCGCGGCGGCATTCGTCACCCAAATTGCCGCATCGAACGGGACGGTTTCGTCGGATTCGCAGTGGAGCATGCCGGACGCCACCCGCGCGACCCTGCGGCCAAGATGCAAGTCGATGCCACGCTCGCGCACCACCCGCATGAGCCGCTCCCGTACGCCCGCACCGTGTGTCGGCAGCAGTTCGCTCGTCTCCGTCACGATCGCGAATGCCACGCGCGCGCCGCTGCGGGCGCTGGTCACGCGGTGCTGCAGGGCGAGGCAGATCTCCGTGCCCCCGGCACCGCCGCCGACCACGACGATGCGGAATTCGCCGCCGTGGTTGCGCAGCCGATCCTCGATCGCCTGCCAGCCCCTGACGAACCCGTCGACCGGCTTGATCGGCAGAGTGTGTTCAGGTGCTCCAACGATGCCGTGCCAATTCGGGCGTGAGCCGATATCCAGCGACACGACATCGAAATCGACCGGAGGTCGGCCGGCGCAGACGATCTGTTTTGCCGCAAGGTCGAGCCCGAGGGCCTCCGCGTGATAGAGGCGGACACCCGTCGCCTGGGCCAGGGGCCGCAGGTCGATATGTGCCTCATCATGCGTATAGTTGCCGGCGACGAAGCCCGGCAGCATGCCGGAATAGGGCGTCTCCATGTCCCGGCTGATCAGCGTCACGCGGATGTCCGACGCCGGCCGCAGGGCGAACTGCCGGAGTACCTCGACATGGCTATGCCCGCCGCCGACCAGCACCAGTTCGCAGTGAGCGGTCCGACCGCGCGTCATCGGCGTTTCGCGGGCGACCCGTGGAGGGCCCCGTGGGGCGTACCTTGGACAGCGTCGCGCATCGGTCGAAGCTAGGGCAAGCATGCCCCGTTGGCGAGACTATCCTGACCCTGGCGCAAGGATGCGGCGACACGAGAGGCGCGGACAACGCGGAGAACGGGGCCCTGAAGAGCGTCTCCGCGCTGCCGCGCGAACCACTTCCTTCCCGACGGAATCCGGCTGGGCACGGGGTCCGTCGTCCGGAATCACGACAACCAACCCTCGATCAGGCGCACGGGAACGATCTTGACGCTGGTCGGCAATGAGGTGAGAATTGTTAACAAAGTAAAAAAGAATAGCTACTGCCGGCAGATATCTGCGGTCGGTTCGGACACCGCCATGGACTTGGGTGCTGAGGAGGGCAAGCGCCGTGAACATGATCAAGGTCAACAGGCGGCAGTTCTTCAAGATCACCGGCACCGCTCTCGGTGCCTCGACCGTGACGGCGCTCGGCTTCTCGCCGGCCCAGGCGGTCGCCAATGTCCGTCCGTTCAAGCTCGAGCGCACGACCGAGACCCGCAACACCTGTCCTTACTGCTCGGTTGCCTGCGGCGTGATCATGTACAGCACCGGCGACAAGGCGAAGAACGTCAAGTCGTCGATCATGCACATCGAAGGCGATCCGGATCATCCGGTGAACCGCGGCACGCTCTGCCCCAAGGGCGCCGCGCTGCTCGACTTCGTGCATTCGAAGACGCGGCTGCAGTACCCGGAGTACCGCGCGCCTGGCAGCGACAAATGGGAGCGTATCAGCTGGGATGACGCCTTGACGCGCATCGCCCGGCTGATGAAGGACGATCGCGACGCCAACTTCATCTATCGCAACAAGGACGGACAGACCGCCAACCGCTGGACCTCGACAGGGTTCCTCGCGGCATCGGCGACCACGAACGAGACTGCGTATCTCACCTACAAGGTGGTGCGCAGCATGGGGATGGTCGTCTTCGATAACCAAGCAAGGGTCTGACACGGACCCACGGTGGCCAGTCTGGCCCCAACTTTCGGCCGCGGCGCGATGACGAATGCGTGGGCGGACATCAAGAACGCCAACGTCATCGTGATCATGGGCGGCAACGCCGCCGAGGCGCACCCCTGCGGATTCAAATGGGTGACCGAGGCCAAGCACTACAACAAGGCCAAGCTGATCGTCGTCGATCCGCGCTTCACCCGCTCGGCCGCCATGGCCGACCTCTACATGCCGATCCGCCCCGGCACCGACATCGCCTGGCTCGGCGGCTGCATCAACTATCTGCTGTCGAACGATAAGATCCACCACGACTATGTCGTGAACTACACGAATGCCGCCTACATCGTGAAGGATGCCTACGGCTTCCAGGACGGCCTGTTCACCGGCTACAACGCCGAGAAGCGCGACTACGACCGTTCGAGCTGGGACTACGTCCTCGGCGACGACGGCTTCGCCAAGATCGATCCGACGCTGGAGGATCCGCGCTGCGTCTACCAGCTGATGAAGACCCACTATTCGCGCTACACGCCGGAGATGGTGGAGCGCATCTGCGGCACGCCCAAGGACAAGTTCCTCAAGGCCTGCGAATGGATCGCGACGACGGCGGCGCCCGACAAGGCGATGACAAGCATGTACGCCCTCGGCTGGACGCAACACTCCAAGGGCTCGCAGAACATCCGGACGATGGCGATCGTCCAGCTCCTACTCGGCAACATCGGCGTCGCCGGCGGCGGTATGAATGCGCTGCGCGGCCACTCCAACATCCAGGGCCTCACCGACCTCGGCCTGATGAGCAACCTGCTGCCGGGCTACCTGACGTTGCCGGTGGACAAGGAGCAGGATCGGGCGACCTATCTCTCGACGCGCCTGTTCAAGCCGCTGCGCCCGGGCCAGATCAGCTACTGGCAGAACTATCCGAAGTTCTTCACCAGCTTCCAGAAGGCCATGTACGGCAAGATGGCGACGGCGGAGAACGACTACCGCTACGACTGGCTGCCCAAGCTCGACGTCACCTACGATGTCCTGCGGGCCTTCGAGCTGATGTTCCAGGGGAAGATGAACGGCTATTTCTGCCAGGGCTTCAACCCTGTCATGGCCTTCCCCAACAAGAAGAAGATCACCACGGCGCTCGCGAAGCTGAAGTTCCTGGTGGTCATGGATCCGCTGGCGACGGAGACGGCGAGCTTCTGGGAGAACCACGGCGTCTACAACGACGCCGACCCCAAGGCAATTCAGACCGAGGTCTTCCGGCTCCCGACCAGTTGCTTCGCCGAGGACACGGGGTCGCTCACCAACTCCGGCCGCTGGCTGCAGTGGCACTGGAAGGGCGCCGAGCCGCCGGGCGAGGCGCAGACCGACGTCTGGATCATGTCGCAGCTCTACCGCAAGGTGCGCGGCCTCTATGACAAGGAGGGCGGCGCCTTCCCCGGACCGGTCCTCAATCTCGTCTGGCCCTATGCCGTGCCTGACGATCCGACCACCGACGAGATCGCCAAGGAGGTCAACGGCTCGGCCCTCGAGGACCTGCCGGATCCGACGGATCCGAACAAGCCGCCGATCCTGAAGGCCGGTCAGCAGCTCGATGGCTTTGCCCAGTTGCGCGACGACGGCAAGACTGCCTGCGGCTGCTGGATCTACTCCGGCTGCTACACCGAGAAGGGCAACCAGATGGCCCGGCGCGACAACTCCGATCCGACCAACTCGGGTCTGGCGCCGAATTGGGCCTGGTCGTGGCCGGCCAACCGCCGCATCCTCTACAATCGCGCCTCCTGCGACCTGCAGGGCAAGCCCTACAATCCCAAGCACAAGGTCATCGCCTGGAACGGCGCCAAGTGGGCGGGGGTCGACATACCCGATATCCCGCCGGCAAGCGCGCCGGAGGCCGGCGCCGGCCCCTTCATCATGAACGCGGAAGGCGTGGCCCGCCTGTTCACCCGCGGCATGATGCGGGACGGGCCATTCCCCGAGCACTACGAGCCATTCGAAGCGCCGGTCGCCAACGTGCTGCATCCGAAGGTCGGACCCAATCCGGTGGCCCGCGTCTTCAAAGGGGACATGGAGGTGTTCGGCAAGGCGGACGACTTCCCGATGGTCGCCACCACCTACCGGCTGACCGAGCATTTCCACTACTGGAGCAAGCACGTCCTCATCAATGCCATCCTGCAGCCGGAGCAGTTCGTCGAGATCGGCGAGGAGCTGGCGAAGGAGAAGGGCGTGGTGGCCGGCGATCGCGTCGAGGTGCGCAGCAACCGCGGCAAGATCACCGCCGTTGCCGTGGTGACGAAACGAATCAAGCCGCTGGTCATAGACGGCAAGACCGTTCACACCGTCGGCATACCCATCCATTGGGGATTCACCGGCGAGACCAAGAAGGGCTTCGGCGCCAACATGTTGACACCCTATGTCGGTGACGCCAACATCGAGACGCCCGAATACAAGGCGTTCCTGGTGGACCTCAACAAAGCCCCTGCGGCCGTGAGCTGAGGGAGGGCACCATGGCAACCCAGCAATCCCTCGACATCAAGCGGTCATCGGCGACGACCACCCCGCAACCCAGCGTCCGCGAGTCGGTCGAGGTCGCCAAACTCATCGACGTTTCCCGCTGCATCGGCTGCAAGGCCTGTCAGGCGGCCTGTTTGGAGTGGAACGACCTGCGCGAAGAGGTCGGGTTCAACACCGGCGTCTATGAGAATCCCCACGACCTCTCGGAGAATTCCTGGACGCTCATGCGCTATTCCGAGGTCGAGGAGGACGATGGACATCTCGAGTGGCTGATCCGCAAGGACGGCTGCATGCATTGCGAGGATCCGGGCTGCCTCAAGGCCTGTCCGGCCCCGGGCGCGATCGTGCAGTACTCGAACGGCATCGTCGACTTCATCTCGGAGAACTGCATCGGCTGCGGCTATTGCGTAAAGGGATGCCCTTTCAACATTCCGCGCATCTCAAAGAACGACCGCAAGGCGTACAAATGCACCCTGTGTTCCGACCGGGTCGCGGTCGGCCAGGGGCCGGCCTGCGTCAAGGCCTGTCCAACCCAGGCAATCAGCTTTGGGACCAAGGAGGACATGACTGAATGGGCCGGCCACCGGATCGCCGATCTCAAAGAACGCGGTTACGAGAACGCCGGGCTCTATGATCCGCAGGGCGTCGGCGGCACCCACGTCATGTATGTCCTCAAGCATGCCGATCGGCCCGAGATCTATTCGAACCTGCCGAAGGACCCGCATATCAGTTCGTTGGTTGAGGCATGGAAAGGCTGGCCGAAGCCGGTCGCGCTCGCCGGTCTCGGCCTTACCGCGCTGCTTGGCTTCTTCCACTATGTCACCGCCGGCCCGAACGAGGTCGACGAGGACGATGAGGACAAGGGCAAGCGCACGCTGGAGCAGAACGGCCGATGAAACCGCGAACCGGTACCGTGTCCCGCTACACGGCGGGTGCACGAGCCAATCACTGGCTCAACGCGATCATCCTGATCCTGCTCGCCCTGAGCGGCATGTCCTTCTTCCATCCGGCGCTCTTCTTTCTGAGTGGTCTCTTCGGCGGCGGCGTCTGGGCCCGCATCCTGCATCCCTGGATGGGGGTCGCCCTCATCTTCACCTTCGCGGGCCTCTTCATCCGCTTCTGGCGCTACAACATCTGGAACAAGTCCGACACCCAGTGGCTCAACCGCATTCGTGACGTCCTGGCTGCCCGCGACGAGAACCTGCCGGAGGTCGGTCGCTACAACGCCGGTCAGAAACTCGTCTTCTGGCTTATGACCATCGGCATCCTCGCACTCTTCGCCAGCGGCATCGTGCTGTGGGAGTCGCAGTTCGGCGATACCTTCTCGATCGTGCAGAAGCGCATCGCGGCGGTGGTGCATGCCAGCGCCGCCGTGGTCATCATCGGCGTCTGGATCATTCACCTCTATGCCGCCATTTGGGTGAAGGGCAGCGTCCGTGCCATGACGCGCGGCAGCGTCACCGGCGGCTGGGCGTGGAAGCACCATCGCAAGTGGCTCCGCGAGGAGGCGGCGAAGGGCCACAAATGACGCTCGAGGGGGCGGTCGTCGATCCCATCGACATCGGCAACGTCGCACAGCCCCCATTCGTCCGGCTGCCCGATCTGAAAAAGCTGTTCGACCGGCGCGCCGCCCGCCTGCAGGCGCTGTCTTCCGGCCATTCATTGGCCGATTATCTCCAGTTCATCGCGGCGCTGGTCCGGACACAGGCCGATGTCGTCGACCATCTGCCCGCCGGCGCGTTGCCGGCTCCGGATCAGATCGATTTCTTCCACGAGCACAAGCTGCCGATCGTGGATCGCCTCACCTGGCGTCGCGATCCGTCGTGGCAGGCCGCACTCGACGGCATTCTCGATCGCATCGCATCGATGGCGATGCCCGACCCGGCGCAAGCGGCGCTCGACGAACTGAAGCGTGCCGGCTCCGCGGCGCGCGAAACGCTGGCCGATCGCGTGCTTGGGATCGACCCCGCCCCGGCGGATGTCGCCCTGGCCTGTTTCGTCAGTGCCGCGCTCCAGGTCTATTGGACTCGCATGGCTGCGATGCTGGACGCGGGATCGGTGCGCGCGGTCGAGCCCGCAGGTTCCTGTCCCGTCTGCGGCTCCGCGGCCGTCGCCAGCGTGGTCTACGCCGACGGCTCGCTGCAGGGCATCCGCTTCCTGTGCTGCCCGCTCTGTGCCACCGAATGGCATTGCGTGCGCATCAAATGCGCCAACTGCCAGTCGACCAAGGGCATCGCCTACCACCATATCCCGGAGCAGCCGGCCGTGAAGGCGGAGACTTGCGACGAGTGTGGCACCTATACGAAGATCCTCTATAAGGACAAGGAGCCGGACGGGGAGGCGTTCGCCGACGATCTCGCCACGCTCGGATTGGACGTTCTCGTCGGTGAAGCAGGCTGGGCGCGCGCGACTCCCCATCCCTTCCTGGTTCCCGCCACAGGTTAGAGCGCGGCTCCGCCGGCGCCGCGCAGCAACATTCGGATTTCTGTCACGTGATGACGAAACCGCCGGCTATCGATTCCCGAGCATCGCTTCCCTCCGTCGATCGCGTCTTGCGCGCGCCGGCGGTCGTGACGTTGACGGATCGCCATGGCCGACAATCGGTGGTCGCCGTGATACGCGAAGTCCTGGACGAACTGCGCGCCGGCAATGCCGGCGCGACCGAGGCCGAGATCGCCGAGCGGTGCCGCGTGCGACTCGATTCGCAGATGCGGCCGTCGCAACGCCGTGTCTTCAATCTGACGGGTACGGTGCTGCACACCAACCTCGGTCGTGCGCCGCTTCCCGAGGAAGCCGTGGAGGCGACCGCTGCAGCGCTGCGCGATCCCACGAACCTCGAATTCGATCTTGAGACCGGCAATCGCGGCGATCGCACCGATCACGTGCGGGGATGGCTGAAACGGCTGACGAGCGCCGAGGCGGCAACGGTGGTCAACAACAATGCCGCCGCCGTATTCCTTGTCCTCAACACGCTGGCGGCGCGGCGCGAGGTGCCGGTGTCGCGCGGCGAACTGATCGAGATCGGCGGCGCCTTCCGCATGCCGGATATCATGGCGCGCGCGGGCTGCAAGCTCGTCGAGGTCGGCACGACGAACCGGACTCACCTTGCCGACTTTGCGGCCGCCATCGGCCCGCGCACGGCGATGCTGATGAAGGTGCATCCCTCCAACTATGCGATCGAAGGCTTCACGGCGGCCGTGAGCGACGCCGAACTGGCCGAACTCGCCCATCGCCACGACCTGCCCTTTGCCATCGATCTCGGCAGCGGCACGCTCGTCGATCTCGCCGAACATGGCCTCCCGCATGAGCCGACGCCGATGGAGGCGCTCAAGGCCGGTGCCGATCTCGTCACCTTCAGCGGCGACAAGCTGCTCGGCGGGCCGCAGGCCGGCATCATCGTCGGCCGTGCCGAACTGATCCGCAAGCTCGACCGCAATCCGTTGAAGCGGGCGCTGCGGCTCGACAAGGGTCGGCTGGCGGCGCTCGAGGCCGTGCTCCGGCTCTATGCGGATCCCGACCGCCTGCGGCTACGGCTCCCTGCCCTGCGGCTGCTGACGCGCGATGCCCAGGAGATCAGGGCGCTCGGCGATCGCCTGCTGCCCGCGGTTGCCAAGCACTTTGCAGCGGCCGCCGACACGGAGCTACAGCCGACCCGCAGTCAGATCGGCAGCGGATCGCTGCCGATCGACCGGCTCGACAGCTGGTGTCTAGTGCTGCGGCCGAAGCGAACGGGCGGATCGGCGCTCGCCCGGCTCGCCGCGGCGTTTCGCGCGCTCCCGATTTCCGTCATCGGCCGGATCGAGGATGGCTGTCTCAAGTTCGACCTGCGCTGCCTGGAAGACGAGCAGGCTTTCCTCGCCCAGCTGGCGGAACAGCACAACTAGGCCGCCATGCGCTTCTTCGATCGCCTCGTCGGCAAGCGGAGAGAAGCGCCGGCGGCCCCATCCGTCGCGACCGGCGACGACGCCGCGATGGTGCGGGGCCGACAGGCGTTCGACGGCAAGGACTATACAGCGGCGTTCGCGATCTGGCGCGATCTTGCCGAGCGCGGCGTGGCGCGCGCGCAGAGCAACCTGGCGGGACTCTACAGCTACGGCTGGGGTGTGCCGCGCGATGAGGCCGTGGCCGCGACCTGGTTCCGGCGCGCGGCCGACGCCGGCGATGCGATCGCGCAGCAGAACCTGGCGCTGATGTACTACGAAGGACGCGGCACCGCCGGCGATATCGCGGAAGCTGCGCGCTGGTATGAGAGGGCGGCCGCAGGCGGATTGGCCGACGCCCAGAACATGCTGAGCTGGATGTATCTGGAGGGCGTAGGCGTTGCGCGCGACTATGGCGCGGCGAAGCGCTGGGCCGAGGCCGGGGCGGCACAGGGCAATGCCTCCGCGCAATGCCGCCTCGGTCAGATTTATCACAACGCCTGGGGCGTTGCCCGCGATTCCGTGCAGGCCGCCCATTGGTTCCAGCTGGCGGCGTCGCAGGGCGATGCCGAGGCCCAGATGATGCTGGGGGCCGCCCTTCATCTCGGACTCGGCATCGCCAAGGATCAGGCGCAGGCCTTGCGCTGGCTGACCCTGGCGGCCGGGCGCGGCGACGAGCTGGCCGCGGGATTCCTGCGCCGGGTCGAGGCGGTCATCACGCCGGAAGAGCGCGCCACGGCGCACAACCGGTTGGCCACCGACGCGTCGCCATGATCATCGGCACGGCGGGCCATATCGACCACGGCAAGACGGCGTTGGTGCGGGCGCTCACGGGGATCGATGCCGACCGTCTGCCCGAGGAGAAGGCGCGCGGCATCACCATCGATATCGGCTTTGCCTATCGGCCTGTCGACGGTGCGGAGACCCTAGGCTTCGTCGACGTGCCCGGCCATGAGCGTTTCGTGCACAACATGCTCGCGGGCGCCATCGGCATCGACTTCGTCCTGCTGGTCGTCGCCACCGACGACGGGCCGATGCCGCAGACCCGCGAGCATCTGCAGATCCTTGATCTCCTCGGCCTGCAGCACGGCATCGTCGCGCTCACCAAGGTCGATCTCGTTGCCCCCGAGCGGCTCTCGGAGGCGACACAACAGGTGCGCACCCTGCTGGCCGGAACCGGCCTCGCGAACGCCGAGATCCTGCCGGTGTCGTCGGTGACCGGTGCCGGTATCGCCGAACTGGAGGCGCGGCTGCTGGCGGCCGCTGCCGCGCTGCCGCCGCGTCCCGTCGCCGGCCGCTTCCGCCTGGCGGTCGACCGCAGCTTCACCCTGGCGGGCGTCGGTACGGTGGTCACCGGAACTGTCTTCGCCGGCCACGTCTCCGTCGGTGACCATCTCCTACTGTCGCCGTCCGGAGTCGAGGCGCGCGTACGCGGGATTCACGCCCAAAACCGGCAGGCCGAACGCGGCCATGCCGGGCAGCGCTGTGCCGTCAACATCGCGGGTCCGCTGATCGGCAAGGACAGCGCTCAGCGCGGCGATTGGCTGGTCGATCCGGCGGCGCACGCGCCGACCGATCGGTTCGATGCCCGGCTGCGGCTGCTGGCGGCCGAAGTACGGCCGCTCCGCCACTGGACGCCCGTGCATCTGCATCTCGGCGCCGCCCATGTGCCGGCCCGCGTCGCGCTGCTCGACACTGAGTCGCTTGCCCCCGGTCAGACGGCGCTGGCGCAGATCGTGACCGATCGACCGATCGGCGCTTTGCACGGCGATCGGCTGATCCTGCGCGATCAGTCGGCGCAGCGCACCATCGGCGGCGGCCTCGTTCTCGATCCCTGGCCGCCGGCGCGCGGACGGCGCCGGCCGCAACGCTTGGCGACCTTGCGGGCTCTCGAGCGCCCGAGCGCGGCAGCGGCGCTCGGGGATCTGACCGAAGGCGACCCCGGCTGGGTCGATCTCTCGCGCTTCGCCCAGATGTGGAACCTGGCCTCGCCCGAGGCGGCCGTGACCTGGCGTCAGGCCGGCCTGACCATCGCATCCACAACGGACCAGCAGTTCGGCTTTTCGCCGGCGCGCTGCGAGAGCGTCTGCCGCGCCGTCGTCCAGGCGCTTGGCGAGCATCACGCCAAGTCCCGGGACAGCGCCGGGCTCGAGGCGGAACGGCTGCGTTTGGCAACGTCGATACGGATGCCGCCGGCCGTGTTCTCCGCCGTGCTCGCCCGGCTGCTCCACGACAAGGCGATCGAGGCGGACGGCCCTTGGCTGCGCCTGCCCGGGCATGTCCTGAAGTTGACCGCTGCCGACGAGCGGCTGTGGTCGCGCATCAAGCCGATGATGCAGCGCGAGCGATTCCAGCCGCCGCGCGTGCGCGACTACGCGCAGGCGCTGTCGGCGCGCGAGGAGGATGTGCGGCAAATGCTCCGCCGGCTGGCCAAGATCGGCCAGGTGATCCAGGTCGCCCATGATCACTTCTTCCTTCGCTCGACCGTCGTCGAGATGATCGCCATCGCCGATCGCCTCGCCGCCGGAACCGCGGACGAAACGCTGACGGCGGGGGCGTTTCGCGACAAGATCGGCTCCGGTCGCAAGGTCGCGATTCAGATCCTGGAATTCTTCGACCGGGCCGGCGTGACGGTGCGCCATGGCGAGGCCCGCAAGGTGAGCCGCGATAAGCTGGAACGCTTTGGTGCCCCGGGCGCATGATATGCGCTAGCATGCGTATCGATATCGGAAGAGACTCGTCCCTGGTGGGGCGGCTGGACTTCAAATCCAGTGAGGGTCGTCAGCCGGTCCTTGGTGGGTTCGACTCCCACTCTCTTCCGCCACCGTTTCCACGGTTTGGCCCGGTTCCATGATGCCGCCCGACTTTCTCGACCAGTTGCGCATGGCGGCCGAAGAATTGGCCCGGGAGGAATCGGAGTACCGGCGCGAGAGCCGCCTCCGCTTAGAAGGCCTTGGGGCCGAGCGGACCCGTGCCTTTCGGCGCTACAATCTGGTGAAGGACATGACCGCCGCTGCGGCCGAGCATGCCGCGCCAGGGGACGGTATCCAGGCGCAGCTGGCGGTGGCGGTGGCAGAGGCCGGCTGGAGCGAGGCCAGGACGGGCTTCGCCGAACTGCGCGAACGACTCAGTCCCGTTGCCGCTCTGATTCATGAGCGCCTGCACCCGCCGGCCACGGCGGGGGCTGCAACCTCTGCTGCAAGCGACGTCCCGAGCGCGCTCGCGGGCTTCGAGGCGTGGTACCGCGAGCGGTTCGGACAGGATTTTCTCGATCTCCTGGGGCGGCCGTCGCCCTCCTTCCAGGCCTTGGTGGATTTCTGACCCGTGGCAGCCGATCTCGGCCGCTGGTCCCAGTCCCAATTCATGGCGTCCCGTCGCGAGAGATCCGGCGGCCTGCCGATGCGGTGCCGATCTGTCAGAAGGGGGAGGCACGAATGACTTGCGGGGAAGTCCTCGTCCAGTTGCTGCAGGCATACGGCATCGAAACCGTGTTCGGGATTCCCGGCGTGCACACGGTCGAGCTCTATCGCGGCTTCCCGAATACGAAACTTCGTCACGTCACGCCGCGCCACGAGCAGGGCGCCGGCTTCATGGCCGACGGCTATGCGCGGGCGAGCGGCCGCCCGGCTGCCTGCTTCATCATCACCGGACCAGGCCTCACCAATATCGCCACGGCGCTGGGGCAGGCCTATGCCGATTCCGTGCCGGTCCTCGTGCTCTCCAGCGTCAACAACACCCGCGACCTCGCCCTCGGCGAGGGGCGGCTGCACGAGCTGCCGTCGCAGCGCGGCCTGATGGAGGGTCTCACCGCCTTCAGCCACACGCTGCTGTGGCCGGACGAGCTGCCGCATGTCCTGGCGCGCGCCTTCGCTGTGTTCAACAGCGGCCGGCCGCGCCCGGTCCACATCGAGCTGCCGCTCGATGTCATCACTGCCGATGCCGACCATGTTCGCCGCGACGCCATTCCCGTCAGCGGCCGGCCGAGCCCCGACCCGGCCAAGGTCGCGAAAGCGGCGGCCCTGCTGCGCCAGGCCAGGCGCCTGCTCGTCGTGCTCGGCGGCGGCGCCCAGGACGCGGCAAAGGAGGCCGTTGCCGTGGTCGAGCGTCTCGGCGCGCTCGCCGTCACCACCATCAACGGCAAGGGCATCCTGCCGCCCGACCATCCGCTGTCCCTCGGCAGCACCCTGCCGCAGCCGCCGGTGCTGAACGAGCTGACCCATGCCGACGTGGTGCTGGCGGTCGGCACCGAGCTCGGCGAGACCGACACGCTCCTCTTCGACAGCCGCCTGCGGCTCGGCGGCAAGGTGATCCGCATCGATATCGATGCCGAGCAGCTCACCCGCAACGTGCTGGCCGAGGTCGCCATCCTCGGCGATTCCGCTTTGGCCCTGCGGGCGCTGGAGCGCGAGCTGGAACAGCATCGGGTCGATCCGGCGCCGGCTGCCGCACGGGCGACGGCGCTGCGCCGGCAGCTGCAGGACTTGCTGACTCCCTCGCAGCGCGCCCATCAGCGGGTCATGGCGACCGTCCAGGAGGCCCTGCCGGGCGCCATCATCGTCGGCGATTCGACGCAGCCGGTCTACAGCGCCAACCTGTTCTACCAGGCCGAACGGCCGCGCTCCTTCTTCAATTCCAGCACCGGCTACGGCACGTTGGGCTATGCGCTGCCGGCGGCGCTCGGCGCCAAGCTTGGGCGACCCGACCGTCCGGTCGTCGCTGTCATCGGCGATGGCGGCCTGCAGTTCACCATCGGCGAGTTGGCCAGCGCCGTCGAGCTGGCCTTGCCGGTGACCGTCCTGCTGTGGAACAACCGGGGCTACGGCGAGATCAAGAAGTACATGGCGGAGCGCGGCATCCCGCAGATCGGGGTCGACATCTATACGCCGGATTTCCAGACCATCGCCCGCGGCTTCGGCTGCCGCGCCGGGCGGGCCAATACCCTGGCCCAGCTGCAGGAGCAGCTGCGGCAGGCCCAGGCGGTGCCGGGGCCGACTCTGATCGAGATCGACGAGGCGACGGCGCTTGCCTGGTAGCGTGGCTGGCGCCGGACTGACAAATTGTCGCAGGCAGGGAAGTCTATTGAGTAGCGCGACTCCTTCCGGCACAACCGGGCGCATCGACGCAAAGCGAGACTCGATGCCGCGCCTGCATGAAGGGGATCCCCCCTCCCCTTGTGGGAGGGGGCTAGGGGGATGGGTTTCG
>Ga0335069_10007396_pt1 | contig 15867 bp, 25 predicted proteins | sample Lox_Sample_11_FD_206714 | JGI IMG/M metagenome (GOLD analysis project Ga0335069, IMG submission 206714) | Soil microbial communities from Loxahatchee National Wildlife Refuge, Florida, United States - Lox_Sample_1.1 | ecosystem: Environmental > Terrestrial > Soil > Wetlands | place: USA... | reverse complement strand
TTTTTTTTCACCGAGTAAATTATCTTTTCTTTCAATTTCAATATTCATTTTGTTACAACTCCTTTTAATGTTTTAAAATAATCAGTAATAAATAAAATAATTCCTTCTTTCATGCAAGAATTAAATTTATACCAATTTGGTATTTTAAAATACCAGTCTTTATTTACTTTCATTTATTTAACTCCCAAAAAATCCATTATTTCTTTTAACTGGCAATCAACATGATTTAAACTTCCTAGCGATCCCCAGTCATTAGCTTGATAATCTTTATTTATATGTTTTTGTAATTTAGATAATTTTTCTGCAATGTTACTACCCGTATTTATTAAAGCTGATTTTAAAACTTCTTTATCACCGCAATTATTAATGCTATTATTTATTTTCATATTTACCATCCTTATACTTAATAATAGCATATTTCTGCTATAATACAAGAAGAATCTTTCTAAAATAATAAATATTTTTTAACTTTTTAGTATATATTTTATAGGATTTATAGTATTTTTTACCAAAATACTTAAATTCTACTTAATTTCCATGTAGTATAATACAAAAGGCCGGATAATCCGGCCTTCAGGAGAAATAATGAAAACATTGACTGCTATACTGGCATATAGCTTATTTAATATATTTTGAACAAGTAAACCCAATTGCAAGACCGGCTCCGATTGCACAAACAAACGTGATCGGAATAACTGTCCCCAGCGAAATTGAAAGTATTTTATTTTTTCGTACTTCCGCTTTGTAATCCCCATCCAATTTGCTGTTGACATTGTTCAATTTGTCTAATAATATCGAGTCCGTTTGTATTACCTGTTTTAATTCGGTTATTTGTGTCTGTAATGTCGCCGATAATTGTATCTGATTTATTATTATCGCTTTTAAGTCCTGCAATAATGTCGTCTCTTTGCTTAAGTTGTTCTGCATATTTTTTACTGTCTGAAACTGAAATGTTATGATAGATGTAGATCGTGATTGAGCCGGTAAGAATAACACCGCAAAAAAAAGAAATAATACAAAAAATAATAATTTTTTTAACATTCACTTTACTCTCCTTTAAGTTGCCGGTATTTCTTCAGGCTGATCTTCGATTGCTTCTGGTATTTCTTGAGCTCCGCCCTCAACAGCATTCACGTCATCAATTTGCTCGTCATTAAATTCCTCTTCAGCGATCATGAGTTCAATCTCTGAAATTTCTTCTTTGATGTTCATAATCTTTTCTTTTAAAAATTCATACATAAAAAACTCCTTTTATAATCCTTCTTTTTTCTTAAAAATTGCAGCGATGCCATCCATTATATTTACAGAATAAACTGATAATGAGGCCCCGAGTAAAGTATCAATAGCGATTCCATTTACTTGAAATTTATTTATAAAAAAACAAATTAAAAAACTAAATAAAATTCCTAATCCAATGTTGATGAGAATTTTTGATTTTTCATTATAGAACTGGAAATTATTTAATCCGAGCTTAACCGCATGAACAAATAAAACTACAATTATTATGATTGTAATATTTATACCATGAGATAATAAATAATCATTTGCTTTAAATAAATAATCAAACATCATCTTTTCCTTTTCAAATACGGCCGAAAAAGTCGTTTAATTTTATATCCCCACTTATAATAAAGAAATTCAAAAAATCTTTTAATTAAAGCGGGAATAACAATTGTAAATAATCCTGTAAATATTATTCGAATAAATTGAAATCCAACAACAATATAATGCAGGCTATTTAATAACCTTTTTGGAAATATTGAATTTTCTTTCAATTATAACTCCACTAACGAAAGATGCAATTATGCAAACAATAAAAGTAAATAAAATAAATAAAAACATAAATATCTCCTTTAAGTTGCAGCTTGATTTTTAACCGCTGCAATCGCTTTCATATTTAAAATATTTGCCTTTGATATTGCAATATCAGCAGCATTTTTTTCTTCAATAATTAATTGATTTTTAAGATTTAATATCTTTGCAGAAATATCTTTTTCTTTTGCAATAATTTCTTTTTCTTTTTGCAAAATGAAATCTGATATTTCTTTATCAAATTTGTCGGTAATTTTCTTGATTTCTTTTTTAACAAAATTAAATATGCTCATTGTGATCTCCTTTTAATTATTATAATACTTTAAAATTTAATGTCAATTTTTAATTATCTCTCTTATTGACATAACTCTTTCAAGATTAATTTGTTTTTTCATACCATCGTATGTATCAAAATAAGTTATAATATTATTTGTCACTGAAATTAAATTACAAAAATGCCCAGTATTTTTATAAAAACATTGAACGATATACCATACTTGATTAGAATTTGACCAATTGATTTCATCTGTCGGGTTGTATCGTTTTTCAAATAACCCAAATGAGTTAAAAGCAATCCATGTTAAATTTCCTTCAGAATCAATCCCAGAGTTTTTTTGCAACGCTTGAGCTAAAGTTAAAGGCGTGTAATCCATTCCTAGTAAAACTAAAATATTACAAAGGGCCGTTAAAAAACAACCGAATTCTCCAATTGTAACGCCTGGAGCCATTTCAAAAGATTTCCAGCGATCATCGTTTTGTATAAACATAATTCACCTCACTTTGATCTTAATATCAAAATCACCAAAGATGTAATAATCCCTAAATATCCCAGAATATGAACAAAATTAAAATTCCGCATAGAATCAAGTTGTACTTTAATCAATTTGCCAAAATCCTCAAATTGCTTTTCAATATTTTCTTTAACCTGTTGATGATTATATTGACAATCTTCTTTTGTTACTTTCTCATTTAATTCTTTTTGGAATTCCCTTTCTGATTTTGTCATTTCAAGTCCTTTCAAGGCATTATCCATAAAATCCCTTCTATGCTTTCTTTGCTATACTTATCGTGCTTTTTTCAGCAAGTCTATTTTGCATTGTTGATATTGCTGTTGTTTGCGCTTCCTGTAAACTATCATTATCCGCAGCTCCATCAATATCGTTTAATCCTTGAATAAGTTCATTTTGTTCGCCATTTTGATTTAATGCAACATCAATTGGATTGTATTGAGCTTTCAAGGCTTGCTTTGCTTGATTTTTTTGCAAGGTTAATAAATCATCACTTGACAATAAAATAGCTTGACCATTAGAATCCGTAGTTTGCTGCTCTGTTGGATATTTAATATTAATTATAAAAGTAGGATCATTATATTCATCGTTAGTAATATCAAGACTATTTTTATCTTGAATTTGTCCTTTGCAAGTATAATTTAACATACAGCCTGTTTCATTTGTTATTTCCATTTTTAACTCCTTAAATTTTAAATTCTAATTGATAATTATAAAAATAATCAGAATTACCACCCCAAGAATTAACATTTCCTGAAGTATCAACATTACCAAATCCGTATGCTGCATTTGCTGTAACGGTAAATACGCTGTTAGCATCATTATACACAATAGCCATTCCTACATATACCGCAGTAACAAATACAATTAAAAACTCTTTTACTGTAGTTCCATCTATAGAACTATAAAATTTACAATCAATATATTCTATGCTTGTAATACCTTGTCCATGCCAAATATTATAATCTTGATTTTTATTTGATCCTGAAGTTTCATTAACTGTTACTGTTTTTCCACTATATGCACCGGTTAAAGTTCTTGCATTTGTAGCAATACCATTTCCGGTAGCGTTATAAAGATATAAAATACCAGATGATCCTGTGCCGCCTGAATCATAACTTACTATCCATGTATTGCCTGATGTACTTTCAGTTATGTGTTCCCCTGTAAAATCTACAGCTGCATTTTTTGAATTATATGTTACTGCAAGACCAATTTTTCTACTTCCATTTTTAGCCCAACTGGAATTAGAGATAAAATTTGTTTTTAAATGCGAGTAGCATCGTGTTACTTTTAAATAAGTTCCATCCGATTCAATCTCAACATAATCTCCATCCATATATAGAAAAAAACTAGTTAAAACTAAATCTTTATATTTTATATTTCCTGTAATTTTTGTTAAACCATTTCCATTATTTAAAATTTTTATTTTTCTATTTGTTTGAGTGTTTAAATTAGCTAAAGCAGCGGTAAATAATCCTGTGCTTGAAGTATGAGGAACTCTAACTTCATCATACCCATCGGTTGTTGTTGCCGTATAATTTGTAATTGAAGTATAAACATTTGGAGTTTTATAATAAGTTTTTTTAGTAGATTCCAAAACCATTTTTTTTGCAAAACTAGCTGCACTATCTTCAATCAAACTTACATCTGCATCAACTATGCTGGTTTTTTGAGTTAAAGCATCTATTTCCCCTGCAATATCTTTATGAAAAACTGGAAGAGCTGATATTGTTGTGTATTTTTTTACCCAACTTGCACCTGAATCTTCAATTAATAAAACATCTGCTTCAACAGGAATTGTTTTATTTGTAAGGCCTTCTATTGATCCTGCTGCAAAAGCAAGAGAACCGCCCACATCAACAAGTTTAACCCAATTTATAGTTGTTGCCGGAGCCGAAGTTGTTGCAGGATCATTATTTAAATTCGGAGTTTCATCTGTTCCTGTGTATGCTATGTAAATACTTCCTGATCTTTGTACTATACTTTTACTGGCATAATAATTTTCAGTCGATAACCATTCGGGAATACCTGACTGAAAACAATATGATAATTGCCATGTAAGCATATAAAACAAAGAATTAAAATCCTGTATTCTTGGCGGCTCTGCTGCATTGCCTGTAATCGCAAAAAGACCAAGTCCATATTGAGAGAGAGACTGCATAACTCCAATATCTTTTGTGTATGCCGGTGATCCCGCAGAATCACTTCCTATTGTCCCAGTTTCTGTACTACCTGATAATAGCCCGAAAACAGTTTGTAAAAATCTTGATTTGCTCGCCATAAAAACCTCCTTAAGCTCCGTATGTTAAAAAGCAACCTGATTTTGAAACGCTATAGCTTTTAAATCCAATCGCCCATGAAGGCGTGGATGATCCATATTCCTTTAAAAAAAACATTGCATTTATATCTGATGCAAAACTTACAGAAAGTGAAACACCCAACGGTCTCGGTAATAAATTTTCACTTTTTGCAATCTGAATTAATCTTTGAATATCACTTGCAAAGATATAACTCATTGACATATTAAGCCTATCATTAAATATGACATTATCGCCAAAGAATAAAAAAAGCAAATTATCAATATCCAATGATGAAAAATTTGAATTATTTATAAGTATCTTTAACTTTTGAACAAATCTAAATTCATTATCATTTAAAGAATAAAGAGGCTGTGAACTTTCAGTATAATTTCTAAATTGTTCATCTGGTACTGTTTCGTCGTAAGTCATGAATCCTAAAAGATGAGCGGCTGGCGATGCTGAATATAATTTAAATCCGAAGTAATTTCTAGTGAATGAAGTTCCGTAAATTGTTCGACTTACGCCGAGCCATGCTCCGATTATGTCCTGCGGTTGACCTCCAGCAAGATCAATTTGGTACCCTTCTTCAATTGAATCTAAAAGTTCTAAAATTGCAATAACTTTTATTAAAGCCTGAATTGTTGCTGTTGCCTTAGGCTTTGATTTATATTGAATTATGAGCAAATTAGAATAGTAAGAAATCAATTCTTTATTTGTCATGAAATTGTTATCCTTGTTGTGCTTAATATGAACTGATATTGAGGCGTAGTTGTTGTTACTACTTCGTACCAATTAATATTATCAGTAGAGAGCAACATCCCTGTAATTACATAATTTTTATTCATTTCTTTTACATAATCTGTAAATATATCTCCTGATGCTTGACCTCCAGGATTAAAAGTAATATTTTTAGCGATTTGTGCCGCAACATAATTCTTATCTATAGTTCCATTTGGATATAATAAAGAAAACTTAACATAAAGATTCTGGTTAATAGGACGATCAAAATAAGCCGTTAAGAAGCCGCCGGTTTGTTTTGCTACGTTTACGCTGACGCTTCCCTTCATGTTACATCCAGGAGATTTTTTAGAAAGTATTGCAACTGCGATGTCATTGTCTGACGCGCCTTCAACAATACACCATACACAATGAGCCGGCACGCCGTTGGCATCGGTCGATCCTGTGTAATTTTCCATTACTTGAACACCGACCACTCCAGCAAGATTATTAAGAGCAGCCGTTAAAGAATCAATATTTGCTTCAGAGCTTATTGCTACCGATACCCTTCGGCGATTTCTAAACTGAAAATCAGACTCTTCATTCTGGCCTATTGTTGTCGGGCCGGAAGAATTGTTTACGCTTGTTATTCCTGCAATAATAGTTACTGGTACCGTGATTGTATTCAAGGTCGATTGAACAAGGCCGATATTTGCTGCCCTAAAAAGCAAAGAGTAAGTTCCTGCTCCTGTGCAAGAAAAGCTTGCATTGAGATAGTATTGATTTCCCGCATCATCTTGGATTGTATAAGGTAAATTATCCGGCGTAAGTTGTTGGCTTTCAGAATCAAGTCCTTGAAGTGAAAGCCCTTGACTTATTACAACATCAATTGGCTGTAATGTAAATGAAGCTCCATTTCTTTCAATTCCATTTATTGCATATCTTTGATCTTGAATCACTCCCTCGCATTGTTCAGGATCAAAAGATGAGTTTATCTTTTGAATAAGTGTCCTAATATCCGTACCGGCTTGAGCAAAAATATTAAGCATTTCACCGTCAGGATCATTTGAAGCAATAGAAATATCCGAACCATAAATCGATTGAAAATTAGCTTGAAGCCCTGATAATAAATCGTTTAAAGTTTGTACTTGTAATCCGTAAATATCAAATGTATCATTTGCCATATTACACCTCTAGCTGAATCGTGCCGTAAACTGTATTTATATCAATTTGAGCCGAATAATTTCGTTCATTGACTATTGAAACATTGCTATTGATTTTCAATACGCCTTGAGTTTGAAGAATCACTCTATTTATTTCCATATCCAATAAATCCTTTGTGCCAATATCAAGTAAATTATTCCAGTCAACAAAGTCTTGCTTTGCAAAAAAACAATCACCCTGCCATGATAAAATTCTAGTCTTAAGACTTTGAATTAATGCATCTTTATCTCGAAGATAGTTGTTTTTTCCTTTCCCAAAGGTCCAGTCGCCTAAAGAATCTAATGCTCTTACTATCATATCAGGCCCCTTTAATTTTTGTCGACTTTAAATTATTCAAAATTCCTAAAGCCGTACCCATTGCCGCTGCCGCTGCCGATGCTTGCTCTGCAAGCGTGGTTACATTTAATCCGGTCAAAAAAGTCTGCAATGCCGTTAAAATAGTTGTAAGTTGGCTTACTAATTGTGTTCCTAAAATAAAGGGCTCTGTTCCGTTATTAAAAGTTATATTTCCCACGGAATCAACATCAATCTGTCCTGAAGTCGTAACAAGTCTAAAAGCATAAGTACCACAATTTATTTTTACTCGATCATTTGCCAACGATAATGGATTTATCTTTGAATTTATTCCCACAATCGCAATACCATCCGCAATTGAATGTTTTCTTTGCGTATTCGGTAAAGACTTGTTTTCTGCCGTCCACCAATTATCTATATCTCGATCATTGAACAATACCAGACAATAATCACCCTTTTTAATTGGGAACTCTATAAACGAACCTCCACCCTGAAGAAAAATAACCGGTATATCAATAAGCAAAGGATAAGTTTTCGCTTGATCTCCGAGCTGCCTTAAAACCATGATCTCGACTTGAGCGCTTTGAGTTGTTTTATCAAAAGAGTATATTTTACCTATATGATGACAATTTAAAGTTGAAAAAATATTGTCTTTTTTATCTGCCAAGACCTTTGACAGATCCGGCTCAAGTATATTTTTTTCGCTCATGCAACCGCCTTAAATGCCATTGCTCCGGCATTAAGTGAAACTCTTGTTGAAGAATCGCCGCATTCTGCTTCGGAATATTCAAAGTTATGATTAAAACCTTCAATCCTATACTGTCCATTATAAGCAGGATAAAGCGAAGTTAAAGCAACGATTTTTCCAGGCTCAAGCTCCGGACTGAATAAACATTCACAATCAAGAAAAGCATCTCTTCTTCTTGGAGTTGTTTTTAACGAAGATGAATCAAGATTTATAATTTGCCCTGCAATAACTTCATTCTTTGAAAGTATATGCACTTTTTCATTATCAATAAAAACTTGACCTTGAGTTTGTTCATTTAAAACTTCCCAAGATTGTCCCACGAAAGCCTGACCTCTTCCGCTCTGCCCTTGAGTAAGTTCTCCGAAAACTCCAGGTAAAAGATTTGGCATTGAGGCTATCATATTTTTCATTATCTGGGCCTTATCCGTACCTGCTTGAAAGCTTGCTGAAATATTTCCGTTTTGAATTCCATACAATCCATCATGAAATTCAAAATGAGTTATCCACTCCGTACCCTCTTTATATGAATAAGCCTCATAGACATTCCCTTGAAATATCTGTGGAAGCGAAGTTGATTTTCCGAAGTTAGGATTATTGATATTAAATGATGCAATTTGTAAATCTTCGAGATATCCAGCCTTAATAATCACCTGAATATATTTTGTGAAATCATAGCGATCTTTAAAAATTTTATTTCGATTACTTAATCCAAGATTTTTAATATCCATTGTGCAAGTATTTACCGTAGCCATCATGTGTCTTTCAACTTGACAACTCATTGAAAAAGGCGGAGTTATAGTAATAAGTTCGCCTGAAGGTAATAATATTTGTACTTCATAACTTCTATTTACTTTACTCATATTTTATTATCCATATAAAATTGTGTTACCTGTGCAACTTCATCCGAAGTCAATATATTAAATAAAACTCTTCCGCTGGAAAAATCGTCAATGAACATCGGCTCATATCCAGAGATTATATCGATATTAATTCCAAACGGAAGAATTTTTCGCCATTGATATAAAGCATTCAAATCACGTCTTAATTTAATTCCATTTATTATATGTGTATTAAAAGTCAAATCCATGTACCAATTTTGTGTTGTCGGATGATAATGAAACGTGAAGTAAATCGTTCCCGATCCATCCGGCATTGGAAAATTCATTGTTTGTTCGGCTGTTGCCAAAATTCCATTAAGCTGATACATAACACCTCATTGATGAAACGCTTCTACCGCTGAAAGCAAAAAAGTTTTCTTTGTTCCTTGCTGCTTTCCGGCATCCGATTTATCTGCTGTTTGTACTTCATTCCTATTTGAATAAAGAGCATTATTAAATAATGTAGTTGTTGTCTTTGCTATTCTCCATTCTTTTAATACTACTGTAAAAGAACTTTCCTGATTTGTTGTATTATCTTGGCTGGGACGAATATTCTGAATAATCATACTGTCAAAAAATTGCCACGGAGTTTGAACGGTTACAATCTGCTTAGATTTCATCATTGAATAAAGCTGTTTATAAGCGATCTCTTGTTGAGTTTTTGCATTATAGGAAAATTGATTTATTATATTTTGAGTTTTCTGTATTTGTTGAGCAACCGTATTTTGTACGCTATTAAGTTTTGATAATGCTTGTTGTATTGCCTGAGTTGCTCCTGGATTATACTTACCGAGATAAGCATCGACCGCCTGAAGTTTATCCTGTAAGAGGCTTGTTAAATTATAAACCCCTTGTCCTTTTTTATAAACCAATTCACCTTTAAATCCAGTCAAAGTAATAATAATTGGCTTAATGATTATATGATCTGCAATAACTGAATTATCTTCCATGAAGTGATCAGTTATATCAGCTTCGACGTTTACTTCTTCAGTTTCGGGAACGTCAAAAACCCATCCTGAAATTCCATCTGTTGTTTTTGATTTAAGAATTGATGATACTGACATATCAAAATATTGCTGAGGATTTAACCCATTGGAGGCTGTAACATTTGCTATCTGACTAAAACTCATTGATTTTTACCTCCAGCCATTGCATCGGCTTTTTTTAATTGTTTTTTCATTCCTTCTTCAATTCCTGCCTTAGATGCTTTTTTTATTTCTTCATAATCTACATTTACGCCATTTATAGTTTGATGAACTGTAACTTCAACATAGCCTTGTGGTGCAGTCATATTAAATGGTTTATTAGCCATATTAAATATATCTCCAGCTCCTCCGATTCCAGCTTTCCATTTAGCTTTAGATAATTCAGCTGCATTAAAATTTTTAATTAAATTTTCATTTTGTACTGTTGCAACTGTTTTTTTACCCGTCCAGATATCATTTAATTCTTTCATTATTTCTAAAACTTCTCTAATTGGAGCTAACCATGCCTCAGTCGATTTAGCCATATTCCCAAAAAAAGATTCAGTTGTTGGATCATTAAAATAAGTCCACATGTCATCAAGTACGGCAATTAATAAAACTATTCCTGCTGTTATTGCTCCTATCGGAGAAAATAACATCGTTCTATTAAGAATTGCCCAAACTGCCGTTAAAGCAATAATTGCCACTTTCCATCCAATAGTGCCTTTAATAATTGTATTTATCATTGATGCTGTATGAATAATTGCAGTTACAAATTTGGTAATCCATGGAAAAACAGCTTGAATTGTTTTAACAAGACCTTCTTTATTATTTCTTATCCATTGCATTATTTTGTCATTTAACTTAATAATATTCGGAGAAAGTCCAGCAACTATAAGTCCTTTCATGTAATCGACTGCATTGCCAAGCTGTTTCGTTGACTCCCTTGCTTTTTCAATCATTGCGACCGTTCCCGATGGCAATATGAATGCCTTTGCTTTCATTGCATCAAATTCGGCATTGGTAAGTTCAAGAGTTCCCAAAAGGTCTTTACTCACGCCCATTTGCTCCATGATATTTTTTTTCATGCCCTGGGAAAGACCACGTGTTTTAGTCCTTAATTGTTCAAGTATTTGAAAAGGGTCTTGATTTGGATTTATTCCGAGCATTGCATAGCCGGAAATATTTCCTTTGCCAAGTTTAATATTTTCCTGATTTGCAACTATTGCCTTTATGGATTCTGCAACCGCAGCACCAGAACCGGAAACCTCATCAGCGACGGCTGACCAACGTTGTAATTCTTCAACGTTCGCTCCAGTTTCCAAAGAAAACTTTTTTAAATTCAAAGAGCTTTGAAATGAATCATCCGTAATCTTCTTAAGCCCTGCTATGAACGCACCGACTGAAATTGCAGCAATACCAAGCCCGATTTTAACGCTTTTGATTTGCTCAAGAAGATTATCCATCTTCTTTTCTTCATAATCAATCCCGATTCTTGCAAATAAGCTGGCGATGTTCATTTCGTGTCCTTATTTAAAATTCTAAAAGCAGTTTCATAATCCTGTAAATAGACTTCATAATAGAGCAAGTCCATTACAAGATCACATCTTGCTTTTAAAACTTTTTCAGGGTCTTGCCCGTAATATCCGGCCTTTGCAATTCTTATTGCAATAAACTCTTTATTATCGAGTTTTATTTCTGTTTTAGGATACTTCCAATTTTCTTTTGTAGTCCCGAAAACCCTGAAAGGAGACCGCTGAAAAAAGGGAGTAAGTTAGCCTTTATAATTTCAAGCATTATCTGGTAATACCATTGTCTATTTTCCGGCTTTTCAAAGAAATCCTTGTCGACTTTTTCCACGCCGATTATACATCTTGCTCCGCAGTTGAATAGACACGTTTCAACTTCTTTTGAAATACCTACGGAAATAATTGCTTTTAGAATCCCCATTACAGAATCGTTCTTTAAATTATCTTCTGAAATGTTATCTAAATCAATATTTATTCCATTTGAAAGAAGCGATTTGCCGATAGCTCTTTTTAAATCCATTGCCTCATCAAATGAAGCAATGGTAATTTTTAGTTCTTTGCCGCCGATGTTCATTGACTCTCCTTATGCTAATATCCTATCGTTATTGACGAATACAAGATTATAGATCGCTTCGCCCTGTTCGGATTCGCCTTCTGTGTTATCTTTTGCTCCAGGTATTTTTTCTATAAATCCGCCGTTCATATCGTAAGTTACATTCGTTACATTACCCTTGCCGTCTCCGACTCTCTTAACAAAAGCCGCTGGCATGAGAACGTAAGAAGGCGGGTCATTTTTGAAGGCTACAAGTTGACTATTGAGAAATTTATCATCCGGTGATCCCGCAAGAACCCGAAGTGTTACATTTGATCTTAATCCTGAATTCTTTAATGATACAATCGCATTTCCATTTTTGCCGACTTTTGTATCAACTAAATTATCAGGGAATTCGATATTTATAACATCGCCTTCGCCAAAATCCTTAAAAACCCTATCAAGTATAATTGTTGTATCTTTTCCTGTTAATGCTACGCTCATTTTATCCTCCTATGCTTCAATTAAAACGGTCACGTCGGCTGAGTGAATTGCTCCGCTTGACTTTGCTGCAATCTGAATTGCCGGCGCAATCCTTGCCGTTCGCTGTGTTTGTGATTGTAAAGCCACCGGCAGAGAATATATGAAAAATCCTCTTTCAGTAATATTTCTTTGATGATCTACCGGATTCCCGAAAGTCGTTGATCCTGTCCATGTTCCAGGTGCAAAAGCTCCGTTTGTCACAAAAGCCTGCATTACTTTTCTTAATGTATTCTTAAGGCCATTCATTCCTTCTTCGGTCTGCGGAATCTTTGTAGTCGTCTGGGCCAAGAAATTAAATGCTGCAATTGCCAATTTAAGTTTAAGAGCAAGACCGATGTAAACAGCATCAAAGTATCCATTGGCTCCTGAAGTAAAAACTTTCGGCACTCCGAAATCGGCATACATATCTACGCCGGCAAGTTGTGCCGCATCGAGATAAGTTTGACCTGTAGAACCGGCAAAAAGCGTATCTGCGACCAATCCGACTAAATCTTTAAGGTGCATCGTGAGAACTGTATTTGAACCATCAAAATTAACACTTAATGCCCTTGATGCGTAAGATGCCGCAAAAGTTAAAGCCAAAGCAGCAGAGTTTGTATAAAGTAAACATCTTGTATGAGTATACCCTGACTGCATTAAAGTTGTAAAAATTCCTGCAATGTCAGCAATTAAAGAAGAACCAATAAAAAGCATTTTATCGATTGACTGTACTAAAGCTGAAAGTTCTGTCTGTACTGCATCTGTAAGTTTCTTATTAAGAATAATTCCAAAATATGAAACGCTTCCCATTGTTCTTAAAATACAATCTTTAACACTTTCCACGCCAGCATCAGAACCATTAACCTTTAATGCTTCCGGTAAGTTTAAGAGCAATGCTAAGTCCGTACCATCGCTTGAAGTTACAGCCTGGCCGAGTGTAATATTTTTTGCTGCTCCGGTTGTTAAAGTCTGCAAGGTGATCTTTGCACTTGTAATAACTCCGCTTAATGAGAACACAAGTCCTGCTGCCGTGATTGCTGCGTTATTCAATGATGTTAAAGCACTTGCCATGCTTGTGCTATCGATTGAACCGATTGTTATTTTTGAAGATGCCCCGCCATTCACTGCGGCCCTGATGTAATAATCAGTATTTGTCAAGGTTGTAAGATCAACGTTATTTGTACTTAATAAAGTCGCTGCCGTTGCTGAAGCATTTGAATTTCTCGGTATGATTACGAGATAGCCATTACCAGTCAATATGTTCGGATTCTGTGAAAATACAGCAACCGCCATTGTATAAGTTGATGATGTGCTTCCAAAATCTGCGGCAACTCCGGTAGGGTCTTTATAAATTCCAAAAGTACCGTATGAATTACTTAATGGAATATCATCTGTTATAAGAGCAAGAATTGAAGTATTTATATCTGCTAAACCTCGAAGAGCAGACAATATAAACACTCTGATTACATTTGTAATACTTAAAGACATAAAACCTCCTTATTGTTCTATTAATTGTGTAATATCAGTAAATTTATCAAAAACAGGTATCGGAATTATTTTTTCTTTAACCTGACAAACAATGACATTTATCCGGTATCGATTTAAAGCCCTTGAATTTTCTACGAAAGAAAGATCAAGTAAAGGGCTATGTCTGAAAATTTTACACTGCTCTTGCGACATAAGATTTTCAGCATAGTAAGAAGTTAAGCTCATTACAACTTCTTCTTTTCTGGTAATCGCATCCCGATTTTTACTCGTAATATCAATGTCAATTGAATGATACATTACGGTCCGTTTTATTTCAGTATCATCTACCGGATTGTATTCATTTGTACTTGATGCAACTTTTGAATTTCTAAAAGATACGATCACATATAGACCGGAATCTTTCGGAGGTTCAAAGTTTTGATCTTTTACAACAATCCTTCCGTCTGATAAGCCGAGTTCATTCTGGATAATATTACAAATAATTTTATCAGCTTCCAATCCCTGCGGAATCATGTTGCCGGCACCTCTTCAGTAAATCCTTCTTGACATTCATATCTAAAGAACCCGTAATCTTGATTGTCATTTATTGCATCAATTCTGAATGATCTATTTCTAACGACAATCGTATCATCAATATTTAAACCAAGATTCTGCTTAGTAAGAATAATAACCCATTTCCATGATCTTTGTTCTTCCGGTTTCCTTTGTACTTTTTCCTGCGGCATCGGTTGGATATTCATCATTGCCGATCGCTCAACTGGAGTTTCGACATTCTCAAAATCAATAACCTGTCTTGTCATTTGATTATAATAAGTCTGTCTCATCCATCCATTAAGAACATTGCCAACTTTAGGAACCATTATTTTACCTCACACGGCTTTACTGGTTATCGACTTCCGCAAAGTACCCTCAATAATAAGTATTGAAGTTTTTCCAATTGCCTCTTTAAATTTTAAATATCTTTCCGAAAGCGGCTCCCACGTACCAAAACCCCCCGTAGAAAAAGCGTCTTGGATTTGAGCCTCTGCCGAAATACCAATATCTTTAAAGATTGCTTTTATATCGCCTTCTTCAAGATGCTTTTCAAAATTTTTTTTGGCATCCGCTGCAATCTCATTCTGCTTTGTTTCAATCGGCATCTTTATAAAACTACGCTCTGGAATATTCTTTGAAATACTGCCGAACTCATGCACAGAACCATATTCAATGACATTACTATCAGCTCCCTTTTCGCCGAGGAGCCCGATATCTACGTAATGTTTTCCTTTAAGATTTTTAATGAGCTTTTCAAGTTTTACAGTATCGGTTTTAATTTCAATACCCATTTAATATTGAGTCCCTCCGGCAACTGTGAGTACGGCACCATCGAGATACGGCTTGCTAAGCAATAAGAATTTTAGCCCATAGGAACTGGATGCGTAAATCTCAAATTCACCCTTTATCCAGTCCGGTATTTGTACGCTTTCACTCACGCCGTCAGCACTTCGACTATTTTGTAAGAATCTTGTTTGGCCGCCTGAATCCGAAGTATCAATGTTTATTGTAAGAAAATGAGCTGTAAGATATTTAGCAGCTCGGTCTTGAGTATCTTGATCTGGATATAGTCCAGTATTAAGAACCGCATAACATTCATCAATTGCACGTAAAATATCATTATCCCGAACATCCGGAAGATTTTCAGAAAATACAAAATCACGGTCAAAAGTATTTTTTATGTCTGATATTGTAATCATGCAATCACCTTAAAAAGAAGGGGATACCTTTTGAATATCCCCTGATAATATAAAAATTTTATGTGGAAGTTCCCGTTTGGTCCAGGTAGAGCACCTCGAGCGGTCTTGTAATAAGAACACCCGAATACTGACCATAAGCACCCTGGCTCCAGCTTACCTGATCGCCTGTATCTGCTGGTAACATTGTAAAATCAATAGGAATATTCATAGAAAGAGTTTCAGGATCATTTCTATAAAGTATGTATCTATTTGCATTTACATTTCTTGCAGAGTTTTTATCTGCTTGTAAGTATGCAACGTGTCCGATCTTGAAATTTGCTGCACCGGTAATTTC
>Ga0335069_10007394_pt1 | contig 15871 bp, 14 predicted proteins | sample Lox_Sample_11_FD_206714 | JGI IMG/M metagenome (GOLD analysis project Ga0335069, IMG submission 206714) | Soil microbial communities from Loxahatchee National Wildlife Refuge, Florida, United States - Lox_Sample_1.1 | ecosystem: Environmental > Terrestrial > Soil > Wetlands | place: USA... | reverse complement strand
TTCGCGGGCATGCTGACCGTCACCGCGGTGGTGGCGACCCTGCCGCTGGCGCTGATTCCCGCCCTGAACGGGCTGGGCTGGCACTCGCTGAACGTGGCCAGCCTGGACACGAACCTGGTCATCGCGCTGATCACGCTGGTCGTCATCACGATCCTGAACATCTACGGCGTCAGGCTGGTCTCGATCATCAACAACACCGGCGTGGTGTTCGAGATCCTCGGCATGTTCGTGTTCGCGCTGGTGCTGATGGCGTTCCACAACCACCAGGGCTTCAAGGTGGTGACCAACAGCGCGGGCCTGCCGGTGAACGGGAGCACGTTCCTGGCCGCGATGTTCATGAGCCTGTTCGTGATCTACGGCTTCGACACCGCCTCGACGCTGGCCGAGGAGACCCGCGACCCGCGCCGGGCCGCGCCCAAGGCGGTGCTGTTCTCGGTGATCGGCGCGTTCATCATCGGCGGCGTATTCCTGCTCGGCACGCTGGTGGCCATCCCCCACATGGGAGTCGCGGTGAAGAACGCGTGGGGCCCCGCGCAGATCATCGAGGCGAACTTCTCCACCCCGTTCGCCACGATCTACCTGCTCGTGGTGTCCGCGGCGATCTTCGTCTGCTGCCTGTCCATCCTGGCCGCGACGATCCGGCTGTGCTTCGGCATGTCGCGCGACAACCAGCTGCCGTTCTCCGGGGTGCTGTCCAAGGTCTCCCCCAGCCTGCACACCCCGGTGTGGAGCTGCGTCGTGGTGGCGGCGATCGCCGCGATCCCCTTCATCCAGTACTCGGGCGCCGGGATCATCGCGATCGCGGCCACCGGCATGATCTACCTGAGCTACTTCCTCGGCAACATCGTGATCATGCGGGCGCGGGCGCGGGGCTGGCCCAGGACCAGCGCGCCGTTCCGGCTCGGCCGCTGGGGCATGCTGGTCAACATCGTCGCCCTGATCTACGGCGGGGCCATGCTGATCAACTTCGCCTGGCCGCGGGCGGCCAGCAACCCCAAGCCCAACCAGACCAACGGGCTGCTCCACCTGAACTTCCTGGACGGGGTCCCGATCCTGTGGACCGTGGTGGTCTTCATCGTGCTCATCGGGGCCATCTACTACCTGGCGGTCGGGCGGACCAAGGCCTTCGCGCCGGTGACCACGCCGGCGGATGACGACGCCCCGCTGGTGACGTCTGACTGACCAGTCCCGGGGTCGCTGGATGAGGCGGGTGCCGGAGGCCGCGCGCGGGCTCCGGCAGCCGCCGGAGATCGTGCGTGAGCCGGGCACCACGGTGCACGCGCAGATCGAGGACTGGCTGGCCGGGCAGATCGCCACCGGCGGGCTGGCGCCGGGGGACCGGCTGCCGACCGAGCAGGACCTGGCCGCGTGGTTCGGGGTCAGCCGGATGACGCTGCGGCACGCGCTGGCCGAGCTGGCCCGGCGCGGCCTGGTGACCAGGACGGTGGGGCGGCGCGGCGGGACCTTCGTGGCCGCGCCCAAGCTGGAGCAGGATCTCACCACCCTGGCCGGGTTCTCCGAGCAGCTACGCCGCCACGGGATGGTGGCCGGCGCCCGGGTGCTGTCGGCGCGCCAGCGGCCGGCCGGGGCGGCCGCGGGCGCCGCGCTGCGGATCGGCGAGGGCGACCCGGTGTTCGAGGTGCGGCGGATCCGGCTGGGCGACGGGCGGCCGATCGCGCTGGAACGCTCGCTGTTCCCGGCCGCCCGGTTCCCCGGCATGCTGGAATTCCGGCTCGACGGCTCGCTCTACGAGCTGCTCGAGATCAGGTACGGGCTGCGGCCGCACCGGGCCAGGGAGAGCCTGGAGCCGGTGACCGCCGGGGTACGCGAGGCCGAGGCGCTGGAAGTCGCCGAGGGGGCACCGCTCATGCTGGTCGAGCGGACCGCCTACGCCCGTTCCGGCGAGCCGCTGGAATTCGCCCGGGACCTGTTCCGCGGCGACCGCACCCGCGTCGTCGTCTGGACATCCGAGCTGCCGTAGGTCTGGGATCATGATCATGGCCAGAAATGGGCAGTATTTGTTCCGGGCTGGCCACGATCATGAAAACCACCAGGGTTGGGCACGCATGGGCACGCATGGGGGCGGTGCACCCCGGAAAGAGTGCTTGTGGGGTGAATGGGTGGCGACGCACTATTAAACGTATGGAGTCTGGTGCTAGCGGTGTGGGCGGGGCGCGGAGCCCGGTCCGTTCGGGATCGAATATCCCGCCGCCGCCGAGCACGGCGCTGTCCTGTTCCGCGATCCCCCCGCCACCGCGGACCTCGCTGGCTTCCTGCTCGTCGATCCCGCCACCCCCGAAGACCGTGCTTTCCTCCCCCTCGGCGATTCCGCCGCCGCCCGCCACGGCGCTAACGTCCTGCTCGGCCATCCCGCCGCCGCCTGCCACCAAGCTCGCTTCCTGCTCGGCCGTGCCGCCGCCGCCGAAGACCGCGCTGGCCACGTGCTCGCCGATCCCGCCGCCGCCGCGGACGGCGCTGGCCACGCGCTCGCCGATCCCGCCGCCGCCCAGCATCGCGCATCCGGACCGGGCCGGGGAGAGCTGAGGCCGGGAGAGCTGAGGCTTGAGGGGAGCTGGGGCTTGAGCGGCCAGCGCTGGGCGGCGATACCGAAGCGCCCAGACGAGCGCCGGGCGAACCCCCGTGGTTGGCCCGGCGCTTCTTCCCCGTGTCGCTGGTGTTAACGGTCCCAGCGTGACCGGGAGCGGCCGATGGTCCCCGTCGCGACCAGCACGAGCATCACGAGGAACCCGATCCACAGCAACGGCCATACCACGTGAGCGGCCGCGATGGCGATCAGGACGACCAGCGCGATGAGCAGCACGGGGTGGCCGCGGCGCCGCGGGTGGGGGTGCGGGTGCGGGCCGTTCGCTGCTGCCGGAGCCCCTGTTTCCGGCAGGTCGTCGAACAGGCCGTTCAGGTCGGCGCGGGTCTTGGCGCTCATGGCCCGCCCGACGCGCTCGTCGAACTCGGCCTGGTCCAGGCGGCCGGCGCTGAAGTGCTCGGCCAGGCGGTCGGTGACCGCCTGGCGCTCGGCGTCGGAAACCCGCATGTTCTGGTCGGCGTAGGGACCGGTGAACCACGGTGAGAAACCGCGGGTCCAGGACTGGCTGTACTGCGAAGACATGATGACGTTCTCCAATGGTTAACGTGAGCGGGACTGCAGGGACTCGATGATGGAGCCGGCGATGGACTGGTCGCTGTCCTCGTCGGGGATCAGCAGCAGGCCGGCCAGGTAGAGCGGGATGCCCGCGCCGCCGACGATGGTCAGGACCACGAAGGCGATCCGGACGATCGTGGTGTCGACGCCGAAGTAGCGGGCCAGGCCCTCGGCGACGCCCGCCAGCATGCGGCCCTGGAAGGGCCGGCGGAGGGCGGGGCGCTCCGGGTCGTAGCCGTACGACGGCGCGGGGCGGGTGCCGGACGGTTCGGTGGTGGGTGCTTCCGGGTTCACTGTGTTCGTGTTCATACTTCAAGATTGGCTCCGCGGGCCGGCCCGGCACATCGGGGAGCGACCCTGGTGCGTCCCTGATCCCGGAGCCGGGGTATCAGGGTCGCATCAGGGTTGTCCCGGATAGCTAGCACGGCCCGGCTGGGGCGATGATGGGAATCGTGGAGGATCCTGAGCGCTGGCACCGCGACCACTGGCCTGGCGGCCCGTGGCATCGCGGCGACGGCCCGTGGCACGGCGGCCCGCCCGGGCTGCGGCACCGGCGCGGGAACGGCGGTCCGCTGCGCCGCGCCCCGGACGAGCGCCTGGCCGGCGGGGTGGCGGCCGGCGTGGCCGCGTGGCGGGGTCTCAGCGTCACGGCCGTCCGGATCGTCTTCGTGCTGATCGCACTGATCGGCGGATGGTTCGTGCCGCTGTACGTCGCGGGCTGGCTCTTCATCCCGGCGGCCGGCGGCGAGGCCAACATCGCCAGCAAGGCCAGGAACGACTCGGCGGGCATCCGGCTCGCGGTCGGCCTCGCGTCGCTGCTCGTCCTGCTGCTGCTCATAGCGGGTGCCCTCCACGACGGCTGGTTCGTCAGCTGGGCGTGGCCGCAGGTGTTCAGCGTGGCCGGGCTGGCGCTGATCTGGCGCAACGCCCCGGAGGAGGAGCAGGCCACGCTGCGGCGCCTGCTGGAGCCGCTGGGCGCGCCCGCGAGCCCCGGGACGCGTGACGGGAGAAGGGGCAGACGGGGTGTGGCCCTCCGCCTGTCCATCGCGGGCGTGCTGCTGGCTGCGGGGGTGGGCTCGCTGCTCTCGGCTCGCGCCAGCCTGGCGCTGCTGCGCCCGCTCGGCGGGGCGCTGCTGGTGATCGCCGCCATCATGCTGGCCCTCGGCCCGTGGTGGCTGCGGATCGCCCGGGACCTGGTCCTCGAGCGCCAGGCCAGGGTGCGGGCGGAGGAGCGGGCCGACATCGCGGCCCGGGTGCACGACTCGGTGCTGCAGACGCTGGCGCTGATCCAGCGGCGCGCGGACGACCCGCAGAAGGTCATCCAGCTGGCCCGGCTGCAGGAACGCGAACTGCGGTCCTGGCTCTTCGAGGGCCGGGACCCGAACGAGGCTGACGCCGAGCTCACCTTGGCCGGCGGGGTGCGGCAGATCCAGCAGGACGTCGAATCCAGGTACGGGGTCCCGGTGGAGGCGGTGACCGTGGGCGACTGCGAGCTCGACGAGAACCTGAGCGCCCTGGTCGCGGCGGCCCGCGAGGCGACGGTCAACGCGGCCAAATGGTCCGGCGCCAGCGTCATCTCGCTGTTCGCCGAGGTCGAGCCCGGTGAGGCGTCGATCGTCGTGCGGGACAAGGGGAAGGGCTTCGACCCGGAGGCGGTGCCGGCAGATCGCAAGGGCCTGGCCGAGTCAGTGCACGGCCGGATGACCCGGCGAGGCGGCACGGCCAGCGTGACCAGCGCCCCGGGCGAGGGCACCAAGGTCACGCTGAAGATGCCGCGGACCATGACGCCGAGCCGCTCATGACCGGGAGCCGCACATGAATATCCCCAAGGTGGTCCTGGTCGACGACCACGGGCTGTTCCGGTCCGGGGTCCGCGCCGAGCTCGGCCGTCAGGTCGATGTGGTGGGCGAGGCGGATGACGTGCAGCCCGCGATCGAGCTGATCGCCAAGCTGCTGCCCGACGTGGTGCTGCTGGACGTGCACCTGCCCGGCGGCGGCGGCCAGGCCGTGGTCCAGGCGATCAAGGCCGAGCACCCGGAGGTGCGTTTCCTCGCGCTGTCCGCCTCGGACGCGCCCGAGGACGTGATCGCGGTGATCAGGGCGGGCGCGCGGGGCTACGTGACGAAGACGATCTCCACCGCCGAGCTGGCCGACGCGATCCACCGGGTCGCGGCGGGCGACGCGGTGTTCTCGCACCGGCTGGCCGGGTTCGTGCTCGACGCGTTCGCCAGCGCGCCGCCCAGCGACGTCAGGCCCTCCCTGGACCCCGAGCTCGAGCAGCTGACCAGCCGGGAACGGGAGGTGCTCCGGCTGATCGCCCAGGGCTACACCTACAAGGAGATCGCCCGCGAGCTGTTCATCTCGGTGAAGACGGTGGAGAGCCACGTGTCTTCGGTGCTGCGCAAGCTGCAGCTGTCCACCCGGCACCAGCTGACCAGGTGGGCCGCCGAGCGGCGCCTGGACTTACGGCACCGGACTGACGGCTTCTGCCCCGCTGCGCTGCGGCCAAGGCGGGCGCCGCCGGCTTTCTTGGCTCCCTGGCCGGCCCGGGCGCCGGGATGGAGCCGGGGCGTGACACCCGGTTCGTTCGGGAAAATGGTCCGTGAGATGCTCCGGTGGGCCGGCAAGGTACGGCGGCTGGTATCCGCGGCCAGCCGCCAGGGTTGCCGAACCCGGACGACTGACTGACCATTGAGTGACAGGCTGAACACAGAGGTGAATATGGCGGCCGAGGCGATCGAACGCGAGATCGGCGACGCTTACCTTCGCCTGGCTGAGGCGGCCGCGGTGGTGCGACGGCACCAGCGGCACTACCTGGACGGCCAGACCGCGGGCAGCCTGTTCGGCGCCGCGACGGCGCTGACCGCCGCGCATCCGTGGGCCCTGGACGGCTTCGGCGCCCCGGCCTGGGCGGCCTACCGGCCCGACCCGCAGGCGCCGCCGCCGGACGGGCTGCGCGTCGGGGTCTTCCGGCCGGGCGAAGGGCTGCCGCCCGCGCCGGCGGTGGCGCGGTTCGCCGGGCACGGCCATCTGCTGATCAGCGAGAGCGGCTTCGCCGACGGGGCGCGATCGCTGCTGCAGGCGCTCACCCTGCGGCTGGCCACCGCCACCAGGCCGGGTACGGTGCGGTTCGCGCTGGCCGATCCGGCCGGGCAGGGCCGGTACCTCAGCGCGTTCCTGCGGCTGCCCGCGGCGCTGCGGGTGGGGGTGCACGGGGTCGGGGTCGCGGCCAGCCCGGCGGAGACCGAGGCCCTGCTGACCACGCTGACCGGCCATGTCGTGGAGGTCACCCAGACCCGGCTGACCAACGTCTACGACTCGGTGGAGGCCTACAACGCGGCCACCACGGGGGCCACGGTGCCCTACCACGTCCTGGTGCTGGCCGGCTTCCCGGCCGGGGTCAGCGACCGGGCCGCGGAACTGCTCGGCCGGCTGGCCCGGAACGGGCCCCGGAGCGGCCTGTACATCGTGGCCACGGTGGACCCCGGGCTGCCGATGCCCCGCGGCTTCGATCTGGCCGCGCTGACCGCGCTGGGCACGACCCTGAGCCTGGACACAAGCGGGGATCTCGGCTGGGACGACCCGGATTCCGGGCCCGGCGTGATCGAGCCGGATCAGATGCCCGAGGCGGCCCGGGCCAACCGGTGGCTCGACGCCGTCGGCGCGGCGGCCGGATCCGCCTCGCGGGACCTGCCCTTCGGCCGGATCGCCGTCACCCCGGCACGGCGGTGGGCCGGGGTGACCGCCGACGGCCTGGACGTGCAGATCGGCGTGGACAGCAAGGGCGAGCCGCAGCACTTTGTCATGGGGGTCCGCGGGGTGCACCACGGCCTGGTCGGCGGGGATGTCCGGATGGGCAAGACCAACCTGCTGCACGTGCTGATCAGCCAGCTCGCCCTGACGTACCCGCCGGAGGAGCTCGAGCTGTACCTGCTCGACTTCAAGGAGGTCGAGTTCGACGCCTACCTGACCGAACGGCTGCCGCACGCGCGCGCGATCACCTCCCGGACCGACCGCGAGTTCGGGCTTTCGATGCTGCGGCGCTTCCACGACGAGATCGAGCGGCGGGCCCGGCTGTGCCGCGAGGCGAAGGTCACCGACCTGCCCGACTACCGGCGGGAGACCGGGCAGGCGCTGCCCCGGGCCCTGGTGATCATGGACGAGTTCCAGGTGCTGTTCAGCGAGGAGGACCGGCTGGCCAGGGAGGCCGGGCGGCTGCTGGCCGACATCGCCAAGCGGGGCGCGGCGTTCGGCCTGCACCTGCTGCTGGCCACCCAGTCGCCGGGCGGGCCGCTGGCGGCCTACCTGCGGCCCGTCTACGAGCAGATGGCGCTGCGGATCGCGCTGGGCTGCACCCAGCCGAGCGTGTCCCAGGCCATCCTCGGCGAGGGCAACGACGCCGCCACCCGGCTGGTCCGGGCCGGGGACGCGATCTACAACGACCGCCGCGGCGAGGGCGCCAACCCGGTCATGCGGATCGCGATGCTGCCCACCAGGGAACGGCTGACGCTGATCGCGGGCATCCGGGCGCTCGCGGGCGGGCGGGAGTACCCGCCGCCGGCCAGCTTCGACCCCGACGCCCCGGCGTGCTTCGCGCCCGGGGACGCCGTCGCGAGACCGGCCGCCGCCGGTCCCGCCGTCCCGGCGCACGCCGTGCAGGCGTGGCTGGGCGAAGCGATCGAGATCAAGCCCGCCACCACCGCGACATTCGAGCGCTACCCCCGGTCCAACCTGCTCATCGTGGGCGGCGAGGAGCACGGCCACGCCCTGCTGCTGGCCACGCTGCTCAGCGCCGCGGTCCAGTGCTCCCCGGCGCACGTCCGGTTCACCGTCGCCGAGTTCACCCGGCCCTCGTCGCCGTTTCACGGATTCTTCGCCCCCGTGCGGGACCTGCCGCACGAGGTACGGATCGCTGACCGCCGGACGGCCGACGAGGCGCTGGACGAGCTCATCGACGACCTAGACGACCGGCTGGCGGGATCCGACGGGACCGGAGGGGCCGAAGGGCTCGAAGGGGCGGCCCAGCCCGAACGGTTCTTCCTCGTCGCCGGGATGCACCGCTGGCACGAACTGCTGGCCGAGGGCGACTACGGCCGGGCCAGCGAGACCTCGGCCCGCCTGGTCCGCCTGGCCGACAAGGGACCGGACGCCGGCATCCACGTGGTGGCCTGGACCGACGGCTACGCCACCGCCGAGCGCGCCCTCCGCCGGGCGGGCATCGGCTACTTCGGGCTCCGCGCGGTGCTCCGCGTGCTGTCGCCCGCGGAGAGCGACGCGCTGCTCGGGGTGACCGCCGCCGCCAGCCTGGACGACGACCGCGCGCTGTACCGGGACACCGAGTGGCCCGTCGAGCAGGTCGAGAAGTTCAAGCCGTACTCGAGGGCCTCCCTGTACGCCTTCGCCCAGGAATTCTCGCGAGCGGGAGATAGATAAAAGCATGAACGAACAGGAACGGGCCATCGAGCCGGGCATGGCCGCGTCCCCGTACCTCTCCCTCCGCCAGGCGGTCCGGCCGGCCATCCTCGCCCACTGCCTGCTGGCCGGGGATCAGGAGCGGGCCGGGAAGCTGGCCGCGGAGTGCGAGGATCTGCTCTTCCTCACCAGGGAACTGCTGAAGGCCGCCGGGCGGGCGCGCATCCTCGGCGCCGGGCCCGCGCCCGGTACCGGGCCGGGGGCGCCGGGCGAGAGCGGCGGTGACCGGCAGGCGCAGCTCCTCGACGCCTACGCCGAGGCCGGCCTGCTCTGGGCGAAGGTGGCCGGCAGTTCCCTGGCCCTCGCCGGGGCGCTGATCGAGCGGGGCGACTGGGACGACGTGCGCCGGATGGCCGGCTTCCTGGCCGGCGCGGGGGAGGAAGGCGCGGCCGCGGAGCTGCGGATCCAGCTGGGGCAGGCAGTCTGGGCACAGTACCGCGAACGGCTCCAGAGGATCAGCAATAATATGCCGCCAGCCGCGATCGCAGACGCCATAAACGTGCTCCGGGCGGTGCTGCGCGAGGTGCCCGAGGAATTCCCGGACCGGAACAGGGAGGTCAATTGCTTCCTGGCCCCGCTGGCCGCGGCCATACACGCCGTCATGAAGGACCAGCAGGTCGAGATCCCGTACCACAGCAGGGTGGAGCACATCGCCACCGGCGGCGTCGCGAAATACCCGGATATCGTCCAGATGAGCCTCGACGAGCTGGCCGCCGAATTCGAAGGCCTCTGCGGATGGCCCGGCAGGGAAACCACATAGGAGAACGCGAATGGCTGGTGTTGTCAACGACATTGAGGCGCTGGCGGAATTCAGGGCCCATCTGATGCAGTTCAATCACGACCTGGCCGAGAGCTTCGCGACCATCCAGGGCCATTGGCGCGAGCTCGGGGAAGTCTGGCGGGATGACATGTACCGGCTGTTCGGCGAGGCGCTCGAGGAGGTCACCCCGGGCATCGCGCACTACCTGTCGGCGACCGAGGGCCACGAGGCGCACCTCGCGCTGCTGATCGAGCGGCTCAGCGGCTACCTCGAGACGGGATCCGGGGCGGGCCTCGGGCTCGGCCGGTCCGAGGCCCGCCCCGGATCGGGAAACGGGTCAGGAAACGGGCCGGGAGGCGGATCGGGCCGCGGGTCCGGGAGCGGAGCAGGCCGGCGTGACCGGAATCCACGCTGACATCGACGCCCTGAAGGGGCTCCACGAGGCGCTGGTCCGGTACCGGCACGCCCAGCGTGAGGTGGCCGACCGGGCGGCCGGCCGGATCCGGGCGGCCCGCGCGTCGCTGGAGGAGAAGGCCAGCCGCTGGCAGGCCCAGCTGGCGCTGTGCCAGGCCGAGCTCGGCGCCTGCCAGGAACGCGCGGCTCAGGCGGACCCGGACGACCCGGTGGACTGCTCGGGTTACGCCCGGGCGGCCGAGCAGAGCGGGGAGCAGCTGGAGCGGATCCGCCGCTGGCAGCAGCGGATCGACGCCGAAGCCAGCGAGTTCGCCGGCCCCGCCGGCCGGTTCCTCGACCTGCTGGACAACGACCTGCCCCGCGTCGAGCAGCACGTGCTGGCCCTCATCGCCAGCCTGGAGGCCGCCCGCCGCGTCCAGGCTCCCGCGCCGTGATCCGCCCGGGAGGAGACGTCACGATGCCCGGCCGGCCGGACCAGGACGGCGATCAGCAGCTCCGCCTTCTCGGCGACGCCTGGGAGAAGGCGTCGCAGCACTGGCTGGACGGCACGGCCCGCCGGTTCGGCGACGGCCAGTGGGCGCCGCTGCACCAGGAGTCCCGCAGTTACCTGGAGGCTCTGCGCGAGCTGATGGACACCCTCGACGCCGCCGAACGCGACACCGAGGGCTAGCGGGGGCCAGCGGGGGCGGGCCGAGGTCGCCGGTCCGGCGAGGCCGGCCCGGCTAACCGGGCGCGACCAGCGAGTTCAGGCGGGCCAGGCAGGCCACCGGGTCCACCGCGTCCAGCACCAGGTCGTCGAAGGCGGACCGGTCGGCGGGCAGGCTGGCCAGGCATGGGCGCACGGGCTTGCCGGTGGCCCGGTCGACGGTGGCGACCCGTCCGGTGAACGTGACGGCCCGCACCACGCCGGGCGGGGTGGCGCCGAAGATCTCGTGCAGCGTGCGGAGCGCGACGCAGGCGACCAGCCGCTCGTGGGCCTGGCTGATCTCGCTTTCCTGGCGCGGCACCGGCTCGATGGCGTCCCGCGCCTTGACGTAGCGGTAGGCGCGCACCGGCGGCACCACGCTCCGCGGCGGGAGGTCGAAGTCTACCGCGACGGACTGGTCCCCCGGGTCGTAGGCCACCTGGTGCTCGCGGGGAAAGCCGTCCGGGTAGCGGGAAGCCCGGAGCACGCAGCCGACGAACCACTGCACGGCCTCGGCGTCGCGGGCCGCGAACGCCGACTGGCGGCCGGTGACGTAGGCGTTCCGCGCCGCCGCCTTGGCGCGCTCCTCGGTGACCTTGCGGTCGTACCGGGCCTTGGCGACGGCAAGCGCCTGGCGGCGTTCGGCCTCCCGGTGCTGGTGTTCCGCCTGGGCGGCCTCGAAGCGAGCCCGCGCCCCGGCCAGCTGGCGGGCATGGCGCCGGCCGGCCCCCAGCAGGCGATCCAGGCCTCCCGGCGGGACGGGCGCGAAGTCATCCCAGTCCGGCGCGGGCGGGGCCGGCCCCAGGGAGCCGGGGTCGAATTCGGGGACCCGCGGGGTGACCAGGAGCCGGTCGAAGCTCAGCGGCTGGAGCGGCAGGACACTGGTCAGCACCTCGGCGAGCGCCTTCATCCGCTCCTCGACCGCGGCGGTCTGCTCCTCCGCCTCCCGCAGCCGGGACTCCAGGTTCTCCTGCTGGCGGAGCCGTTCCTGCTCCCGGTCCCGCTGCCGCTTCTCCCGGGCCAGCCGGTCTTCTTCGCGCCGCTGCGCGGCCAGCCGCTGCTCCCACGCCGCGAGGCTCCCGCTCCGGGCCATGGCCCCCCTGATCTGCGCTTACGAACAGCTACTGAACGACGATAACCCGTGGCCGTCCTCAAGAACAGCTCTCGGTGACAGCGGGGCCGGTGAACTGGCGCGACCCGGATCTTACCTCGAAGACCGCCTCCCCGCCGCCGGGGGCGCCGGGACTCCGTGATTGAACCTTTGGGGAAGAACCCAAGATGTGGCGGACGGAAATGGTTGTGCACGCCATTGATCCGGCCGCACCGCTATGCCAGCGTCGGCGGTGCGGACCTGCGCAAAGATGCTCAGGCCCGTAACGGGTTACCGGCGTGGCTGACTCAGGAGGACGGCGATGGACGGGAACGGCCATGCTGACCACGGGGAGACGAGCCCTTCGTCCCCCCAGGCACCCCCCGCAGCACCCAGATTCCTCCTGCCGTCGGAGATCGCCGACGCGCCCGGGGCCGAGGGCTGGCGGTCCATGTATCCCTATTTCACGCGGTTCCAGCCGGAGGACGACAACCGCTTCTGGTTCTACAACTCCATGCACTTCCCCGAGCCCATGCCGGCCTTCGACACCATCACCGCCGAGGTCCCGTACAGCGCGATCGGGGCCAACACCGCCCGGGTGTTCGTCTTCCCCACCACGCTCGGCATCGAGCACCGCATCGTCAACGGGCGCGTGTACATCACCGCCATCCCGGTCACCGACCCGGAGGAGATCGCGCGCCGGGCGCAGATCTTCAACGAGCGGGCCGGCTACTACTTCGAGAACTGGGACACCCTGTACCAGGGCTGGAAGACGCGGATCAAGGGCCTGATCGACGAGATCACGGCGGTCACCGTGCCCGAGCTGCCGGACATCGACGACGCCAGCGTGGTCACCGAATCGCTCGGCGTGGCGCAGAACCACTACGTGCGGGAGAACTTCCACCGGTGCATCGACCTGTTCTCCAAGATGTGGCATCACCACACCGAGTTCCTGATGCTCGGCTACGGCGCCTACGTGGTGTTCTTCCAGTTCTGCAAGCAGGCGTTCCCCGAGATCAGCGACCAGGCGGTGGCCCGCATGGTGGCCGGCATCGACGTGATCATGTACCGGCCCGACGATGAGCTGCGCAACCTGGCCCGGGTGGCGGTCAAGGCCGGGGTGGACGACCTGTTCACCGAGGGATGCTCGCCGCCAGAGGTGCTGGCCGCGCTGGCGGACCGCGGGGAGGGAGGCCGGCAGTGGCTGGCCGCCTTCGAGCAGGCCCGCGAGCCCTGGTTCAACGTGTCCACCGGTGACGGCTTCTACCACCACCACCGCAGCTGGTCCGACGACCTGACGGTCCCGTTCGCCGCGCTCCCCCGGTACGTGGCCCAGGTCCGCGACGGCCTGCTCGCCGACCGGCCCACCGAGGCGCTGCGGACCGAACGGGACCGGATCGCAGCCGAGTACCGGGACCTGCTCGGCACCGAGGAGGAGCGGGCCGCGTTCGACCAGATGCTCGGCCTGTGCCGGGTGGTCTTCCCGTACGTGGAAGACCACAAGTTCTACTGCGAGCACTGGTTCACCACGCAGTTCTTCAACACGATCCGTGAGTTCGGCGCGCTGCTGGCCAGGTTCGGGGTGCTGGACGACGCCGAGGACGTGTTCCAGTTGCATCACACCGAGGTCGACCAGGCCCTGTCGGACGTGATGCTGGCCTGGGCCGCGGGCGGCCCGCCACTGGGCGCGGCCCACTTCCGCCCCATCGTGGCCGAACGCAAGCGGATCCTCGCCGCCCTGCGCGACTGGTCGCCGCCGCCCGCGCTGGGCCCGGTGCCCGAGGCGCTCAACGACCCGGCCGTGCACATGCTCTGGGGCGTCACCCAGCAGACGATCGAGGCCTGGCTGCGGCCCGACGAGGGCGAGATCCGCGGCTGCGGTGCCTCGTCGGGCATCGTCGAGGGACCCGCCCGGGTGCTGACCGACGTCAACCAGATCGGCGAGATCCGCGACGGCGAGATCCTGGTCTGCCCGGTAACCGCGCCAAGCTGGGCACCGGTGTTCGGCAAGATCAAGGCGGCGGTCTCCGACATCGGCGGCTCGATGTCGCACGCGGCGATCGTGGCGCGGGAGTACGGCATGCCGGCCGTGGTCGGCACCGGCGACGCGACCAAGCGGATCCGCACCGGCCAGCGGGTGCGCGTCGACGGGGACCGCGGGACCGTCCAGGTCATCGGGTGACCGCGCGTTTCGTCCGGGGGCTCGCCGAGGTCGGCGCGGCGGACAGGACCTGGGCTGGCGGGAAGGCGGCGGCCCTCGGCGAGCTGGCCCGCGCAGGGATACCCGTTCCGCGCGGCTATGTCGTCACCGTGGCGGCGTTCGGCCTGGTCATGGACACGATCGATCCGTCCGGCGCGATCCGCGGCGCCATCGGCGGCCTGCCTCCAGACGATCTCGCGGCGCTCGCGCGCGCCGCGGCCGGCCTCCGCGCCCGGATCACGGCGGCGCCGCTGCCGCCCGAGGTGGCGGCGGAGATCACGCTCGCGTACCAGCAGCTTGACACGGCGGTGGCGGTCAGGTCGAGCGCCACCATGGAGGACAGCGCGGAGGCCAGCTTCGCCGGGCTGCAGGACACCTACCTGGCGGTGCACGGCGCCGGCGACGTGCTCGACCGGGTGCGCTCGTGCTGGGCCAGCCTGTTCAACGACGAGTCGGTCAGCTACCGGCGCCGCCAGGGCATCGGCGAAGGCGGCCTGGCCATGGGCGTCGTCGTCCAGCGCATGGTCAGCCCGCGCGCGGCCGGGGTGATGTTCACCCGCAGCCCGGTCACCGGCGACCGTTCGGTGGTGGCCATCGAGGGAACCTGGGGGCTCGGCTCGGCCCTGGTGGCCGGTGAGGTGACCCCGGACAGCTTCACGGTCAGCAAGGTGACCGGCGAGATCACCGGGCGGCGGGTCAGTGCCAAGCTGCGGGCACATTCGTTCCTGCCGAACGGGGACGGGATCGCCGCTCAGCCCATGCCCACCGCCCTGCGGCGGGCGTCATGCCTGACCGACGACGAGGCCCGGGCGCTGGCCGCGGTCGGACGGCGGGTCGAGGAGCACTACGGCGTGCCCCAGGACATCGAATGGGCGCTGCTCGGCGACTCCCCTGGCTGCCCGGCCCTGCACGCCGAGCCCGCAGACCGCATCGTGCTGCTGCAGAGCCGTCCCGAGACGGTCTGGGCGGCCCGCGACCGGGCGCCCATCGCCACGCCGAAGCCGCGGGCCAGCGATCACGTGCTCGTCCGGTTCAGGAAGGCGCTGTGATGGACCTCACCGACGCCGATGTCACGGACATCCTCGCGCTGCTCGACTCACTGCCCTACGACGAGTTCGACCTGGAGACGTCGCGCTTCCGCCTGACCCTGCGCCGCACCCCCGGCGGCTGGACCCAGTCCGCCCAGATCCGGTCCGCGCCGGTCCCGCTCACCCCCGCCGCGCCGCCCGCCGCCGTCGGTAGCGGGTCTGCTGAGGTGACTGGGACTGGTGGGGTGATTATGGCTGGGGAGGACGGCAGGGCTGGGGTTGGCGGGGCTGGGGTTGGCGGGGCTGGGGAGGATGACGGGGAGCTGGTGGCGGTGCGGGCGCCGTTGCCGGGGACGTTTTACCGGGCGCCGCGGCCGGGGGCGGCGCCGTTCGTGGAGGTGGGCAGCCGGGTCGGCGCGGACACGGTCATCGGGATCGTGGAGACCATGAAGCTGATGAACTCAGTGCACGCGGGCGTGGCCGGGACGGTCACCGAGTTCTGCCTAGGGAACGCCGAGTTCGCGGCGCATGGGGCCACGCTGCTGCGCATCAGGGCCGATCGATGATCCTGCGGCGGGTGCTCGTCGCCAACCGCGGCGAGATCGCCGTCCGGATCCTGCGCACCTTCCGGCGGCTCGGCATCGAGACCGTGCTGGCCGTATCGGCCGCGGACGCGGGTTCGGTTCCGGCCCGGCTGGCGGACAGGACGATCGCGATCGGAGGGCCGGGCCCGGCGGAAAGCTACCTCAACGTCGAAGCGGTGGTCGGGGCCGCGGTGGCGGCGGGGGCGGACGCGATCCACCCGGGGTACGGCTTCCTGTCGGAGAACCCGCGGCTGGCGCGGGCCTGCGAGGCGGCGGGCATCGTGTTCGTCGGGCCGGGCGCGGAGGTGCTCGAGGCGGCCGGAGACAAGGTCGCGGCGCGCAGGCACGCGGTCGCGGCGGGGCTGCCGGTGCTGCCCGGCGGGCTCGTCGGCACCGGGGACGCCGGGGAGCTGGCCCAGAGGATGGGGTATCCGGTGCTGGTCAAGGCGGCGGGAGGGGGCGGGGGACGCGGGCTGCGGGT
>Ga0335069_10007392_pt1 | contig 15872 bp, 11 predicted proteins | sample Lox_Sample_11_FD_206714 | JGI IMG/M metagenome (GOLD analysis project Ga0335069, IMG submission 206714) | Soil microbial communities from Loxahatchee National Wildlife Refuge, Florida, United States - Lox_Sample_1.1 | ecosystem: Environmental > Terrestrial > Soil > Wetlands | place: USA... | reverse complement strand
CGGGTCGGTTTGCGTAAATCGCCCCACTCCCAGCCGGCCAAGCTCACGGATAAGATGCCGGCGCGAGCGGATTGAGGGCCATCGAACATGCTGGGTCTCCCGACGACGGCGACGGCGCCGTTCTGCCCATCGGAAGTGCGCGGCACCGTGGCGGTGCCGGTGGGCATGCCGTCCTGGCGCAAGGTGCTGCGCTATGCCGGGCCGGGCCTGCTGATCTCCGTCGGCTACATGGACCCCGGCAACTGGGCGACCGACATCGAGGCGGGATCGCGCTTCGGCTACGCGCTGCTGTTCGTCGTCGTGCTCTCGGGACTGTCGGGAATCCTGCTGCAGACTCTGTGCGCGCGGCTCGGCATTGCCGCCGAGCGGGACCTGGCACGGCTCTGCCGCGAGCAATACCGGCGGCCCGTCGCCATCGCGTTGTGGCTGTTCGCCGAACTCGCCATCGTCGCCTGCGACGTTGCGGAGGTGCTGGGCTCGGCGCTGGCGCTGAAGCTGCTCTTCGGCCTGCCGCTCTGGATCGGCGTCCTCGTCACCGGATGCGACACGCTCATCGTGCTATCCCTGAAGGGCCACGGCTTCCGCCAGCTCGAAGCGATCGTGCTCGGCCTGGTCGCGACGATCGCCATCTGCTTCGCCATCGAGCTGCTGGCGCTGGCGCCGGACCCGGTGGCGGTGGCAAGCGGACTGCTTCCCTCGGCGCAAATCGTGACCGACCCGCAGGCCCTTTACCTCGCCGTCGGCATCATCGGCGCGACGGTCATGCCGCATAACCTCTATCTGCATTCCCAGATCGTGCAGACCCGCATCGTCGCCCACAGCGTGCCGGCGAAGCGGGAGGCGATCGGACTGGCGACCGTCGACATCGCGAGCGCGCTGTTCCTGGCGATGCTGGTGAACGCCGCCATCCTCGTCACCGCCGGGACCGCGTTTCATCAGACGGGCATGGCCGACGTGACCGACATCGACGAGGCCTATCGGTTCCTGCAGCCGATCGCCGGACCGGCGGCCGCGGTCATCTTCGCCATCGCGCTGCTCGCCTCGGGTCAGAGCTCGACCTTCACCGGCACCATCGCCGGACAGACGATCCTGGAAGGGTTCCTCGAGCTGAAGATCCCGTGCTGGCAGCGCCGGCTCATCACGCGGGCGCTGGCGCTCGGCCCGGCATTGGCCGGCGTCCTCTGGTACGGCGACGGATCGGTCGGCGGCCTGCTGGTCTTGAGCCAGGTCGTGCTGACCGCGCAGCTTCCCTTCGCCCTCTACCCGCTCATCCGCTTCACCGGCGACCGGGAATTGATGGGCGCGTTCGCCAATAGGCCGGCATTGCGGCTGTGCGCCTGGGCGATCTTCGTCGCGGTGACGGCGGCGAACGTCTGGCTGGCCTGGGGAATTGTTGCGTAAGTGCCGAGTACCGATCAGCGGTCGACCTCGTACGTTGCAGGAGGGAACGCGCGTTCAAGAGAACGCGGCCCTCGTCCGAGCGACCAGTGAATACGAAGCCGCTGAAAGGACCGAGCGATGGTCGCAACAGCCAGTTCCGGTCTTGGGAGAATTGCGGACCCCCAAACGCCTTCCGGAGATCTGCCGCACATGAGCTGACAATCGGCGAGAGAGGCGTCCCAGGGCCGGCCGCCACAGTGGCGAATACCATCGCTCCGGATGATATTGGACCAAGGTCCAATTGTCGGGCGGCTGTGCTAGCCTGCGTGCGGCCCCTCGCCCCCGCCCATTGCGGCGGTCGTAGGGCAATAGGCAAGCACCTGGGGAATCTCTCGATGCAGAGCGCGCCCGAATTCGACCAAGGATTCCAGGAGCAGCTGGAACAGTTGTTCGTCTGGCGCCGTGATGTGCGCCGATTCAAGGGCGACGCGATCGATCCGACTATTTTAGAGAAGATGCTCTCGCTGGCCTGTCTCGCGCCGTCGGTCGGCTTCAGCCAGCCCTGGCGCTTCGTGCTGGTCGAATCGTCCGATCGCCGCGACGCCATCCGCGAGAACTTCGAACAATGCAACCGTGACGCGCTCGGCGACTACGAGGGCGAGCGGGCAAAGCTGTACGCGAGCTTGAAGCTCGCCGGCTTGGATGAAGCGCCGGTTCATCTAGCCGTCTTTGTCGATGAGGCTACGGCGACCGGCCGGGGGCTGGGGCGCAAGACGATGCCGGAAATGCTCCACTACTCGGCTGTCATGGCGGTGCACGCCTTCTGGCTCGCTGCGCGGGCGCACGGAATAGGGGTTGGGTGGGTCTCCATCCTCGATCCGGATTGCGTGAAAGGGATTCTGGAGGCGCCGCCGTCCTGGACATTGATCGCCTATCTGTGCGTAGGCAAACCCGCAGAGGACAACATGCGACCGCAACTGGAGCGCGCCGGGTGGGAAGCCGTCGATAGGGAAGGCGCCGCGGTCGTCCGGCGCTGACATGAGGGCGTAAGGGAGCCAGAGCGATGGCGATCAGCCTGAACCACACCATCGTCGTCGCGCGCGACAAGGAGAGCACTGCCAGATTCCTGACCGACATCCTCGGGCTGCCGGCGCCCGTGCGAGCCGGTCACTTCGCCGTCGTGCGCATCGGCGAGACGTCGCTGGATTTCGTCGAGACCGATGGCGCGATCGAACAGCGACACTTTGCCTTTCTCGTCAGCGAAACGGAGTTCGACGCGATACTCGGCCGCATTCGCGAACGCCGGCTGCCCTACTGGGCTGATCCGTTTCGCCGCCTGCCCGACAGCATCAACACTTATGACGATGGCCGCGGCCTGTATTTCGACGATCCGAACGGTCACCTGCTCGAAATCATCACCCGATCCTATGGCAGCGGCGGCAGGGACGCCCGCAATCCCAACCCGCTCTTCTTCGGGCGAGCCAACGCCCCCTAGCCCGGCAAAGCTACTGGCAGATGCCGGCTCTGCCTCCACGATCTATCCGGCCCGCGCAGACTCAGGCTCCGGCACTTTCTCGGCGGCGGGTACAGCAAAGTGAAACAGTCATATTCGAATCTAGAGAGGCAGCCGGTCGCCTGAAACTCCGATTGGACCAAGGTCCAATAGACACCGCGCATTCCCATCGTGATCCTGGCGCAGCATCGTCGGGGTGGATTTGAAAGCGGAGGCCACGCGGTCCCGCGCAACCGACGTTCGTCGACAACGCCATTTCGTGCAGCGGATTTCAATCCATCGTCAGCGGCTGGAGAGAACCATGAACTCATCGTCGGATGCGCCGGGAGGCAACGACAAGCCGGGTGTGCTCAATCGTCGCGAACTGTTGAAGGTCGGAACGTCGCTCGTCGCCGCCACGGCGATCGCACCCGCGCTGGCGAAAACGGCGGCGGCCGCGACAGGCGTGCCAAACATTCTCGTCATCTTCGGCGATGACATCGGCTATTGGAACATCAGCGCCTACAACCGCGGCATGATGGGCTACCGCACGCCGAACATTGACCGCATCGCCAAGGAAGGCGCGATCTTCACGGACCTGTACGCCCAGCAATCCTGCACGGCCGGCCGCGCCGCGTTCATCACGGGGCAGAGTTGCTTCCGCACGGGCCTGTTGAAGGTCGGCCTGCCCGGGGCCAAGGAGGGACTGTCCGAGAAGGATCCGACGCTTGCCGATCTCCTCAAGCCGCAGGGCTACGCCACCGGCCAGTTCGGCAAGAACCACCTTGGCGACCGCAATGAATTCCTGCCGACGGTCCACGGTTTCGACGAGTTCTTCGGCAATCTCTATCACCTCAACGCGGAGGACGAGCCGGAGAACCCGGACTATCCGAAGAACCCCGAGTTCTTCCAGAAGTTCGGCCCGCGCGGCGTCCTGCGCTGTGTCGCGACGGATGTCGACGATCCCACGGAGGATCCGCGCTTCGGGAAGGTCGGCAAGCAGAAGATCGAGGACACCGGGCCGCTGAACATCAAGCGCCAGGAGACGGTGGACGAGGAGTTCCTCGCTGCTGCCCAGAGCTTCATCGACAGGAACCACAAGGCCGGCAAGCCGTTCTTCTGCTGGCTCAACACGACTCGCATGCACATCTACACTCACCTGAAGGCGGCATCGAAGGGCAAGACCGGCTTGGGCCTCGAGGCCGACGGCATGGTCGAGCTCGACGGTATGGTCGGTCAGATGCTGAAACAGCTCGATGACCTCGGCATCGCCGACAGCACCATCGTCATCTTCACGACCGACAACGGCGCCGAGGTCTTCTCCTGGCCCGATGGCGGCACGACGCCGTTCCGCGGCGAGAAGAATACCAGCTGGGAAGGCGGCTATCGCGTGCCCGGCATGATCCGTTGGCCCGGCGTCATCAAGCCGGGCACGGAGATCAACGAGATCGTATCGCACGAGGATTGGGTGCCGACGTTGGTGGCCGCCGCCGGTGAGCCCAGCGTCGTGGAGAAGCTGCTGACCGGCTATCAGGCAGGGGACAAGAACTTCAAGGTCCACCTCGACGGCTACGACCAGCGCGACCTGCTGTCCGGCAACGGACCGGGCAAGCGCAAGGAGTTCTTCTACTGGACCGACGACGGCAATCTTGCCGCCCTGCGCTATGAGCGCTGGAAGCTTCTGTTCCTGGAGCAGCGGGCCAAGGGGCTCGACGTGTGGCAGGATCCACTGGTGCCGCTGCGCCTTCCGAAGCTCATGGACCTGCGGGCCGATCCCTTCGAAATCGCTCAGGCCGAGGCCGGCGACTATGACAGGTGGCGTGTCGAGCGCGCCTTCGCGCTCGTGCCGGCACAAGCCTTCGTCGGTAAGCACCTGCAAACCTATGTCGAGTTCCCGCCGCGGCAGAAGCCCGGGAGCTTCTCGCTCGACCAGGTGCTGGCGAAGCTGCAGGAAGCCGGCGGCAGCGGCCAGCACTGACGCGGCGATTATGGGAACCTCGCGACATTTGCGGTGGCAACGGGGAAGCAAGCGACATTAGTGTCGCGGACACGGGACACCTCGCGAGCGGTCGGGTCGTATGGTCGAAGATTCCGTTCCCGCGTCCGGTCGACGCGCGGCCTATGCGCTCGGCCATTCGACGCGTGAACTCGAGCGCCTGCATGCGCAGGCACGACTCGTCGAGCCGATCACACGGCAGTTCTTTTGCGACGCCGGCATCGTGCCGGGCATGCGCGTGCTGGACGTTGGCAGCGGTGCCAGCGACGTCGCGTTCCTGGCGGCTTCGCTGGTCGGGGACACGGGCGAGGTCGTCGGCGTCGACCGGGCGCCGGCCGCCCTCGCCGCGGCGCGGGCGCGGGCCGAAGCGTTGGCCCTGCGCAATGTATCATTCCTGGAAGGCGACCCGACCGAGCTGACGGTCGAGCGGCCCTTCGATGCGGCGGTCGGTCGTCTCGTGCTCCTGTACTACGCCGATCCCGCGGCCGCCCTGCGGAAGCTCGCCCGCCATCTGCGGCCGGGCGGCATCCTCGTCTTTCACGAGACAGACTGGGGTGGTACCCGCTCGTTTCCGCCGGCACCGACCTATGACTGCTGCGTTCAATGGTTCGTCGAGACGTTCCGCTTGCTCGGGACCGAGACCCGCATGGGCATCAAGCTCCACTCTGCGTTCGTCGCCGCCGGTCTGCCGGCGCCGTCGGTGCGGATGCAGGCGATCATCGGCGGCGGCGCACGGGCCCGCGACTGGCTGCAAATCCTCGCCGAGATCGTCGGCGTGCTGCTGCCGGAGATGGAAAGGCTGGGCGTGGCCACCGCCGCCGAGATCGGCATCGATACGCTGGCCGATCGCCTCTACCGGGAAATCGAGGCCGGCGGCGGCGTTGTCGTGGGGCGCTCGGAAATCGGGGCCTGGTCGCAAGTGTAGAGCGTTCTTTTGGATCAGGTCGCCGTGATGTCGCCGGGCATCCGGCACCGGGCGCCCACATGACCGGCAAGCCAGGCAATCGGGTCGCCTGAGCCGCGGACTTCGGCCTTCAAGCGATCTTCGAGGGTTCGCAGGTCGCCAAGCGGCCCCAGCGAGACGCCGTTCTTGCGAGCCTCGGGCGCCAAGCTTTGCAGTATGTCGCATGGCGCCCGCGTGAACTCCGCATCGGCGCCGAGCATTATCTCGACATTCATCGTGGGCGCGGGCAGGCCCGCATCCCGAAATGCCCTGAGCATCGTCGTGCCCATCTCCGGATTGACGCCGCAACTCTTGAATGTCTCGACGATGGCCTTCGCACAGGCAGAATAGAGGGGCAGATGCGTCGACAGGCCGCGCGCCGCCGCCCACGAAGGCTCCAGGAATGCGACTGCACCTTGCGGGCGAAGCAGCGCGGCGAGGCTGCGGAGCGTGCTCGCCGGCTCCGGCAGGTACATGAGAATGAAGCGGCCGACGACCGCGTCGAACGAACCGGTGACGTTAAGTCCCGTGGCGTCGGATTCCGCAAACGAAACGTTGCCGAGCCCGGCCGCCGCGACCCGCGCTGCGGCCCGCGCGATGGAATCTGCGTTGCGTTCGACGCCGACGACGGCACCGGTGGGGCCGACGAGTTGAGCCAGCAGCAGACTGACGTCGCCGACGCCCGAACCGAGGTCGAGGACCCGATCGCCCGGACCGATGCCGGCCGCCCGGAAGAGCCGTTCGGTGCAGGGCGCCAGCAGCGCGGCCTGACGCATCAAGCGCTTATGCTCTTCGGCAGTGTATCCGAGGGCGTACCCGGTTTCAGGTTTCTTGTTCGTCAAGGCGCCACCCCATCCACTGCGTTGATACCAATTCCGCCTGGTTCATCGGCAGCCAAGATCGCTGCAAACCCACTTTAGCTTTTGCCACAAGGGTCTTCATCCCCCATAGGGGTATTCTAGGGAATTGGATGGCGCGTGCGAGTCCCCAGGTCGGCGCTCGCTGGAACCTATGCCCTCGACGGAATGGATTCCCTGCGGGTCGGCGAGATTTCCGTCAGATGCCGGTCGGTTCTGAACCAGGTTCGCCAATTCCGCCCCTTCGCCCCTGATCGCGCGCGATAAAACGTGCAATCGGAACGCTGCGACCTATATGAGGTGTATGAGAGCTTGGACCGCGAGCGCCGTTCGCAACTATTATCTCGATCCCGAGATCGTATTCCTAAACGCCGGGCATCGCGCTCCGGGGCGCGGCCGTCTTGCGCAGGCCGGCTACTACGTGACGCCACACTGCGATCCGGATTGCTGCCAAGCCTTTGGCGGGGTTTCGAAATCCGATTTTGGGCCATTCCCGACGCCAGGTGCGGCGCGGGCATGGTGCGCGAAGAATATGGTCACAGCCAGCTAAGAACCTAGGGAAGCAGCGACATGGGCGTCTGCAGCGTGGGAACCGCGCAGCCGCCGTCTGGAGAGTCAGGGTGGCGAACAAACCGATCAAGCGTATCGAATTCCATATCCTCCCCGCGTCATTCGGGGCCGGAAGAACCGCGGTCAAATACGAGCGGGGGCAGCCCATCTTCCGACAGGGCGACGCAGCCAATGCGGTCTTCTACATCCAGCACGGCAAGGTCCAGATCACCGTCATATCGGAACAGGGCAAGGAAGGCGTCATCGGGATGCTGGAGGCCGGTGAGTTTCTCGGGGAGGGATGCCTTGCCGGTCAGCCCGTGCACATGGCGTCGGCCAGTACGACCGCCGAGTCCGCCATCGTCAGGATCGAGAAGGATGCGATGATCCGCGCGCTCCATGACGAACCAGCCTTCTCGCAACTGTTCATGGCCTATCTGCTGTCCCGCAACGTGCAGATCGAAGCGGACCTGGTCGATCAGCTGTTCAATTCGAGCGAGAAGCGGCTTGCGCGTGTCCTCCTGCTGCTCGCCAACTTCGGAAAAGACGGAAAAATGGAAACCGTCATTCCCACGATCAACCAGGAGATCCTGGCGGCACGGGTCGGCACGACGCGGTCGCGCATCAATTTCTTCATGAACAAATTCCGCAAGCTCGGCTTCATCGAGTACGGCGACACGCTGAAAGTGCATTCGTCACTGCTCAACGTGATCGTCCACGATTAGCCGCCCACGACATCGCTTGCGGACGGCGTCAGGCCGTCCCCGCGGCCGCCACTCCGTGCGGGTCAGTATCCAAATCTGACAAAGCCGAAGACCAGCCCGACCACGACGACGACGCCGATGATGTAGAAGATATTGCTCATTCTCGCTCTCCGGGTTGACGCTGCGCCGCATATTCTGCGGCCCACCTTCCTCGTACAGCGCAGGCGTCGAATTCGCTGTTCAAAATGGCACTTGTCCAAAGATTCAATCGGTAACGCGATCGTCATTCACCGTCCTCCGTCGGCCCGCCGCCTGGATGGTGCACGGCGCCGGAGGCCGCGACAGAAGCGCGCATGCGCGACGAACCAAGAGGGCAAGAAGGAACACGTTCCTTGCAGCCGATTCCCGGCATCGGTCGATTGTCGCTCAAATGCCGGCGGTTTTGGCCGTGAATTATCGTGAACACAATCTTTACCGGTCTTTAGGGCCGCTTAATTATGGTGGTGCGGTAGACGCGGTATGGGCACAAGAAAGTGCGGGGCATGCCGGATATCGCCACCCCAGAGATGCATCACCGCCGCCAGCGGCGCCCGTCGATGCTGCGTCGCTACATCGCGCAGTACGAGCGGCTGTCCGACGAGGACGAGGCGGAGCAGGCGTTGCGGCGCAGCCGCGACGACGCGCAGCGCGCCGCCGATCGCGCCCGCGAGGCGCAAGGCGTGGCCGAGGCCGCGACGCGCGCCAAGGCCGCGTTCATGGCGACCATGAGCCGCGAGTTGTGCACGCCGCTCGAGGCCATCGTGCGCCTCGCCGAATCGTTGCGCCCCGAGGACGTCGTGACCATCGCCGAGGGCGCCCACAGCGCCGGCGAGATCGGCGCGCTGGCCGCGCACATGCGCGACCTCATCGGCGACGTGCTGGAACTGACGCGCATCGAGGCCGGCGAGGCGGCACTGGTCCAGGAGGACTGCAATCTCGACGCCGTCATCGGCGCCAGCCTGAGCGCCATCGATGCCCGCGCCCAGGCCAAGGGCGTGAACCTCAATTTCTGTCCCTCGGCAACGCGCATCCGCAGCGACAGCCGCAGGCTGCGCCGCATCGTCGACGACGTGCTGATGCACGCGCTGTCGGCAACCCCGGCCGGCGGCGATATCGCCATCGAGGTGTTCGAGGAACGCGCGGGCGGCCTGATGCTGTCGGTCATCGACGGCGGCGGCGGCATGACTCCGGCCGAGGTCGACGGCGCGCTGCAGCCCGTCGGCGCGGCCCCGCCCGTCGAGGGCCGGGCCGATACCCGCCAGCTCAGCCTCGCCCTGGCCAAGGCCTTCATCGAATTGCAGGGCGGCCGCTTCTTCCTCGAATCCGTGCCGGGCGCCGGCACCGCGGCCTGCATCTACCTGCCGCCGCAAAGCGTGCGCCGGAGCGCCTGATCATGTCGGCAGTCCTCGCCAGAAAGCTGGAACCGGCATCGAACGGCGACGCACTCGTCGCGGAGATGCGGCGGCGGCTGCAGGAGCGCTTCGGGAGCGGCGGCGGAAGCACCGGCGGGGGCGGCGGCACCGCGGCGACGACGCCGGTGGCGATGCCCTCGCTCGAGTTGTCGGCGGCCCACTGCATCGGCCGCATCGTCTCGATCGAAGGCGCCAAGCTCGTGGTCATGATCGAGATCGATGATCCCAAGGCACAGATCGAGATGTCGACCAGCCTGCAGGTCGGCTGCGTGGTCAAGGTGCCGACCAAGAATTCGGTCGCCTTCGGCATGGTGAATGCCCTGTCGATCGCCAAACCGGGGGGCAAGTGCCAGGGCGGCCAGGGCAACGAGACCCGCTTCCTCGAGCTGGAGCTGGTCGGCGAATCCGTGGCGGTCGGCACCGGCAAGGGCGCCAACATGCGCCGCGGCGTCTCCACCTATCCGATCCTCGGCAGCCCGGTCTATGCGGCGACCCAGGCCGACCTGCGCTTCGTCTATGTGCGCGACGGGCTGCCGTCGGCGCGCATCGGTAGCATCCAGCAGGATCCGAACCTGCCGGCCCAGGTGAACGTCGACGACCTCCTGGGCAAGCATTTCGCCGTGCTCGGCGCCACCGGGACCGGCAAGTCCTGCGCCGTGACCCTGATCCTCAAGGCCATCCTCAAGCGCAATCCGCACGGCCACGTCCTGCTGCTCGACCCGCACAACGAGTATGCGCGCGCCTTCGGCGAGCAGGCCAACGTGATCGACCTGCACAAGCTGCAGCTGCCCCACTGGCTGTTCAACTTCACGGAACTGCGGGCCGTGCTGACCAACGCCGGCGCCAGCATCTCCAACGTCGAGGCGGCGCTGCTCAACGACCTCATCACCCAGGCCAAGCGGCAGTTCCTGGGCCAGGCGGCCGAGGAACGCTTCATCACCTCGGACACGCCGACGCCCTACCGCATCGGCCAGGTCGCCGACTACATCGAGGAGGTGCTCGGCCGCCTCGAGAAGCCCGAGAGCATCGCCCACTACCAGGCGCTGAAGACGGCCATCGTCACCCTGCAGAACGACGCCCGCTTCTCCTTCATGTTCGCCAAGAGCGTCACCACGCGCGACCTGATGGTGCCGATCCTTTCGTCCATCTTCCGCGTGCCGGTCGAGGGCAAGCCGATCACCATTCTCGATCTGTCGGGCGTGCCGTTCGAGATCCTCAATGTCGTGGTGTCCGTGCTCTGCCGCACGGCCTTCGACTTCGCCACCTGGAGCCGCGGCAAGTGGCCGATCCTGCTGGTTTGCGAAGAGGCGCATCTCTATGCGCCGGAGAATCCCGAGGCCGGGTTCGAGCCGACCAAGCGCGTGCTGGCGCGCATCGCCAAGGAGGGCCGCAAATACGGCCTCTCCCTCGGCATCGCCAGCCAGCGGCCGGCCGAACTGGCCGCGACCATGCTGTCGCAATGCAGCACCATCTTTGCCATGCGCCTGACCCACGAGCGCGACCAGCAGTGGGTACGTTCGTCGCTCTCCGACGGCATCGTCGGCTTGCTGGAGGCGCTGGGCTCGCTCGGCACCGCCGAGGCCATCGGCGTCGGCGAAGGCATCGTCATGCCGATGCGCCTCGTCTTCGATACGTTGCCACCGGACGAGCGCCCGCGCAGCGCCACCGCCTCGTTCTCCACGGCCTGGAAGACCGAGAGCGCCGACGACCGCGAGAACCTGGAACGCGTGGTCGACCAGTGGCGCCGCCAGCGCCACGACGACTAAGCGCGCGCTCACCCAACAAGCGATCGCGGTTCCCTTCGCAGCAACGAGCCGGACAATCGGAGCGCCGCTCGCGTTTGACCCGATCTGGATGTTGTCCCCCCGACGATCGACTATGATCAGAGGCGACTTCGCGCTCTGCATAGTATCGCCATGCTCTTGACATTGACCACGACCCATCGGCCCGCGACCGACCTTGGCTTTCTACTGCGCAAGCATCCCGAGCGGCCGCAGTCGTTCGACGTCGGGTTCGGCACGGCGCATGTGATCTATCCCGAGGCGATGGAAAATCGGTGCACGGCGGCGCTGATCCTGGATATCGATCCGATTGCGCTCGTCCGCGGGCGGCCGGGGCGGGGCGCCAGGTCCGAGGGTGGGCTGCTGACGCAGTATGTGAACGACCGACCCTATGCGGCCTCGTCGTTCCTAAGCGTGGCGCTGTCGCGGGTGTTTGGCTCGGCGATGGGCGGGCGTTCGGAAGCGCGCGGTGAGCTGGCTGCGCAGGCCATTCCGCTGTCGGCTCGCATCCTGCCCCTTGACTGCCGCGGCGGGCCCGATCTCGCTGTGCGGCTGTTCGCGCCGCTCGGCTACGAGGTCGCGGGATCGCCGATACCCGACCACAGGGGCGAGCCGTCGCGTTATTGGGACGTGACCGTCAGCGGCACTGTGCCGTTGGCGCAGCTTCTGACGCATCTCTACGTGCTCATCCCCGTGCTCGACGGTGAGAAGCACTACTGGGTCGGCGAGGACGAGATCGACAAGCTGCTGCGCAAGGGCGAGGGCTGGTTGCCGCAACATCCGGAACGCGAGCTGATCACGCGGCGCTACCTGAAGCATGGCCGTCGGCTGACACGGCTCGCGCTGGAACGGCTGGCGGAACTAGACGATGCCGCGGCACCCGATGACGAAGGCGCCGCACCGGCGCTGGAGGCGCTGGAAAAGCCGCTGCGCCTGAACGATCAGCGCATGGAGCGCGTGGTCGAGGTGCTGCGGGAGGTGGGAGCGCGTAGCGTGCTCGACCTCGGTTGCGGCGCCGGCCGCCTGCTCCGGGAACTGCTGGCCGATAAGCAGTTCGAGCGCATCGTGGGCGTGGATGCCTCGACCCGCGATCTCGAGATGGCGCGCGACCGCCTGCATCTCGACCGCCTGCCCGAGCGCCAGCGCGATCGAATCACGCTGCTGCAGGGCGCGCTCACCTACCGCGACAAGCGCCTGGCCGGATTCGATGCGGCCGCGGTCGTGGAGGTGATCGAGCATATCGATCTGCCGCTGCTCGATGCCTTCGCGGCTGCCTTGTTCGGCGCGGCGCGACCCAAGACGATCGTACTGACCACGCCGAACGTGGAATACAACGCGCGCTTCGAGGCGCTGCACGGGCAGGAGCTGCGCCACAGCGATCACCGCTTCGAGTGGACGCGCGCGGAATTTGAGGCCTGGGCGCGGGCCGTGGCCGAGCGCTTCGGCTATGCCGTGCGGTTCGAGGGCATCGGCGAGGCGGATCCCGCACTCGGCCCGCCGACGCAGATGGGGATCTTCACATGGAGCTGAAGATTCCCGATTTTGCGGTCGTCGTGCTCATCGGCGCGTCCGGCTCGGGCAAGTCGAGCTTCGCGGCGCGGCATTTCGCGGCCACGGAGGTGCTGTCCTCCGACCGCTGCCGCGGCTGGGTTTCCGATGACGAGACGGATCAGAGCGCCACCAAGGACGCCTTCGAGATCCTGCATTTCATCGCCGGCAAGCGTCTCGCCGCCCGCCGCCTGACCGTCGTCGACGCCACCAACGTCCGGCCCGAAGATCGCAAGCAGCTGATCGAGCTGGCGCGCCGCTACCACGCGCTGCCGGTGACTATCGTGATCGACATTCCCGAGGAGACCTGCATCGCGCGCAACAAGGACCGGGCGGATCGCCAGTTCGGCGCGCAGGTCGTGCGCAATCAGGTGCGACTGCTGCGCCGATCGCTGCGCGGACTGCAGCGCGAGGGCTTCCGCCACGTCTTCACGCTGTCCTCGGTCGAAGCAGTCGAGAGTGCGACGATCGTCCGCAATCCGCTCTACACCGATCGCCGAACCGACCACGGGCCGTTCGACATCATCGGCGACATCCATGGCTGCTATGACGAGCTCTGCACCCTGCTGGAGCGGCTGGGCTACGCCTGGTCGAATAATGATGGCCGGCGCATCGCTCGTCATCCCGATGGCCGCCGTGTGATGTTCGTCGGCGATCTCGTCGACCGCGGGCCGAAATCGCCGGAGGTTCTGCAGCTGGTCATGGACATGGTCGGGGCCGGCACGGCGCTGTGCGTGCAGGGCAATCACGAGCAGCGCCTGCTGCGCAAGTTCAACGGCCGCGACGTGAAGGTGACGCACGGGCTGGCCGAGACGCTGGCGCAGATCGAGGCGCTGGGGGAGAACGAACGGGCTGTATTCGTGGCAGAAGCACGGCGCTTCATCGACGATCTGCGCAGCCACTATTGGCTCGATGACGGCAAGCTGGTCGTCGCCCATGCCGGGCTCAAGGAGGAGATGCACGGGCGCGGATCGGGCGCCGTGCGCTCGTTCGCGCTCTATGGCGAAACGACCGGCGAGACCGACGAGTTTGGCCTGCCCGTGCGCTTCAACTGGGCGGCGGAGTATCGCGGCAGGGCCATGGTGGTCTACGGCCATGTGCCGACGCCGACCGCCGAATGGGTGAACCGCACGATCTGCATCGACACCGGTTGCGTATTCGGCGGCAAGCTGACGGCCCTGCGCTATCCGGAGCTCGATCTGGTGGAGGTGCCGGCCCTGCGGGTGCATTGCGAGCCGGTGCGGCCGCTGGCGCCGGCGGCGGCCGAGCGGACGGCGCAGCAGGCGGCCGACACCATGCTCGATATCGAGGACGTCTCGGGCAAGCGCACGATCACCACCACGCTTATGGGCCATGTGCGCATCGAGCCGGAGAATGCGGCCGCCGCCCTGGAAGTGATCAGCCGGTTTGCCGTCGATCCGCGCTGGCTGATCTATCTGCCGCCGACCATGTCGCCGTCGGAAACTTCGAAACGCGACGGCCTGCTCGAGCATCCGGAGGATGCGTTCGCCTATTTTGCGCGCGCCGGAGTCGGCACCGTCATGGCGGAAGAGAAGCACATGGGCAGCCGCGCCGTGCTGGTCGTTGCACGAGACGCGGCCGCCGCCCGCCAGCGCTTCGGAACCTCGGACGACCGGATCGGCCGCATCTACACGCGCACGGGACGGCCGTTCTTCGCCGACGACGCGCTGGAACGCAGCCTGCTGGAGCGCCTGGTCGCGGCCTTATCGGCGGCAGGCCTCTGGGAGCGGTTCGAGACTGACTGGGCGTGCCTCGATGCGGAGCTGATGCCGTGGTCGGCGAAGGCGCAGGTCCTCATTGCCGAACAGTACGAGCCGGTGGGCATCGCGGCCGGGGCGGCGACGCAGGCCGCGATCGCCGTCGTCCACAGCGCCGTCGCTCGCGGTCTCGATGCCGCCGGGCTGCTCGAACGTCTGCAGAGCCGCGCGCGCAATGCCGAGGCCTATGCGCGCGCCTACAGGCGCTATGTCTGGCCGGTCGCGGGCATCGACGACCTCAAGGTCGCGCCGTTCCATCTGTTGGCCAGCGAAGGAGCCGTGCATATCGACAAGTCGCATGGCTGGCATATGAACGTTCTTTCCGAAGTCTGCGCGGCCGATCCGCGCCTAATCGTCGGAACGCCACATCGCGTCATCGCGCTCGACGATGCCACGGAAACGGGCGCTGCCATCGCCTGGTGGGAGGACCTGACGGAGCGCGGCGGCGAGGGCATCGTCGTGAAGCCGCTCGACTTCTTAGCCAAGGGACCGAAAGGCGTAATACAGCCGGCGTTGAAGTGCCGTGGACGCGAATATCTGCGCATCATCTACGGACCGGACTACACAATGCCGGAGCACATCGAGCGGCTACGAGAACGGGGACTTGGCGGTAAGCGCGCGTTGGCTCTGCGCGAATTCGCGCTCGGCATCGAAGCGCTGCAGCGCTTCGTCCGATGCGAACCATTGCGGCGGGTGCATGAATGCGTGTTCGGCGTGCTGGCCTTGGAAAGCGAGCCGATCGATCCGAGACTGTGATAGCGTAAAGGCCCCCCACCCTACCCTTTCCCGAAAGCGGGGGAGGGAAAACGCTACGCAGCGATCGCGGTGGCGAGGCGACGGGCCAGCTGGCCGGCTTTCTTCACGTCAACATTCGTAAAGCTGATGAGCAAGCCGGGCGCGTAGCGCGCGCCGACGCCCCAGGTGGATAGCGGCGACGGGCCGATGCCCTGGCGGACCAGCGCGGCGACGAGGGCCACGTCATCGGTGCCCTCTGGAAGCCGGGCGACGATGTGCATCCCGCCGGGCTGCAGGTCGATGCTGAGGGTCGTGGGCAGATGCTCGCGCAGCGCCTCGACGAGCGCCGCCCGGCGCTCGCCATAGAGCTGGCGCATGCGGCGGATGTGGCGGCCGAGATAGCCCTGTTCAAGAAAGGCGGCGATCGTACCCTGGACGAGCGCCGCCGGCGGCGGCTGCAGCAGGTCGGCGATGGCGGCAAAGCGGTCGACGAGGTCCGGCGGCACCACAAGATAGCCGACGCGCAGGCCGGGCGAGAGGACCTTGCTGAACGAGCCGACGAAGAGCACGCGATCATGCCGGTCGAGGCCTTTCAGGGCCGGCAGCGGCTTGCCGCGATAGCGGTATTCGCTGTCGTAGTCGTCCTCGACGATCCACG
>Ga0335069_10007391_pt1 | contig 15873 bp, 18 predicted proteins | sample Lox_Sample_11_FD_206714 | JGI IMG/M metagenome (GOLD analysis project Ga0335069, IMG submission 206714) | Soil microbial communities from Loxahatchee National Wildlife Refuge, Florida, United States - Lox_Sample_1.1 | ecosystem: Environmental > Terrestrial > Soil > Wetlands | place: USA... | reverse complement strand
CGCCGCTGACGCGCCCGCCGTACCGCTCGCGCCTGCGACGGCGCCGGACCCGCGCACGGATCTGCTGTCGTTCGACTTCGTGGAGCTGGTCGAATTGTCCGAGCCGGCAGCCGTCGCTTCAGCTCCGCCAGCAGGCACCACGGACAACCGGTTCGACGCGCCCTCTGTTAGACGCGCAGCTCCGGCCGAAGCGCCGTCGTCGTGGCAGCTGGCCGATCCGCTGCATCCGGCTGCGCCAGACGTGGCTCCCGCTTCGAACGGTGCGCCGCCGGTATCTCTGGATTCGATCAAGTTGACGTTGGCGCCGGCCGACAGCTCCGACCGCCCTGGGGCGTCGGCGCTCCTGGACCTGCTGGCCGATGATCGGCCGGATACCGGTGCGCCACGAAACGCGTCAGCCGCGGCAACGATCGGTTCCGCAAGATCATCGGCATCATCTTCCACCAACGTGCACATTTCGCGCACGTCATCCGCGGAACACAACAGTTCGCGATCGACCAAGTCCGACCATTCGCCGTCGAGATCAATGCCAAAGCCGGTCGTTCCTTCGATCGACGCGCGGCCGCCGGCAGCCGATCGAACGCCGCCGGCGCCCGTCACGAGCAGGATTCCGCCCCGGACCGACGCCGCGCTCGTCGGGAAGGCAAGCAGTGCAGCCATCAATGCGCCGAAGGGAGCGGCAACTGCTTCGCTGAACGGCGCAACCGGCGCAGATCCGTCGCCGTCGGTTACCGGAGCACCGCCAGCGGTCCCGGCGCCCGCCGCGATTGCGCCGCCCGTCGTGAACTCGCCCACGAAGGCCTTAGTCGGCGCGTCTCGCAACGCCGTGCCCGCGCCGGTCGTACCGGCAGCGACGCCCGTGCATTCCGCGGCGGCGACCGAGATCGGTTCGCGCGCGCCGGTGCACACGCCGGCTCCTTCGAAGCCCGGCCCCGACAAGCCGGACTCGGCGTCAGTGCGCACGAAACCGGCCTCGGCTGCCGGTAAGCCGGGCTTGGCTCAGACGATTTCCGCGCCGTCCAAACCCGCGGCGGACGCCGCAAGGCCGGCACCGACTGCGATGCCCGCGTCACCTTCGACGGCAAGGTCGGGCGCTATCGCCACAAAGCCTGCCCCCGTCGTGAACTCGACGCCGGGTAAGCCGGCACCGCCTGCGGCAAAGCCCGCCGCGACGGAAAGACCGGCATCCAGCAAACCTCAGACGACCCCGCCCGCGGTCGCGAAAACTGCGTCAGCGTCGCCGGACGTCCGCCCTGGGCCGCCGCCGTCAATCGACAGCACGCAGACGCTGCGCGCGCTCGTGCTCCCGCCGGAGGAAGAGGAGGGGTCGGAGAAGCTGCTGGTTATCCAGCTCGCCCTCTCCGAAGCCGAATTCACTCCCGAGGCCGTGCCAAACCTCGCGATTTTCGAGGAGTTCAGCCTCTACAGCGCCGTCGGATACGAGAGCGGAAAGGTCATGCACGCGCTGAGGCTGGGCTTCTTCACGGCCGAGGGACCAGCGGAAGCCGTGGCCGGATACTTGCGCGCGTTCTTCGAGTCGGCCGCAGTGGCACGCGTCAGCGCGGCCGAGCGCGAGCGTTTCGGCACGCGGCGCATCGCCGCGCGCAAGGAAACGGGCGAGACTGGCGTGCACGCAGCAATCGAGCTCAGCAGCGCCCCCACGGCGCCGACAACCTCGTTGGCCGATCTCACCGCCCGCACCCGCGGCGCCTCGAGCGCGAACTCGGCCGGCGGGAATCCGCGGCGGTCGAACCGCTAGCGCCTGCGCAGCTCCGGCGAGCGCGCTCAGGCAGTCAGCTGTGCCGGGCGATCGAGACCCTCGCCACTCCACAGATACAGCGCGAGCAGTGGTGCAGCGAACGTGCGCATTGCATGCGATTCCCCGGGGCGGTGCACGATGCAGGACCCGGGCGTGCGCAGGACGTAGTCCCCGACCCCACACTGCCACTCGGCCTCGCCCGACAATGGCACATACAACTCCGCCGCCGCATGGTGGTGCGGCGGGTAATGTGTCTCGGGCCCAAGCAGCAGTACGCCGCATGCCAGTGTCGCGCTCGGGACGGGTCCGGCCAGCCCGCAGATTTCGCTCCATCCGTAGCGCTCGAGAAATGCGTCGCTCACGTCATGCTCCGGATACGTCTGGCGCCAGGTGAGCCCGGTCGTCGCCTCGGCGACGGCGTGGGCGAGCACGGCATGGGGCCCCGGCAAAGCGTGACGCGCGGCCTGCGCCAGCCAGCCGAGCACGCTCAATGATGACGGCTGCTGTGGGCGGAGACGATCGGCCGTGGGCCAATCCGCGAACACGGCCGGCAAAGCTCTGGCGCACGACTGCTCGAGCACTGTTCGTGCTGCATGGAGCAACGCCGCCACATTTACCATCCCCGGAAGCACCGCGTGCGCTCGCCTCCGCCGATCGTAAATCAGCGGGCGCCGTCGCGCTGGGGATCGTCGACTCGACGTCGCTTACGGTGTCGAGCGCAGATCGCCTTGCAGTGCCGCAGTGCAGCGGTGCCCTGCTACCGCCCCGTCGTCGACCCGCGCGCAATCGGCCTCGTAGACGTCGGTGCGACCGGCGACCACGAGTGTCGGAGGCAGCGTCGCAATTGGCTCAACGTCAGGCGCCGGAGCCATCGTCACCGTCACCGTTGGCGCCGCAGCTCGGTGCGCGCCCCCGGAGAACAGGAGTCCGATGCCCGCGAGTACACTCGCCCAGACGGCGATCGTGAGCCCACCGGTCAGCCATCGCTCATCGGAGGCCAGCCGAATTCCAGTCATGCTGTTTCATCCGTGCGACCGTGACCGGCACAGGCTGCCCGCCCGGGCGCGCGGCCACCGTGACGCCGCTTCAGGATTCCCCTCGATTGCGCTCCGCTCGGGCGGCGGTCTGAGGGCAACGACAGATCTGTGAGGTCGGTCGCGAATTATGCAATGTCGGCGCGCAGCGCAAGCACGCAGGTGCGTCGCGGCAATTAGGTGGCGTCGTGGAATATGAGCCCTAGCGTGTAACGCTCGCCGCGGCGCAGCCGACTCACCCCGTGGCGCATCCGGACGCGGTACGTTCCTCGGCCCCCGAACGCCGGCCGCTCATTGACGGCAAATATCACGGCCTCTCCGCGTCGCAACGGAAGGACGTCCACGCGTGATTGCTGACGCGGGCGCTGTTCTGTCAGCACGAATTCGCCACCCTCGAAATCTATCGCGGGCTCCGACAGAAGCACTGCGATCTGCAGCGGGAACAGCTGGGCACCATAGACGTCCTGGTGCAGGCAGTTGTAGTCCCCGGCCCCGTAGCGTAACAGCAGTGGCGTCGGACGCGTCTGACCTTCCGCGTGACAGCGCTCGATGAATTCGGCGTGCGTAGCGGGAAAGCGCGCCGGGCGCGCGAGCGCTTCCTGCCACCGGTTCGCGATCGGCATGAGGTGCGAGTAGAAACACTCGCGCAACGCCGCGACGGACGGCGGCAACGGATAGGCGAAGTAGCGATACTCGCCACGTCCGAAGCCGTGCCGGCTCATGATGATTCGTGACCGAAATCCCGCTTCCTCCGCATACAACGCCCGGAGCGCCGCGCACTCGTCGGCTTCGAACAACACGCCGGCGCGGCTTGCGCCAAACGCGTCGAGCTCGGCGCCGATTCGTGCCCAATCAAACGCCTCTGTCCGCGCGAGCATCCGGGGATGGGAACGGTGCGGCGGATCGAGCGACGTGCTCGCTGCGCGATCGGACTGCACGTGTCGGGCGTTGAGCATGGCGGATCATCCGGCGCTGGAGTGGGACTGGCCGTGCATCCTATGGTCGCCGCATGCGCAAACACACTCCGAATCTTGCGCGTTACGCTGGCGCGGGCGGTTCCGACGGCGGTATCGGTTAGAGTAAGGACTGGGTACTGTCAGCTGCTGGAGTCGAGCTCATGCAATTCCCGGGTTACTTCAGACGGGTCGGAATGCTGCTGTGGGCGGGAATTGCATGGAGCGCGACGGCCTTCGCGGGCACGACGCCACCCATCGGCCACGTTTTCTTAATCGTGCTCGAGAACAAGGACTACGCCGCGACCTTTGGCGCCAGCTCGCCGGCGCCGTACCTCGCGCACACGCTGACCCGCCAGGGTGTTCTGCTGACCCAGTATTACGGCACTGGGCACTACAGCCTCGACAACTATCTCGCAATGCTGAGCGGCCAGGCCGCGAGCCCCGAGACGCGAGACGACTGCGAGAGGTACGCGGACTTCGTGACGACCGGCACGACTCCCGACGGCCAGGCAATCGGGCACGGATGCGTTTACCCCGCGACGGTCATGACGCTCGCCGACCAGCTCGATGCGGTTCACAAGTCCTGGCGCGGATACATGGAGGACATGGGCAACGACCCGGCCCGTGAGCCGGCGACCTGCGCACATCCCGCCGTAGGCGCCGCTGATCCCACTCAGTCGGCAGAGCCGCCATCGGCCGGCGCACCGCACGGCGATCAATACGCGGTCCGGCACAACCCGTTCGTGTACTTTCATTCGATCATAGATTCGCCGCGATGCGCGACCAACGTTGTCAATCTCGCGCGCCTGCGCAAGGACCTCGCTGCGGTGCGCACGACGCCGAACTTCGCGTTCATCTCCCCAAACCTTTGCAACGACGGCCACGACGCGCCGTGCAAGGATGGTGCGCCCGGCGGGCTCAAGTCGGCCGACGCCTTCCTGCGCACGTGGGTGCCGCGGATCATGGCGTCGCCGGCGTACCGCCGCGACGGACTCATCATCGTGACGTTCGACGAGGGTGACGCCGAGTTGCATCCGATCCCGGGCGGCGGAACGTTTGCGCACTACCACGGCGAGAAGTGCTGCAACCAGCAGCCTGGCCCGAACATCGGCACGTTTCCCCAGACCGAGCGTGATGGCGACTGGACGACGCTGTTCGACGATTTCGGCGGCGATCGTATAGGTGCCGTGCTGCTTTCGCCGGCACTGGAGCGCGGCGTTACGGCGTCGACCCCCTTCAATCACTACTCGCTGTTGAAGACGCTCGAGGATCTGTTCGCAACAGGCAAACATCTCGGCTACGCGGCGCAGCCCGGCCTGCTCGGTTTCTTCGATGCCGGCTCGGACGTCGCGATTCACCGCGCGCATTGAATCGTCGGCGCTATTCGCGACCGCCCGTGGTGCCTGTCGCGCGTCTTTGCGGTTCTTTTGATTTGCTGACACCAGCGCGCCGCGCTGTCGGCTATCGTGCCTACGAAGGAAGCACGGCGCGAGCCATCGTTGCTCGAGCAACACCCCGAGGATAGCGGCGTGACGTCGCCGCGCTCGCAACGAACGGTCGTCGCGCCGAGCGCCGCGAGACTCGTCGCCACGCGCGCTTGGCGCGGTGGATCGGAAGGGCTTCCATGAAGACGACGGTGACCGTCCTGCTGCTCGTCGTGCTGGTCGGCGAGGCATCGGTCGCGTGGGCACGTGGCAAGAAGGCGCCGAAGCCGGCCGAGGAGGACAAGCCGCGACCGGCTGCTCAATCGGCCGGTTTCGACGCCGACGCCGCGACTCAGGTGCTGGTGACGAGCAGTTCCGGCGGGGTGCAGCGCATCACCGCCAGGGAATCGAGCGACGCAAACCAGATCGGCCGCATCCGGACGACGTTGCGCAAGATTGCCGACGACTTCGCAGGCTACTACGTGACGGAAGCCATGCAGGCGCACGGCCCGGCCAGCGCCGCGCTCGCGACGCTGGTCACGACCGAGCCCGGTTCACTACGAACCGAATACTTGGAGATCCGCGGCGGTGCCGAGGTGCGCTACACGAGCGACGACCCCAAGATCGTCGCGGCTCTTCACCAGTGGTTTGCTTCGCTGTCGGCCGATCGTGCAGCCGATAGTCCGCCTGCGCCCAACCGGTCGCTCATGCTGACGCACTGAGGAACGCCGGGTCGGCCGCTGCGACGGACCCGGCCGCAGGATCAGGGCGCGACCGCCTGCCAACCGCCGAACAGGAACGTTAGTGCATCGGGCAGCCGCTTGGCCCATGCGTCCTCGTTGTGAACCGCGTCGGGATCGATCACCACCCGCAGATTCGTATCGTCGTAGCCGGCGGCTCGGAAGTTCGCTTCGACGTTTCGCACCAGGCCGATGAGCAGAGCGGCTATCTTTGGATCGTCCGCCTCACGGCCTCCGAAGCCGATGAACACCTTGACCGGCCTCGCAATCAGCGGGCTCGTATCGCGAACCAGCTGACCCATGCCGACCCACAGCGTCGGGCTCTCGATGAGTCCGTAGCCGAAGTCGTTCGGGCGTGCGAGCAGCGTATAGAGTGCCGCGACGCCCCCATACGACGAGCCGCCGATGCCCGTGCTGGCGTGACCGCGCAGCGTGCGGTAGTGCGCGTCAACGAATGGCATCACCTCGTTGGCCAGAAAATCGGGGAACCGTCGGCCTGCAGGCTCCGGCATCTTGGGATTGCCGACGAAGTCCTTGTACGGAAGATACTCTTGCGCGCGCTTCTTTCCGGCGTGATCGATACCGACGACGATGAGCGGCGGCAACGCCTTAGCCGCGACCAGTCGATCGACAGTCTCATCGACGCCCCACTCGCGATGGCTGACATCCGAGAGGCACGCGTCGAACAGGTTCTGTCCGTCGAGCAGGTAGAGCACCGGGTAGCGGCGCTCGCCGTTCTCCGCCGACTCGTAGCCCGCCGGCACGAGGACGCGAAGCATGCGCCGGTTGCCGAACACCCGGCTCGCGAACGAATGGACCCGCACGTCGCCCGTCACAGTCGAGTGGCACTGGGGCATCGCGGCGGGCGATGCCGCCGCAACGCACGGCAGTCCGGCGAGACCGACGACGACTAGCACCGCGGCTCTCATGCGACACATAGAGCGGGGTCGATCGACGCCGCCCAGGCCAGCAGTCCTCCCTCGAGATCCGCGGCCCCGGTAAGGCCATGATTGACGGCAATCTGGCAGGCGCGGCTGCTGCGACCGCCGCTTCGACAGACGAACACGGTCGTCGCGCCGTCGTCCCAACGCATTCGCTCCACCTGGCCGAGCGGAACGGACTGCGCGCCGGGCAGGTGGCCGGCCGCGAATTCATGCGGCTCGCGAACATCGATGATCCGCACCGGCGCGGCGCCGGTCGCGGCTGCGCTCAGCAGCGCCGCGAGTTCGGCAGGCGCAAGGCGGCGGTGGTGCGCTGGTGGCGCAGAGGCCGCCGTATCCACGGGAGCGAGGATGCTTGGGTTTGGACCGCAGACCGCGCAATCCTCGCGACGGTCGAATGCAAACTCCTGGAATCGCATCTCGAGTGCATCGTAGGTCAGCAGACGGCCGATCAATGGCTCGCCGCGCCTGACGATCAGCTTGATCGCCTCGGTCGCCTGAATCGCACCCATCACGCCCGGCAGCACGCCGAGTACACCCGCCTCCGCGCAGTTCGGAACAATGCCTGCCGCCGTCTCCGGAAACAGGCAGCGGTAGCACGGTCCGCGACCGGGAACGTACGTCATGGCCTGGCCTTCGAAGCGATGGATCGCGGCACTCACCAGCGGTCGCCCGGCGATCACGCAGGCATCGTTGACGACATAGCGCGTTCCGATTCGATCCGTGCCGTCGATGACGACGTCGTAATCGCGCACGACGGCGACGGCATTGTCAGCCGTGACGTCGCCCTCGTGCACCCGCACGGCGATCTCGGGGTTCAAGGCCGCGAGGCGGCGACGCGCGGCGACGACCTTGGACGTGCCGACGTCGTCGCTGTCGAACAGCACTTGACGCTGCAGATTCGAGAGTTCAACCCGGTCGCCATCGGCGATACCAAGCGTGCCGACGCCAGATGCCGCGAGATAGAGCGCGGCGGGCGCGCCGAGTCCGCCGGCACCGATGACGAGTACGCGTGCCGTACGCAGCCGCTCCTGTCCCGACGCGGCGACTTCGGGCAGCGCCAGGTGACGGCTGTACCTCGCAAGTTCCGCCGCGCTCAGCGTCACAGGCTTAGCCGCCGCTCAGCGCGCAGATCAGATGCAGCACCTGATTCGCGCCGACCTGCGCGTGGAGGTCGCGCACCTCGTGCGTATCGATGAACAGCCGGATGTGCGGCCGGATGCCGTCCTGCTCGTCGATCATCCGAAACCTCATGCCCGGATACCGCCGATCGAGATCCGCGAGCAGCTCCGCGACCGTCGCACCACGGGCTGCGACCGACGCCGCGCCGCCGGTATACGAGCGCAGCGGACTCGCGACCCGTACCCTGCAGTTCATCGCCACAACCCGCTACGCCGCGAAAGTGACCGAATAGATCTCCGGCAAATGCATCGCGATGCGGCGCCAGGAATCGCCGCCGTTGGCGCTGCTCCAGACCTCGCCCGCGGTCGTGCCAAAGAAGAGCCCCGGCTGCGGACGCTGGTCCGCACACATGGCCTGTCGCAGTACTGTGAACCACGCCTGTCCGGCCGGGAGCCCATGATCCAGGCGCCGCCAGCTGCGACCGGCATTCCGGGTAGCGTAGACGGCCGGCTTGCCGGCCACGGACGTGCGCGGCCACACCTTGGTGCCATCCATCGGGATCACCCATGCCGTGTCGGGATCCGAAGGATGCAGGACGATCGGGAAGCCGATGTCGCCGACCGACTTCGGCATCGCGCGGCCGATCCGTACCCAGGCCCGTCCCGGCCGATCGAGCCGATAGATGCCGCAATGGTTTTGCTGGTACAGCCGATCGGGGTTGAGGGGGTGAATCGCGACGCAGTGCGGATCGTGGCCGAATTCGACGTTGGGATCGGGGAGGAAGTCGGCCTCGATTCCGGCGTTGAGCGGAGCCCAGTCGCGCCCGCCGTCCGTCGACTCGAAGACGCCGCCTATGGAGATTGCAAGGTACAGGTGCCGCGCGTCGCGCGGGTCGACCAGGATCGAATGCAGGAACTCGCCGTCCGGCGTCGCCAAGCCCGCCGCCCACTTCGCATTCATCGGATGGTCATTGAAGCCCGCGACCGGTTCCCAGTGGTCGCCGTCGTCGACCGAGCGGAACAGGCCGGCCGGTGCCGTTCCGGCGTACCACAGCCGCGGCTGCGCCGCGTGCCCCGGCGTCAGCCAGAATACGCGCGCGACCGCGCGTGACTTCTCGCCGTCCGCGGCCTTGCGAAACGCGGGCGGTTGCGCCGCCTCGGTCCATGTGCGGCCGCGATCGACCGAGCGATACACCGTCGGGCCGAGGTGGCCGGTCTTGGCCGCCATCAAGAGCACCTTCGGGTTGCGCGGATCCTGGACGATGTGGTGAATGATGTGACCCAGGAACTGCGGGCCACTCAATCGGTATCGCTGGCGTCGCGCGTCCGGGCGCAATGCGAAGGCTCCCTTGCGAGTCCCAATCCAGAGTGTCGCAGCCATGGCCGCAGCATTGCCGCGCCGGAGGGGTTCGTCAACCGCAGTGCTGGTGCGGCGCAACACGCATCGGCATCAGGTCTCGATACGCGCTAGAGTTCGCTCCTGCGCTCTGGCGGGCGCCGACAACAAATCGAAAGGGGGACGCCATGATTACGTTCGCCCACCTGTGGCTCGCGATCGTCGGCTCGGCGGTGGCCGTGTTCGTGCTGAGCAGCCTCGTGCACATGGTCCTCAAGTGGCACAACTCGGACTATCGGGCCCTGCCAAACGAAGACGAGGTACGCGCGGCGATTCAGAAATCGAATCCGTCCCCCGGTCAGTACGTCCTGCCTTACTGCCCGGACATGAAGCAGATGCAGACGCCGGAGTTCCAGAAGAAGTTCGTCGACGGCCCGGTCGGCTTTCTGATGCTCCGGCCGAGCGGCAGACCGAACATGGGGCCGGCGCTCGGCCAGTGGTTCGGCTACACGCTCGTCGTGTCGCTGTTCGCGGCGTATATCGCGTCGCGCACGCTGCCGGTCGGCGCACCATCAATTGCCGTGTTTCGCCTCGTCGCGACCGCGACTTTCCTCGCCTACGCGGGCGGCTCGGTGCCGAACGGTATCTGGATGGGCAAGCCCTGGCGCAGCGTCGCGAAGGAACTCCTGGATGCGTTGATCTACGCCGTCGCGACCGGGTGCGTGTTCGCTTGTCTGTGGCCGCACTGAAGGGCCGTAGGAGACGCCCCGCCACGGGCACCGGTCGGCCGCAAGCGCCTGGCTGGCGCCGCGCGGGGCGTACGCCGTGAGGCTCGTCGTTCGCCTAAACGCGGCGCTCATCGTGCTCTTCGCGCTCGCGGTGGCGGCGCTCACCATCGAGACCTCGACGATGCTGCGCACTACCGCGCGTCGTGAGGCGTTGCGTGAAGCGGGACTCATGATGAGCAGTGCGCTCGCGATCCGTGGCTACACCTCGACCGAGATCGCTCCCTTGCTCGGCGAGGCGATGCAGCACACGTTCCTGCCGCAGAGCGTGCCGTCGTACGCTGCGACGCAGAATTTCCTCATTCCGCACGCGGAACACCCGGAGTACACCTACAAGGAAGCCACGCTGAATCCGACGAATCCGCGTGACCGCGCCGCCGATTGGGAGGCGGACATCATCCAGCAGTTCCGCAACAATCCGAAGGTCACGGAAATGTCAGGCGAGCGGGACACGCCGATGGGCGCTTCGCTGTACCTCGCGCGGCCGATCCGTGCAACGGCCGGCTGTCTCCCGTGCCACGGTCTGCCCAACGCGGCTCCAAAGACACTGCTCGAACGCTACGGAGGAAACAACGGATTCGGGTGGCAGGCCGGCGAGGTGATCGGCGCGCAGGTCGTGTCGGTGCCGTTCGCCACCGCGACAGACAAGGCAGACCGGCATTTCCGTTCGTTCCTGTTGGCGGTCGTCGCAACGCTCGCGGGAGTGCTGCTCGCGGTCAATGGCGTGCTGCAGGTACTGGTTCTGCGACCGTTGCGCCGCACCGCCGAGATAGCCGACCGGATCAGCCGCGGCGAGGAGCAGACCGGCGCGTTCCCGGAGGGTGCAGGCGAGGAGATCACGGGTCTTGCGCGTGCATTCGAGCGGATGCGCATCAGCCTCGAGAAGTCAATGAAGTTGCTGGATTCCTGATCCGATGCGTCGCGACGTATTCGTCAGCTACTCCCAGGCGGATCGCGAGTGCGCGTTCGAGCTCGTCGCGCGGATCGAGGCCCACGGCATCCCGACGTGGATTGCACCACGCGACGTGTCGCCCTCGGCCGATTGGGCCGCGGAGATTATCGACGCGATCGCCGCGTCGCGCGTCATGGTGCTGCTCTTGTCGGCGAGCAGCAACGATTCGCCGCAGGTTCGTCGCGAGGTCGAGCGGGCGGTGAACCGCCAGGTGCGGATCCTGCCGTTTCGCATCGATGACGTCATGCCTTCGAAGAGCCTCGAGTACTTCCTGAGCGCGCAGCACTGGCTAGACGCGTTCCCGCCGCCGCGCGAGCCTTACTACCGGCGCCTTTGCGAGACGCTCGACGCGGTGTTGCGCGCGGGCGATCGGGAAGCCCTGCCTGCCGCGATCGCGACTGCGCCAGCGGACCGGTCGCGGCCGCGAAGCGGGGAACGACCGAACCCGCGCGACGCCGTGCAGCTCGCGCACATCGAGGCGCAGCTTGCGCTTCACGTCGGGCCTGTTGCGCGGATACTGGTGCGACGGGCCGCGCAGACGGCCGGCAGCACCGATGAGCTCACCGCTCGTCTCGCCACCGAGATCGATTCGGAGCCGCGTCGGCGGCAGTTCATCAGTGCCTGCCGGATTCCGTAGGAGGAGCCGATGTCGCGACGCTTGATCAGTTCGGGTTCGACGTTCGAAGAACGCATTGGCTACTCGCGCGCCGTTGTCGACGGCGACTGGGTGTTCGTCTCGGGCACGACGGGATTCAACTACGCGACGATGTCGATCGCGGAGGACGTCGTCGCGCAGGCCGAACAGTGCTTCGTGAACATCGGTCATGCGCTGCGCGAGGCGGGCGTCACCTTCGCCGACGTCGTTCGCGTCGTCTACGTCCTGCCAAGGGCCGCCGACTTCGAGTCCTGCTGGCCTGTGCTGCGCCGCTATCTCGGCGAAGCGCGCCCGGCGGCTATGATGATCTCGGCCGGGCTCCTTGACCCGCGCATGAAAATCGAGGTCGAGGTCACGGCGCGCAGGCGCTCCGGCACGCACTGACCCCGCCGGCCGGTGGCGGGCCGAAACGAGCCGCCCGATGTCGCTCCGGGAATGGCGTGCCGGCCGGCGCCGTTGCTATGCTGCCTGCGCTCGAGGTGCCGGCCCGCTTGAGGCGGGTCGGAGAATTGGGAAGCCGGTCGGAATCCGGCGCTGCCCCCGCAACGGTAGTGGAGCGACGAGCTTGGCCTAGACCACCGGGTCCACAGGGACCTGGGAAGGTGCCAAGCCGGTCTGACGAACAGTCGGACTGCTCCAGAGCCCGGAAACCAGCCTCGGGTGGTCGGCCGATGGATCGCGGTGGGCGGTCGCTGGCGGCGCGTCGCTCCCGGTGAACGGATCACGCGCTTCCGCACTCCCCCGAACCCGTCGGCCTGTGGTCGTCGGTCAATACCACGGGGAGTGATCATGGTGCAGACGCAACACGAGTGCTGTTCGTGCCAAAGCACGACGGTGGTCCGTCATGTCGCGTGAGGGGGTCATGGTCGCGGCGCGCGAACGGGCGCGGCGCCTGCAGGCGCTTCTGGGCCCGCAGACGCCGGTGCTGATGGGCCAGTCGCTTGTCGTCCTCATCGAGCCGCGGCGAGAGACAATTGCTGCCGCCCCGGCGGCTGCGGCCAACGCACCGGCCGCAGATCCGGTGCCGGAGGCCGCGACCGCCCGCGACGCCGGACGCTGAGCGCCCGCGGCCGGCGGTCGGGTAAGCTCCTAGCCTCGCAAGCGCGGAGGACGGCAATGGATCTCGGCATTCGCGGCAAGCGGGCAATCGTCTGTGCGTCCAGCCACGGCCTAGGGAAGGGTTGCGCACTTGCGCTCGCCGAGGCGGGCGTCGGGCTCGTGATCAACGGGCGCGATGCGGCGGCGCTCGCGGCGACCGCAGACGAAATCCGCCACACGTGCAACGTCGACGTGACGCCGGTGGCCGCGGACCTCTCGACCGCCGAGGGGCAGGCCGCGGTACTCGCGGCCTGCCCGCACCCGGACATCCTCGTCAACAACAACGGCGGCCCGCCGTTCAGGGATTTTCGCGAGCTCGACCGCGCGGCGATGCTGGCCGGCGTGACCATGAACATGGTCACGCCGATCGAGCTGATCCAGAAGGTCATCGACGCGATGGCGGAACGCGGCTTCGGGCGGATCGTCAACATCACGTCGATCAGCGTCCGGATGCCGGTCGGGGGCCTCGACCTCTCAAGCGGAGCGCGGGCGGGTCTGACGGCGTTCGTCGCCGGCGTCGCGCGCGGCGTCGCGCACCGCAACGTCACGATCAACAACCTGTTACCAGGCTCGTTCGATACGCGGCGCCTGCGCCAGGGATTCGCGGCCGCAGCGCGACGTTCCGGTCGCAGCGAGGATGTCATCGTCGCCCAGTCGCGCGACGAGATTCCGGCCAAACGCTTTGGAAACGCCGCGGAGTTCGGCCAGACCTGTGCGTTCCTGTGCAGCGTGCACGCCGGTTACATCACCGGCCAGAATATCCTGATCGACGGCGGAGCATTCCCCGGCGCATTCTGAGGCCGTGCGCTACGACGCACTCGCCGCCTCGAGACGCCGCGCGGCGTCTGCGGGCAGCGTCAGCCGCGCCGCGGCCATCAGCTCCTCGAGCTGCGACACGCTGGTTGCGCTCGCGATCGGCGCCGTCACGCGTTGCATGAGCCAGGCGAGCGCGACCTGGCCGGGCGTCGCGCGCAGGTCCTTTGCCACGCCGTCGAGCGCTGCGAGGATCCGCATGCCGCGAGGGTTCAGCATGCTCTTGACGCGCGTACCGCGCGGGCTCTGAGCCAGATCCGCTTCGGACCGGTACTTGCCAGTAAGGAAGCCCGCCGCGAGCCCGAAGTACGGAATCACGCCGATCTCCTCGCGTGCGCACAACGAGGCGAGCTCGCCCTCGAAGGCGGCGCGCTCGTAGAGGTTGTACTCCGGTTGCAGGCTCTCGAATCGCGGCACGTGCAGGGTCGCAGCCGCGTCTAACGCGCTCCGTAGCCGTGCAGCCGTGAAGTTCGACGCACCAATGGCGCGCACCTTGCCTTGGCGGATCAGGAGTGCGAATGCTTCAAGCGTCTCCTGTTGCGCCGTGGACGGGTCGTCGCGATGCGCCTGGTAGAGGTCGATGTAGTCGGTACGTAGTCGGGCCAACGATCGCTCGACGGCCCGGATAAGGTATTCCTTCGAGAGCCCCTGTTCCGTCGGCCCCATTTCCATGCCGGCCTTAGTGGCAATCAGGATCTGATCCCGCCGACCACCGGCGGCAATCCACCGGCCGATGATCGTCTCGGATTCGCCGCCCACATGACCCGGTACCCACCGCGAGTAGACGTCGGCGGTGTCGATCAGGTTGAAGCCCCCGGCTACGAAGGCATCCAGGAGTGCGAATGACGTGCGCTCGTCGGCGGTCCAGCCGAATACGTTGCCGCCAAACGCCAGCGGCGCGACCTTTAGGCCCGATCGGCCGAGTGGGCGGAGCTTCATCCGGAGCACTCCTGGGAGCGATGGGTCATTGACACTACCGGTCCCGCGGCCGCGAATCCACTGCACCCGTGGCAAGCGCCAATCGACATCCCGCACGAGCGCGCGTGTAATCGACAGCCTGCTTTGGTCGCAGCCGGGCCACAACCCCGGAGGGACGGTCGATGGGAAAGTCTGCGTTGCCTCTGGCGCGCGTCTACCAGCTTCTCGAACCGGGTCCGGTGGTGCTCGTCGCGACGCGGGCCCCCGAACGCCCCAACGTGATGGCAATGTCGTGGCACCTGATGATGGAGTTCACGCCCCCTCTTGTAGGATGCGTGCTCAGCAACCGCAACTACTCCTACGAGCTGCTGCTCAAATCGCGCGAATGCACGCTCAACATACCGACGCGCGCGCTGGCGCGCGCCGTCGTTGGATGCGGCAACGTTTCGGGTCGGCGGCGCGACAAGTTCGCCGCGTTCGGGCTGACTGCAGTGCCGGCTCGTGCCGTCGCGGCGCCGTTAATCGCCGAATGCTATGCGAGCCTCGAATGCCGGATAGCGGACACGACGCTCGTGCGGCGCTACAACCTGTTCGTGCTTGAAGTCGTCCAGGCCTGGATCGACCGCTCCGTGCGGCGGCCGCGGACGATCCATCACATGGGGTACGGAAGATTCATGGTTGCCGGCGACGTCCTACGTCTGCCGTCACGGATGAAGTGACCGCAGGCCGCGAGCCACCCGTCACGGCGTCGGCTCTCGCAGCAGATCCGAGAACGCCCGGGCGAAGCTGTGCGCATCGCCCGGCCAGCGCGCCGACACGTAGTTGCGATCGCGCACGACCCAAGCGGGGCGATCATCGGACGCGCTGTCGCGAAAGAGCCCGCTTGACTTGCGAAAGTGATCGGGCGCTCCTGCGGGTACGTCGAGGAAATGATCGGGCGAAGCGAGCGCGCGTGTCACTTCAGCCTGTACGCTGCGATACCCGCCCGGTTCACCGGGCTGCTCCGCATACGTGCGGTAGTAGCCGGGATCCCAAACGCGCCCGGCGTAGCGCATGGTCGCGAATGCCGCCCCTTCGAGCCGCCAGGTGAGCGCGGTCGTGCGACGACCCCACAGCACCGAGCGGCCGGTGCGCGGCGACCGGCTGCGCGCGGCGAGCACCACACCGTGGCATATCGCGCCGACCGGCTTGTTCGCATCGAAGAAGGCGCCGACGAAAGCCTGCAGCGTGGCATCCTCGAGATACGTGCGCATGCCTCTAGCACGGTGCCCTCCCGGCAACAACAGGCCGTCGAAGTCTCCGACCCGAAGTGCGTCGTAGCGCAGCGTCGTCGTGAAGGCC
>Ga0335069_10007390_pt1 | contig 15874 bp, 16 predicted proteins | sample Lox_Sample_11_FD_206714 | JGI IMG/M metagenome (GOLD analysis project Ga0335069, IMG submission 206714) | Soil microbial communities from Loxahatchee National Wildlife Refuge, Florida, United States - Lox_Sample_1.1 | ecosystem: Environmental > Terrestrial > Soil > Wetlands | place: USA... | reverse complement strand
GAGATCGCGATACGCGCGTCGCTGCCGAGCGGCTGCAGCGTGATCTCGTTTCCCGCCGCAAGTCCGACGGTGCCGTTCGGCGCCGAGATGACGCCGCTGTTCCGGACCGTGCTGCCGACGAGAATAGCGTCGCCGGTGTTCGACGTGATCACGCCCTGGTTGACAACACTGCCGCTGGACGACCCGCTCGCCGCAAACGCTCCGCCGCTCATGAAGCCGTTGTTGGAGACGTCGCGGGTCGAGGCGACGAAGCTGCCATTGGTGATCACCTGTCCGCCGGGACCGATGACGATGCCTTGCGGGTTTATCAGATAGACCGAGCCGGTCGCTTTCAGCGCGCCGTCGATCTGCGAAAGATTGCCTCCCGTGACTCTGTTGAGCGTAGCGCCGCTGCCGTTGTTGAACTGCACCTGGTTGCCGGCGCCGATCGAGAAGCTGTTCCAGTTGATGATGCCGTGGCTCGAGGCCTGGTTGACGGTGAGCTGATTGCCCGCACTCGAGATCGAGCCTTGTCCCGCAACATATTGTCCGTTCGTCGGCAACACACCGCCCGCCTGTGCGGACCTCGCGCTCAGCGAAATCGCGCAGAGCATGCAGATGCCCAGCGCGGTCGTGTTGCGATAAAAGGAAATGCGCGGAGAATTCTCCGCGAGGACACGGCACTCGCGGCCGCTATTCTGCGCCGGCACCATCCCCACCCCCGCCTGTTCTAGGCCTGACGGCGTGATCCTAGCAGATGGAAGCGAGATCGCGAACGCAACCGCCCGCAAACGCGTGTGCCGGATTATCTCTTTGCATTCCGATGCTTGTCACACGCGCGACGCAGGTCTGATCAGATTGTGTCAAGCGCCGGGAACTGCGGATCGCCCGTGATGCAGCTCCACAGGCATACGGCAAATCCCGGATCACCCGTCCACAGCGAATAGCGATCTCTCCCATACTCGACGCGCGCGGCACGCCATTGCGCAATACCGGTCATCGCAAAGGCGCGGGCGCGATGCAGCCATTTGCGATCGCGCGTGCGGCGATAGAGTTTCAGCAGCGCATAAGCGTTGCCGCCGGTGCCGTGGCAGAAGTTCGATCCCTTCTTCACGGGCCCTGCGATCCAGACAAGCTCGCCGCCTTCGAGCAGCAGGCGCTCGAAATCAGGTGTCGAAAACGGCGCGTCCGCGAAGGCGGTGAGAATGCCGGGCGCGCCGTGGCACATCTGGCAGAGCATCGGCACTTCGGAAGCATTCGCATCCGTCGGCCAGTTGGCGCCGCGCGCCGACCGCTTGGCGGTCGTCGCCAGCATCTCGATCATCAGATCGGTGACGGTCTTCTGTTGGTCGGCCCCGAGCCAGTGCCAGCCTTTGAGAAGTGCGAGCGCGTGACCGGCAAAGCCGTGCACCAAACCCAGATAGCGCGCCCGCGTGCCGTAAATATCCTGCGTCCACAATTTGCAGGCGCCTGCATGTTCGGCATCGGCGAGCAGCCGGCGGGCCTGCCTGCGATAAAGTTCCTCGAACCGCTCTTCGCCGCACAGCGCATGCATGAACACGCAGGTCAGCATCGAGCCGGGCGTGCCCCACATGAGCTCGAGGATCGGGCGGCGGTCATTGCCTTCGGCGCGCGCAAAAACGCGCTCGGCGATCTGCGCTTCGGGCCGCACGCGCATGGCGGCAAGATAGGCGCCCATATCGCCCATCAGCAGCGCGCCGAAATCGCCGAGCGGCGAATTCTTGAGCCAGAGATTGTCGCGCTCCGCGAAGCCTGCGACATGGAAATCCCGCGCCGCGTCGATCGCGCCGGCGCGCTTCAGGTGATCGAGCGCCAGCACCACACCGGCCGCGCCCATGTAAACACCGGCCACGCCATCGGGCACGCTGTCCACGGGATGGGACGGCCAGAGTTTCTCCGGATCGAAATGCGCCAGCGCGGATGAAGCAATGTCGCCGATCGCCCGGCGCGCCTCGTTCTCATTCCATGGCGTCGAAATGAGGGACTCATGACGGTCTGATTGAAACAGATTCATGCACCCCCCTGTCTCAGGAAGCCCAGACCATAATTGCGGCGTTTGTGTGTTTTCGGCTTGCGCTACATCAAACCGAGAGCCTTGAGACTCGCGGTTCCGCCGCGCCCGACGACGATGTGGTCGTGGATCTTGATGCGCAATGCTCCGGCTGCCTGCACGATCTCGCGCGTCATGTCGATGTCGGCGCGGGAGGGCGTCGGATCGCCGCTTGGATGATTGTGCACGAGGATCAGCGCGGAGGCGCCGAGCTCGAGCGCACGCTTGACGATTTCGCGCGGATAGACCGGCGCGTGATCGACAGTGCCCGTGCTCTGCACTTCGTCGGCGATGAGATTGTTCTTGCGGTCGAGGAACAGCACGCGGAACTCTTCGTGGGCGGTACGCGCCATCGCGGCCTTGCAATAATCGAGCAGCGCGCTCCAGGAGCTCAAGGCGGGACGATTGAGAAGGCGTGTTTTTGACAGGCGCAGTGCCGCCGCTTCCACGATCTTGAACTGTGCAATCACCGCTTCGCCGACGCCCTTGATCTCTTCCAGCCGTTCGCGCGGCGCCGCGATCGCCTCGGCAAAACTGCCGAACCGCTGCACCAGCTCTTTCGCCAGCGGCTTCACGTCGCGCAAGGGAATGGCGGCGAACAGCACGAGCTCCATCAGCTCGTAATCGGGCAGAGCCTCCGCGCCGCCTTGCAGGAAGCGCTGCTTCAGCCGCTGCCTATGCCCGACATAATGCGGTGCGTCTTCGCCGTCGGAAACTTGTCCCGTCATTCGTCGTCGCCCGTCGGACGATCATGATACTGGCACGCATCTGTGCGAGGAGCTTGTCAGAGCCTTCGCAAATTGTGGCGTCGGGCATTCGCTGTGACGGCGCGCGCGCCGGATATCCGTGTTGCCCTTTCACCCCGCCGGCATGGAAGTCGCGGGATCCGGCGTGTTGAACGGACCGTCACCGGCGCTCTCGCGCGATTTCGTGTCGGGCCGCAGCATAGTCTTTGAGTTCACAACAAGGCCAAGCTGTCCCGGACGCTGCTCAGGATCTCGTCGGAAAAATCGGGATCGTCCACGGCGCGCGCCAACACCAACGCGCCGACGGCCGCCGACAAAAGATGGATCGCGTTGCGCCGCGCCGCATTCTTGCGTTTCCATGGAAAGCCGCGTGCCATCGCGTCGATCCTGTGCTTCAGACGCTGCGTAAAGGGTTCGCGTGCTGCAGAGCCGCGGGCGATCTCCGACGCCAGCGCAGCGATGGCGCAGCCGGTGCCGCGTCGGTCGCGATGCGCCGCGTTGAGATAGCTATCGAGAAACGCCTGTTTCGGATCGCTTGCCTCTGCCGTCAGGGCATCGAGGCGGAGGTCCGAACCTTCCAGCGCGAAATCGATCGCCTCGGCCTCCAGCGCCTCCTTCGACGGAAAATGCGCATAGAACGCGCCATGGGTCAGCCCGGCGGCTTCCATGATTTCGGCGACACCCGCGGCGGCGAAGCCGCGTTCGCGGAACAATCGCGCGGCTTCCTTGAGGATCTTCTGGTGCTTCCTGGCGGTCTCGCTGGCGGGATAGCGCATCTTGTTTGGGTCTTTCCGTCCTGTTTAGAAATCGGCGGGCGCCGTCTTGATATCAAATATGACAGCCATCATCTATCCGCAAGTATGATGCTCATAATGAATGAGCCGGCAAGGGAGCAGGTCATGAAAGTTGCAGGATCGATCGCTTTGGTCACGGGTGCCAACAGGGGCCTCGGCCTCGCCTTTGCCCGCGTGCTGCTGGAGAAGGGCGCCGCGAAAGTCTATGCCGCGGCGAGGAAGCCGGAATCCGTCACTTTAGAGGGCGTGGCACCGTTGAAGCTGGACGTCACCCGCGACGACGATGTCACCGCCGCGGTGCGCGCCACCGGAGACGTCAATCTCCTGATCAACAATGCCGGAATCGCGAAGCCCGGCGATTTTCTCGCCGCGAATGCGATCGAAGATGCGCGGGAGCAGTTCGAAGTGAATTTCGTCGGCCCGCTGCGCACGGCGCGCGCCTTCGCGCCGGTGCTGGCCAAAAATGGCGGAGGCGCCATCATCAACGTATTGTCTGTCGCCAGCTGGATGAACAATTCGCTGCTGGCGACCTACGGCGCCTCGAAATCCGCCGCCTGGGCCTTGACCAACGGCCTTCGCATCCAGCTTGCCGAACAAGGAACCCAGGTGGTCGGTCTGCATGCGGGTTTCATCGACACCGATCTCGCGCGCAGCATCGACGCGCCGAAGAGTTCGCCCGATGAAATCGTGCGCACCACGCTTGCAGCGCTCGAGCGCGGCGAGGGCCAGGTACTGGCCGACGAGATTTCGCGCCTCGTGCATCGCAATCTGTCGGGAGATTTTCCGGCCTATTTCCAGACTACGGCGGCGCTTCGCGCGAAAGCCGCTGCGGAATAAGCCTCGAAAGCGCAGCTGGCGATCTTATGCGTAAGGCGGCTTGTCGAAGCCCTTGGGCGACTTCGTGAAGATCTCGACGCCCTGGTCCGTCACGCCAACCGTGTGCTCGAACTGCGCCGACAGCGAGCGGTCGCGCGTCACTGCGGTCCAGCCGTCGTTCAGCACCTTCACGCCGTAGCCGCCGAGATTGATCATCGGTTCGATCGTGAAGAACATGCCCGGCTTCAGCGCCAGGCCGTAACCGGGACGGCCGTAATGCACGATGTTGGGCAGCGCATGGAAGATGCGTCCCACACCGTGGCCGCAGAAATCGCGGACGACGGAGCAGCGCTCCTCACCCTCGGCATAGGACTGGATCGCGTGGCCGATATCGCCGGTCGTGTGGCCAGGCTTGACGACGGCGATGCCGCGCATCATGGATTCGTAAGTGACATCGACAAGGCGCAGCGCTTTGCGCTTCACGTCGCCGACCGCGTACATGCGGCTCGTATCGCCATGCCAGCCGTCGATGATGACCGTCACATCGATATTGACGATGTCGCCGTCCCGCAGCGGCTTGTCGTTCGGAATTCCGTGGCAGACGACGTGATTGATCGAGGTGCAGAGCGTGTGGCGATAGCCGCGATAGCCCAGGCAGGCGGGAATGCCGCCGTGATCGAGCGTGTATTCGTAGGCAAGCTTGTCGAGATGGGCGGTGGTGACGCCCGGCGCCACTTCGGGCACCAGCAGATCGAGCACTTCCGCCGCTAGCCGGCCGGCGCGGCGCATGCCTTCGAAGCCTTCCTCGCCGAAAATGGGCACGGTCACGCTGGCGCGCCGCGCGGCTTCAAAGAGTTCCGGGCCTTCGGTCAATGCCTGCATGTTCCGTCTTTGCCGGGCGCGCTTGCTGGCGCTCCGTCCTTTCGAGTACGTCAAGATAGGTAATTTTGCCGTTAAACCCAAGAGCGGGGCCGATGCGCGAACCCGACGAACTCATCACTGCGGCCGTCCTTATAATCGGCGACGAGATCCTGTCGGGCCGCACGCAGGACACCAATCTCAACTACATCGCGAAATTCCTGGGCGTGCTCGGGATCGACATGCGCGAGGCGCGCGTGGTGCCCGACGTGGAAGAGGAGATCGTCAACGCCGTCAACGCGCTGAGGACCCGTTACACCTACGTCTTTACCACCGGCGGCATCGGTCCCACCCATGACGACATCACGGCGGATGCGATCGCAAAAGCCTTCGGCGTCGGCATCGATTATCACCCCGAAGCCATGGCCATGTTGGCCGCCCGCTACAAGCCCGGCGAGTTCAACGAGATGCGCCAGCGCATGGCGCGCATTCCCGACACTGCCAGCCTGATCAAGAACTCGGCCTCGACCGCGCCAGGCTTCCAGATCGGCAATGTCTTCGTCATGGCGGGGGTGCCCACGGTGATGCGGGCTATGCTGGAGGACGTGGTGCCCCGGCTCCGGAAGGGGGTTGTGGTTTCGACCGCGACCGTCAGCGCCCGCATTCCGGAAGGCCGAATCGCGGGGCCGCTGGCCAAAATCCAGGCGGAAAATAAAAGCGTCGCGATCGGCAGCTACCCTTTCTACACGGCCGACGGCTTTGGCGTTCAGCTGGTCGTCAGGGGCAGGGACGCGGCCCTAGTCGAGGCGGCGGCTGCCGAAATAGAGTTAGCAATTCGTTCGGAAGGACACACACCGGAGCGGATTTCTTCGTAATTTCAGCAACTTCGGCATAATATCCATGGTTGATTTCGCTGGACCTTCCTCGCTGGATGCGCTAGTTTTCCGTATGGGAATGGTGCGGCGCAGCACATGCCGCAGCACAAAGGGGCACCGACAGGCGAGCGTCGGGGGCCAGTTAGGATGGGCATGACAGTCAGACGGATTTTCGGCGCCGTTGCAGGCGGTGTGGTGTTCGCGGCGGCCGGCGTAGCGGTAGCCTCGAACTTCCTGTCGAGTGCGCAAACCGATTTCTACGCGCCCGGCAAGCATCAGTTCTATGTCTGGTGCGCGGGTTCGACCGATTACATGGCCACGCAGTCCGGCGCGAGCGCCGAAGACGCGCAGATGAAGCTCTACAATGCGGCGAAGGCCGTCGGCCGTTCCACCTGCTGGCCGGTCTGGCAGGGACGCGTCGGGGCCTGAATCGTCCAGCCGATTTTGAAAACGGCGGCCGCTTCGGCGGCCGTTTTCATTTCTCCAGCTTCAACATCTTCGCTTCGCCGTCGAGCGCCGCCAGTTGCACCTTGTCGGCGGCGAAGACCCGGCGCGCATCGGCCAGCGCCGTGCGGGCGTTCTCAGGTTGGCCCAGCACGACATAGGACTTCACAAGCTGCTGCCAGCCCAGGGGATCGTTCGGCGTCCGCTTAAGCCGCGCGGCGAGGTTTGCGACCATGACCGACGGATCGGGCGGCGGCTCGGTGAGCGCGGAGAGGAGAGCGATGCGATCGGCGACTTTGCGGCGCCACGGCGCGTCGGGCGGCGAGTCCGCAAGGAGTGCGCGCCACAAGGCCAGTGCGTGGGGCGCGTCGCGGCGCTGCGCATACGCTTCGCCGAGATAATAGCGGGCCTCGAAGTTTTTTGGATCGTCCGCGAGCGCTGCACGAAACGCCGCTTCCGCATCGGGCGTCACCATTCCCTGCGCGGCCAGCATCAGGGCTTCGCCATAGGTCGAAAGCATCGCGGGACGTGCCTCGGGCGGGGTCAGCGGAATGGCGCGCTTGAAGGCGGCCGCTGCGTCCTGCGCATCGCCGAGATAGAGATAACCGCGACCCAGCACATACCAGCCGCGCGGGTCGCCGGGATTCTGCCGCATGCGCCAGGCGAGAGTCGTTACCAGTGCGCGCGCATCCTTCTCTTTTGCATCCGGCGACTCGACCGACCGCGCGGCGAGATCGGGATGGCCGACGAGGATATACGCACCGGCGGCGATGGCGATCATGAACAGGGCGAGAGAGCCCGTCAGAACGGCACGGCCGGGTCTGTTGCTCCGCCACAGCGGCCAGCAGGCAAAGCCAAGCGCCACCGCTGCAACGGCTGCAAAAATGAGGATGAGGACAATAGGCATGGCGCGCGGCCATAGCACGCTCCTCGCGAGCGCTCAAAGCCGCAGGCCTTGCCTTGGCGACGCGGGGCACTACTCTTCAAGCATCCCTGCGAAAGAGAGGTCGCGCGTGATTCCGTTTTCCGGCAATCCCCTGGATCGCGCGAGCGAGAGGCGCATCGATGCCGAATGGGTGGCGGCGAAAAGGCGCGATCCTTCGTCGTTCATTCTGCCGATGTGGCGGCTGCAGCCGTTCATCCTGGGACCCGAGAACGCGAAAGGCCCGATCGAAGCGGGATTCCTGCGGCCGGGCCTCGCCGAATCTCTCGCAGGGCCGGACGCGGCCTCCGTGCTGCTCGGTCTCGAGAACGGCCACGCCTATTTTGCGCTGGACATCAGCGAGGCGCGCGATCCCGCCCATGAAGGCCCGCTCGCAGGCCTCGGCCATTTCCGCGAAATGCGCGGCGCCTCGATGCTTTTGCCGGCAAAAGACACCGCGATCCTGGGACAGGCGAAGGCGCTCATCGACTGGCATCAGCGTCACGGCTTCTGTCCGCGCTGCGGAGCGCCGACCGTAATCGCCGATGCGGGCTACAAGCGGCTCTGCACCCGATGCAACACCGAACATTTCCCGCGCACGGATCCTGTCGTCATCATGCTTGCGACCTATGGCGACCAATGTCTGGTCGGTCGCGGCAAACAATTCCCGCGCGGCATGTTCTCCGCGCTCGCGGGCTTTATCGAACCGGGCGAGACAATCGAAGAAGCCGTGCGTCGCGAGCTGCACGAGGAATCCGGCGTCAGAACCAGCCGGGTGACCTACTACGCGACGCAGCCCTGGCCGTTTCCGTCGTCGCTCATGATCGGCTGCTTCGCGGAAGCGGAAAGCCAGGAGATCACCGTCGACGAAAGCGAGCTCGCCGAAGCGCGCTGGGTCGAACGCGACGTCGTGCGCCAAGTACTCGCGGGCGATCAGAGCCACGGCTTCTGGTTGCCGCCGTCGATCGCGATTGCGCATCATCTGTTGAAGGCATTCGCCGAGGGATAGATGCGGCCGAGGCGGCCGCGCTCCGACGCTATCGCTTATGCAGTGAGTTTAATCTGTCACGCGTTTGCAGATTTCGAAATCTGTTGTGGCGCTGATCTGTAGTCCCCTAGGCCGAAGCAATGGCGCCGGAGCACGGGCGTCCCGCCCGCATCTTGAAACGCACTCGATCTTCAAACCGGCATCACATCGGTGAACACGAAGCCGTCGCGTTCGACCGTTTCTCCGATCTCGACGTCGATCGGCGCCTTGAACATCGGTCCTGCCGTCACGACGGTATGGAATTCGCCGTTCTCGCCGCACGGATCGATGTCCGGCGGAAGATCGCGCAGAAGCGTTTCATCGAAACGGCGCCCGGCGAAGCTCTTGTCAAGCTTTCTCGGATCGAGGCAGACGATATGCGCAACGAGGCCGGTCGCGATCATGTCGCGCGCCAGCGCCGTGGTATCGCGCAGCCACAGCGGAAACAGCGGCGTCATCTTCGCAGCCTTCAGCTTCTCTTCGCGATAGGCACGGATGTCTTCCAGGAACAGATCGCCGAACACCATGTGATCGACGCCGCGCGATCTGATGTCGGCGCAAGCCCCGTCCATGCGCGCTTCATAGATGTCGTTGGGGCAGGGGCTCGGCAGCGGCACCTTGATCGCGGAAAGGCCGAGCGCTTCGATCTGCCGGTCGAGCAGCGAGGCGCGCACGCCGTGCATCGCGACGCGGTCATGGACTTCGTTGACCGTCGTCAGCACGCCCACGATATCGGCCAGGCCTTGCGTGCGCGCGATGTGAAGCGCGAAGGCGCTGTCCTTGCCCGAGCTCCACGACATCCAGGCTTTCGTCGCCATGATTGTCCCCTGAAACGGGAAGCACTAGACAGAGACCCGGCTTCACGCGCAAGAGCAACCTGATGTATCCGCCCGAACGCATCGTCTGTCTGACGGAAGAGACGACCGAGACGCTTTATCTTCTCGGCGAGGAACGCCGCATCGTCGGCATCTCCGGCTATACCGTGAGGCCGCCGCGCGCGCGCAAGGAGAAGCCGCGCGTCTCGGCATTCATCTCTGCCGATGTCGACAAGATCCTCGCGCTGAAGCCCGATCTCGTGCTCGCCTTCTCCGACATGCAGGCCGAGATCGTCGCCGAGCTGATCCGCAAGGGCGTCGCGGTGCACTGTTTCAATCAGCGTTCGGTCGCCGAGATTCTCGACATGATCCGCACGCTGGGCGCGTTGACCGGCGCATCAGCACGAGCCGACGCACTTGCCGGCGAATACGAACGCGAACTCGAACGCATGGCGTCGCGCGCGGCACGTCTTTCGTCACGGCCGAAAGTCTATTTCGAGGAATGGGACGACCCGATGATCTCGGCGATTGGCTGGGTCTCGGAGCTGATCGCGATCGCCGGCGGCATCGATGTCTTTGCCGATCGCTCGCAAGGCAAATCTGCGAAGGAACGTCTCGTCACGGTGGACGAGGTCATCGCCGCTGCACCCGACATCATCGTCGCCTCGTGGTGCGGGAAGAAATTCCGTGCCGAGAAGATGGTCGCACGGTCGGGCTTCGACAAAATCCCGGCCGTGAAGAACGGCCGTCTCCACGAAATCAAATCGCCGCTCATCCTCCAGCCCGGCCCGGCCGCGCTCACCGCCGGATTGAAAGCGCTCGAAGCGCTGATCGGCTGAAAGAAGGATTCGACGCAGAGAACGTGGTGCGTCCACAGCGTTAAAAATTCCTGCCTTCGGGCCCTGCCGCTTACCGCTTTTTTACCAAACGATCCTAGCGTTGCGGGACGAGGGGAAGCCCATGTCCGCCGTCATCGACGCCAACGCCATGCACGCGATCTTCGAGGTGCCGACGCCGGACGGTGTCTTCCCGCCGCAATTCGTCGCCTATTTCCGTGCCCTGGGGGCCAAGCGCCGCATGCTGCTGTTGAGCTTCGCGCCGAAGGCGGCGGGCACGTTCTTCCGCCAGGCCGCGATGGAAGCCGTGGGCGGGCATCTTCCGAGATTCACGCACGCGCAAGGCGGCCGCGACGGCACGCCCTATCTGCCCACCTTCATTGCGGCGTTCCTCGATGCGAGCAAACCGCAGCTCATCGCGCATATCCACATGCAGGCGCTGCCGGCCAACCGCAATTTCATGGAGATGTTCGCGCTCAAGCCCGTCATCATGCTGCGCGACATTCCCGACATGCTGGCCTCCTACTGGGACATGCTCGACACCGATCCGGTGGCGCGCACCGACGGATTGAACTGTCTCATCCCGCACGATTTCGTTTCACTGTCACGCGCCGAAAAGGCCGATTTCATGATCGACATCGTGGCGCCGTGGTATGCGAGCTATTTCGCCACGTGGAAGGATTACGCCGAGGCGGCGCCGCAAACGGTCTGCGTGCTGCGCTATGCCGATTTCATCACCGAGCCCGCGGCCACGCTGCATCGCGCGCTGACCCATGCGGGCTTCGTCGTGCCGCGCGCCAAATGCGATGCGGCGATCGAGAAAGTCTGGGGCGAGCGCGGAAGCCTCCGCTTCAACAAGGGCGTCGCCGGCCGCGGCCGCGACTATTTCTTGCCCGCCCATCTCGAACGTCTTGCCCGGATGCTGTCGATCTACAAGCCGCTGGCGCCGTGGATCCCCGAACTCATGGCCGCGTGAGACGAGGAGGATTCCATGGCCGCGACCTTCGACAGCAACTCGATCAGTCTTCTCTTCCAGCGGCCGGACACTGACGGTGCGTTCAAAGGCCCGGCGCTCGTTCAGATGCGCGCGCTCGGCAAGCGACGCCCGGTCCTCCTTCTGTGCTTTGCACCGAAAGCCGCGGGCACGTTCTTCCGCCAGGTGGCGATCGACGCCGTCAATGGCGGCGTCTTCCGCGTGACGCATGCGCAGGGCGGACGCGACGCGACACCCTATCTGCCGGCGTTCGTCGCCTGCTATCTCGACGCGGCGGCAAGGCCCGTCGTCGTGCACATCCACATGCAGGCATTGGCCGCCAACCGCAACTTCCTCGACGCGTTCGGATTGAAGCCGGTCATCATGCTGCGCGACATTCCCGACATGCTCGCCTCTTACTGGGATATGCTCGACAACGATCCGATCGCGCGCGCCGACGGACTCAACTGTCTTATTCCGAGCGATTTCGTCACGAAGAGCCGCCAGGCCAAGGCCGATTTCATGGTCGATATCGTGGCGCCCTGGTATGCAAGCTATTTCGCGACGTGGAAGGACTATGTGGACGCAGCGCCCGAGACAGTGTGTGTCCTGCATTATGATGCGTTCCGCACCGAACCCGCGGCAACCGTCCATCGCGCGCTGACCCATGCGGGTTTCGCCGTGTCGCGCGCGACATGCGACGAAGTGACGGAGAAGGTCTGGAGCAACCGCAGCGCCTTCCGCTTCAACAAGGGCGTCAAGGGCCGCGCCGCGGCGTATTTCTCGCCTGCGCACATCGAACGCCTTAGGCGGATGCTCGCGCAATATCCCCAACTGGCGCCATGGATGGGCGAACTGATCTGCGACGGAGCAGAGCAAATCCGGCTGGCATCGTAACTTTCGATAGGCCTCCGGATTACGCTGCCGGAATTTTATCGCGTAAAGGACTTGCCGGATAGACGCCGAGGATCGTCAGCTTGCTCGTGAAGAAGCGGAGCTCTTCCAGCGCGAGACGTACATTTCGTTGTTCCGGATGTCCTTCGACATCGGCATAGAACTGCGTGGCGTTGAACGAGCCGCCGAGCTGGTAGCTCTCGAGCTTCGTCATATTCACGCCGTTGGTGGCGAAGCCGCCCATCGCCTTGTAGAGCGCGGCGGGAACATTGCGGACGCGGAAGACGAATGTCGTGACGACGGCACCGGAATCGAGCGGCGCATCGTCGGGTTCGCGCGCCATGATCAGGAATCGCGTCATGTTGTGGGGTTCGTCCTCGATATCGGCTTTGAGGACATCGAGGCCGTAGAATTCACCCGCGAGCGCGGAGGCGATAGCCGCCACCGTCGGATCGTTCAGCTCGGCCACGTGCCGCGCCGAGCCGGCCGTGTCATGCCAGTTCTGCGCATGCCATTTGCGCGCGCGGATGATCTTCAAACATTGGCCGAGCGCCGGACCCTGGCTGAACACCGTCTTGATGCCGTCGAGCGTCGCGCCCTTGATGCCCAACAACTGATGGCGCACGCGATGGAAATGCTCGCCGACAATGTAAAGGCCCGCTTCGGGCAGCAGATGATGGATGTCGGCGATGCGCCCGTGCAGCGAGTTCTCGACCGGAATGATCGCAAGATCGGTCTCGCCTTCGCGCACCGCGGCGATGGCGTCTTCGAATGTGGCTCGCGGGACCGCGGTGACATGCGGCAAAGCCTCGCGCGCGGCGAGATTGGCATAGGCGCCGGGCTCCCCCTGGAAGGCTACGGTCTTGGCGCGCGAAATCAGCGAAGTCATGGCGAAACCTTATGAGCGCGAGAGAATGGCGCGGGCTTTTTCGAGATCGTCCGGAGTGTCGACGCTCAGGGGGACTGCGTCAACGCGGGCGATACCGATGGTCATGCCCCCTTCCAGCGCGCGCAGCTGCTCCAGCTTCTCCCGGATTTCGAGCGGCGAGGGCGGCAGGTGCACGAAGCGCGCCAGGCTCGCGCGGCGGAACGCATAAATGCCGATGTGATGGAACAGCGGGCCTTCGCCCGCGGGGGCGGACGCTCGCGTGAAATAAAGTGCGCGTCCGCGCCGTCCATCCTTCTCCCAGGCGACGACCGGTTTCACCACGCTGGGATTGTCGCGCTCGGCCGGATTGTCGATTTCCGCCGCCAGCGTCGCAAGGTCGGTTCCCGTCGCCGCAAGAACCTCTGCGACCGCGCGGATCGTCGCGGGATCGAGCGCTGGCAGGTCGCCCTGCAGATTGACCACCACATCATAGGATCCATCCGGATCGACGCTTTCGAGCGCGGCGAAGACGCGGTCCGAGCCGGACGGCAATTCCGGATTGGTGAGCACGGCGTTGCCGCCGGCGCGCTCTATGACATCGACGATTTCCCGCTCCGCGGCCGCCACCAGAACGGGGCCGAGCGCGGCTTTCATCGCCTGGCGCCAGACGCGCTCGATCATCGTCTGGCCGGCGATATCGGCGAGCGGTTTGTTCGGCAGACGCGTCGACTGAAGACGCGCTGGAATGACCACGATCGGGTTCATCGCTTTTGACTTTCCTCTGCCCAATTCTTCCGCCCAATCCGCCACTTATGCGACGCTTCGCCGCAATGACGCTTCAATCGCGGACGGTAATGTCGCCCGGTCTTCGGGGGCCTGCTTCGTACTTCGCCCCTCACTTAAGAACCGGCGCAAGCCCTAAGCACGCGGAGCCAGACCTTATGGATTCCTGGGAGTGGAACAAGATCGCGGGTGCGGTCCTCGCCACGCTGATGTTCGTCCTCGTGCTGAGTATTGTCGCTGGCGCGATCTTCGAAGTGCCGGAGCCCGCGAAGCCGGGGTACATCGTGCCGGGCGTGCCGGCGCAGACCGCGTCGAACAACGCAGCGCCCGCTGCCGAAGCGATGCCCGATTGGGGCACGGTTCTGCCGAAGGCCGACGTCGCCGAAGGAAAGAAGGTCTCCGATCGCTGCGAGCAGTGCCATGACTTGACGAAGGGCGGCCCAAACAAGATCGGTCCCAATCTGTGGGGTATCGTCGATCGTCCGCGCGCGTCGCATCCGGGCTTTGATTATTCGAGCGCCATGGCGTCGAAGCATGATCCGTGGACGTACGACAATCTCTTCACCTATCTGAAGCTGCCCGCCGCAATGGTGCCGGGCACCAAGATGACGTTCGCCGGTCTTCCCAGCGCGCAGGACCGTATCAACCTGATCGCCTATCTGCGCACGCTGGCCGACACGCCTGCGGCCATTCCGGCGCCTGCGCCGCCGAAGGCGCCCGCCGGCACGCCCGCATCGCCCGCACCGGCCGGCGCCACGACGCCGGCGAGCGGCGTAGCAGGCAGCGCGGCCAGCACGGCGCCGGCCAATCAGTCGAAAGCCGCATCGGCATCCTTGTCCCAGCCGGATATCGCCCATGGCGATGTGGCCCACGGCAAACAGATCTCCGAGCGCTGCGAGCAGTGCCACAGCCTCACCAAGGGCGGCCCGAACCTGATCGGCCCGAATCTGTGGGACATCGTGAACCGCGCGCGCGCGTCGCATCCTGGCTACGACTATTCGAGCGCCATGTCGTCCAATCACGATCCGTGGACCTATGCGAAGCTGTTCCAGTATCTGAAGCAGCCGCAAGTGATGGTACCCGGCACCAAGATGACGTTCGCCGGCATTCCGAGCGACAAGGATCGCACCGATCTGATCGCTTACCTGCGCACGCTGTCCGACAAGCCCGCGCCGTTGCCGCCCACGAAGTAGGGTTGAACCGCGCGGCAATTGCGGTGAGCATGTCCGCATGACCACGCTTCTGGCAGTCGTGCCGCCTGCGATCGCAAGGCTCTGGACCGAGCCGATGGCGAAACATGCGCCGTGGCTGAAGGTGATCATCCACGGTCAGGATCAATATGCGCCCGAGAGCATCGACTACGCACTCGGCTTTCGCCCGCCGGCCGGCCTCTTCAGGACGCTGCCCAATCTCAAGGCGATCTTTTCGCTCGGCGCCGGCGTCGACGGCTTCCTCTCCGATGCGGATTTTCCGAAACACATTCCGCTCGTGCGCTTCGTCGATCACACGCTGTCGCGCGAGATGACGCATTACGTCGTGATGCATGTGCTGATTTTTCATCGCGTGCAGCGCACCTTCGACCGCGCGCAGGCGCAGAAGCAGTGGGCGCAGATGTTCCCGCCGCGGCGGACCGAGGATACCCGCATCGGCATTCTGGGCCTCGGCGAAATCGGCACTATGGCCGCAACGGCGCTGCGCGACCTCGGTTTCCCCGTCAGCGGCTGGAGCCGCACGAAAAAGGACGTGGCCGGCGTGAAGAGCTTCGCGGGCGACGACGAGCTCGCAGCGTTTCTCGGCCAGAGCGACATTCTCGTCTGCCTGCTGCCGCTGACGCCGGCGACACGCAACATCCTCAACGCGAAGACCTTCGCGCAGCTGCCGCAGGGCGCGTTCGTGATCAACGTGGCGCGCGGAGGGCATCTCGTCGAAGAGGATGTGGTTGCCGCGATCGATTCCGGCCATCTCGCGGGCGCCGTGCTGGACGTGTTCCAGACGGAACCGTTGCCGCAGACAAGTCCCATCTGGACGCACCCCAAGATCACGATGACGCCGCATATCGCGGCGATGACCGATCCGCGTGTCGCCGCGCGTTCCGTGGCCGACCAGATCGCCGCGCACCAGCGTGGACAGCAACTCGAGAACCTCGTCGATTTGCTGTCCACGCTGGTGCGCG
>Ga0335069_10007387_pt1 | contig 15875 bp, 16 predicted proteins | sample Lox_Sample_11_FD_206714 | JGI IMG/M metagenome (GOLD analysis project Ga0335069, IMG submission 206714) | Soil microbial communities from Loxahatchee National Wildlife Refuge, Florida, United States - Lox_Sample_1.1 | ecosystem: Environmental > Terrestrial > Soil > Wetlands | place: USA... | reverse complement strand
CAGGAGGGCCAGCCCACTGCCTGGTCGACGTACTTCAGCGTGGCGGACGCCGACGACACCGCGGCGAAGGTCCAGGCCGCCGGCGGCGGCGTCGTCGTCGCGCCCATGGACATCATGGACATCGGCCGCATGGCGTTCTTCGCGGATCCGTCGGGCGCGGTGTTCGGCGTCTGGCAGCCGAAGACGTTCACCGGCGCCGATGTCGTGGGGGAGCCCGGCTCCCTGTGCTGGAGCGAGGTGCTCACCCGCGACGCCGAGCGCGGGAAGGCGTTCTACCCGGCCGTCTTCGGCTGGCACGCCGGCCGGCCGACGTTCGAGGGCGCGCCCGAGAGCTACACCGTCTGGGAGCTCGGCGGCACCCCGGTCGGCGGCATGATGCAGATGACCGACGAGTACTTCCCGCCGCAGGTGCCCAGCCACTGGGGCGTGGTCTTCGCGGTCGCCGACTGCGACGCGGCGGTCGCCAGGGCACGCGAGCTCGGAGCGACGATCACCAACGAGCCGATGGACATGCCGATCGGCCGCTTCGCCGGCCTCGTCGATCCGCAGGGCGCGTCGTTCACCGTGATGCAGATGGCGTCCTGAGCGCCGCTGCGGTCCTGCTACACCGGTGACCCCGGCCCGAGCGGGATGCCGAGCAGGTACCAGGCGACGAAGAAGAGGATCCAGACGACGGTGAGGATCGCGGCGTACGGCAGCATCAGCGCGATCACCGTCCCCACGCCGGCGCCCTTCTGGTAGCGGGCGGCGAAGACGACGATCAACGGGAAGTACGGCATCAGCGGCGTGAGCACGTTCGTCGGCGAGTCGCCGACGCGATAGGCCGCGAGCACCGTCTGCGGATGGACGCCCAGGCGCAGCATCAGCGGCACGAAGATCGGCGCGAGGATCGCCCACTTGGCGATCTTCGCCGGGATCAGGAAGTTCACGAATGCGGTCACGACGATGATCCCGAGCAGGAGCAGGAGGTGGCTCAGGTTGGCGTGCTCGAGCAGGTCGCCGAGCCAGATCGCGACGACGCGCGCGATGTTGCTGTAGTCGAAGTACGCGATGAACTCCGCGATCAGCAGGAAGAGGAAGAGCAGACTCGCGAGGCTCGCCCAGCCCTTCGTGATCATTCCCAGCGCGTCGTTGCTGCTCTTGATCGTGCCGACCGCGCGCCCGTAGGCCAGGCCCACCGCGAGGAACGTCGCCGAGATGATCACGATCAGCCCGCTCATGAGCGGCGAGTCGCCGATGATGTCGCCGGTCTGCGGGTTGCGCAGCGGCGCGCCGGACGGGAGCGTGAGGAGCGCGACCACGGCGAGCACCGCGAGCAGCGCCCACAGCGCCCAGCGCAGGCCCTTGGCCTCGGCGGCCGCGTCCACCTCCGGGCCCTCCTCGCGCGCAAGCTCCTCCTCGTCGGCCTCGCTGCGATCCCACGGCCCGAGCCGCGGCTCGATCACCTTGATCGTGATCAGTGAGACGACGATCGTCAGGAAGATCACCGAGCCGATCCCGAAGAACAGGTTCGCCGCGAGGTCGAGCTTGACGTTCGGGTCGACGAGGTGGGCCGCCTCGTTCGTGATGTCGGTGACCACCCCGTCGGCGGGGGTGATGAGGATGTTCACGCCGAACGCGGCGCTGACCGCCCCGAATCCGGCGGCGATGCCGGCGAGCGGGTGGCGCCCGACGCTGAGGAAGGCGGTCGCGGCGAGCGGGATCAGCACGAGGTAGCCGGCGTCGGCGGCGATGCTCGAGATGATCCCGACGAACACGATGATGTACGTGAGGAGCGCCGCCGGGGCGACGGCGACGAGTTTTCGGATCAGCGCGCCGATCAGCCCCGAGTATTCGGCGACCGCGACGCCGATCATCGCCACGAGCAGCACGCCGACCGCCGCGAAGCCGAGGAAGTTCGGCACGAAGGTCGTGACCATGAACCGGATGCCGTCGGCGGTCAGCAGGCCCTTGACGGAGATCTTCTCGGTCTTCAGGCGGTAGTCCTTGCCGCTCTCGTACTCTCCCGGCGGCTCGTAGGAGGGGACAGACGATGCCGCGTCATCGCGCTGCTGTACCTGAACCGGCGGAGCGACGGCGATCTGCTTGGTGACGCTGACGTTCGCCCAGTCGAGCACCTGGGAGAGCAGGATCAGCCCGATGATCAGCCAGATGAAGAGCAGCGCCGGGTTGGGCACGGCATTCCCGGCGCGCTCCACCCACGCAAGCGCCCGCTCGCCGAAGCCGCCCTCGGGCTTCAGCGAGGTCTGGCGCTCGGAGGCCTCGGAGCTCACGCCCGGAACGCCTCCGCGTAGCGGCCGAGGAAGTCGGTCTCGGCGATGGTCGCCCGCTCGAACTCGTCGAGCAGCACGCGCTCGTTCGGCGCGTGGATGTTCGCGTAGCCGTCAGTCGTGCCGATGAGCAGCGCCTCCGCGTCCGGCAGCGCGCCGGCGAGCGCGCTGACGATCGGGATCGAGCCGCCGCTGCCCGCGAGCAGCACGTCGCTGCCGTAGGCCTGCGACCAGGCCATGCGTGCGGCGGCGTAGGCGGGGCCGTCCGTGGCCGCGGCGAAGCCGTTGCCGGTCGGGCCCGGGCGCACGTCGAGCTCGATGCCGAACGGCCGCGCCGCGCGCAGGTGACGCATGACCGCGGCCTGCGCCTCACCGGCGTCCTGCTCGGGGTGCACGCGCACGTTGAGCACGGCGCGCGCGTACGGCGAGACCGCGTTGACCGCGTTCTCGACTGACGGGACGTCGATGCCGATCACCGTGATCGCCGGACCCGACCAGATGCGCGAGCCCAGGTCGCCGGTGCCCATCAGGGGCATGCCGTCAAGCACGGTGCCGAGCTCGCGGAACTCCTCCTCGCGCTGGACGGGGCCGTCCCAGTCGTTGCGCCGCAGCCCCTCGACGGCCACGTCGCCCTGCGCGTCATGCAGCGTCGCGATCGCGTGCAGCACGGCGAGCAGCGCGTCCGGGGCGGCGCCCCCGTACTGGCCGCTGTGCTTGCCCGATTGCAGCGTGCGCACCTCGACCGTCACGTTCGCCATCCCGCGCAGCGCCGTCGTCAGCGTCGGTGTGCCTGGGCTGATGCTGCCCATGTCCCCGATCATGAGCGCGTCGGCACGGAAGCGCCCGGGGTCGCTCGGCGGGTATGCGGGCAGCGCGCCGCTGCCGATCTCCTCGTAGCCCTCGATCAGGATCTTCACGCCAACCGGCGGGCGCCCGCCCCACGCGCGCAGGGCGCCGACGTGCATGAGGATGTTCGACTTCGTGTCGGCGGCGCCGCGGGCGAAGATGGCGCCGTCGCGCTCGGTGGGCTCGAACGGCGGGGAATCCCACTGGGCCTCATCGCCCGCCGCCACGACGTCGTAGTGGCTGTAGAGGAGGACCGTCGGCGCGTCCGGCGGCGCGGGGATCTCGCCGACCACGGCGGGCGCGGTGTCGGGCAGGTCGAGGCGCTCGACCGCGACGCCCGCGTCGGCGAACAGGCTGCTCGTCAGCTCGAAGGCCTCGAGCAGCGGCGGGTCGATCCGCCCTGGGACCGAGACCGACGGGATCCGCACGAGCGTCTCGAGGTCGCGGCGCAGCCCGGGCATGAGCGCGCGCACCGCCGCCGCCGCGTCGATCCCCGGAGCCCGCTGCGCCTCGTCGCCCACCGCATTCTCCTCGCTCGCCCTCGCCGGTTGCGACACCCTATCCCGATCGGGCGCGGCCGTGAGCGCGCCTCGGCGCCGCATTCCGCCTCAGCGCAGCGCGGCCTGCACGATGATCATGTACACGGTGACCATCACGCTGAGGCTGATCGCCAGGCCGAGCGCGAGCTCGCGCCGGCGCAGCCCGAGCGCGACGCCGAGCAGCGCGGTGGCCGGCCCGCCGATCACCCACGGGCCGGCGAGCCCCAGGACCACGGCGCCGTGGCGCTCGCTCAGCGCGGCCATCCACGCGGCACGGCGGCTCGGCGCGCGATCAGCGTCCTCCTCGACGCTGCGGTCGCGCAGGATCCGGCGGGTCAGCGCACGCCACCAGCGGCGCAGCGTCGGCATCACGCGCTCCCCGGCGTAGACGAGGCCGACCGTGCCGCCGACGCAGCCGACGAGCGACGCGATGTAGATCGTCGGCGTCGAGAGCTCGAACGCGTAGCCGACCGGGATCCCGACGAGGAAGTTGAAGAACCCGAGGACGAGCACCGCGGCGATCTTCAGAACGCGCATGCGCTCAGAGACTCTCAGAAAGCTCTCAGCCATCCGGCCGGTCACCGCGGGTAGGTTGCGCCGCCATGGCCGCCGCCTCCGCCGCCTCCGCCGCCTCCCCCGCTGCGGGGGGACTGCCGCTGCGCTCGGGCGCACAGCTCGGCGGGCTCGTAGCCGCGTTCGTCGCCTGCCTGGTGCTGACCCCGGTGCAGATCAACCGCGCCTTCGGGCTGCCGGCGCACCCGCTGCTGCTGCACTTCCCGGTCGTCTTCGACCCGCTGCTGGCGCTGCTCGCGCTCGTGCTGGTGGCCAAGCCGGCATGGCGCGAGCGCTGGGGGCTCGGCTTCGCGGCGTTCGCGTTCACCGCGCTGATCCTGCTGCTCGTCGCGAGCGACTGGCTGCGCGCGAGCGTTCGCGGGCCGCACCTTCTGCGCGCGCGCGCGACCGCGATCGTGCTGTCGGCGCTCGTCGGGCTCTTCGCCGTCGCCACCGGCTTCCTGACGGTGCGCACCGGGCACCTCGGCGCGAAGTCCGCGTGGCAGCGCGAGGGCCGCGGCGGCTTCCCCGGCGGTGGCCCGCAGGGCGGGCAGTTCCCATTCACGCCGGGCGGCGGGCAGGGCGGTGCACCGGGGCAGAGCGCTCCGGCACCGGGCGGCTGACGCGACCCGGCGACCAGGCGGCCGCCGCGCGGCGCGCTCCGAGACGCCTCTCAGGCGCGCCTCAGGAACCGCCCCCATAGTCACTGCGACATGACTCACCACAGGTTCAGCATCAGCACTCGACCGATCCGCCTGCTCGCGGTCCCGGCGGCCGCCGCGCTCGTCCTTGGCCTCACGGCCTGCGGTGGCAGCAGCGGCCAGAACGCGACCGCATCGGCGGACCCGGGTATCGCCCAGGGCGGCGGAGCCCGTCAGGGCGGACCGGCAATGTTCGCGAACGCGAAGGTCCGCGCCTGCCTGCGCAAGCAGGGCGTCGCGTTCCCGGGCCGCCCCTCCGGCGGCCAGGGCGGGCAGCCGCCTTCGGGCCAGACAGGCACTGCGCCCCAGGGCACTCCTCCCGGCGCGCCGCAGGGCGGCCAGCCGCCCAGCGGGATCGGCTCCGGCGGCACCCCCGCCAACTCGGCGCAGTTCAAGAAGCTGCAGGCCGCGCTCAAGGCGTGCGGCGTGACGATGCCCTCCGGTCCGCCGTCCGGCGGGTCGGGATACGGGTCCGGCGGCCAGACGCCGCCCGCGCCGACCACCACGCAAGGACAGACCTAGCACTCGGATGCGGCGCATCTCCTGGCCGGTCGCGGTCCTCGGCGTCGTGACGATCGCCGCGGTCGTCACGGCCGCCCTCGTGGTCGGCCCGCAGAGCGCGGGCAGCGTCACCGAGGAGCGGACCGTCACCGTGACGCACGGAGTCGTCCAGTCGACCGTGTCGGGCAGCGGCAACCTCTCCCCGGCTCAGGAGCTGTCGCTGAACTTCGGCACCAGCGGCACGGTCAGCGCGATCGAGGTCAAAGTGGGCGAGAACGTCGTCGAGGGTCAGGTGCTCGCCAAGCTCGACCCGGCGAGCGCCGAGGTCACCCTCCAGAAGGCGCAGGCGCAGCTCGACGCGGCGGAGGCGCAGCTGACCGCGGCCGAGTCGGGCACGTCGACCTCGTCATCCTCCGGCGGGGGCGGCGGGACGGCGACGAGCGCATCGGCGAGCGGCTCGGCGGCCGCGGTCGCTGCGACCTCGACGACCCCGACGACCACCACCACGACGCCGACCCAGACGACGACGCCCACGACCACGACGCCCACCACGCCGTCCAAGACCACGCCGACGACCACGACGCCGAAGCAGACGACGTCGAGCGGGGGGTCATCGGGCGGCTCGTCCGGCGGGGGCTCCACGTCGGGCGGCTCCGGCGCCTCGTCCTCCGCCAACTCGTCCCCGAGCGGCTCCTCGGCCTCCGCCATCGCCAGCGCCGAGGCCAACGTCGCCAGCGCGCAACTGGACGTGCGCAGCGCCGAGCAGGCGCTCGCCGCGACGCGCCTGCAGGCGCCGATCGCGGGCACGATCGCAGCGATCAACGGCTCGGTCGGAGCCACCGTCTCGGGGGGGAGCTCGAGCGGCGGCTCCTCGGGCGGCGCAGGCGGCGGCTCCTCCACCGGGGGCTCATCGTCGAGCTCGAGCGGATTCATGACGCTCGTGGAGCTCGACCGCCTGCACCTGGAGATCACGCTCAGCGAGTCCGACATCGGCAAGGTCAAGGTCGGCCAGCCGGCGACCGTCACCGTCGACGCCGCCTCCGGCGAGGAGGTCGCCGCGCACGTGACGTCGGTCAGCGTCCTGCCCTCGAGCAGCTCCACGGCCACCTCCGGGTCGAGCACCAGCGCCGTGAGCTACCCGGTCACGTTGACGCTCGACCAGTCGACCTCGGGCCTGAAGTCCGGGATGAGCGCGTCGGCGGAGATCGTCGTCTCGCAGGCGTCCGGGGTCGTCATCCCGACGCAGGCGCTGCGCGGCTCGACCGTCACCGTCGTCGAGAACGGCACACGCCGCACGCAGGTGGTGCAGACCGGCCTCACCGGCGACGCCACGACCCAGATCGTAAGCGGGCTTACGGCCGGCCAGCAGGTGCTCGTCACCTCGACCACCGCGACCGCCACCTCGTCGTCGACTTCGACCTCCGGCTCACAGAGCAGCCGCTTCCGGAACGGCTTCAGCGGAGCCGGTTTCGGCGGCGCCGGTTTCGGCGGTGGGTTCCCGGCCGGGGGCCCACCCGGGGGCGGCGGGCCGTGAGCAACGGCCGCGCGCACGGGCCGGTGATCCGGGTCGACCACGTCTCGCGCGTGTACGAGATCGGCAGCGAGGTCGCGGTGCGCGCGCTGGACGACGTTTCACTCGAGATCGAGCGCGGCCAGTACGTCGCGATCATCGGCAGCTCGGGCGGCGGCAAGAGCACCCTCATGCACATCATCGGCTGCCTGGACGCGCCCACCAGCGGGCGCTACCTGCTCGACGGGACCGACGTGCGCGAGATCGACGAGGACGGGCTCTCTGACCTGCGCAACCGGAAGATCGGGTTCATCTTCCAGTCCTTCAACCTCGTGCCTCGCACGAGTGCGCTGGCGAACGTCGAGCTGCCGCTGGCCTACGCCGGCCTGCCGCGGGCCGAGCGCCGACGCCGAGCGATGCGGGCATTGGAGGCGGTCGGCATGGGCGACCGCGCCGGCCACCTGCCGTCCGAGCTCTCCGGCGGCCAGCAGCAGCGCACCGCGGTGGCGCGCGCGATCGTCGCGAACCCGGCGCTGATCCTCGCCGACGAGCCGACCGGCAACCTCGACTCGCACTCGACCGAGGAGGTCCTGCGGATCTTCGACGACCTGCACGCGCACGGGCGAACCGTCGTGCTGATCACGCACGAGGACAACGTCGCCGAGCGCGCGCAGCGCATCATCCGGCTGGCCGACGGGCGTATCACGCACGACGAGCTGCGCGGCGGCGCCACGGAGGTCGTGCGGTGAACCTCGCGGAGACCGCGCGCATCGCGCTCTCCGGGATCGCGGCGAACAAGCTGCGCTCGGCGCTCACGATCCTCGGCATGACGATCGGCGTCGCCGCGGTGATCGTGCTGGTCGCCGTGGGCAACGGCTCGAAGCTCCAGGTCCAGGCGGGCATCCAGGCGCTGGGCTCCAACGTGCTGCTCGTGATGACCGGCGGCGCGCGCGGCGGCCCCGGGTTCTTCGGCGGCGGGTCGGTCCAGCTGACGCTGAAGGACGCGCAGGCGCTCGAGGACCCGTTCAACGCCCCCAGCATCAGGCGCGTCGCGCCGGTCGTCAGCGCCCAGAGCGCGACGCTGGTCGCGGGCTCGCTGAGCTACGAGCCGAGCACGTTCATCGGCACGACGCCCGCCTACGCGCCGGCGCACGACTACCGCACCGCCAGCGGGCGGATGTTCACTGCGCGCGAGGTTGCGCAGCACGCGAAGGTCGCGGTCATTGGCCCGACCGTCGCACAGAACCTCTTCAGCGGTGAGAGCCCGATCGGCCAGACGATTCACGTCAACGGCACGGCGTTCGAGGTGATCGGCCTGACGAAGGCGAAGGGCTCGAACGGCAACCAGGACCAGGACGACATCGTGCTCGCCCCGATCACGACCGTGCAGGACACGCTGACCGGCTACGGGAGCCTCAGCTCAATCACCGTGCAGGCCGCCTCGGAGAAGGCGCTGACCTCCGCGCAGAGCGAGGTCACGACGATCCTCGAGCAGCGCCACGACGTCGCCGACACCAGCGACCCGGGCTTCCAGGTGATCAACCAGGGCTCGATCCTCGAGGCCTCCAACGAGACGACGAGCGTCTTCACCACGCTGCTGGGCGCCGTCGCGGCGATCTCGCTGCTGGTGGGCGGGATCGGCGTGATGAACATCATGCTCGTCAGCGTCACCGAGCGCACCCGTGAGATCGGCATCCGGAAGGCGGTCGGGGCGCGGCGCTCGGACATCCTGCTGCAGTTCCTCACCGAGGCGGTGGTGGTCTCGGTGCTCGGCGGCGTTGCGGGCGTGATCCTCGGCATCGTCGTCAGCCGCTTCGAGATCGCCGGCGTGCAGCCCGCGATCGCCCTGTACTCCGTCTTCCTGGCCTTCGGCGCCGCGGTGCTGTCGGGCCTCTTCTTCGGCACCTACCCGGCAAGCCGCGCGGCGCGGCTGCGCCCGATCGACGCCCTGCGCTTCGAGTGAGGAACCCATGAGCGACCAGCACGAGCACCACTCAAACCCGGCAGGCGCGCGCATGCTCGCCGAGCATCCCGACGAGACCGACGCCACCGACACCTGGTACGACGAGGTCGCACGGGAGGAGCTGCCTCCGCGCCCGCGCCGGCGCATCGTCACCCCCGTGACCGCGGGACTCGCCGCGGTGCTGCTGGTCGCCGTCGGGTTCATCGGCGGCGTGCAGGTCCAAAAGAACCAGGGCGGCAGCTCAGGCGCGGCGGGCGGCTTCCCGCGCGCCACGCAGGCCGCCGCCGGGCGCACCGGGACGACCGGCGCCGCCGGCGGGCCGGGTGCCGGCGGCACCTCGTCCGGCTCGATCACCTTCGGGACGGTCGCCAACAAGGACGGCGAGACGCTCTACGTGACGAACAGCGAGGGCACCACGGTGAAGGTCAGGCTCGCGGAGAGCGGCAAGGTGACGCGCAACGCGACCAGCTCGATGGCCGCCGTGCACCCGGGCGACACCGTCGTCGTGCAGGGGGCGGCGAGCTCGAGCGGGACGGTCGAGGCGACGAGCGTCGCCGCGACGGCATCCGGCGTCCGCTCGGGCCTGTTCGGCGGCGGCTTCGGCGGACCGCCGGGGGCGAGCTCCTCCGCGGGCACGCAGCAGGGCCAGGGCACCGCCTTCGGGAGCGGCTGACGCCGGGTAGCATCGCCGCCGTGCCCTGCCACGGGATCGATGGTTGCTGGCGCGGCTACGAGGTCAACATCGGCTACCGCGCGTACCGCGCGACGACGCCGAGCGCCGTGCGTGTCGCGCGAGATCCGGCGGCACGCGCCGTCGTCGAGCTGCGTGCCGGCCAGGGCGTCGGGCGCCAGACCGTCATCAACCCCGACCACCTGGACGAGCCGGACGACCGCCCGGCGGAGCGCGGCGCCGACGGACGCGACTGGGTCTGGGTCTACGCCCGCCAGCACGGCGGCAGCGGCTGGCTCCCGCTCGGGGATCTGCGCCGTGACACCGAGACGCCGCAGCCGTGCCGCGGCCCGGCGGGCTTCGACTTCGAGCCGGGGCGCATGCCGAGCAAGCACGGCCCCCACACGAGCTGCGGGTCGGTCCCGCTCATGCCGGCGCGCTGGCGCGGGCGCCTCGTCCTCGACCCCGACGTGTATGTGCGCTACTCGCCCGACGGCACGGCGTTCGACTACCTCGCCGGCGGCGACGAGGTGACCATCCGCTGCACCGGCGGGCCGCGCGGCTTCGTCTGCGTCAGCGTCGAGCGCTCGGCCTTCGTCCCGGCCGGCACGACGGGCTGGGTCGAGGCGAGCGCGCTCGGGCATCGCTGAAGGCGGTGGGGGCGACGATCCGCGCTCCGTGGTTTGATCCGGCCTGAGCGTGCCATGGCAGCTCTCCTCGCCCTCCTCTCGGCCGTCTTCTTCGCGCTCGCTGCGACCCTGCAGCAGCGCGGCGAGTTCCAGCTCGCGCGCCGGGGACGGCCCGCCAAGGGGGGCGGCGGCCTCGTGCGGCGGCTCGCGCTCGCGTTGCTGCCGCGCCACGCGACGCACGCCGGCGCCTTGGACCGCGGGAAGCTCGTCGTCGTCCAGCCCCGGATCGCCGGCGCCGGGAACCGCGAGACACCAGTCCCCGGCGCGGAGGGAGCGGCGGCCGCCGGGGGAGTGGCGTGACGATCGAGATCATCCTGCTCGCGCTGGCCAGCACGGTGCGGCCGACGAGCCTGGCGGCGGTGTACGCGCTGCTCGCCGCCGACGAGCCGCGGCGGCTCATGACCGTCTACGTCCTGGCCGGGCTGGCGTTCACCCTCGCGTTCGGGCTGCTGGTGATCTGGGTGTTCAGCGGCGTGCCGGTGAGCACCGGGACGGACCAGGCGAAGGGGATCGCCGAGATCATCGGCGGGCTCGCGATGCTGGCGTTTGCGATCGGCGTGTCGACCGGCCGCGTCGGCGGCCGGCACGCGGACGACGCCCCGAAGGCGCCGAGCCGCTGGCATGGGCTCCTCGAGCGCCAGCTCACGCCGCGCACCGCGGCGATCGCGGGACCGGCCACGCACGTCCCCGGCCTCTTCTACCTCGTCGCGCTGAACGTCATCGTCGCCCATCACCTGAACCCGTTCGACGGGCTTGCCGAGGTCGTGATCTACAACCTGATCTGGTTCGCGATCCCGATCCTCGCGCTGGCCGCATGCATCTTCCGACCCGACGTCGCCCGCGAGGGCGTCGGCGCGATCAGCGACTGGACCCGGCGCAACAGCCGCCGCATCGTCATCATCGTGTCGTTCGTCGTCGGCGCGGCGCTCGTGGTGCGCGGGATCCTCGGGCTGCAGTCCTAGTAGCGCAGCAGCGCGGCCATGCCGCCGCACTCCGCGAGCGCCGGGGTATCGGCCGCGGCGAGCGCGGTGACCTGCGCGCCGGTGGCGATCGCCGCCTCGACCGCGCGCTCGCCGAGCAGCTCGGGCGGGCCCGGGATCGTCGGCGGCACCACGCCGACGTCGGGCCCGAAGTCGTGGCCGGGGTCGAGCACGAGGTGGTCGACTCGGCCCTCGGCGAGCGCTTCGAGCACCGCCTGCGGTCCGAGCGCCGCGTGGCCGCCAGCCGCGGCGCGCTCGCGCGCCGCCGCGACCAGCCGGTCGGCGGCCTCGCGCCAGGCGTCCTCGAGCCGCGGCTCGAGCGCCTCCGCGATCGCGACGGGCTCGGCGTGGTCGAGGTTGAGGTCTGCGTCGATGACGATGCGCTCGAGCAGCCCCGCGGGCAGCGCCGCGCGAAAGCGCGCCGCGACCTGGCCCTCGGACACGAGCGCGATGCGCTCCCAGCCGAGCTGGGACAGGCGCGCGGCAGTGGCCTCGCCGGCGACGCCGTAGAGCCGGTCGCGCTGCTCGTCCATGCGCGCCTCGAAGTGCTCCTGGTGGGAGGTCGTGAGCATGCCGCGGGCGGGACTTCCGCCGGCTGAGCCACCGAACGCTCGCCAGTCCCCGAGCGCCAGCTCGTACACGGGAGCATCCGGCTCGCCGGTCTCCCCCTGCTCGAGGTGCAGCAGCCGCACGTGCTCGCGCCCGACGATCACGATGCCGGTCGGCGCACCGCGGTCGACGACGTCGACGAGCGGCGACACGAACGGCTTGCGGTCCCACACGACCGCCCCGCGGCGCACCGGCAGATGGAGGGCGTAGCGCGCGGTGGTCGACCCGTCCGCCTCGACGAACCATGCGACACTGCGGGCCCGCTCGGCCGGCGTGAGCGCGTGCAGGCCCGCCTCCGCCCGCTCGCGCAGTGCGCGGAACCCCAGCCGCGCGTCGCGGTCGTCGCCGGCCTCCAGGCGCTCGGCGATCGCACGCAGCCCGTTGCGCACCTCGATGTCCCAGGCCGGCGTCTCGGCGGTGTTCGCCGGGTCGCGGGGGTCGGTGCGCGCGTAGATGCTCAGGACGGGGCGCTCCGGGGCGGCCGTCGCCAGCTCGCGCAGGACGTCGCGGTTGACCATCTGCCGAGCCTACTCAGTGTTCGTGGTCGTGGCCGCGCACGGTCCGCCACGACTCCCACGTGATACGCAGGATGACGATGGTGATCGTCAGGCCGATGAGCGCGTCGGCGACCTGGAGGCCGGCCGCCACGGCGAGCGCTGACGCGACGACCGAGAGCGAGACCCATGCGTCGGCGCGCGCGTGATTGCCGTCGGCGATCAGCGCCGGGCTGTCGAGCCGCCGGCCGGCGCGGATCCGCACCCGAGCGGCGATGCGATTGCCCACGAAGCCGATCACGCCGGCGGCCGCCAACGCGACGAGGTGGGTCGGCGCCTGCGGGTGGATGAGGCGAGCGACAGCCTCGACGCCCGCGACGCACGCGGAAACGAAGATCGCCGCCACGACGAGCAGCCCGGCGGCGCGCGCGGCGCGCGCCGAGCGCGCCCGGAAGGCGATCGCCAGCGGAACCGCGGTGAGCGCGTCGCCCGCGTTGTGGATGAGGTCCGCCAGCAGCGCGACACTGCCCGAGAGGGCGTAGACCAGCGCCTGCAGGAGCGCGGTGACCCCGAGCACGGCGAACGAGAGCACGACCGCGCGCAGGCCCTCGCGCGAGCGCTTGATCGAGTCGTGCACGAGGCCGTGGGAGTGGCCGTGGTCGTGCGTGTGAGCATGGCCATGGTCGTGCAAATGGTGCTCATGCGGACCCGTGTGCGGATGGGCGTGCGGCACCCCGAAATGGCGACGCATGTCCCCGCCGAGGGGCTCGTAGGCGCGCGTCGCGGCCATTACCAGAGCGTAGAGTGCGTCGCGGATTCACCCGGGGCGGGGCGTAGGCTCAGCCGCCATGACGTCGTCCCGGCAGGTCGCGCGTATCACCGTCGTGGCGAGCGCCGTCGTGACGGCGTTCGTGCTCGCGCTGTATCTCCTGTGGCTGCTGCGCACGATCGTCCTGCTGACCGCGCTGGCGGCGTTCGTCGCCCTTGCGCTCGGCCCGGCGGTCGACCGGCTCACCCGGCACCTGCACCTGCCGCGCTGGCTGGCGATCGTCACGGTCTACCTGCTGATCGCCGCGTCGATCTTCGCGATCGGCCTGCTGTTCGTACCGGCCGTCGGTCAGGGCGTCACGTCGCTCGCGCACGACGCGCCGCGCTACCTGCAGGACCTGCGGCGCAACCCCACCTTCCGCCACTACGACAACCGCTACCACATCACCGTCACCGTCGAGCACCAGATCACCAAGCTCCCCTCTCAGCTGGGCTCGGCTGCGGGAACGCTGCGCGACGTGACCGTCGGGGTGTTCAGCGCCGCGGTGGAGCTCATCACCGTGCTCACGATCGCCTTCTTCTTCCTGCTCGACGGGGGCCGGACCGTGCGCCGCGCGATCGACCTCCTCCTTCCCGAGCGGCACGCCGAGCGCTGGCGCACGCTGAGCGGGCACGTCTACCGCTCGGTCTCCGGCTACGTGGCGGGGAACTTCCTGATCAGCGTGATCGCGGGCCTCGTCTCGTACATCACCTTGCTCATCCTCGGCGTCCCGTTCGCGGCGCCGCTGGCGGTGCTGATGGCGTTCTTCGACGCCATCCCGCTCGTCGGCGCGACGATCGGCGCGATCATCGTCGGCTTCGTCACTCTCTTCAACGGCTTCCCGACGACGACGATCATCTGGATCGTCGTGCAGGTCGTCTACCAGCAGGTGGAGAGCAGCATCCTCGTGCCGATCGTCTACCGGCGGACCGTGCGCGTGAGCGGCCTGGTGACGGTGATCGCCGTGCTGATCGGCGCGAAGCTCATCGGCGTGCTCGGCGCGCTCGTCGCGATCCCGACAGCCGCGGCGCTCGACATCTTCGTGCGGGAGCTGTGGTCGCTGCGCAGCCCGGCCACCCCCGCCGCCGAGCCCGAGCCCGAGCCGGGCTGAACGGCGCTCAGGTGTCCCCGTCGAGGTCGGCGATTCCGAGCGCGCCGGCCCAGAGCCCCGCCCACGCGACGATGTCCGCCCACGGCATCGCCGCGCCGCGCAGGCGCTCGACGCCCTGCAGGCTGTCGAGCGTGCAGCCGCGCAGCTCGCAGTGGCGCAGCCGGGCGCCGCGCAGATCCGCCTGGGTGAGGTCGCAGCCGTCCAGGCGCACCGAGTCCAGGCGCGCGTCAAGGAAGTCGGCCTGCGCCAGGCGGCACTCCTCGAAGGAGACGCGCTCGAGCGTCGCGTCTGCAAACGAGGCGAGGTCCAGGAGGCAGCCGCGGAACGCGACGTCCGCAAGACGGGCGCCCGCGAGGACGATCCCCGTCATCCGCACGCCGCAGATGCGCGCGGGGCCGATGCGCGCGCGGCGCGCCTGCGCGTTCGCGAGGCTGCCGCGCTCGATCACGACGTTCGCCAGCGTCAAGGCCTCAAGCGCGGCACCCGCCAGGTCGACGTCGTGCAGGCTGCACGCGCTGAGCACGACGCCGCTCGCGCGAGCGCCCGCGAGCTCGCATCCTGCGAGCGCCGCGCCGTCGATGCGCTGGTCGTGGGCGAGCGCGCCGAGCGCCTGTGGGACGAGCGCGTCGTCTTCGACGAGCGGCGGGCGCGGTGGCCTTGCGTAGGTGGGCATGCGGCGGGAGACGGCCGGGCCGATGGCACGCGACCATCGGGGTCGACCCTACGCGATGGCTGCATCGGACGTCCCGAGCGCCTCAGCGCACCGCGACCCCCCGCCGGACCTCGCGCGCCGCGGACACGAAGCGCTCGACGTCGTCCCACCTGTTGTGCAAATGGAACGAGGCGCGAACGCAACCGGCGCGCTCGGCCACGCGCAGCCCCGCGCGGCGCACCCGCTCGCCGACCCCATCGCCACGCAGGGCGACGATCGGCGAGGGGCTCGGCGGGAGGCCCAGACCCTCACGCGCCGCATCCGCCAGCGCAAGGTCGTGATCGCGCACCCGCACCGGCCCCAGCCGCCCGAGTTGCTCGAGCGCGGCGGCAGCACCGACGAACGAGAGCCACGCGGGAGCGGTGTCCAGGCGCCGCGCATCCTCGGCCAGCCGCAGCGGCCCGCCGTAGAACGTCGACCAGCGCTGAGCGCCGGCGAACCATCCCGCCGCGAGCGGGCGGCTCGCGTCGCACAGACGGTCCGACAGCGCGAGGAACGCGGCGCCCTTCGGCGCCCCGATCCACTTGAAGCCCGAGCAGACGACCGCGTCGAAGCTCCCCGCGTCCAGCGGGAGCCACCCGCATGCCTGCGTGGCGTCCACAAGCGTCCAGGCGCCCGCGACGGCGGCAGCTTCCGCGATCGCCTCGAGGTCACCCACCCGCCCGTCGGCGGAGCGGACCGCACTGACCGCGACGAGCCTCGTCCGCGAGCTCACCGTGTCGACGAGGCGCCGGGCCGGAACGGCGCGCACGCGCACCCCGTCCGGCTCACGCTGCAGCAACGGGAACAGCAGCGAGGTGAACTCGTCGTCGGCGACCAGCACCTCGCTCCCGGCGGGAAGGCCGGCGGCGACGAGGGCGACGAGGGCCGAGACGCTCGCGCCGAGCGCGACGGACCGTGGTGACACACCGACGAGCCGG
>Ga0335069_10007386_pt1 | contig 15877 bp, 13 predicted proteins | sample Lox_Sample_11_FD_206714 | JGI IMG/M metagenome (GOLD analysis project Ga0335069, IMG submission 206714) | Soil microbial communities from Loxahatchee National Wildlife Refuge, Florida, United States - Lox_Sample_1.1 | ecosystem: Environmental > Terrestrial > Soil > Wetlands | place: USA... | reverse complement strand
AGCGATGGGCTACAGGGTCACCCTCGACCAAGCCAGTTGAGCCCGGACCGCACGGAAATCTTCGCGTCAGCGCCTCGTTGGGGCCGTTCGCCCGCAGAGAAACAGAGCCGGTCCGGCGGGTGATTAGCTGCACGGCTTGGGCGGCCAAACCCAAGGGCGTGCCAAGTGGTTGAGGTGTATGTGCAACGTCTAGTATCAGTAACCGAAAGCTTTGCCTGAAGCGGCCGGAAAGCGCTGACGAGCTGACCAGCAGCCCACACCGAGCAGTACAGGAGGAGACGTCTGTGACGTACACGATCGCCGAACCGTGCGTCGACATCAAAGACAAGGCATGCATTGAGGAGTGCCCGGTCGACTGCATCTATGAGGGTGCTCGGATGCTCTACATCCACCCCGACGAATGCGTGGACTGCGGGGCCTGCGAGCCGGTCTGCCCCGTTGAAGCGATCTACTACGAAGACGATGTGCCCGAGCAGTGGAGCCACTACACCCAAATCAACGCTGACTTCTTCACGGAGCTGGGTTCCCCTGGTGGCGCCGCCAAGGTGGGCTTGACCGAGAATGACCCGCAAGTGGTCAAAGATCTGCCGCCCCAGGGCGAAGGCGACTGAGCGGGCCGGTGTTGCACCAGCCCGGAGTGGGGGCACGCCCCGCTATCGGGAGAGTGTCGGCGTCCCTGCCGGAGTTTCCGTGGGACACCTTGGCCGACGCGAAAGCCGTGGCTATCGCCCATCGGGACGGAATCGTCGATTTGTCCGTCGGCACCCCGGTGGACCCGGTGGCGCCACTCATTCAACAGGCGCTGGCCGCCGCCGGTGCCTCGGCCGGGTATCCCGCCACGGCCGGCACCGCCCGGCTGCGTGAATCGGCGGTCGCCGCCCTGGCGCGTCGCTTCGGGATCACGGGTCTGACCGAGGCGGACGTGCTGCCGGTGATCGGCAGCAAGGAACTCATCGCCTGGCTGCCCACCCTGCTCGGCCTGGGCCCAGCGGATGTGGTCGTGGTGCCCGAACTGGCGTATCCGACCTATGAAGTCGGCGCGCGGCTGGCTAAAGCGCAGGTGCTGCGCGCCGATTCGCTCACCCAGCTGGGCCCGCGATCGCCGGCCCTGCTCTACCTGAACTCCCCGAGTAACCCGACCGGGCGCGTGCTGGGCGTCGACCACCTGCGCAAGGTGGTCGGGTGGGCGCGCGACCGTGGTTGTGTGGTGGCCTCCGACGAGTGCTACCTGGGCCTGGGCTGGGACGCCCAACCGGTGTCGATCCTGCATCCCTCGGTCTGCGACGGCGACCACAGCGGGCTGCTCGCCATCCACTCGCTGTCCAAGAGTTCCTCGCTGGCCGGCTACCGGGCCGGCTTTGTCGCCGGTGACTCCGATCTGGTCGCCGAGCTGTTGGCGGTGCGCAAGCACGCCGGGATGATGGTCCCGACCCCCGTGCAGGCGGCCATGGTGGCAGCGCTGGATGACGACGCCCACGAGCGTCTGCAGCGCGAAGGCTACGAGCGGCGGCGGGCCGCGTTGCTGCCCGCGCTGCGCTCGGCCGGTTTTACCGTCGATCATTCCGAGGCCGGCCTCTATCTGTGGGCCACCCGCGACGAGCCGTGCCGGGACAGCGTTGGGTGGTTGGCCACCCGCGGCATCCTGGTGGCGCCCGGAGATTTCTACGGCCCGCGCGGTGAGCGGCATGTGCGCGTTGCGCTGACCGCTACCGACGAGCGCGTGGCCGCCGCGGTGCAGCGGCTCAATTAGTCGATACCGCCCGCCTGCGGCGCCGAGACGGGCAGGCAGGCAGAATGCATCCGAGGCGTTTCGCCCGCTCAACCTCGGGTAAGGACGGTGGTCGTGACAACTTCGGCCGGCAATCTGCGGATCCCAATCTCGGTCGGGGACGTAGCCAAGCGGGTGTTTCTGGGCAAGCCGCTTATCACTGAGGACATCAGTGCCGAGAAGCTATCGAATGGCGTTGCACTCGGTGCGCTTTCGCCAGACGCGGTTTCATCCGTCGCCTATGGCCCCGAACAGATCTTGATCGAACTGCTGCCCCACGCGGGACTGGCGGCCTTCCTTTTATTGCTGCCCATCACCGGTGTCATCTTGCTGATTCTGGTGTTGGTGACCGCGTCATACCGGCAGGTCGTCATGGCCTATACCCGGGCGGGCGGCTCCTACGTCGTGGCGCGCGACAACTTCGGGCCCAGGGTCGCGCAGGTCGCGGCCGCGGCACTGCTGATCGACTATGTGGTCACTGTTGCGGTGCAGTCAGCGGCCGGAACGGTGGCGGTGGTATCGGCGATCCCGGTGTTGGGCCCCTATGGCCTCGAAATCACCGTTGGCGTGGTACTCATCATCTGTTACGCGAACCTGCGCGGGTTACGGGAAGCGGGGCTTCCGTTCGCGGTGGCAACTTACTCCTTTATCATCATGGTGGGCCTGACCATTCTGGTCGGCATCGCTCGTGAAATATTCGGCGGTTTACCGGTATACGACCCCGCGCAGATGGCCGGAACCGTGCCGGTTCATCAGGCCAACGGCTTGGTGATGGGCGCGACGATTCTGGTGCTGCTACGTGCATTTGCCAACGGCGGCTCGTCACTGACCGGGGTGGAGGCGATATCGAACACGGTTGACCACTTCCGGAAGCCTCAGGGCCGCAATGCACGTTTAGTGCTCACTGCCATGGCAACGATCCTTGGTCTGTTGCTGGCCGGCGTCGCCTATTTGGCGCACGTTACCCACGCCACACCGTATGTCGATGAATACCCGTCGGTCTTATCGCAAATCGCGCGCGCCGTCTTCGGTAACGGCGTGATCGGCAACATCCTCTATTTCCTGGTCCAGGCGTCGAGCGCCGCCATCTTGTTCACCGGCGCGAATACTAGTTTCAACGGATTTCCGGCCTTGGCCAGTTTTGTCGCAGAAGATCGCTTCCTGCCCCGGCAGCTGACCAAACGTGGTCACCGACTGGTGTTTTCGAACGGTATCATTACTCTCACCGCGCTCTCCGTCGTATTGCTGATAGCTGTCCGCGGCTCAGTCAACGCACTGATCCCTGTTTTCGCAATCGGGGTCTTCACCGGGTTTTCGATGGCCGGGTACGGGATGACCAAACATCATCTGACGCATCGGGAACCGGGATGGCGACGCCGGCTGGCGATCAACCTGTCTGCGGCGATTTTGTCGACGATCGTGGTGGGCATCTTCGCGGTCGCGAAATTCACCGAGGGCGCGTGGCTGGTGGTCGTTATCTTCCCGCTGTTGGTGTTCGCGCTGATGCGGCTCAACCGCGAATATCGCGCCGAGGCCGCCATTCTCGAGATGTTCCGCACCGACCGCCCGGAGTTGGTGAAGTATGCGCGGCACCGGGTCTTCGTGCTCGTCGACTCGGTCGACCTGGCGGTGATCGAAGCGCTGCGCTACGGCAGGGGATTGCGGGCCGATGCGCTGATCGCGGTGCACTTCATGGTCGACGCGGCTCATGCCGCGCTACTGCGAAAGCGATGGGATCACTTCGAACTCGAGACCCCGCTGCGGATCGTGGACTGCCCGGACCGGCGCATCAGCCGGGCCGCGCAGCTGCTGGTCGCGAAGGCACGCGACGAACAGCCGAACACCAACGTGACGGTGTTGCTGCCGCGCCGAACGTTTGGGCGACTGTTGGGTCGACTGTTGCACGACCGGACGGCGGACAAGATCGCCCAGGCCGTCAGCCTGGTTCCGGACGCCGCGGCCACGATCGTGCCCTACGACGTGGAGTCGCGGATCAAGGAGGCCTACCCCGACACCTTCGAGCAGCGTATCGCCCAGGAATTCGAAAAGTTTGAAATGTGGGTGTCGCGGGACGAGGACCAGAAAGTCGACGCATACGAACACCCCGACCGGCCGGCAACGGTGATCATGTTGGCCGGCCTGATTTCCGGCCAACGCGCCACCGTCGAAGGACGGGTCAACGAAGTCCAGGACGTCACCGATCGCGGACGTACCCTGCGAAAAGTCCTCGTCGGAGACAGCAGCGGGGAGATGACGCTCACCTTCCGCGCCGGCCGCGGGGGTGCCGATATCCAGCCCGGTCAGCTGTTGCGGATCACCGGGAAGGCGCGCCAGAGCGGCAATCACTCCATATCGATGGTCGACCCGATGTACCACATCATCGAGGACCCCGCTAAAGACGAAGAGTCTGGTGAATCGGAGCCGAGCAGCAAAACCTGACCTGGCGGCGGCCCGCGGCTGCAACTGCCGCGCCGGTTTGCGGAATTAGCTTGCGCCAAAGGAGTTCGGCATTACCGGTAGTCCGCCGCACATGCACGGACAGTGAGGCAGCCGGTGAAATCGCCGAGCTCCTCGGCGGCTATGGGCAGGCAAACTCTGGTAAATTGGCCAGCTTAGCTTGTCGACCGGCCAAAGTCCGGTTTTACTAGATGGCAATGCCGTGCACGCGCGTTACGGGATGGCTGCATCCAGGCGGCAACGCACGATGGCGGCGGGGCCCGCGGTAACCAAGCGTCATCGTCGACGACCAAGGTCCCTGTGGGCAGAAGCAGTACCCAGGCTTTGCCAGTTGCGCAGGAGCGCACGACGCGAGGGGTGGGCGGCGCCGACGAACCATCTGGCGATGAGGAGCTAGAACGTGTCCAATAACATCACCTGGCACGAGCACAAGATCTCTCGCGTAGAACGCGAAAGACTCAACGGCCACAAAGGTTGTGTCATCTGGTTTACCGGTCTCAGCGCCAGCGGCAAAAGCACGATTGCCAACATCGTTGAGCAAAAGCTCTACGAGCGCGGCGTACGGAGCTATCTACTGGATGGAGATAACGTCCGCTACGGGCTCAACGCCGGGCCGGACATTCTCGAAGAGCGCCATGGGACCGAGTTTGCCAAGCGGTTCGGTCTGGGATTTTCCGCCGAGGATCGTGAGGAGAACATCCGGCGTATCGGTGCGGTCGCGAAGTTGTTCTGCGAGGCCGGCGTCATCACCGTGACGGCGTTCATCAGCCCTTATCGTCGTGACCGCGATGCGGTTCGGGCCACCCTCCGCGATGACGATTTCCTGGAGGTCTTCGTCGACACGCCGATCGAGATATGTGAGCAGCGCGACCCCAAAGGGCTCTACAAGAAGGTCAGGGCGGGCGAAATCAAGGGGTTCACCGGCATCGACGATCCCTATGAAGTTCCGCTGCAGCCGGAATTGCGGCTTGACGGCGGCCAGAAAGAGGCCGACACGCTGGCCGACGAAGTGGTGTCTCATCTTGAAAAGACGGGCGTCATCCCCGCCCAAGCAGATGCCAGGTTGGCTTCAGTGCCGGTCGGCACAGCCTAGAAAAGCGAGGGCATGCATGGACTATCACGGTCACAACGGGAAACCGATCGTGGAACGTGTGTCGACGGAAAATGTGGGCAGCCAGATCGAGGGTCTGCCGCGGGTCCCGATATCGAAGGCCATCGCGCACGAGGTAATCAGCCTCTCCTACGGTTTCTTCACTCCGTTGGCCGGGTTCATGGGCCGGGGGGAGGTCGACGGGACGCTGGACAAAATGCAACTGCCGGACGGAACGCTGTGGAGCATTCCGATCGTGTTCGATATGTCTGCGGACAACATCGAGAAACTGAACGTCAAGGAAGGCGGCAGCGTTGTTCTCGAATATCTCGGTGCCCCCATGGCCATCTTCGATGTCGCCGAGATATATGAGTACGACCTGGAGCGCATGGCCGAAAAAACGTACGGTACGTCCGACCCACGGCACCCGGGCGTCAAAAAAACATTTGGCTACGAGAATCGGTTCCTCGGCGGCGAGATCACGCTGGTCAACGAGCCCGTCTTCAACGAGCCGTTCAAAAGCTTCTGGCTCACCCCGAAGCAGCATATGGATGCGTTGGCGGCGAAGGATTGGAAGCACGTCGTCGCTCATCAGACCAGAAACGTTCCGCACACCGGGCATGAGGAATTGATGAAGCAAGCATGGCTGGCCGCCAACGAGGACATGCCGGTGGACAACCTGCATACGGGCATATTGGTGAACGCGATCATCGGCCAGAAGCGCGTCGGGGACTATATCGACGAGGCAATACTTTTGGCGCAGAACGTGTTACGAACCAGCGGGTACTTCCGCGACAACGTTCACATGGTGTCTTTCACGCTCTGGGACATGCGCTACGCAGGACCCCGGGAGGCGATTTTCCACGCAATCCTGCGGACCAACCTCGGATGTACACATCACATGTTCGGTCGAGATCACGCCGGCGTGGGCGACTTCTACGATCCCTACGATGCCCAGAATCTGCTGCAGCAGTACCGAACCCAATTGGGGATCAAACCGGTCTTTCTCAGGGAGAATTGGTACTGTCCAGAATGTTTGGAAGTCACCAGCTCGGCGCTGTGCGGCCACGACTCCAAAGCCCAAAGTTTCAGCGGCAGCCTGATACGAAGCATCTTGACCGACGAAGTGAAGCCGACGCAGAAGGTGATGCGTCACGAAGTGTTCGAGGTCGTGATGGATTGTGCCGCCGAGCACGGTCGAGGTTCGCCTTTCGTCACCGAAGAGTACTTGAGGGACAGACTGCCGATCTTTACGTTGAATCAGCCGGAGGACTCGTGAGCACTGGTGAGAACATGATCAAGGTCAACGTCTGGATCAACGAGGAACGGCTGGCGGCGCTGGCAAACGCCGGAATGGCGGAGCTGGCTGATGAGGCTTTCGCCGGGATGAAGCTGCTGGAGATTTACACGACCGAAGAGCAGAAAAATCTGATTCTGCAGCGGTATCCGTCGGCCAAGTACGACTCCGCCACCACCCGGTCCATTGAGTTGCTGCCCAAACAAGCGAAAGACCGGCTGCTCGAGCTGTCCATCAAGATGCATTCCACCGGCCCCGACGTCATGGGGCGCTTTCTTGAGGAAGCACCATCGGTGTGACTGACCCGTCGGTCCGCCGATGAGGGGTCGTCGGCTCAGGCGTCCAACCGGGTGAACTGGCGCCGGCGGTACTGCTCGACACAGGCCGCCCGCCGGATCTTGCCGCTCGTTGTCGTCGGAATCGAGCCGGGTGCGACCAGCACCAGGTCGGCGACGTTGAGACCGTGCGAGCTTGATATCGCCGCGGTGACGTCGTTCTTGACGCTGTCGAGCCTGCGAAGCGCCTCTTCGTCGGAATCGCCGCGCTTCTTCAGTTCGATGATGGTCACCAACTTCTCGGTCTCATCTGCCGCAACGGAGATCGCCGCGACCCGCCCGCCGGTGATCTCCTGCACCGTTGACTCGATGTCCTCGGGATAGTGGTTGCGGCCGTAGACGATCAGCAGATCCTTCATCCGGCCCACGATGAACAGTTCGCCCTCGGAAACGAAGCCGAGGTCTCCGGTTCGCAGCCAAGGCCCCTCCGGCGTGTCCGGCGACGGGTTGGCCAGGACGCCGGCGAAGGTGCGCTGCGTCTCGTCGGGCTTCTGCCAGTAACCCTCGGCTACGTTCTCGCCGTTGACCCAGATCTCGCCGACCGTTCCCGCCGGACATTCGAGGCAAGTACCGGGATTCACGATCCGCACGGTGGGTGACTTGGGCATGCCGTAGCTCAAAAGCGGTGAGCCGGTCTCTGCTGCACACGGCTCCGCGCTGCCCTCCGACAGCTTCTCGGGCTCGAAGTGGACGACTTTGGGCGCGCCGCTCGCGGCACGGCTGGCGACATAGACGGTTGCTTCGGCCAGACCATAGGACGGACGCATCATGTGGTCCCGAAAGTTGTACGGAGCAAAGCGTTTACAGAACCGGTCCAGCGTCGCGGGATGGATCCGTTCGGCACCGCTGATGATGCCCAGGACGTTGCTCAGATCGACTCCATCGAGATCGGCATCAGAGGTCTTTCGGACCGCCAATTCGAAGGCAAAGTTCGGCGCGGCGGAGAAGACCAGCCTGGGCTGCGACAGCGATTGAATCCACCGTGCGGGCCGCTGCAGAAATGCGACCGGGCTGGTCAGGTCGCCGCGGTAGCCGCCCAGGATCGGTGCGATCACCCCGAGCACCAAGCCCATGTCGTGATAGAACGGCAGCCACGACACGACGGCGGAGTCCCGCGGCGGCACACCGTTGAACTCCGCGAAGTAGGCGGCCATCAGCTGCTGGAAGTTCACATGAAGGTTGCGGTGGGAGACCACCACGCCGGCCGGAAGACGGGTGGAGCCGGAGGTGTACTGCAAGTACGCGGTGCGCGGCGCCGCAGTGATCCGAATGCTCGCAGCGTCGCGAGCGTCCAAATCCAGCGCGTCGACCTCGATGACGGCGGCGCGGGAGTTCGGCGGTTGGATGTACTCGTTGACGGCCCCGGCGACCGCAGACGTGGTGAGGACAACCGTGGGTGCGGTGTCGGCCAGGACGGCAGTGACGCGCTCGTCGTGCGAGCCGGCCTGTGGCACCGACAGCGGAACCGCGATCAACCCGGCCTGCATCGCGCCGAGAAACCCCACGACGTAGCCAAGGCCTTGCGGAGCGAGAATCACCGCCCGGTCCCCAACCGCGCCGTGCTCCTGGACCGCGTGCGCAACGTTGACGGTTCGTTGATACAGCTGTGCCCAAGTCAGAGTTTCGGTGACGCCCGCCCAATCCTGCTCGTAATCGGTATACCGGAACGCTAAGTCGTCGGGCTGTAAACCGGCGCGTTCGCGCAGCAGGGACACGACGGACGAATTCTGCATGGCCGATAGGTTACCGCCTCAACGAGGCCGCTTTAGGTTCTCTCCAAAACTCGTAATCCCAGCGAAAACAACAGCCGCACCTCGGGATCGGCCAGGGACGTCGACAACAACTTCTCGATCCGTCGCACGCGGTAGCGAACCGTATTGGGGTGCACCTGCAGCCACTGCGCGGCGGCGGCGATATCGCCGAAGCTGTCCAGATAGGCCCGCAATGTTTCCGCCAACACCGGATCCTGCGCGCGCAGCTCGACGATGCGCGGGTCGACCGCGCGCGGTTCGCGGCCGACCAGCGTAACGATTTCATCGAGCAAGACGGTGGTGCGCGCCTCGGCCAGCGATGTCACCTGTCCTATCGAAATGGGATGGCGTGCCGCGCTGTCCAGCACCCGGTCCACTTCGGTCCGCGCCGCCGCGACACCGCCCAGACCCGCGACGGGGGCGGCGATCACTGCCCGCAGCTGCACGCCGAGCTCGGTGCGCATGGCAGCGATGGTGCCGCGGACCCACGACCTGACGGACCGCGTCTGCGCCTGGGGCAGCAGCACGTAAATCCGTGACCGATGCGAGGCGACTTGCGCATCACCGCGAAATGCGCTGGCGCTCAGTGCCATCACATCGGCCAGCCGGGCGTGACGGGTCCCGGCGGCTGCGGTGTCCCAGCCAACCAGCGCTGCGGTGCCATCGGCGGCGATACCGAGTTCGGCGGCGATGGCAGCCACGTCGGTGGGGGCCGTCACTTCTCGGTCGGTCAGCCCGAGAAGCTGCTGCACGTACCGCGCATGGGTGGACGGCCGGGCCGCCAGTCGCGACATGATGCGGGCGGCCAGCACCGCCGCGCCGCGCAACATCTCCTCGGCGTCGTCGGCCAGCGGTTGCGCGCCCTGCTGCACCCAGATGGTGCCGGCGAACACCGGCGGCCGTCGCGCATCCGGCGCCGGCTGGAAAATGCCGACGGCCAACCGCGGACGCAGGCCCAACTCCGGGCGCTCGGCGACGCGGACGACTTCACTGGTGGCTCGCAGCGCATCAAAAATGCCCCATTGGCCGATCCATTCGAGATGCTCGGGCGGACCCGCCCGGCCCAGGATGGAAAGCCGGCGCAGCTCATCGGCTTCGTCGTTGGACGCCGAATAAGCCAGCACCTGCGACTGAGCGTTTTCGATACTGACCATGCCGTGGATGCGGTCGGCCAGCGACTGCGCCAAGCCGAACAGGTCGGTCCCCGAGTCATCCATGGCGTCGGCCCGGTCCCCGTGATGTTCCAAGACGTGATTGACCAACTGGTACAGCCCCTCCCAACGGGCTCGGGGCTCGACGGCAACTACCGCCGATCCGGCCGCGCCCGCCGTGGTCACCAGCGCGTCCGACGGCTCTTTGGCGAAGATCGCTACCGGCACCCGCTCGCGCGCCTGCTTGCTCATCCACTGCAGCGCCTCAGCGTCGGTGACTCCCAGCAGGAAGAAGACGTCGGCGGAGCCGGCCGCGGCCGCCAGGCCGAGCCGCACATCGTCGGAATCGATGAGCGCGGCAGACCCGACCGGAAGGTCCAGCCCCCGAGGGGCGTCCACCAGGCTGACGACGGTTGCGTCCAGCGCGAGCAACAGCTGACCCAACCCGACACCGCTCATTGTCCGATTCTACTACCAAACGGCCGCTACCTTGTCTGATCGGCTAACCCGATGCGGGGTCACTGCGAGGATCCTGGCAGCATGGACGCGATAACCCAGGTGCCGCTGCCGGCCAACGAGCCGGTCCACGACTACGCGCCGCAATCCCCGGAACGCAGCCGGCTGAGCGCCGCTTTGGCCGCACTCGCCGATCACCCCATCGACCTGCCGCACGTCATCGCAGGTCGACACCGGATGGGCGACGGCGAGCGCATCGACGTCGTCCAGCCGCATCGATACGCCGCGACGCTGGGCACCCTGACCAACGCCGCGCCGGGCGACGCGGCGGCGGCGATCGAGGCAGCGATGGCGGCCAAACCCGCCTGGGAGGCAATGCCTTTCGATGAGCGGGCCGCGGTGTTCCTGCGAGCCGCCGACCTGCTGGCCGGGCCGTGGCGGGAGACAATCGCCGCCGCGACGATGCTCGGCCAATCCAAGTCTGCCTATCAGGCCGAGATCGATGCGCCCTGCGAGCAGGTCGACTTCTGGCGGTTCAACGTGGCGTTCGCCCGGCAGATCCTGGCGCAGCAGCCGATCAGCGGACCCGGTGAATGGAATCGCAGTGACTACCGCCCGCTGGACGGCTTCGTCTACGCCATCACGCCGTTCAACTTCACCTCCATCGCCGGCAACCTGCCGACCGCGCCGGCGTTCATGGGCAACACCGTCGTATGGAAGCCGTCGATCAGCCAGACGCTGTCGGCCTATCTGACCATGCAATTGCTGGAGGCGGCGGGCTTACCGCCCGGCGTGATCAATTTGGTCACCGGCGACGGCTTCGCGGTTTCCGACGTGGCGCTGGCCGATCCGCGGCTGGCCGGCATCCACTTCACCGGATCGACGGCCACCTTCCAGTATTTGTGGCAGCAGGTCGGCGTCAACATCGGCCGTTACCACAGCTATCCGCGGCTGGTCGGTGAGACCGGCGGCAAAGACTTCGTGGTCGCGCACGCCTCGGCACGGCCAGACGTGTTGTGCACCGCCTTGATTCGCGGCGCGTTCGACTATCAGGGCCAGAAATGCTCGGCGGCCTCGCGTGCCTTCATCCCGCACTCGGTGTGGCGGCGAATGGGCGACGACTTCCTGGGTGAGACAGCCGCGCTGCGCTACGGCGACGTCACCGACCTGACCAACTACGGCGGAGCCCTGATCGACCAGCGCGCTTTCGCCAAGAACGTCAATGCCATCGAGAGGGCGAAGGGCGCGCCGGGGGTAACGATCGCGGTGGGTGGTGAATACGACGACAGCGTGGGCTATTTCGTGCGACCCACGGTGTTGCTCTCCGACGACCCGACCGACGAGTCGTTTTCCACCGAGTATTTCGGTCCGCTGCTGTCGGTGCATGTGTACCCCGACGATGAGTACGAACGAATTCTCGACGTCATCGACACCGGATCGCGGTATGCGCTTACCGGCGCGGTCATCGCCGACGACCGAGCGGCCGTGCTGACCGCGCAGAACCGGCTGCGCTTCACCGCCGGCAACTTCTACGTCAACGACAAGCCGACCGGCGCGGTCGTCGGGCGCCAGCCGTTCGGGGGTTCTCGCGGCTCCGGCACCAACGACAAGGCCGGATCGGTGCTCAATCTGCTGCGCTGGACGTCGGTACGCACCATCAAGGAGACATTCGTCCCGGCTACCGATCACAACTATCCCCACATGGCGGCCGGCTGATGCGCGGCGTGTTCGCCAACACCCTGCGGCCGGCCATCATGGCCGCCAGCCGACGACCCGGATTGCGCCGGGCCGCTGAAGGGTTACCGGTTACTCGTAAAGTGGTGCAGCGGTTCGTGCCCGGCGAGACCATCGACAGCGCTTTGGAAAGCGTTGCAGCGCTGCGCTCATCAGGCCGTTACATCAGCATCGACTATCTCGGTGAGGACGTCACGGACGTCGACGACGCCAACGCGGCGGTGCGGGTTTACCTGGAGCTGATCGACAGCCTGGGCCGGTTCGGCGACCACGCCGCCGTCCGACCCCTCGAGGTATCGCTGAAGCTGTCCGCGCTCGGCCAGTCGCTGGATCGCGACGGCGAGAAGATCGCCCGGGAGAACGCCTTCGCGATTTGCGAAGCGGCACAGCGCGCCGGGGTATGGGTAACGGTCGATGCCGAAGATCACACGACGACGGATTCGACGCTGACCATCGTGCGTGACCTGCGGCTTGACTTCGAATGGCTGGGCCTGGTTTTGCAGGCGTACCTGCGGCGCACCTTCGCCGATTGCCAAGAGTTTTCCGCGTCCGGTGCGCGAATCCGATTGTGCAAGGGGGCCTACGACGAACCGGCATCGGTGGCCTACCGAGAACCCGCCGCGGTCACCGACGCCTACCTGCGCTGTCTTGGGGTGCTGATGGCCGGGCCGGGCTACCCCATGGTGGCGTCCCACGACCCGGCGGTCATCCAAGCGGTACCCGAGCTCGCACGCGAGTCAGGCCGCGGCCCCGACGAATTCGAATACCAGATGCTGTATGGCATCCGCGATGCCGAGCAGCGTCGGCTAGCCGATTCCGGCGACCGTGTCCGGGTCTACGTGCCGTTCGGGACCCAGTGGTACGGGTACTTCCTGCGACGGCTGGCCGAACGCCCGGCCAATCTGGCATTCTTCCTGCGGGCGCTGGCCGAACGTCGGCGCTGACTCCCCGCGCGTCCGGGGCCAAGGTTCATGACGGCGTAGGAGACGACGATGCTCGGCCAGATGATGCAGATGCCTCTGATGATCTCGTCGTTGATCCGTCATGCCGACCGCTACCACGGAGACACCCAGATCGTCTCGCGCCTGACCGAAGGCGGCATTCACCGCTATACGTACACCGATGCGCACCGGCGGGCACGTCAGTTGGCACGGGCCCTCGGCTCCCTGGGCGTACGACAGGGTGAACGCATCGGCACCCTCGCGTGGAATACCCACCGGCACTTCGAGACGTACTACGCCGTGTCCGGTATGGGCGCCGTGTGCCACACCATAAATCCGCGTCTGTTTCCCGAACAGCTGGCCTACATCATCAATCATGCCGAGGACAGGTACGTGTTGTTCGACGTCTGCTTCAGCGAACTGATCGAGGGGCTTGCGCCCCACTGCCCGCAGGTCAACGGTTGGGTGGCGATGATCGGCCGCGATCAGCTGCCGCAGAGCACACTCGACCTGTTGAGCTACGAACAACTGGTGAACGCGCACTCGGACGATTTCGAATGGCCGATATTCGACGAGAACACCGCGGCCGCTCTGTGCTACACCTCAGGGACCACCGGCAACCCGAAGGGTGTTTTATATTCGCACCGCTCCACCCTTCTGCATGCCTATGCCACTTGTCTGCCAGACGCTTACAACCTGTCGTCGCGGGAAACCGTGCTGCCGGTGGTCCCGATGTTTCATGTAAACGCGTGGGGACTGCCCTACGGGGCGCCGCTGGCAGGCTGCAAGCTGGTGCTACCCGGGCCAGGATTAGACGGCGCCAGCCTGTACGAGTTGTTCGAGCGGGAGCAGGTCACCTTCAGCGCCGGCGTGCCCACGATCTGGATGGGGCTGCTCGAGCACCTACGGACGAACGGTTTGACACTGTCCTCGCGCCCACGGCTTGTCGTCGGTGGCGCCGCCGCACCCCCGGCACTGATCAAGGCGTTCGCCGAGGAGTTTGGCGTCACAGCGATGCACGGCTGGGGGATGACGGAGATGAGCCCGGTCGGAACGTTGTGCTCGCTGAAGGGCAAGCACTTGGAACTCAGTGAACACGAGAAGGACACGCTGCGCGGCAAGCAGGGACGTCCCGTGTTCGGCGTCGAATTGGAAATCGTGGACGAAGAGGGCAAGCCACTGCCACACGACGGCAAGGCCTTCGGCGATCTGCTGGTGCGCGGGCCGTCGGTCTGCGCCTCCTATTTCAAGGGCGAAGGTGGCGATATCCTCCGGCCCGGCGGCTGGTTCGCCACCGGCGACGTGGCTACCCTGGATGCCGACGGCTACATGCAGATCACGGACCGTTCCAAGGATGTCATCAAGTCCGGCGGCGAATGGATCAGTTCCATCGAACTGGAGAATCTCGCTGCCGGCCATCCCGCCGTCGCCGAGGCAGCGGTGATCGGCGTGCCACATCCGAAATGGGACGAGCGTCCCCTGCTGGTGGTGGTGAAGAAGAACGATGCGGCGCTCTCACGCGACGACCTGATCGAATTCCTGCGGGCCAAGATCGCCAAGTGGTGGCTGCCGGATGACGTGGTGTTCGTCGACGCCATACCGCACACCGCTACCGGCAAGGTGCTCAAAACCAAACTGCGGGAAGACTTTCGCAACTGTAAGCTGCCGTCGGCTCCATCGGCAGGCCATTAAGCGCGATCGCGCACGTTCAAGGGTTATCGGCGTTCGGATTGAGGGTCAGCGTCGGCTGAGTCTGGCCGGTGAAATCAAACATCGCGGTGAGCGCGCCGGCGCGTTCGTCGAACGAGTGGTCACCGATGCTGCGGCCGGTGTTCCGCGCGCACGTCAGCAGCTACGGGTCTTCATCGTCGTCGGGCGCCAGGACTTTCTCCGGGTGATGGAACGTGTTGATTCGGGGTTGGCCACGCTCCAAGTGGGGTGGCGGGATCCACTCGGTGTCGCCTTTGGCGTTTTTGCGGGTGGTCCAGTTTGATTCGGCGAGTCGGTTGTCGGGTCCGCAGGCCAAGGTCAGTTCGTTGATGTCGGTGCGGTGCGTGTCGGCCCATCCGTTGACGTGGTGGACCTGGGCCCAGTAGCCGGGCGCGTCGCAGCCGGGTTTGGTGCAGCCACGGTCCTTGGCATGACTGTGACGGTCGTGCACCCTAGGCCGCATGCCTGGTCAGCAAGTTCGAATCCTGCCAGGGGCACAGGCCCATATCGCCTGCTCAGATGCTGTTTTTGACCGTCGTCTGACGGGATCGGCGCGTGCGATCTCCGTGTGGTCTTCTATAGCGCCTGCCACCGTCAGCCAGCACCTATTTCGGGTGCGCCTGTCGTCGTACTCTCAACTCCCATGACGCTCATTCTCCTGTCAGGTCGCCCCGGCTCTGGGAAGACTGAGGTCGGCAAGTGGCTCGCCGAGAATCGTGGTTTTATACACATTGAGACCGATACATATGCCGGATTAGCGACATTGAACGGGCTGCTGGGTGGCTTCCAGTGCCCGGGAGGCGCTGCCGTGGTGCATGACAGAGCGCGTGCCCTCGGCGAGAAGGTTGTCATCGAGTGGGGCTTCCGGCCCAAGACGGAGTTTCACTTCGTCCGCCAGCTTCGGCTCGCAGGTTTCGATCCTTGGTGGCTCGATCGTAACGAGAAGGCGGCCCGCCAGGGATACATGGAAGCGAAGGGTGACTCAGCCCCTATGCACTTGTACTGGGAACAGGTCAACGCTATTGAGGCAGCGTGGCCGAAGTTGGAGAAGTTTTACGGCGACCACATCATCCGCACCGTCAGTCCTGGGGCCACCGCTCTGACCGTTGAGCAAATTGCGTCCAGAATGCTTCCCGACGACGCCGACGGTTGAACCCTGGGTGGCGACGGGCGGCGCGGACCTGGGC
>Ga0335069_10007385_pt1 | contig 15878 bp, 13 predicted proteins | sample Lox_Sample_11_FD_206714 | JGI IMG/M metagenome (GOLD analysis project Ga0335069, IMG submission 206714) | Soil microbial communities from Loxahatchee National Wildlife Refuge, Florida, United States - Lox_Sample_1.1 | ecosystem: Environmental > Terrestrial > Soil > Wetlands | place: USA... | reverse complement strand
GGTCCGGGACTTCGTTCTCAAGAACAGCACGATCGTTCTCTTTGTGGCCCTGTTCGTGTTCTTCGGGGTGGTGGCGCCGCGGTTCTTCTCGGGAAAGAACATCACCAACATCTTCAGCAACGCGTCCTACATCGGGATCGTCGGCGTCGGGATGACGTTCGTCCTCCTGACCGGCGGGATCGACCTGTCGGTCGGGTCGACGATGTACGTCTCGGCGGTGGTGGCCGGCCTCGTCGTCAACCAGCTGGGCCTGCCCATCGGCCTGGGCCTGGCGGCCTGTCTCCTCGTCGGCCTGGTCTTCGGCCTGATCAACGCGTTCATCATCACGCGTCTCAACGTGGTGCCTTTCATCGCCACCCTGACGACGATGCTCGCCGGCAGGGGTTTCGGCCTGATGCTGACCAAGTCCGTTGCGGTCAATTTCCCGGATTCTCTCACGCTGCTGGCCACGGTGGACGTCTTCGGTTTCTTCCCCATCGAAGTCGTGATCTTCCTGGCGGTGGTTTTCGCGGCCGCCCTGTACTTGAGGAGCACAACCGGCGGTCGAAGAATATACGCCGTCGGGAATGACATTGAAATCGCAAAGAAGGCGGGGATCCGCACCACGCCGGTCGTGGCCTCGACCTACGTCATCTGCGCGCTCTGCGCGGCCCTCGGTGGGTTCATCTCCATTGCCGAGATGGGACGTGTGAACGCGGACTTCGGCAAGGGGGAGGAGTTCAACGCGATCGCCGCGGCGGTTCTCGGCGGGGCAAGCCTCTTTGGCGGCATCGGGACCGTCTTTCCCGGCACGCTCCTCGGGACGGTCATGATCCAGATGATCCAGGCGGGCCTCGTCTTCAGCAACGTCGATGTCTACAAGCAGGAAATCGTCAAGGCGCTCATGATCTTCCTGGCTGTTTTCATCGATTCCCTTCGCAACAGCCAGCTCAGGAAGCTGGGGCGGCGTACCATCATGCGGGTATCGGACTCCTCCTGAGGCAGCGTCCACCGTGAAGAGAAGCCTCCCGTGGCGCCTTGCCTTCGGTGCACTCGCGGTCCTTTCCGCCGCCTCGTGCGCGCGCGAGGTCGACATCTACTACACGGCCTCGCTGGACGGCAAGCTCGATGGCTGTACGTGCTTCGGCTACCCCACTGCGGGCCTGGTGAAGACCGCCCGCCTGCTGCGTGCCCGGGACAGGGCCTCGTCCATACTTCTGGACGCCGGTGACCTCTACGAGGCGGGGCCGAACGTCTTTCTCGCTCGCGAGCTCCGCGAGGCATACGGCGAGCTCGGATACGATGCCGTTGCGGCCGGCGAGCAGGACACGTCCAACGGCCTCGAGGCCTTCATGGCCGACGTCCGGGCGGGCGCCTTCCGCGCGCAGAACCTCGAGGTGGATGGAGCGCCAATCGGGTCGCGCAGTCCCCTCCTCCTGCAGAAAGGCGGGCTGCGGGTACTCGTCATGACCCTGACCGGCCAGGAATCCTTCGACCTCTACCCGAAGGAGTTCAGGGCGCGGCTCAGGTTCGAACCTCCCGATGTCGTCATCGAGAGATCTCTCGCGTCCTGGCCGGGAGTCGATTTCGCGGTCGTGCTCTATCACGGCGGCGTGGCCACGGCATCACGGATCGCCTCCCGGCACAGAGGGATCGCCGCGGTCATCGTCGGCCACGAAAGGAAGCTCATCGACGGGGCAGCCGCCGGCGGCGCCCTCGTCTACTCGCCCGGGGAGGACGGCAACCGCGTGGGAATCCTTCGCCTGCGCGCGCCGCGGTTCGGGGCGAAGCGGCTGGAGAATCGCTTCGTGCTCTTCGATTACCTGAAGGACGCGGACGATGCGGCGGTTCGGGAGCGGGTCATGCGCTACAACGACTACTTCGTCCGGACGACGGGGCTGGAGCGCGACGTCGAGGCATCGCCAGGATCGGGTGCCAGCGGCGTCTTCGAGTTCTCCTATTTCTATGACCCGAATTGTCGAAGCTGTATTGATTTCCTCGGGAAGACGCTGCCGGCGGTTTCACGGGCAACCTCGACCTTGATCCGGGCTCACAAGCGCAACATCCAGGACCCGGCCGAGCTCACTGTGCTGGATGCGGAGTTGGCGAAGCGAGGCCTCACCGAGAAAGCTTTCCCGGTGGTGCTCGCCGAAAGCGCGGTTCTCCAGGGTGAGGGCGACATCCAGGCTCGTTTCGAGCAACTCGTAAGGAGCGGGAGACAGCCCAGCCCGGCGCGGTAGGCTGAAAACCGGACGCGAAGCCCCGTTCACAGCTTGTTGATCTTCACCGCCTCGTTGGAACGCGCAAGCCGCTCGAGCGCCCCGTCTCCCCGCCGGATGAGGTAGCTGATGTAGAGGCTTTCGATAATGCACAGCTCGGCCACGCGCTTGGAGATCACCTCGCCGGTAAGGTGCCGCGAGAAAGCCGCGGTGAGGAGCACCACGTCCGAGTGTTTCGCAAGGGGAGAGACCGGATAGTTGGTGATAAGGATGACGGTGGCCCCGGCCTTGGCAGCGCGGCGCATCGCGTCCAGAATCGTCCGGCTCCTGCCGGTATGCGAAATGGCAAAGAACACGTCGCCTTTCTGCAGGTGCTCAGCGAAGATGAGCTGCAGGTCCGGGTCCTCCGACACGTTGCAGCTCAACCCGATGCGGAGGAACCGCTGGCAGGCTTCCATTGCCACCACGCCCGCGTCTCCCAAGCCCGCAAATACAATGCGTGACGCCCCCAGCAAGGCTTCCACGGCACGTTCGTGATCCGCCGGTACGAGCAGCTCAAAGGTGTCGTTCAGCGCGTCACGGGTCGCGTCGAAGACCTTCTTGATCACGGTCACACTATCGTCGGTGGCAGTTATCCCTTCGTATTCGAACTTCCGGGACTGGCCGTCCTCGGATCCGAATGCCGCCTTGAGCTCGGGGAAGCCTTCGAAGCCCAGCTTCTTGGAGATCCGGACAATCGTCGCCTCGCTGCATCCCGCGCGCCCCGCCATCTCAACAATCGTGGAGCCCTGCACATCGACCGGGTTCTCGAGGAGGTAATCGACGAGCCTGCGCTCGGCGCTCTTCAGCGTGTCGTATAGTGCGCGGATCTTGATCAGGACTCCGTGGGGGACACGGTCGATGTTGGCTTCATTCATGACCCGCACAATAACCCTCATTTCAAACTCAATCAATTTCCTTTCAGGCGCATGACGTATCTGTCTTCCGCCCGTATTGCCGCCCCCTCGGCACGGGCTCTCGTGAAGTCAGTCTCGACCGTGAATGTGCGGCCGCTCAGTTCGGGACAGGCGTTTTCGAGGAGCCGCAGCACGGCCTTTGCGCACGTGTCAGGCGGAATGTTCCTGCCCGACTCGAGCCATGTCCCGACAAAGCCCTGCCACTTCCTGCCCTCGGGATGGGAGGCGATGCCCTCCGTCATGCGGGTCCGCACGAAGCCGGGATTGATGCAGAAGGTCATGACCCGGGAGCCCGCCTGCTCGAGCTCACGGGCCAGACCCTCGGTAAATCGGACGATTGCCGCCTTGGACGCCCCGTAGCCGGAGCCCCCGAGATTCACGCCGTCGGCCCCACCACCGCCATCCATGGTGATGATCACCCCTTCGTTGCGCGTCATCATGGGGCGGAGAGCCGCACGGCAGCACAGCATCGTTCCCCTCAGGTTCGTGGTGACATCCCGCCACCAAAGCTCCGGATCAGAAGACCAGACGGGTCCGATGCTCTGAAAGCTGCCCGCATTCGCAAACAGCAGGTCCACGGAACCATATGCCGCAAGGGCCCTGTCGACCATCGAGTCGACTGAGACCGGGTCAGTCACGTCGACCCGCACCGTCAATCCCCCTGCCCCGGACGCGTTCAGGAGTCCAACGGTCTCTTCGAGAAGGTGCTCACGACGCCCGGCGCAAATCACGCGAGCGCCTGCTCGCCCGAACCCCAGGGCCAGCTCCCTCCCGATTCCGGAGCCCGCGCCGGTGACAATGGCTGTCTTGCCCTGCAGGTCCATCCAGGCACCTCCGTCCCGTGCCGGGCCGCTACCCTTCCAGCCAGGCCCTCGTCTGGCGCAGGGACACGCGGGAATCAATGGTTGGCCAGTACTCCAGCCCGACGTACCCGGCATAACCCAGGCGGTCGATCTCCTTCAGGATGAAGGGATAGTTCAGCTCGCTTTCATGCGGCTCGTGGCGGCCCGGAACTCCGGCCACGTGGAAATGGCCGATCCACGAGATGTTCTTCCTGATGAATGCAACAATGTCTCCGCCCATGACCTGCATGTGGTAGATGTCGTAGAGCATTCGAACACACGGGCTGTCCACCGCCTTCAGGACCGACAGGCATTCGTCGGCGGAATCCAGGAAGTACTGGGGATGGTCGACCTTCGTGTTGAAGGGCTCCAGGAGGATGGTGATGCCCTCCTTCTCGCAGACGCGCGCCACCAGGCGGAGGGTCTCGATCATGTTCTCGGTGGCCTTTTCACGGCTGAGCCCCGGCACGACGTTTCCCGCCCCGCTGATGAAAGCACGGCACTTGATCGTCCGCGCGTTCTCGATCATCGCGCCGAGACTTTCCAGGATCAGCGCGCGATCCTTCGCATCGATCATCGCTGCCCTCACGCCCGCATCCGGATGATTGAAGATGAAGTCGGTGCAGGTGAGGCCCAACTCCGCGTTCAACTCCGCAAGGCGGTGGAAATCCTTCGGCTCGTCGTACAACTCCGAGCCGTCAAATCGTTTGTCGTGGAACCACAGCTCGTATCGCGTGAAGCCCGCCGCCGCGATTTCCCGCAGGCGCTGCTCGTAAGCCAGGTCCGAGAAGAAGGTCTCCGCGCAAACGCCGATCTTTGCCATGTGCCGTCTCCTACTGGCTCATCATCTCGCCGGCGGAAACCACCAGGGCCTCGCCCGTGATGTGCGCGGAAAGCTCCGATGCCAGGAAGACCGCCACGCGCGCCTGGTCCTCCGGGGTTCCCAGCCGCTTCAGTGCCGTCTTGTCGATCCACTCCCGCTCTATCTCTGGACTGGTGAGGAATGTGCTCCGCACCATTTCGGTGTCCGTCGCTCCCGGACAGACCGCGTTCACATTGATGCCATGCGGTCCCAGCTCCAGCGCGAGCACGCGGTTCAGGCCCAGGATGGCGGCCTTGGTGGCGCAGTAGGCGGCCTCGTTCGGCGTCGCTTTCTTGGCGGAGCAGGACGACATGTTGATGATCCGACCGCTGCCCTGCTTCACCATCTGACGTCCGACCGCCTGGGCGAACAGGAAGTACCCTTTGACATTGACCGCGAAGATCCTTTCCCAGTCCTCCTCCTCCATGTCGAGGACCGGAGCGTGAATGAGGATACCGGCGTTGTTCATGAGGATGTCGATTCTTCCGAACAACGCGACGGCCCTGCTCACGACCGACTCGACGTCCGGCTTTTTCGCCACGTCGGCGTATGCGCCGACGACGGTCCGTCCGGTTTCTCGAGAGATCTCCCGGGCTGCCGCCGACATCGCCTCGCCGTGCACGTCGCAGCCCAGCACGTTGCAGCCATGCCGCGCAAACTCCCGCGCGACCGCGAAACCTATGCCCTGCGCGGCTCCCGTGACGATCGCGGACTTGCCTTCCAGGAGCTTCACCACGTCTCCTCCTGAGGAAGCTCCAGGACCTTCTTCAGTGTCGCGCAGAACTCCGCGGCGGTTGCCCCGTTCACCGAGCGGTGGTCGCAGACGAGAGTGAGTTCCAGCGCCTTGCCGACGGTGATGTCGACGCCGGCGGCCCGCGGCACATCCTGCACGGCGCCGACGCCGAGGATCGCGCTCTCGCCGGGGTTGACGATCGGTACGAACGAGGAAATCCCGAACATCCCGAGGTTGCTCACGGTAAACGTTCCGCCCGAAAGGTCCTCCGGTGCAAGCCGATGGCTCTTCGCGCGCTGCACGAGCGCGGCCGCCTCGCGGCCGATCGCCTCGATGTTCTTCCTGTCCGCGTCACGGATCACCGGCACCACGAGGTCCCGTCCCACCGCCACGGCAAACCCGAGGTTCACGGACGCGGGCACAAAGATGCCGTCGCCGCGAAACTGGTACTGCACATCGGGAAACCGTGCGAGGGCGATCGCCGCAGCGCGAAGGATGAGGGCGTTGATCGTCACGGCCACCCCCGACGATTCCTTCATTCGCGGAAGGGCGGCCAGCAGCCCGTCGACGTTCGCGACGAAGCGTACGCTGAACTGGGGAATGTCGCGGAAGCTCCTGGTCATTCGATCCGAGACGATCTTCTCGATCCTGCCCATGGGCTTCAGCTGCCCGGCTCCCGAGGCTCCCGATGCTCCTTCGGCGGCCGGGGAGACCGGGGCGGCGTTCGTCGTGGCTCGTCCCGCCAGGAACCCCTGGACGTCGGCCTCGGAGATGCGTGATTTGCCCAGGGCCTCCAGGTCAGCCGGGGAGTACCCGGCGTCCGCGAGGATCTTCCGGGCCCGCGGGGTGATCCGGGGTCGGCTGCCTTCCGCGGCGGCGGCGGATTCCTGCACCGCCCGGGTCGGCGCGGTGGACCCCTGGGCGGCAGGGGCTTCCCCCGCCGGTGAGCGCAGGAACGCCGAGATGTCCTCTCCCGGCTCGCCCACGACCGCGCAAACCGTCTGCACCTTCACTTCCGTCCCTTCGGGGACGAGCACGTTCAGGAGCACGCCGGAAGCCGGAGATCGCACGTCAGTGACGATCTTGTCCGTTTCCACTTCGAGGATGGGTTCGTCCTTCTCGACGCGTTCCCCCTCCTTCTTTTTCCACGACACGACGAGGCCGACCTCCATGGTGAGCCCGAGTTTCGGCATCAGGATGGCGGCGGCCACGCTCAGCCCCCGCGCGCGTCGGCGAGGAGCTTCTCGACTTCCGCCACGACGTTCTCTGCCTGGGGGAGGACGAAATTCTCCAGGACCGGGGCAAAGGGAATGGGGACATCCCGCGCCGTGACGAGACGGATCGGCGCATCGAGGAGGTCAAATCCCTTTTCCGCGACCAGCGCCGAGACATCGGTGGCCACGCTGCAGTGTCGATAGGTTTCCTGGAGTACCAGCAGCTTGCCGGTCTTCTTCACGGACGCGAGGATCGTCTCCTCGTCCAGCGGAGAAACCGAGCGGAGATCGACCACCTCGACCGAGATGCCCTTCTTTTCCAGCGCCGCGGCCGCATCCAGCGCCTTGGAAACCATGAACGACCACGCGACCACGGTGACGTCCGTGCCCGGCCGCTTCACCGCTGCCGTTCCGAGCGGAATGGTGTAGGCCTCCTCCGGCACACCCATCTTCTTGTCGTAGAGCTTCTTGTGCTCCAGGTAGAGCACGAAGTTGTCGTCGCGGATGGCGGCGGTGAGGAGACCTTTTGCATCGTACGCGTCCGAAGGGAGAACCACCTTGATGCCGGGGATGAAGGAGAACCACGACTCCAGGGAATGGGAATGCTGGCCTGCCGCGGAAAGGTACGCCCCCGTGGGCGCTCGAAGGACCATGGGCACCTTGATCTGCCCGCCGAACATGTAGCGCATGTTCGCCGCCTGTTGGACCACCTGGTCCATGCAGATGGTGATGAAGTCGGAGAACTGCAGCTCGACGACCGGGCGCATCCCCGTGATCGCCGCGCCGACACCCGCGCCGACGTACCCGTTCTCCGAGACCGGCACGTCGATAACCCGCTCGGTTCCCAGGCGGGTCGAGATACCCTTGGTCTGGCCGAACGCGGAGCCGTAGGGATCCCGCAGCACGAGACCCATGAGGAAGACCTTCTCGTCCCTCTGCATTTCCTGGAGCTGGGCCTCGGCGATGGCCTCCGAATAGGAAATCGTTCTCACCTGGTGCCTCCTGGATCACGCAAACACGTCGAGCAGGGCGTCGGTCGGCTCGGGGAAAGGGCTCGAGCGCGCAAAGTCCACCGCCTTCGCGAGATCGGACTCCACTTCCTTTTCGATTTCCTTGATCCGCCCGGCATTCAGCAGCTTCAGGTCTGAGAGCGCCCCCGCCGAGATGGCAAGTGGATCCTTCTTCAGCCACTCCGCTTCCTCTTCCTTTGCCCGGTACGTGGCAGGTTCCCCCTGGAAGTGACCGCGGAAGCGCCACGTTTTCAGCTCGAGGAGTGCCGGGCCGTTGCCCTTCCGTGCGGCGTCGATGAGCTCCGCGGCCGCTTCGAACACCTTCACGACATTCATCCCGTCGGCGACAACCCCGGGCATCCCGTATCCGACTGAACGCCTGGCGATATCGGTGATCTTCGTGGACTCCGTGATCCTCGTGCCCACCGCGAACTGGTTGTTCTCGCAGACGAAAAGCACCGGAACACACAGGGCAGCCGCGAGATTGAGCGCCTCGTGAAACGTTCCCTGGTTCGAGGCGCCGTCGCCGAGGAAGGACACCGCCACCCGCCCGTTCCCCTGCAGCTTGGACGAGAGGGCTGCTCCCACCGCCAGCGGCATCCCGCCCGCGTTGATCCCGTTTGCACCCAGGATCCCGATCTCGGTGGAGGCGAGGTGCATGGACCCGCCCTTCCCCTTGTTGTACCCGGTCTTCCTTGCGAACAACTCCGCCATCATGCGGTCGAGCGCCCCGCCTTTGGCGATACAGTGCCCGTGCCCCCGGTGCGTGCTGGTGATGAAGTCCTGCGGCGTCAGGCTGGAGCAGACGCCCACCGCACAGGCTTCCTGTCCCAGGTACAGGTGCACGAACCCGGGAAGCTCACCGGCGGCAAACAACTCCTCGACCTTCGTCTCGAACACGCGGATGGCGTACATCTTTCGGTACATGTCCTCCGCCTGTGACTTCGTGATGGCCATATCTCCTCCCGTGCAGTGATGAACGGTCAGTATGCGCCATGCTTCATCGCCGCCTGGAATACGCGGTCGATCCTGTCGGGCGTTACATCCGCCTGGATATTGTGTGACGGGAAGAACACGAACCCGCCGCCCGGTGCCATGGTGTCGATCGTTTCCCTGACGATATCGTCGATCTCCTCGAGGCTGCTGAAAGGCAACTGGCTCTGCACGTCGATTCCGCCGCCCCAGAATGCCAGGTCTTTCCCAAACTCGCGCTTCAGCCGGCGGATATCCATTTTCGCCGCGCTTCGCTGGATCGGGTTGAGGATATCGACGCCCTCTTCTATGAAGTCCGGCACGAGGTCGTACACCGATCCGCAGGAGTGGTAGAAGATCTTCGCCCTTGTCCTCGAATGTATGAAATCGAACAGCCGCTTCTTCCTCGGCTTCACGAACTTTCGGTACATGTCGGGGCTGATGTATGTGCTCTCCTGCATACCAACGTCGTCACCCTGGGCAACCACCTGTACATACTCGCCCACTTCCCGCAGGATCCGGTCCCAGAAGAGAATCATCGTGTCGGTCACCTTGTCCATGACCGCCTCGGCATACGCCGGGTTTTCGTAGAAGTCGGCGCAGAAATTCCCATGGCCGCGGAGAAAGCACCCGCCCTCGAACGGCCCGAGCCCGGGTATGTCCACCACGAGGCAGGTGTCCGTGGACTCGAAGAGGCATTTCGCCCGATCCCTCATGCCCCGGTAGCGGCCATCATCCTGTTCGTTCGGCCAGGGCACGTGCGGCAGGTCCCCGATGCCCTTGTCTGCCAGTGGATGCTCGATCACGTCCCAGTAGTACGAAGCCTTCCGCCAGCGTATGCGGTACTCGTCGTACAGGGTCCCGTCCGGCATCCGTTCTTCCTTGAAGCCGAACGGCACACCCATGCCGATGGACCGCGTGTCAACGCGGTAGCGATCGAGGAGGTCGTCCCGAGCCCGCACGGTGTCCATGGCAAAGTGGGACACCTCGGGCTGTCCATCAGGGGGCATCGAAAGGAACTCTCGCAGGTTCTGGTAGGCGATCCGTGTGAGAGACGTGACGATGGTCCCGTTCATGTCAACGGGGACCCGGTCGGGCTCGCGGTGGTTGATGGCAGCGATGACTCTTTCCCGCGAGTTCATCGTCATCGCCCCATGATCTGAGGAAGCTTCAGCGCAACGCTGCCGTGCTCGTATGTTTTCAGAGGCCAGGCACCGCAGGCCGAAAGAACCTCGGGCTTCGTTCCGCTGATCGAGAGTTCCTCCACCTTTGCTCCCGTGATGGTGATGAACCAGTCGAATACCTGGCTCGGCTGCACCTCGGCTCCGTGGTCCATGCAGAGCGTCGGGTCCGCGACGACGTAGCCCGTGATCCCGCCCTGGTAGTGGTTCCTCCACTCCTCCGCAAAGCCCGCTTCCGCATAGATGCGCTTCTCGACCTCGAGGATCCTGCTGAACTTCGTTCCGGGGACACACATTGAAACCGCGGCGGCCTCGACGCGGCAGGCCGCCTCGTAGCGGGCAGCAAGGTCAGAGGGAATCCGATCGCCGAAGTACATCATCCTCGTGACGTTGGCGTGCAGCCCCCACTTCCGTACGGCGGGGTGCAGGAGTACCAGCTTGTCGATGGTCTTTTCCGATGCACAGGGGTGCCGGTACTTCGCTATCCGCTCGTCACTTCCAATCAACAGGACATCACAGGTCATGCCTTCGGATGCGTACTCGGCGAGGAACATGGCCTCCACCTCGCGTTCCCGCATTCCCGGTTTCACCGCCGCGGCCACCTTCGCGATGACCTCCTCGGTCTTCCGCCCGATGGCCCGACACCTGTCGATCTCCAGGACGGTCAGAGGATAGTGAAGGCGGGTGAACTCCTTCGGAACGCAGTCGGCGCCATCCAGCGGGACGTCGGAAACGGCCTTCAGTCCCCTCACGAGCTCGGAGGCGCGCTGCTCTTTGCTGTGCTCGTACCAGCGGAGGAAAACCGGCTCCACATCCAGGCCCTGCAGCTCATCGTCCAGGATCCGCGGTCCATCCATGGTCTGCGCGACGTGGAAGACTGACTTCGCGGTGATGACCAGGAGCGAGAATCCCAGCTCCGTGTTCCGAATGACGGTATTGTCCCCGCCGCTGGTGAACCAGGCGAAATTGTCACGCCGCCCGATGACAAGCGCGCCGCGACCGCTGCGGTCGAGGTACCCGCGGACTCTCGTCAGCTTTTCCTGGAAGTCCCCATGCGCCGCAACGCTCATGGCTGAGTGTGGCACGGGCCGCCCGCGCACGCTTTCACAGGATTATCATTTTCTTGAACTTTCTGGGCACCTGGCGTGATTTCCGCCTCCGGCTGCCCGGGGAAGCGGCGCCCGGGCGGCCCCCTACGGGACGGAAGCGGTCGAGCGCCCGTCGGGCATCTTCTTGTGCGCCCTGCGAGCCATCATGGCGGCATGGGCCTCCTTCGAGCCGTCGTGCCAGGTGCCGAACCACTGGTCCAACGGCACCGCCTCGTTGCCGAAGTTGACCGTGAAGAAGCGGTGATGCAGATAGTGGAAGTACGCGTCGTTCTTGAGTCCGCGTTCTTCCTGGGTCACGAACTTGTCGAACCCGGAGTGCGATATCGCAGGGGTCAGCCCCGCGTGCTGGAGATTGAAAAGCAAGTGGATCGGGCTGGACGGCACGATCCAGTGGATCATGGAGACCGAGAAATACAGGAGGTGCTCCAGGGGATGCATGGCAAGTCCCGACCACGGCCCGACGTTCACGTTCTTGTGATGGACGAAGTGGATCAGGTTGTACATCGGCTTCCAATGGATGAAACGATGGATCCAGTAGAAATGGAACATCCGCCAGAAGATGACGCCGATGAAGAGAAGCACGAAGTAGACGGGGTGGGATCGGAAATCGACGTACGGTATCACCTTGTTCGCATATGCCCACAGCGACGCCGCTTCGAAACCCGACCAGATGGTGCACGCGCTCACCATGTTCCAGAACACGTTGTCCCAGACCTGGCTGGAGAACAGGAACTTGGGGTCGTGCTCCGCGAGCCACTTGTTGGTGTACTTGAACTTCGTCCCCTGGCCTCGGGTCGCATACAGCCTCAGGTGAAGCCCGCCGGCCATCAGGATCAACAGCGCGGCGTTGCGCGCGAAAATCTCTGCGACCCAGCCGGGCTCCCAGCGCACGGTACGATCGAAGCCGGGCGTGAGGAACAGCCAGCTCACGACGGCCAGCGCGACAAAGAACAGGTTCAACGGCCAAAGGAAACCTTCCGGCGCGAAGAAGTAGCGGGCGATCTCCGCCAGATTCCAGGGCCACCGGAACAGCGGGCTTGGCTTCGGGAGCGGTTCGGGAACCCATTCGCCACGCGAGTCTCGTGTTCCCCAGTCGCGATCTGTCACGGCGCACCTCCGCGGCAAAATTACGGACGCACCGAACCGCCGTCAACAGCTTTCGTCCATATTCCGCACAATTGTTCATTTCATGGGTTTCCACGACCGGCCGCCAGGTAACCCCCGTCCACGGGAAGAATCGCGCCGGTAATGAACGAGGCCTCGTCGGAAAGCAGGAATGCCACCGTCGCGGAGATTTCCTCGGGCCGACCCACCCTGCCGAGGGGATGCCAGGCGCAGACTTCGCGGTAGGTTTCTGGAGAGCTGTCCAGCCAGGGAGCGGTGGACGGCGTCCGTATGACACCCGGGCAGATGCAGTTTACGCGGATGTGGTCCCGTGCATGCGCGATTGCCATGTGACGGGTGAGGTTGACCACCCCCCCCTTCGCAGTGAGGTAGGGAAGACCGTGATCGGAACCGGTGAGCCCGGCGATCGAGGAGACGTGAACGATCGCCCCTCCACCAGCCTTCACCATTTCCGGCACCGCGTACTTCGATGCGAGAAAGACGCCGGTGAGATCGATATCCATGACCTGGCGCCACATCTCGAGTGTCGTGTCCACCACCGTCCCGCCGGGGCCGTGGATGCCGGCATTCGTGAAAAGGACATCGAGCCGCCCGAACTCACGGGTGACCGCCGCCACCATGCGGGCGCACGCCTCCTGGTCCGTGACGTCGCAGACGATGTCAACGGCCGCGCCGCCTCGTGCCTCGATTTCTCCGCGGACCGCGGCCGCCGATTTGCCCGCGACATCCGCCACACCCACCCGTGCGCCCTCTTCCGCCAGCCGCAGGGCGGTCGTTCGGCCGAAACCCGCGCCTCCACCCGTGATCAACGCGACCTTGCCCTCGAATCGCCGCATCACGGTCATGCCGCTCACCTGAACGACACGTTCACGTCCCGCAGGGCAGGATACAGCTTGCGGTAGACTGCATACCGGTCCGAGTAGCGTGAGACGGAATCCGGCTGTGGCTCGTAGGTGCGGTCCAGCCGGACGGTGCGTTCGATCCCCTCGTCGACCGAGGCGTAGATTCCGGCCGCGGTCCCCGCGAGAATCGCCGCTCCGAGGCAGGCAGCCTCCCGCACCTTCAGTGTGCGCACCGGCCTACCCAGGATATCCGCGCGGATCTGCAGCCAGCGCGGGGATCGCGCCCCGCCGCCGACCGCGCGCAACTCGTCGACCGTGATCCCGGCTCCTCCCCAGTAGTCGAGGTTGATGCGCATCTCGAAGGCCAGGCACTCGAGGATAGCTTTCACGATGTCCGGCCTCGAGGTGGACAGTGAGAGGCCAACCACCGCGCCGCGCGCGTTCATGTCGCACACGGGGTTGCCGCTGCCGTTGAAGTGGGGAAGGACCATGACGGGCGACGGTCCTTCCGGAATGCTCTCGACGATAACCTCGTAGGGATCCCGACCGGCGCTTTGGGCAGCGCGCACCTCTTCGCCGCCCAGGGTGTCCCGATACCATCTCAGGAGGATGCCGCCTATGTGGTTCAAGGCAAAAGTGAAGTACATGTCGCGCTTCGTGTGCAGGTAGCAGGGGTAGAACCCGTTGAACATCGCGTCATTGAGCTTTGGCTCGGAGAATGCCGTGGAGAGAACGTCTGCGGTCCCCGCGGAAAGAGCAGCGATTCCGGGCCGGTTCATGCCGGCTCCGAGGGCGGCGCAGGTCTGGTCGTGCCCACCGGTGACAAGCAGTGCTCCGGGAGACAGGCCCGCCTCCGTTGCCGCCTCCGCGCTCAGCCTGCCGGCCGCATGGCCCGAGGGCTCGGGTTTGGAGAACTTGCCGGGGTCGGTTCCCATCCGGGAGAGAAGTTCGCTCGACCAACCCCTGCGCAGGAGGTCGAACGCCATGGTCCGCGATGCCATGGTCCAATCGATCACGGCATCGGCACCGAGCCTGCCCAGGATGAAGTCGCCATAAGTGACGATTTTCCACGCTGCGTCGAACACGCGGGGCCGGGTCTCTTTCAGCCAGAGCGCCTTGACGATGCTGTTGATCGGATGCGGCCGCACGCCCGTCAGGTCGAACAAGGCGCGCGCGCCGAAAGCGCGGGCAAACCAATCCGCCTGCGCCGTGGGCCGGTAGTCCATGCCGAGGAGCGCGTTGTGCAGGGGCGAGAAACCGGGTCCGATGGGAATGATCGCGTCTCCCTGCACGGAGAGGCCGATCGCCGCCACCTCGTGGACGTCCGCCTTTGCGGCGGCTTCGCGGAGCGCTTCCAGGGTCAGGCGCCACACGAGGCCGGCGTCCTGCTCCGCCTTGGCAGGCTCGTCGCAGATGATCTCGTATTCCCGGAATCCATAGCCGAGGATCTCGCCTTCCGGGTCGAACACCACTGCTTTGCAGCCGGTGGTGCCGACGTCGATGCCGATGAGCCGGGGCATGCCGCTTTTCACCAGTGCGTTCTATCCTGGATCCGGCGGAGCTGGAGGAGAACCGACTCATCCCGGATATCGACCATGTCCCAGGTGATCGGCGTGTCCCTCGGAACGTCCCGCTTCAGGCCCAGCCCCTTCACGAGTCCGAGGGGCACGAGCTTCTCGCCGCGTGCCGCCTGCGCCAGGTCCACGGAGCCGCGGTAGCAGAACTCGCCGATGCCGTCCATGGTGGCCCCCGCTTTCAGGTCTTTCTTCGCGACGGCGAAGCACTCGGCGACGGGTTTCCGCATCGGGTGCCCCGATGACTCCCCGTAGAACACCGCACGCGCCACGGTGAGCGGAACCTCGCAGCTGCACAGGTGGTACGGGCGCAGGAGCAGGTAATAGGGGCCGTTGCCCATGTCGCGCTGGGAAAGGCCTTCACGCAGCCTCTCGTCTGCCGTGGTGAAGAGGAGAAAAACGCTGGGATTGACGTCGCCAATGGCGTAGTCCACCGCCCCGGCGGATGCGAGGATTCCCCCGTCCTTTTTCGGCACGAAGGTCTTCAACAAGTCGCTCCGGTTGCAGTGGGGCCCGTGCATGCCCCTGCAGTCGGGCTTGAGGCCAGTCGCGTTTGCGACCGAGGCCATCTCCACCATGGTCTTCGATCCGTCGACGAACTCGCACAGCATGCGGGCACTCATGTTTCGCACGCGCGCCTTCTCGGCCAGGCTCTCGGGCGTGGCGTAGATGTCCAGGGGATTGTTCTTGCCCTTGCCCGCGGCCACCACCGTGAACCCGATGGCCCGCGCGAAACGGTACAGCTCCATGATCGCCGCGGGCTCGTCACCCGAGGCCATGGAGTACACCACCCCCGCGTTCGACGCCAACTGCTGCAGGATGGGGCCAACCGTGATGTCGCACTCGACGTTCATCATCACCACGTGCTTCTTGTGGTTGATGGACGCCATCGTGATCGTGGCCCCCATCTCCGGCGAACCCGTGGCATCGATCACGACGTCGATGCCCGGCGTCGATGTGGCGACTTCCGAGTCCTGGGATACCACCCACTTCCCATCGCGGACCGCCTTCTGCGCATCCGCAATGCCCTTTGCCTCGACGACGTCCTTCTTCTTCTGGCTGAACGAATACCCCTTGCGGGCGCGATCTGCGGTGAGGTCGACGACGACCGCGATCTCCATGCCGACCATGTGGCCGACCTGGGCAATGATCTCCTGCCCCATCTGGCCTGCGCCCACCAGCGCCACCCGCACGGGCGTACCCGATAGCTCTCTCTCCTCAAGCTTGCTGTCGATTGCGTTCACGTGTTTTCCCCTTCTG
>Ga0335069_10007384_pt1 | contig 15879 bp, 10 predicted proteins | sample Lox_Sample_11_FD_206714 | JGI IMG/M metagenome (GOLD analysis project Ga0335069, IMG submission 206714) | Soil microbial communities from Loxahatchee National Wildlife Refuge, Florida, United States - Lox_Sample_1.1 | ecosystem: Environmental > Terrestrial > Soil > Wetlands | place: USA... | reverse complement strand
CGGCCGAGTCGTAGTTGCCGTTCTGGAAGTAGTACTGACCCTGCCGGTAGAACATCGCCGGGAGCTGCGGATCGTTCGGGTAGAAGCGCGCGTAGAGGTCGAGCGCCTCCGCGTACTTCTTGTCCGCCTCGGTCTCGCCTTGCTGCTTGGCGTTCTTCTTGACGTCCATCTCGCGCGAGAGCGCGACGAGGGCGTTGTAGAGCGCGTCGTGCCGCATGTCGGCGAGCGGTCCGCTCGTCTCGTTCGGCGGGATGCCCTGCGCCGCGGCCATGTAGTGCGTCGCGGCGTCGAGGTTGCGATCGAGCCGGAAGAAGTCGATCTCGCCGACGTAGAACTGGAGCTCGTACGCCTTGGGCTCGCCGGAGAACTTCGAGAGGTACGTGTCGTAGAGCGCGGCGGCGCCCTCGAACTCGGCGCGGCTCACGCGGTCTTTCTGCGCCTTGGCGTGCAGGTCGATGCCATCCTGCCGGAGCTGCTTCGCGATGGCCGCCGTCGTCGCCGCGACGTTCGCCTGATCTCCCTGCGCGCGCGACCACGGGCTGCCCGCCGTGTAGTCCTTGATGGCGCGGTCGAACGTCGCCTTCAGCCGGTTCCAATCCTCGATCTGGTCGTAGCCGGCGGCGATCTGCAGGATCCACTGCCCCGCGTCGCGACTCGTCGGCTCGAGCTTCAGCAGCAGCTCGTACGCCTCGATGCCGCGCTCGTAGTGCGCCTGATCGTAGTACTGCTCGGCGAGGCGTCGCACGATCTTGCCGCTGAAGCGCTCGCCGCCGATCTTCGTCAGGAACGAGTAGAGGTCCTGCGCCGTGTTCTGCTCGTTCTCGGTGAAGACCTCGACGACGTACTTGAGCGCCTCCTCCTGGAGCTCGTCGAGTTGCTTGCGCTGCGCGGCGTTGACGTTCTTCTTTCCTCCGCCGTCGCTGTCGGTCGCTTCGAAGACGCCGACGAACCGCTTCGCCGCCTCGTCGTTGTTCCCCAGGCGCCAGTAGCACCACGCACTCTTGAAGAGGGCGAGGCCGTACAGCGCGGGATCGATCTTGCCCTTGAAGGCGAGCACCTTCTCGTACTCGGCGAGCGCCGCGTTGTAGTCGTAGTGCCCGTTGAAGATGGCCTCGGCCTTCGCCATGTGCGCGTCGGGCGTGAAGCGCGACTGCGGGTACTCGCGGAGGATGCGCTCGAAGCGATCCCGCGCCTCGTCCTCCTTGCCCTGCTCGAAGGCGAGGAAGCCGTCGACGTAGAGCGCGAGGTCCATGTCGGGGAACCAGGGGTAGTCCTTGATGACGCGTGTCAGCAGGTCGCGTGCGACGCGGTAGTCGAGCTCCGGCGCCGGCCCGCGCTGGTCGACGGGGCGCTTGTCCCACGCCTCGAAGCGCGTGACGAACGACTCGCGCTCGTTCTCCCACTGGAGCTCGGAGAGACGCACGAGGGCCTCGGGCATCTCGCGCGCCTCACGCGGCGTCTCGGCGACGAACTTGTTCAAGAGGTCGATCGCCTCGGTGCGAAGCTCGCGCGAGCGCGCGACGTCGGCGGCGACGCGCGCGTCGAGCTTCGACTGAAGCGCCCTGCGCAGCGCCTCGGGAATCTTCGGTCCTCGGATGGCCGGCTCGCCGGCTCCGCTCTCGTCTCGGGTGACCGCACGGCCGCTACCGACCGGCTTCTGCGAGGGGCCGCCCGTGATGGAGCGTTCGGCCGCCGGCTTGATCCCCTCGGGGACCGGAGACGCGGGGGAGGCGCTGCGTCCCGGCGGGGGCGTCGCAGCCCGACTCGGCGCGGCAACCAGCAGAATGGCGGCCACAGCGAGCGGGGCGGAGCGCATGCCGCTGTGATTGTACGCTTCTTCGGCACCGAAATGCGGGTCGGAACCGCGATGGGGGCTCCTTGCTCGAATCCAGTGAGACCACCATAATGCAGCCTCGTCGGAGGAGGCCCTTCCAATGTACGTCCGCACCGCAGGCCGGTGGGCCTGCATCTTTGCGCTCGTTTCGGGCGCCGCAGTCGTTGCTGTGTCCTGTGGAGGCTCGAACAACACGAGCGTCTTCAACGGCGGGGGCGACGACGGATCCGCCGACGCCACGAGCAGCTCCTCGTCCGGTGGCAGCGGCAGCAGCTCCGGGGGTGGGCTGACGGGCGGTGACGACGGCGGCGGCAGCGGGTGCAAGCCGAAGACGTGCGCGCAGCTCGGCTACAGCTGCGGTCCGAACAACGACGGCTGCGGCAACGTCATCATGTGCGGCTCGTGCACGAAGCCCGAGTTCTGCGGTGGTGGCGGCTACAGCAAGTGCGGCGAGGGTGGTGCCGACGGCGGCCCGTTCATCGGTCCCGACGGCGGCGTCGTGTGCACGCCCACGACGTGCCAGAAGCTCGGCTTCAACTGCGGTCCGGCGGGTGACGGGTGCGGCGGGCTGCTCCAGTGCGGCACGTGCGGCATGAGCGAGATCTGCGGCGGGCAGTCACCCGGGGTGTGCGGAACCGGCGCGAGCTGCACGGGGCTCTGCAAGCAGCAAGTCGCGTGCGACGGCGGAACGGCCACGACGGTCACCGGCAAGGTGGTCGCGGGCACGCTGCCGACCTACGGCACGCCCGACCCGGTCCCGGGAGTGCTCGTGTACGTCCCGAACGCGCCCATCCAGCCTTTCACCCCGGGAGCTTCCTGCAACTGCCCGCCCGTCACGGGCAACCCGCTCGTGTCGACGACGACTGCGGTGGACGGAACGTTCACGCTGAAGAACGTGCCCGTGGGCACGAACATCCCGATCGTCATCCAGCTCGGGAAGTGGCGTCGCGAGACGACGTTCAACAGCCCCGCGGCCTGCACGAGCGCACCGGTCGTCGACAACATGGGCGGCGGGGCCGCGGCCGGAACGATCCACATGCCGCGCAACCGCACCGACGGCGTCGGGGGACAGGCGGACATCCCGCTCACCGCGCTCTCGACCGGCAACGTCGACGCGATGGAGTGCGTGCTCCTCAAGATGGGCGTCGACGCCGCCGAGTTCACCGATCCGGCGGCGACGGCCGGACAGCGCATCCACCTCTACGTCGGCAACGGCGCGAACGCCTCCAACGGGACGACGCAGGAGACCACGCTCACGAGCAGTCTCGCGACCCTCGAGAAGTACGACCAGGTCCTCTTCCCGTGCTGGGGCGGCCCGGTGGACAAGCCCGCCGCGGACCTCGCGAACATGGTCTCGTACACGAGCGCCGGCGGGCGCATGTTCGCGACGCACTACAGCTACACGTGGCTCTACACGAACGTGCCGTTCAGCACGACGGCGACGTGGGACCCCGACGCCCAGTACGGGTCCGACGTCGGCAAGATCAACACGGGATTCCCGCGCGGGGCGACCTTCGGGCAGTGGATGGAGCTCGTGGGGGCGGCGACGGGAACGCCGCCCACCTTCGCGATCACCAGCCCGCGGCAGGACTTCATCAACCCCGTGGCGCCCTCGCTCACGTACGTGAACGCGACGCAGAACGGCACCTTCCCGCTGCACTACACGTTCGACACGCCGTGGCAGGCGCAGTCGACCTGCGGGCGCGTCATCTACAGCGACTTCCACGTCGCGGACCTCACGAGCGCCGGCACCTTCCCGAGCGAATGCGACACGACGGCGCTCAACCCGCAAGAGAAGGCGCTCGAGTACATGATCTGGGACCTCGGCCAGTGTCTGACGCCGCCCGTGCCCACCTGCACGCCGCTCTCCTGTTCGCAGCAGAACATCGACTGCGGCCCTGCGGGCGACGGATGCGGCAACGAGATCATGTGCGGCACGTGCACGCCGCCGCAGACGTGCGGCGGCGGCGGGCCGGGCAAGTGCGGTCACCCGGAGGCGGGATCGTGCGTGCCGACGACGTGCCAGAAGCTCGGCATCCAGTGCGGACCGGCCGGCGACGGCTGCGGCGGTCTCCTGCAGTGCGGGGCGTGCACCGCGCCGCAGACCTGCGGCGGCGGCGGCACGCCCGGCAAGTGCGGAGGCAGCGGCTCGCAGTAGCGTTCAGCGGCGACGACGCCGGCGCACGACCGCGCCGGCGATCGGGAGCAGGCTGAGAGCGAGCAGCGATGCCGTCGCGCCGCTCTCGCCGGCGAGGACACAGCCGCAGCCGCTCGAGCCCGCGCCGAGGTCCCACATCCCGTCGTTTCCGCCATCTGCTCCGCCGCTGCTCGAAGGCAGGCCGCCGTCGACCGAGCCGGACGAGGACCCGCCGGACGCGCCGCCACTCGATCCGCTGCCGCCCGATCCGCCGGATCCGCCGCTGCCGGAGCCGCCACCGGGCGGGTTGCCGGGAGAGGCGCTCGTGGCGTCGGTGACGACGCAGCCGCCCGAGGCGGGCCCGACGTCGAACATGAGCGGGTGGCCGGTCAGCCCCTTCCCCGAGCCGGCGGTGATGGTCACGACGCATCGACCGGACTGCGCGGCCGCCGTGACGCCGGACGAACCGTCGCTCGCCTCGGGCGCGTCGTAGACGACGTGGCGTGCCGATGCGGCTCCCGGGGTGCCGTAGGTGAGCGTGCCGCCCGTCAGCGCGCCGTCCGTGCCGCTCGAAGCGACCACGTAGCTCTGCTTGCCCCCGCGCGCGATGCTCGCGCCGATGACGCCCGTGTTCGCGCCGGAGGGGTCCACCGTCGCGTCGCTCAGAGAGGCCACGGTCGCGGGCGAGTCGCTGCTGCCGAGAGCGTCGATCACGTGCACTGCGACGGCCCAAGGGCCCGGAACGGTCACCTGGTACTCGTCGACGGCGAAACGTGCGACGTTGCACTCGGCGCAGGGATAGTTGCAGCTCAGAGCGCAGTCCGAGTCTGACGGCTGCTTCACGGCCGGCGTGCCGCCCGAGAGCAGCACGGCGTGGATCGCCACCTTGGAGCCGCCGACGGTGCCCGTCGCCACGCCGTTGGAGAGCGTGAGCCCGCCGCCGCCCGTGTTCGTGTGGAACTGGACGTACATGTTGCGGCTCGAGTCGCTCGTGTGGACGCGGTCGATGGTCACGACCTCGCCTGCGGGCAGCATCGTCCACTCGCGGTGCGCGTACGTGATGTCACTCGGCGTCCCGTTGAAGTCGAACGCGTGCGCGAAGTCGCTGCGCGCGCCGTACGTCGCGTCGGCGGTGCCGCGCGCCCATGGCAGGTCGGCCTGACTCCAGGGGGTCTGGCTCGGCGCGTAATCCCCGGTGACCACCGACGAGTCGGCGGTGACGGCGTTCGACTCCCACGACGAATACTGGCCGTAGGGCGTGGGGTCGACCACGAGGTCGTCCGCCCCGCGACTCAGGACGAAGTTCGACGCGTCGAAGTGCTGGTGGTCGCTGTTGAGCTGCGGCTCGCTCATGAAGACGCCCCAGGTCGCGCCCGCGTCCCAGCCGCTGCGCGCGTAGAGCTGACGTGTGCCGCGCGCCAGGTAGAAGAGCGAGGGCGCGGGCGACTGGGTCGCGTAGCCCTGCGGCGTGACCGCGCGGGCCTCGCCGATCGCGTTGTAGACGAAGTTCCCGGCCTGCAGCGACTCGCTCTGCTTCGCGGCGAGCGCCCACGCAGCAGCCTGGTCGCTCGACGGCCCGAGGAGCACCGCGTCGAGCTCGTTCGGCTCGAGCGCCTTGTTGGGTGTCGGGATGTCGCAGTCGCCGTTGCCGCAGAACGCGGAGGCGCCGCCCGGCGTCGTCGCGTACAGGTTGCGCAGCACGAGGCTGCTCGCCCACGTCTCCATGGGCGGGAGGCTCGCGCCGTTGTCCTCGAGCGCGCGGGCAGACGCGGCGTACTCGAGGACGCTCAGCGGCCCGTACTCCCACCCTTCGCCCCAGTCACCGCCGACCATGACGCCGGCGGGGGTACCGACGTTTCCGGTCATGCCCGAGAGGCCCGTGCCCATCAACAGCTTGCCGAAGTCCTGATCGATCACTTGCGTCCACAGGTGACCGTCCGCGCCGCCGTCGTTGCCGATGGCGATCGCCGCGAGCGCCTTGGCTACGACGTAGCCGGCGTTGTAGTTCGCCCCGGCCTCGTCGTGGTGGTAGCCGTAGCCGCTGTACCAGTCGATCCAGTTCGTGAGGCAGGTGCTCGTCTGCGCCTGCAGGGCCGCGTCGACGTTCGGCGCTGCGTAGAGCCAGTCGTACACGAGCGCGATATCCGGCCCGTACCAGCGCATGGGGTACCCCGTGTCGTGCGTGATCGTGAGCAGCACCGGCGGCGCCGAGCCGTTCTCGCCGCCCTTCTCCCACGTCTGCCAGTCGGTGGACACGCCTTGCACGCAGCCCGCGCCGTCCCCGATCGTCTGGTCGTCGTTCAGCGACGCCTTCCAGTATGTGAGCGCCTGCGTGAGGTACTTGGAATCCTTCGTGGCGACGTAGGCGAACGCACACGCGACCGCCGACTGCGGCCAGGAGTTGCCGTCGCTGCCGCCGCGGCTCGAGTAGCTGCTCGGGTTGTCGATGGTGTCCTGGCACTGCGCCACGAGCCCGGCCGCCGCGGTCCCCTGCTTGCTGGCGTTCGCCTGGTACGCCGCGAGCTGCGCGGCGCTCATGAAGAGTCGCGGGTGGGTCGCCGACGGCGTCGGCGGGTCGGCTGCCGCGACCCCCGATGCCGACACGATTGCTCCGAGCACACCGCTCCCCACGAGCGCGACGAAACTCCTCATCACCACCTCCTCGGCACCAGGCTGTACAAGGGGTGGGCCAGCGGGCGCGAGGGCGTCTAGCCCTGAAATCGCCGGTGTTTTGCGCTGAGACAGCTCTGCCGACCCTGATCGGAGCGATCACCTCACGATCGATGCGATCAGGCGCTTGGGGCCGTACCCATGTCGCCACGATCGTGGCGCAGCGCCTCCGAGCAGCCTGCCTCCAAGCCCGCGGACCCGCGTCGTGCCACGTGCACGCACGAGGATTGCTGCCCGCCCGGGCCCCGCAGCAACCACTATGGAGGTAGCGACATGAACTGGGACAGGATCGCAGGCCAGTGGAAGCAGATCGGCGCGCAGGTGAAGGCGAAGTGGGCAAAGCTCACGGACGACGATCTGATGGCGATCAGCGCGCGCAAGGACGCGCTGGTCGGCAAGATCCAGGAGCGTTACGGCATCCGGAAGGACGAGGCCGAGAAGCAGGTGGACGAGTGGATCGCCCGCATGCCCCCTGGGGCCGGCGAGCAGCAGCGCACCCCGCAGCGGTAATGCCGGTCAGCCCTTGACGCCGCCGGCGGTGAGCCCCGCGACGAGCTGGCGCTGCGCGATGTAGAACAGCGCCATCACCGGCACGCTCACGAGGATCGCCCCGGCGGCGAAGGGGCCCCACGCCGTGTCGTGCTCGCCCACGTAGCGCTGGAGCACGACGGGCAGCGTAAAGGCCGCCTCGCGCGAGAGGAGCGTGGCGGCGAGGATGAACTCGTTCCACGCGCTCATGAAGGCGAAGAGCGCGGTGACCGCGATCGCGGGACGCACCGCCGGAAGCGCCACGCGCCAGAAGGCGCCGGCGCGCGTGGCGCCGTCGACCATCGCGGCCTCCTCGAGATCGACCGGGATGGCGTCGAACGCGCCTCGCATCTGGAAGATGGCGAACGGCACGGCCGTGGACGCGTAGACGAGAACGAGCCCCGCGCGGGAGTCGAGCAGGTGCATCGCCTCGAGCAGCAGGTAGAGCGGCACCGCGCTGGCGACCGCGGGGAACATCTGCGTCGCGAGGAGCGTGCGCGTGCCCCACGTCTTGCCGACGAAGCGGAAGCGCGCGAGGGCGTACGCAGCGGGCGTCGCGACGGCCACGGCGACGGCGGCGGTCGCGAGCGACACGACGAGGGAGTTGACCACCTGGCGCGCGAAGACGGCGGAGCGACCGTCGCGAACGCCGAGCACGTCGGCGAACGCGTCGAGCGAGGGGCTCTCGGGCCATGGGAGCGCCCGCGGGTGGCTGCTCATGGCACCCGGCGAGAGCGCGACCGAGACGACCCACAGAAGCGGGTAGACGGCGAAGACGACACCCGCGATCACGGCGAGGTGCGCGAGCACCGATTCCAGGCGCCTCACGTCGTCGCCTCCCCGCCCACGCGCGTGAGCAGGCGCGAGCCCGCCGCGAGAATGAGGAAGATGAGGACCGCGTACGCCGCCGCGTAGCCGTACTGCGCGTCGCGCGTGAAGGCCCAGCGGTAGGCGTCGCTCACGAGGATGTCGGTCGTTCCGTCCGGTTCGCCGCCCGAGACGAGGAAGACGACGTTGAACATGTTGAAGGTCCAGACGCTGCCGAGGACGACCGCCGGGAGCATCGTCGGCTTGAGCAGCGGGACGGTGACCCCGCGGAAGCGCTGCCAGCGCGTCGCGCCGTCGACCTCGGCCGCCTCGAGCACTTCGCGCGGGATGCTCGTCAGGGCGCCGAGTGTGACGACCATCATGAAGGGGAACCCGAGCCAGGTGTTCGTCACGACGTTCGCGGCGAGCGCCGTCGAGAAGTGCGAGAACCAGCTCACCGGCTGGACGCCGAGCCAGGAGAGGATCGCGTTGATGGCGCCGAACTGCCGGTGGAACATCCCCTTCCACGCGAGCGCCGTGACGTAGCTCGGCACCGCCCAGGGGAGCACGAGAAGCACGCGGTAGAAGCTCTTGAGCCGCATCGCGGGGCGCGAGAGCAGGACCCCGAGGGCCACGCCGATGGTGACGTGGAGCGCCACGTTGCAGACGGTCCAGAGCACCGTGACGAACAGCGTGACGTAGAAGGAGCCGTGCCCGAGCAGCGAGCCGCCGCGTGCCGTGAGGATCGCGAGGTAGTTGCCGAGCCCGACGTAGCGCGGATCGGCGCGCGTGCCGGCGAAGAGCGACGTGAGCGCGCCGGCGGCGAGCGGGAGGACGACGAGCACGAAGACCACGACGGCCGCGTGGGCCACGTATCGGTACGCGGTGCGCGACTCGCGGAGCTCCTGGCGGAACGCTGGAGCACGCGCGCGCCGCACGGCGAAGAGCGCGCCCACGAGCGCGAGGACCCCGAGCGCGATCGCGAGCGGCGCGGGTGACGGCGGAGGCGGCGGGGGCTTCAGGGCGTCCTCGAAGCGCCGCCTGCCGTCGTCGAGGGCGACGCGCGCGTCCTCGCCGCGGAAGACGCGGCGCATCGCTTCCTGCACGGGGACCCACACGGCGCGCATACGCGTCGACGTGGGCATCGGGTCGGCCGCGCGCGCTTGCTCGTGGAACGCGGCGAGCAGCGGGTCCCCGGCGATGCGCGGGTCGTGCCACGCGGGCTCGCTGGCGACGACCTGGTGGGCCTCGGTCGCGCGGACGAGCGCCGCGTCGGCGCCCCCGAGCCATCGCGCGAACGCTCGCGCCTCGGGTCTGCGGGCGCCGCTGGGCGAGAGCATCACGGCCTCGACGGTGAGCAGCGGGCGCATGCGGCGCCCGGTTTCCTGGACGACCGGCAGCGGCTCCACGTGATAGCGCAGCGACGGCGGCAGGTCCGCGGCGAGCCATGGGCCGTCGATGGACGTTCGGGCGCGTCCGCTCGCGAAGAGCTGCTTCACGAGCGCCCCGTTCGCGTCGCCGGGGATCTCGTGCTTCGCGATGAGGTCGTGCACGTAGAGCACCGATCGCAGCGATGCATCGTCGTCGAATCCGTAGCTCCCGTCGGGCGCGAGCAGCGCGCCGCCGAAGGCCGAGAGCACGGCGGCGTGGTGGTAAGGGTTCTCCGCCTCGTATGCGAGCGGGTAGACGTCGGGCGCGCCGGCCGGCACGCCGTCGTTCACGTAGAGAGCGAGGCTCTTGGTGGAGAGCGGGACGCCCCAGCGCTCGCCGTCGAGCGTCACCGCGTCGAGCGCCGTCGGCTCGTAGGAGGCGACGTCCTCGGGCGGCACCGCGTCGCCCACGGGCGCCACGACGCCCTCGCGCCGGTAGATGCCGAGTCGCTCGTGCGCGTCGATGAACACGTCGGGCCCGTGCGCGCGCGGCACCGCGGCCTGGAGCTTCGCAGAGTATGCGTCGAAGGGCAGCCCGAGCAGCTCGACGTGGATGCCGTGCTCGCGCTCGTAGCGTTTCGCGAGCTCCACGAGCACGCGCTCCTCCTCGCCGCGATACGAGTGCCACAGCACGAGGCTCGGCGGCTCGGCGCACGCGGGCACGAGCGACACGATCGCAGCGAGCACGAGCAGCGCGAACAGCCGCCGCAAGAGTCAGCTCCTGTCGAGCGCGAGCCCGGTGGTGGGATCGAAGAGGTGCACGCACGCGGGGTCCACCGCGAGCGGGAGCTGGTCGCCGGCACGGACGCGCTTGGCGTCGCTCGCTTCGAGCCGCGCGACGACGCGCGGGCCGCTCGCCCGCAGCCAGCCGTACGCAAATGCCTCGAAGCCGAGGGCCTCGACGAGCTCCACCTTGAGGGTACACGCCGCGGCGCTGCCGCGCGCGACGCTGAAGTCGTGCGGACGCACGCCGACGACGACGCGCCGGCCTGCCTCGAGCGCGTTGCCGAAGCGCTCTTCGTCCACCGGCGCGCGCACCCCGCCGCCGTCCACGAGGAACGCGCCGCCCTCCTTGACGACCGCCGCGTCGACGAGGTTCATCTGCGGCGAGCCGAGGAAGGTCGCGACGAACTTGGTGCGCGGGCGCTCGTACACCTCGAGCGGCGTCCCCTTCTGCTCGACGACTCCGCCGTTCATCACCCAGAGCGTGTCGGCCAGGGTCATCGCCTCGACCTGGTCGTGCGTCACGTACAGCGTCGTGGCCCCCAGGCGGTCGTGCAGGCGGCGGATCTCGACGCGCACCTCGGCTCGCAGCGCCGCGTCGAGGTTCGACAGCGGCTCGTCGAAGAGGAAGATGTTCGCCCGCCGCACGATGGCGCGGCCCATGGCGACGCGCTGCCGCTGCCCGCCCGAGAGCTGCTTGGGCAGCCGGTCGAGCAGCCCGTCGAGCCCGAGCATCGCGCTCGCCTCGCGGATGCGCGACGCGATCTCGGCGGCCGGCACCTTGCGCAGCTTCAGGCCGAACGCGAGGTTGTCGCGCACCGTGAGGTGCGGGTAGAGCGCGTACGACTGGAAGACCATCGCGACGTCGCGATCGCGCGGCGGAAGGGCCGTCACGTCGCGTCCGGCGAGCTCGATGGTGCCGGCGTCGGCCGTTTCGAGCCCTGCGACGAGCCGCAACAGGGTGCTCTTGCCGCAGCCGCTGGGGCCGACGAGGACCGCGAAAGCGCCCTCGGGGATGTCGACGTCCACGCCGCGAAGGATGGGGTTTCCGCCGAACGACTTCCGCACCCCTCGGACCGCGCAGCGCACGGGACGCGCCGCCTCGGGCAGCTTGCGCTCGCTGTCGATGGAGCTGCCCACCGCGGGGGCCTCGGCCCGCAGCGGAGTGACGGTGCTGGCCCCCGGTTCGGACATGCGAATGCTCGGATTGTGCGATCTTTCGCGCGGCGGCGGGCCGATTTCGGCGCGCGTGCCTCAGGCGTGGGTGACGTAGCACGCCCCCGGCGCCCGGGGGAGCATCTTTTCGGCCTTTTCGGGCAGGCTCAGGGGCGTCAACGGACCCTCGAGGGCCAGCGCGCCTACCCGTCCGGCTTCACACGCGGGGGAGTTCAGCGGGGATGGGGCCAAGATCGCCCGTCTTCCGGTCGCGACGACCGAGCCTTTCCGCTTCTTGGCAGTCACGAAGTGAGGCGCGGGCGGCTGGAGCCAACCGATCTCCTCCCTCGAGAAGGAGACGGGGCGCACTGCGACTTCGATGGGAGGTGGTCGAAGATTCGTGGGATCCCCGCAAACATGCGTGGGACCACCGGCCACCGAAGACGGCGGCGATGCAGTCGGCGTGGGAAGACTTCCGATCGACATGGGACATGACCCCCGTCGAGAGAGGAGATCCTCCCATCCATGTCAGCGGCGCTCCCATCAAGGTAGGAGACCACCCCCTCGAAAGGCGAGGTGATGCCATCGAAGGATGCGGTCCTCCCATGACGGTGGGAGTTAATCCCCTCGAGTGAAGAGGTGCTCCGATCGAAAGACTCGGTCGTCCCACAGGGATGGGAGGTGCTCCCGTCGAGAACAAGGGTGCTCCCACGAACGCAAGATGCCCTCCCATCAAAACGAGAGGTAATCCCTTCGAAAGGAGAGGCGCTCCCACCAAAGAGAGCGGTAATCCCGTGGGGATCGCCGGTCGTCCCAGCGATGAAACCGAGACGCCCGCTCAGGCGGCGTCCGTTTCAGCTTCGCCGGCGAGGGCGACGGCCAGGACCCGATCGGTTGCGCCGCTGGGGACGAGCGAACGTGCGGTCCGGCCCATCGAAGCGACGAGTCGCAGGCGGCGAATTTCGGCCGCGAGCGTCCCGACGTCGCGCGGGCGGGCCACGGTACCCGCCCCCGTGCGCACGAGCCGCGCCGCGTTGATCGCCTCGTTCCCCGGGACGAGCCCGGCGACCACCATGGGCCGCCCGGCCGTCAGGGCCTCGGTCACGGTGAGCCCGCCGGCCTTCCCGACGACCAGGTGCGCCTCCGCGAGGCGCGCCGGCATGTCGCGCTCGAACCCGAGCACGCGCGCCCGCACGCCCGCTCGCGCCGCCGTCCTGCTCACGCGCCGCGCGAGAGCTTCGGCGCGCCCGCACACGACGGTGAGCTCGACGTCGGGAATGCCCGCGAAGGATCGGACGACCGCCCGGATGGGCCCCACGCCGAAGCCGCCGCTCGTGACCAGCACGCGAAGGGGCTCGCCGGGCGCGGGGTCGCACACGCGAGCGATCGTCTCGAACGCAGGCCGCACCGGGATCCCGGTGACGAACGTGCGCCCCGGCGGGAACCCGTGAGCCTCGGCATCCGCCGCCGCATGGCCCGGCGGAACGCACAGTGCGTCGACGCCCTTCTCGGCCCACACCGCGTGGGTGCCGTAGTCGGTCACCACGCCGACGAGCGGGCACCCGAGGCGCCCCTTGCGCCGCGCGCGACCGAGCACGAGGAGCGGCAGATGGTGCGTCGCGATCACGGCGCGCGGCGAGAGCGCCAAGACGCGTGCGACGAGCCCCGCCCACGCGACGTGATCGATGCCGCGACGGATCGGCTCGAGCGCCCCGTCGCGATGGTTCGCGGCGAAGTACGCGCTCCCGTAGAGCGCGGGGATCCCGGCTTGCGCAGTGAGGTGCGCACCGAGATACGCACGACCGAGAACGCGCGGCGCGTGGTCGAACGTGTCCAGCACGACGACCTCGAGCCCACGCGCGCGCGCCGATTCCGCGAGCGCAAGAGCCGCTGCCTTGTGTCCCCCACCGACCGACGAGTGCACGACCACGATGTCCGGGCGCATGTCGCTCTCCCGGTAGAGCAAGCGCCGCGCCCGACGCATTCCACGGCGCAGGTAGGCACAGCTCTGGTGTTCGACTCCGCACTCTTCGAGCGTGCGGAGTCACTGCACAGGTGTGCCCACGACCTCGAACGTGTGCTGCCCCTCGTCATTCACGGGACAGACGAACGTGGCGCGGCCGACGTCCTGCGTGAACGCGACGGTCGCGCCGTCGCAGAGCACCTTCGCGCCCGTGACGTACGCGCTCGAAAGCGACACCTCGTGCGGCAGCCCCCGTGTCTTCGCGTTCGCGGTGTACGTGACGACCATGTCGCCCGCCTTCGGCCGCTCGATCTTCACGATGGTCCCCGCGACCGCGCGCGGGAACATGCGCGCCATCACGAAGGTGGTCGCGGGCCGTTCGTTGCCGCTGTCGTCGTGGAACCCCCACGAGCCGAGCCCCGAGAATTCCCACGCCGTGCTCGAGACGACGTACTGGTCCTGCAGATCGAGCTCGGCGCTCATCCACGCGGGCCCCTGCACGAGGGTCTGGTCACACCCGAACTCCGTGACGAAGAGCGGCGTGCCCCATCCGGCGCGCTCCTGATCGGCGTGCGCCATGCTCGGCGCCAGTGCGCTCGGGTCCTCGGTCGACCAGTTGGACGGCGTGCAGCTGGAGAACCAGCACGTGTAGATGTGCACGGCGTAGGACGCCGGTCCGTGGGACCACGGCTGCGCCGGGATCTCGGCGACGTCGAACTGATTGCGCGTCGCCACCGGCTCGAAGAGCAACGGCGCGTCGGCGTCGATCGCGTGCACTGCGTCCGCCAGCTTCTCGTGGAACGCGTGCAGCTCGTCGAGGTGCAGCAGCACCGGCTCGTTGAATGCCTCGTACCCGAGCACCACCGGGTTGCCGACGACGTGACGCACGATCTGCTGCACCGCCGCGGCGTACGCGTCCTGCAGCGCACGCCCGTCCGTCGCGTTCGCGTTCGCGAAGAAGCTGTACCCGGCCTGGAGCACCTGGCCGGTGGTGCGGCGCGAGTCGCTGTAGGGGCCCTGCAGCAGCATCGTGGGCGGCGGCACGATCGCCCAAAGCGGCTCGCCGTCCTCGCCTATCTCCTTGCTGTACGCGTCCTGGTGCATGTCGATGAGCACGTAGAAGTGGTGCTGCTTCGCCATGGCGAGCACCGCGTCGAGCTTGGTCAGAAAGGCCTGCGCGTACTGCTGCGGGTGCGGCTCGAGGCCGCTCCAGCTGACGGGGAGACGGATGACGTTCCACCCGAGCTGCTCGATGCGCGACACCTCGGTCTCGCTCAGGTCGGGGAACGTTTCCTCCGGCACGCGGCCGTCGCTGAAGGTCACGTCGAAGACCGTCGTGACCTTCGCGTTGTATCCGCGGAAGAGGAGCTGCCGGCCCTGGCCGTCACGGAAGACGGTGCCGACCACGTGCACGGCCGCCGGGTCCGTCCGGGTGGCCGGAGGCTGCACGGACACGGTGCCGCTGCTCGACGACGAGCTGCAAGCGACGAGGAGAGAAAGCAAAGGGAGCCAGCGCATGGCTGGCCCCCATTGTGGAAGAGCCTGTGACTTGGTGCCACACGCTGTGGCGCCGACGTCTCATTTCATGCAGATGGCGCCACTCCGGCAGTCGGCCATCCGGGAGAGCGTGTCGAGCGACACGGAGCACTGCTCGTTGTTGATGGCGTTCACGCAGCGGTTGAGGGCGTCCTGATCGAGGCCGCGCGGGCAGCTCGTCGCGTTCAGGTCGTTGGACGTGTCCGACACGAGCTTCTGCTTGCAGTCCTCGCGCGACGCGTACGTCTGCTTCGGGCCGATGTTGTTGCACTTCTGCTCGTGGTCGCAGCGCGCGTCGGCGATGCGCTCGACGCTCTTCTGGTCGACCGCGTTCTGCGCAGCCGTGACGCCCGGCGGAATCGCGCTTCCCGGTACGGCATTCGTCGCGGCGCTCGGGGGGTTCTGCGAGCTCTGGCCGCCGCACGCGACGAGGAGGCCGAAGGCGAAAGACATGGCGAATACGGTAGAGGTGGTCTCCATGCGCGCGTCGGCGTGCACGTCGCAAGCCGACTCTCGACGCGCCGGTCGCGCACGCTTAGGTTGCGCAGGGCGATGTACGAAGACGAGCTGAACGAGCCGCAAGCAGCCGCGGTCGCCCACACCGAGGGACCTCTGCTCGTCTTCGCCGGCGCCGGCAGCGGCAAGACGCGCGTCATCACGTACCGCATCGCCAACCTCGTCGCCTGCGCGAACGTCGCTCCGTGGCGCATCCTGGCCGTCACGTTCACCAACAAAGCCGCCGGGGAGATGCGCTCGAGGCTCCAGAAGCTCTGCGGCCCCGAGGTGGCGCGCGCCCTCTGGGTCGGCACCTTCCACGCGACGTGCGCGAAGCTCCTCCGCGCCCACGGGGAAGCCGTCGGGGTGAAGCCCAACTTCGTCATCTACGACGCGTCCGACCAGAAGGCGATCGTCGCTCGCGCGCTCAAGGACCTCGACCTCGACGAGCGCCGGTTCCCGCCGCGCGCCGTCCTCGCGGCCATCCACAAGCACAAGCAAGAGGGCCGCGGTCCGGACGAGGCGGCGGCGCACTCGTACATGGATGACATCGCGCTCAAGGTCTTCCGCGCCTACGAGGATCGCCTGCGCGCGGCGAACG
>Ga0335069_10007383_pt1 | contig 15880 bp, 12 predicted proteins | sample Lox_Sample_11_FD_206714 | JGI IMG/M metagenome (GOLD analysis project Ga0335069, IMG submission 206714) | Soil microbial communities from Loxahatchee National Wildlife Refuge, Florida, United States - Lox_Sample_1.1 | ecosystem: Environmental > Terrestrial > Soil > Wetlands | place: USA... | reverse complement strand
AACACGCCGCCGTCTGTCCTGCGCCGGACGGTCAGGATGCAGGGAAGCCCGACCTTCGCGGGGAACGAGGCCGCGGCCGCCGCCTCGGACGGAAGCAGGTGGTCCGCGCGCAGCTCCACCAGGTCGACCAGGGACCGGTGCTCCGCGGCGTGGCGAAGGTTCTCCTCCAACGTGCGCGCGGCGAGGACGAGGCAGACGCCGGGACGCCCGGGGGTCAGGAGACGGGAGGAGCCGCTCAGAAGTCGCTCCGGTAGACGTAGAGGTCCGAGACGGCGTCTCCCGTGAACACGATGCGCAAGCGCAGGGGGAAGGTTGCCGCATCCAGGTCCACGTACAGCGAGTCCCCGCTCGACACGAGCGGGCGCTCGGTCACCGCCGCCTCCACCGCGGCGCGGCTCATGCCCGCGGACACGCCATGGATCGCCGTCGTGGCCCGCCGGTCGAGCCGCACCTGCCACACGCGGTCCTTGTACCAGAACAGGTACAGGTGGCGGTCCGGGTAGAAGAAGACCACGTCGTCACGGGTCTCGTCCGAGCCGCGGAAGGTGAACATGCTCTGCGGAAGGCCGAAGGTGTCCACGACCGGCTTCAGCTGCATGCCGATGATCCCGGCCATTTCGACCGGGTCCGCGGGGGCCGGACCCGCGGCGAAAGTGGACAGCACGAGCAGCACTACCAGCGCGGGGCGGTTCATGGGGTGCCAGCGTAGTATCTTTCGCGGAAAACGACTACAGTCCGCACACATGATCGCCACCGTGGTGAACGCCCTTGCCGTCATCGCCGGATCCCTGCTCGGGCTGCTCCTGCATGGCCGCATCAAGGACTCGTTCAAGACGGTGGTGTACACCGGGGCGGGCATCACGTCCCTCGTCATCGGGATCCAGATGGCCATGAGCTCCCAGAAGATCGTGTTCCTCGCGCTGTCGCTCATCCTCGGCGGGCTGCTCGGGACCTGGTGGAAGATCGAGGACGGCATCCTGTCGCTCGGGGAAACGCTGAAGCGCCTGTTCGCCCGCGGGGATGGCGGCAAGGACTTCGCGTTCGGGTTCCTGAACGCCTCCGTGCTGTTCTGCGTGGGCGCCATGGCACTGGTGGGCTCGTTCCGCGCCGGCACCGAGGGCAACTACGACCTCATCTTCACCAAGTCCGTGATGGACGGTTTCATGTCGGTGGTGTTCAGCGCCGCCATGGGAATCGGGGTGGCCTTCTCCGCGCTGTCCGTGCTGGTCTACCAGGGACTGCTCACGCTTGCATCCGGCTGGCTCAAGCCGCTGGTGAGCGCGGAGCTGCTGCGAGAGCTCACGGGCGCCGGCGGCGCGCTGGTGATCATGATCGGGATCAACCTGCTCGGGCTGGCGAAATTGAAGACGGCCAACTTCCTGCCCGCGCTGCTGCTCATCGTGCTGTTCGTCGCCGGCGAGGGACTGGCCGCGTCACGGCACTGGCTCGGGATGTAGCCGCGCTCCCCGGAGGCGCGGTTCACGCCCACTTGATGAGGCCCGGCAGGAACGGGTGCACCAGGGACTCGTGCCGGGGCAGGATCCGCACGGTGTACCCCTGCCGCCCCGTCTGGTCGCACCGGACCTGGGCGCAGTACAACGAGGCTCCACCGCTCTCGCCGCACGGGGCCATCTCCTGCCGCCGCGGCTGCTCGATGTCACCCTGGGAAGACAGCGGCCCGTAGTACAGCTCCACGCCCAGGTCCTCCGGCGCCAGGCCGGCCAGGCTGATGCGGGCCTTCACCGAGATGGTGTCCCCGACGGAGAGGATGCGGTCCGAGGGGGACTCCACCTGCTCGATACGGATGGAGTCCCATGCACGGCGGAGCCGCGCGAGGTATGCCGCGGTGTCCTTGCAGGCGTTGCAGCCATTGCCCATGAGTGACCGCGCGTTGGCAAGCGCCGGCGCGTAGAAGCTCCCGGTGTACTCCAGCAGCATGCGGTGGGTGCTGAAGCGCCTGCCGACTTCCCGCATGGAGTCCTTCATGCGGCGGATCCACTCCCGGGGGAGACCGTCCATGCCGCGGTGGTAGAACAGCGGGATGATCTCCCGCTCCAGCAGGTCGTACAGCGCCTCGCTTTCCACCCGGTCCTGCAGCGCGTGGTCGTCGTATTCCTCTCCCCTGCCGATGGCCCACCCGATGTGCGTGGAGTACGCCTCGTCCCACCAGCCGTCCAGGATGGAGACATTCAGCGTCCCGTTCATGGCGGCCTTCATGCCGCTGGTGCCGCTGGCCTCCAGCGGGCGCCGCGGGGTGTTCAGCCACAGGTCGCTTCCCGAGGTGAGGTAGCGCGACATCGTCATGTCGTAGTCTTCCAGGAACACGATGCGGCTGGACACGCGGGGGTCGCTGGCGAAGTGCACCAGCTTCTTGATGATCTCCTTGCCGGCCATGTCGTGCGGGTGCGCCTTGCCGGCAAAGATGAGCTGGACCGGGCGCTCGGCGTGGGTGAGCAGGCGGACCAGCCGATCCGGGTCGCTCAGCAGGAGGTCGGCCCGCTTGTACGTGGCAAAGCGGCGCGCAAAGCTGATGGTCAGCGTGTAGGGGCTGAGCGCGTCCGTGGTCCGCGCGAGCTCGGAGTTGGTGACGCCGCGGCGCGCCAGCTGCTGCTGCAGCCGCTGGCGCGCGAAGGCCACCATGCGCTCGCGTCGCCGCTCGTGCGTGCGCCACAGCTCCTCGTCGGAAACCCGGTCAATGCGGTCCCAGGTGTCGGGGTTCGTGGGCGAGTCATGGAACTCCGGCCCCAGGAAGCGGTCCAGCAGGTCCACCATGTCGTGCGTGATCCAGCTCCGGGGGTGCACGCCGTTGGTGATGTGCGTGATGGGAATCTCGTCCTCCGGCAGCGACGGCCAGATGCGGTGCCACATGGAGCGGGAGACCGACCCGTGCAGGCGGCTCACGCCGTTGTTGTATGCGGAGAGCCGCAGGGCCAGCACCGTGAGGCAGAACTCCTCGCCATCGTTGCCCGGATCCTCCCGCCCCAGCCCGAGGAACTGCTTCCACGACAATCCCAGCTCGTGCGCCAGGGAGCTGAAGTACTTCTCCATGAGGCCCGGGTCGAACCGCTCGTTGCCCGCGGGCACGGGGGTGTGCGTGGTGAACACGTTGGTGGACCACACGCAATGCCACGCCTCTTCGAAGGCCAGCTTGCTGTCCGCCATGAGCCGGCGGATGCGCTCCAGCCCCATGAACGCCGAGTGGCCTTCGTTCATGTGCAGGCAGCCGGCCTTGATGCCCAGCGCGTCCAGCGCGCGTATGCCGCCAATGCCCAGCAGGATTTCCTGCTGGATGCGCATTTCCCGGTCCCCGCCGTACAGGGACGCGGTGATGAGCCTCACCGGTTCGGGATTGCCTTCTATATTAGTGTCCAGCAGGTACAGCGCGTTTCGGCCCACGGACACCTTCCAGATCCACGCGGCGATGTGGAGGGGGCCGAGGTCCACCTGGATGGTGATCGGCGCGCCGGCGGCGTCACGGCAGAGAGTCACCGGCATGTTGTACCAGTCGTTCTCCGGGTAGGACTCCTGCTGGAAACCATCCATGTTGAGGTACTGCTGGAAATAGCCCTGTCGATACAGGAGGCCCACTCCCACCAGCGGCAGGCCGATATCGGAGGAGGTCTTGAGGTGATCGCCCGACAACATTCCCAGGCCGCCCGAGTACACCGGCAGCGCCACGTCCAGGCCGTACTCCATTGAGAAGTAGGCAATCGCGCGGTCCGAGGCTCCCTTGTACCAGCGCTCCGCGGCGAGGTAGCGCTGGAACTTGGCCCACACCGCGTCCAGAGCGGCCAGGAACGAGTCGTCCTTTGCCGCCTGTTCCAGCTTCTCCTGGGGCACCATGCCCAGCATCCGCACCGGGTTCTGGCGGGACGCCATCCACGCGTCGTAGTCCAGGCGCATGAACAGCATGATCGCCTCGTAGTTCCAGCTGATCCACAGGTTGCGGGCGAGCTCCTCGAGCGTCCCCAGCCGCGGCGGGATGTTCGGTTTCACGGTGAAAGCCAGGATGCCCATGCGCGAAAGGGTACGGAAAATCGCGCCGGCTGTACAGGGACGGCGGGCCTGCATATCATGGCGGGCGATGAGCATCTTCAAGTCGTACGACATCCGCGGCATCTTCGGCAGGGAATGGGACGGCGGCGTCGCACGCCGCATTGGCGCCCACCTGCCGGCGCTCCTGGACGCGCGCAAGGTCATCGTGGGGCGGGACGCGCGCCTGTCCTCGGAGGAGGTCCACCGCGAGCTCCTGCGCGGCCTCACGGAGTCCGGCTGCGACGTGTGGGACATCGGCCTCTGCGACACGCCGGCGGTGTACTTCTCCACGGCGCACTTCGAGGCGGAAGGCAGCGTGATGATCACCGCGTCCCACAACCCGCCGGAGTACAACGGCCTGAAGGTCTCCCGCCGCCGGGCGGTGCCCGTGGGTTACGACACCGGGCTCGCCGAGCTGGAGAAGCGCGTGGCATCCGGAGCCCTCCCGCCGCGAGCCGCGCGAAGCGGCGCCGTGACGGTTCTGGACATGCGGCCGGACTACATTTCCCACCTCGCGAAGTTCCGCTCCGACCTGTCCAGCCTGAAGGCGATCATCGACTGCTCCAACGGGATGGTGGGGCTGTTCCTTCCGGACGTGCTCCGCGGCACGGGGCTGCGATACTCCCTCATGTTCGAGCAGCCGGACGGCCGCTTCCCCAACCACGCGCCCAACCCGCTGGTGGAATCCAACCTGGCCGCGGTGAAGGAACGGGTCCGCCGGGAGAAGGCAGACCTGGGCATCTGCTTCGACGGGGACGCCGACCGGGTGATGTTTGTAGACGAGAGCGGTGCGTTCATTTCCCCGGACCTCCTGATTGGATTCCTGGGGACGCACTATTTCTCGCTGCACCCCGAGCGGCGCGCGGGATCCAGCCCCGTGGTCACCTACGACGTGCGCTCTTCCCGGGGCGTGGTGGAATACCTGGAGAAGCTGGGCGCGCGGCCGACCATCTGCAAGGTCGGCCACTCGTTCGCCAAGAAGCTGCTGCGGGACACGGACGGCATCACCGGCGGGGAGCTGGCCGGGCACTACTACTTCCGGGAGAACTTCTACTGCGACTCGGGCATGATCGCCGCGCTTCTCATCATGGAAGTGCTTGCGGCGGCGCATCGGCCGTTTTCACGCGCCGTGGCGGAGATCGGCCGCTACTGCTTCTCCGGCGAGATCAACTTCGAAGTCCCCAACGGCCCGCAGATCCTCGCGCGCGTTCGAGACGACTACAAGGATGGAGCCCTGACCGACCTGGACGGCATCCGTATCGATTTTCCCGATTGGTGGTTCAACCTTCGCGTGTCCAACACCGAGCCGCTGCTGCGCCTGGTCGTGGAGGCCCGCACGCCGGGGGAAATGCAAGCGCGCAAGCAGGAACTGGTGGGCAGGATCACGGCGTACGCGGGCGGCGGCCCATAGCGCGGGCTTCGCGGATCCAGGGGGGGCTGGTCATGCTGAACTTCATGCGAAGGAACTGGTACCATGTCGGCGGCGGGTTGTGTGCCGCCCTGGTGATCGTGCTGGTGTTCACCTGGAACGACATCAGCGTGCTTCGACGCCTTCTCCTGATGAGCTTCATGGCGCTGCTGGTTCACCAGTTCGAGGAGTACGCATGGCCCGGCGGTTTTCCGGCGGTCATGAACGTGGCCTGGATGCCGCGAAAGGGCGCACCGGCGGACCGCTACCCGCTGAACCGCCAGGCAGCGCTGTTTGTCAACGTCGTGTTCGCCTACCCCTACTATCTCCTGCCCGTCATTTTTCCATCCCTGGTCTGGATGGGGCTGGGGCAGGTGCTGTTTGGAGTTGCGCAGCTGGGCATCCATGGCATTGTCATCAACCGGAAGCTCCGCTCCATCTACAATCCCGGGCTCTTCGCGGTGGTCTTTCTTCATTTGCCGATCGGGGTGTACTACACCTGGTACATCGTCACGCGCGGGCTGGCTGCATGGTGGACCTGGCCCATCGCAATCGCCTGGGTAGCCCTGGGAGCCGTCATGGGAGTAGCGATGCCCGTGACGAGCTGGTTCGCGTCCAAGGACTCCCCCTACCCGTTCAGCGAGCGTGAGATGGCGCGCTTTGACGTCAAGGAAAAAGTGGAGGCGCTCGGGCGCCGGCTGGACCGGGGGATCGGCGGATGATCTTCTCGAAAAAGCGCGACCCACGGCTCATTACCCTGCGCCGCGGTGGCACCCTCACGGACGCCGATCACCACCTGATAGCGGAGCTGCCAGGGAAGCGGCTCACGCCGCGGGACAGGCGGGCGCGGTGCCCCACGTGGCCGCCCACGAGCTGGGTGCGGCAGCCTACGCCATCCGGGCGGCGCGCGCGGCAGCGCCGGAGACCGGGCGCGAACGGGCCGGGCGGCGGGAGTGCAGGTGGCAGCGCGCCCGGCTTCCGGCTTCCATCCGTGCGCTCGTGCGGGATGACCAGAGGCTCCGCAACGAGTATTGCTGGTCGGTGTTTGATTGCTGATGCGGATTCCCCTGGACGGGAGGCGATCGTCGTGAGGATCACGCGCGCGAAGCTCGAACCGGGCGTGCTCGACCGGGATCCCGTCGACACCTAGCGCGACATGCACCCGCAGCAGATCGAGCCAGGGATCGAATCCCTTCCCGCGAGTCGGCCGGGGCGGCCCGCGAGATTCAAGGACGCGCTCGTCATCGTTCTGGCGTTCCTCGGCGCCCAGCTTGCGCTGGGTCTCGTCCTGGGCGGGATCGCCGCGGTCACCTCCATGCCCACGACTGCAGCGCTGTTGGGCCTGCTGGACGCCGCGTCAATCGTGGTGGCCCTCTGGGCGGCGTCCTCCCGCCTGCGGCTGCGGACAAGGTCGCTGCTGCCGCTGCGCCGCAGCCCCGCCGCGGTCTATGTCCTTGCAGTCGCGGGGGCAATCGGGGGTGCGCTGCTGCTCCACCCGGCGGAGAGACTGCTGGCCGGTCTCCTGCCCGTGCCGAGGCTCCTGAAGTCGGTCTTTTCCGCGATGATCAATCCCAGGGACATTCCGGGCTCGGTATTCCTGGCGCTCATCGTGGCCCCCATCGGCGAGGAAATCCTGTTCCGCGGGGTGATCCTCCGGGGGTTCCAGTCGGTCTACGGGAACCTCCGCGGGCTCCTGTTCTCCGCCCTTCTCTTCGGCGCGGTCCACCTCAACCTCTACCAGTTCATGGGCGGCTTCCTGCTGGGGCTCTTCCTCGGATGGCTGTTCATCCGCACCGGATCACTGGTGCCATCCGTCATCGCGCACGCCGTGTACAACGGCTCACTGGTGGGAGTGGGCTACCTGCAGCGGTGGCTGACCGGCGGCGCGCCAGGCGCGGCCGCCAGGCTGCCGGCCGGCTTCGTTTCCGTGGCCTCCGCGGTGCTTGGAGCGGCGGTGGTCTGCGCCTGCGCGTGGCTGGTCTGGACCGTAACGGTCCGCCCGGCCGCGCCGCCGTCCGTCCGGACCGTGGAATAGACCAGGGTGCGGGTGATGGAAGACTCGATCCTGGGACTGCCCGGAGCTCGGCCGGGCTGCATGCAGCTACTGGGGCGGGATCATTGCCCCGACCCTACTGGGGCGGGATTACGAGCTGCCAGCCCGGGTAGATCAGGTCCGGGTTCTGGATCAGCTTGCGGTTCCTGCGCCAGATGTTGGGCCACTTGTACGGGTCCCCGTAGATGTCGGCATACTCGGCAATCCTCCAAAGGCAGTCCCGGCGATCCGGGATCAGGCGCACGGTGTACACGCCCTTCACGGCGTAGGACTTGTAGATCTCGATGTAGCGCTGCGCCTCCGTGAAGTAATCCATGGCCTTGGCGTAGTTGCCGGCAGCCTTCTCCTTCAAACCCTGCGACCACAGGTCCCGCGCCTGCTGCAGCAGGCTGACCGTGCTGTCATCCGCCAGCACCACGGTGGCCCCGTCCTGGATGCGCACCGACTGCGGGCTGGACTTGTTCTGCTCTTCCTGCATCAGGCGGTCTACTTCCTTCAGGAAGTCGTCATCCGACCAGTTCTGCGGCTTGATGACCGTGCCGTCATCCGTGACCACCGTCAGCTTGGAGGCCTCCACCAGGTTGTTCATGACCTGCTGCTGCATGGCCTCCGCCTTTTCCTTGGAAGCCGCCTGCGAGGAATCCCGGGCTTCCCGCGCGATGCGGATGGTATCCCGGGCCGCCTCTCGCGCCGCGCCGAGGTTCTCCTCCGCGTCATCCAGCCGGTAGCCCTGCAGCGAATCCACTCCCTTGGTGTACAGCGCGAGCACCTTGTCCCGCTGGTCCGGCGCGTACTGGTACAGCTCCTCGGCTTCCGCCTGCTTCATGAGCTGCTCGGTCTCGTACTTCAGGGACTTCACGGCGGCAAGCCGTGTCTCCAACCGGTTGGCGAGGTCCGTCATGTCCTTGAGCGCCTGGTAGCCCCGCGCGCGGGCCCCCGCGTAGTCCTTGTCCTGGAACCGGGACGCCGACTCGTCGATCCCCGCGGTGGCCTTCTGGAAGTCCTCGGGCAGGAACTTGTCCGCCTCCAGGGCGAGGAGCCGCTGCCGGGCCGCCTCCAGGTTGGCCGCCATGACGGCTGCTGCCTTCTGCACGGAGTTGTCGAACGCGGTGCCGGCCTTCTCCTTGGATTCGCCCAGCTTCAGGCGGGCGCCGGCGGGATCCGAGGTGCGCATGCTCACCCCGTCATCCAGGAGCTGGCGCGCGGAGTCGTAGTTGTCCGGGTCGAAGTAGTCCGCATCCACCTCGCGGGCGCGGGCGAGCGCGTCCCGGGCCTGGGCGATCTCGTCATCCGTGACCGGGGCCACGCCGGCGGAGATGGTGTACGCCGCGCTGGTGATGCCCGAGGCGAGCGGGCCCATCACCGCCAGCGCGGTGATGGTCTGTGACTCGGTAACCGAGATGGGCCCCGAGTACTTGCTGGCGCTCTTTGGGTCCGGCGTGCTTCCATCCGTGGTGTAGTAGATGTCCGCGCCGTCCGTGGCGCTCGTGAGAGTCACGGTGGTGGAGCTCTCGAAGCTTCCCGCGGGAGGATCGAACTGCACGTCCGCCACCTTCTCCGAGATGGTGAACGTGGCGCTTGCCACCGGCGAGTCGCTCATCCCCTTCTTGGTGGCGATGGCGTGGATGGTCGTGGTGGCGGAAACGGTCACGGGGGACGAGTACACGGTGCCGGAGGTGGCGGAGGGGGTGGAGCCGTCCGTGGTGTAGCGGATTTCCGCGCCGTCGGTTGCACTGGAGATGGTCACCGATTGCGCCGCGTTGAACGTGCCCTCCGCCGGGCTGAAGGTGGGCGCGGCAACCGCCTGCTCGGGAGGTTTCGGCGTGGACGGACACGCCACCAGCAGGATGACGAGGGCCAGGAGAAACGCAAGCCGCGTCAAACGAGCCATGGAACGCCTCCCTGTAGGGTCGACCGCGGCTGCCGGGCAGTCCCGCGGCGTCTCTGGGCCGCCCCGCCGGCCCGACGCACAACGCAAAGGCGGGGCATGCATGTTCCCGCGAAAAGTCTACCAGCGCGGTATCGGGTTGTCAACTCAAGTTCGAATTGATAAGATCTGCATGAGGAGGCCCGCGCTATGAGGAACAAGGTTATCCTCTGGGTCCTGCTGATCTCCTTTGCCGCTGCCGGCACCACGTGGGCGCAGTTCTGGAAAGGGTACTCGGATGACCAGCGGCAGAAGGTGGCGGAGTCCTACTGGCTCGCCGGCAAGCAGTACACGGCGGTAGGCAAGTCGGACAAGGGAAGCGAGTACATGGCCCTCGCCAAGGTCATCTACCCGCAGTTGGACCCGGCCTCCATCAAGGACGCCGAGCTTCCATCCGCCGCGGAGCTGCTGGCGCAGGGCCGCACCACCACGATCGGTGCCGGTGCGGGCGGGATCCCCTCGGGGTCCCTGAACTCCTTCTTCCTGCGGTTCGTGACCTCGCTGGTGGAACGGGACGCCGCCGGCACGGCGGGGTTCCTGGACGGCTCGGTCTACCTCGCCAAGGTGCCCGGCGAGGTGAGCCGCTCGGACGCCCAGTCCAGCTTTGACAGCTTCTTCAAGCAGCAATCCATGGCCGGGGTCGAGCCGTCTTCCGTGTACGACCTGGCCACTGCCGCCATTTCCCCGGTGTCCACGGAACAGCGGGCAAAATGGGGAGAAGCGTACACCTACTCCATCACCGCCAAGGCGGACTACCCGGACCTGCCGTTCTGGGAGAGCAACCAGCGCTTCTACATCCACAAGGAAGGCACGGACTGGTACATCTTTGCCATCGGGCAGAACCCGCCGCTCTCCTTCTCCCCGCAGAAGGCACCGGAATCCGAGGCGCAGCCTCCCGCGGCCGCAACGGATGCGGATGCGCGGGCAGCCATCCAGGCCGCGTTCCAGGACTGCATGGAGTCCATACTGAAGAAGGACGCGGACACCGCGCTGACGCACATGAGCGACTCCATCCACTTCCTGCGCCTGCGCCAGACCGTGACCAGGGACGAGCTGAAGGTCACCCTGGAGGGTTACTTCGACAAGCCCGGTTTCGGTGAGAACTCGCTCTCCGACGTCCTGGACACCGGCAGCATTTTCGTCCAGCCCGTGGAAAGCCCGGTGGACGGCATCACCTCCGCGGTGTACGAGCTCAACGTCCGGGCCAAGGCCGATATGAGCCAGAGCGTCCCCTTCTGGTCGGACTACCAGAAGTACTACTTCGTGCAGGACGGTTCGAATTGGCTGATTTTCGGGATCCTGTAGCGCACCGAAGGCGCCGCCCTCGGTCCGCGCTTTTCTTCGTCCTTGCGGCTGGCGCCGGCATCGCGGCGCTGGCTGCCGCGCCGGTCCCGGCGGCGGCGGATGACACCATCGGCAGCATCACCTACCTGGAGGGCACGGTGAGCATGACGAGGGACGGGGCCGACGTGGACGATGTTGCCATTGGCCACGACATCCAGGCATTCGACACGGTCCGGACCGGCGACGACGGGCAGGCGGAGATCGGCATCAGCTCGCCGCAGCTTCCGCACATGACCATCAAGGTCAGCCCGGACACGCAGTTCACGGTGGAAGTGGCCTCCACGGCGTCCGGAGGCACGCAGGGCACCGTGAGCATCCTCGGCGGGCAGATCGCGCTCAAGGTGGCCAGGCTGCTGCCGTCCCAGGCCGTGGGGGTGAGGACGGACTCCGCGGCCATGGGCGTGCGGGGAACGGACTTCACGGTTACCGCGCCCGAGACGGGAGACGTTCTGGTCACCTGCGACGAGGGCGAGGTCTCCGTGACGGATGAGCAGGGACAGAACTTGAGCGCGGTCCCGGGTACGGTGGTGGAGGAGCAGCCCGGGGCGGCGTACCGGGCAACCCCCGTGGCCACGGCCGACCTGCAGCAGTTCCGCGCGCGGTGGCGCGACCAGCGGGCGCAATTCCTGCGCGCCAACGCGCTCCAGATCATCCGCGCAAACGCGCGGCTGTACCGCGAGCTCAGTCGGCAGCTCAACGTCCTGCACGCCGAGCTGAACCGCAACCAGGGGATCACGCGCAAGTGGGCGTTCGAGGACCGGGCGGGCCGCATCGGGTCCCGCGCGGAAGTGGCGCGCGAGCGGCGGACCATCGGCCAGCTCCTGGTCCGGATGCGGGCCGTGTCCTTCCGCCTGTCGCGCGTGGCCTTCCGCCTGGAGCGATTGCAGGCGCTGCACGAGCAAGGCGTCGGGGTGGGCGCCCTGGAGGACGGCACGACCACCGCGGTGTTCTTTGAGCAGATCCGCCGCGAGCGCCAGGACGTCTCCCGCAAGCTCGCCCTCACGCGCTATCTCACCAAGCAGTACCTGAAACGCAACGACGGGCGCCTGCCCGAGTGATGAAGGGGCCGCCCCGCGCGGGGCGGCCCGCTGCTCTCATCGCGGCAGCGGCGGCAGCGCGGGGCCCCGTTCGCGGGGTCCCTGCCCGCGCTCTAGAAGATGGCCTTCTCGGTCTCCAGGTCGAAGAAGTGGATCTTGGTGAGATCCGGGTGCAGGTTGGCGGTGTCCCCGATGTGGAACACGTGCCGCGGCGCGACCTTGGCCACCAGCTGGTTGTTCTTGGTGCTGACCCACAGGTGGATTTCGGACCCCAGGGGCTCGATGACCTCCACCTTGGTGGGGATGTTGTTGGCAGGCTGCGCCTGCTCGGTGTACAGCAGGTCCTCGGGGCGAACACCCAGGATGGCGTCCTTGCCCGCGTAGTTGCGCAGCGTCTCGGTCTGCTGCGGGGTGAGCTCCAGCTTGAAGGTGCCCTCGTCCGCGAAGAGCTTGCCGCCCTCCATCTTGAGGCTGACCTTGCAGAAGTTCATGGGCGGGGAGCCGATGAAACCCGCCACGAAGCGGTTCACCGGGGTGTTGTACAGGCCCAGCGGCGTCCCGATCTGCTGGATCAGGCCGTCCTTGAGCACGACGATCCGGTCACCCATGGTCATGGCCTCGATCTGGTCGTGGGTGACGTAGATCATGGTGGCCTGCAGGCGGTGGTGCAGGGCGGAGAGCTCGGCCCTCATCTGCACGCGCAGCTTGGCATCCAGGTTGGAAAGGGGCTCGTCGAAAAGGAAGACCTTGGGCTTTCGCACGATGGCGCGGCCCACGGCCACGCGCTGGCGCTGCCCGCCCGAGAGTGCCTTGGGCTTGCGGTCCAGCAGCTCCTCGATGTCCAGGATCTGCGCGGCCTCGTGCACGCGGGTGTTGATCTCCGCGCGCGGGTACTTGCGGATCTTCAAGCCGAACGCCATGTTGTCGTACACCGTCATGTGCGGGTACAGCGCGTAGTTCTGGAACACCATGGCGATGTCCCGGTCCTTCGGCGCCACGTCGTTCATCAGCTTGCCGTCGATGTACAGCTCGCCGCCGGAGATTTCCTCCAGACCTGCCACCATGCGGAGCGTGGTGGTCTTGCCGCAGCCCGACGGGCCGACCAGGACCACGAACTCCTTGTCGTTGATGGTGAGGTTGGCGTTGTCCACCGCCTTCACGCCGCCCTCGTATACCTTTGAGATGTTTCGAAGCTCTACCGTCGCCATAGGCAACCTCCTGGGTAGGATTATCTTATGGAACAATCTTAAACATACTTGAGAACCGATGTCAATTGAAAAGGCCTCCCGGGGACCTTTCCGGGCTCATTTCGGGGCGATGAGGGCACGCCTCGGGCGGCCACCGGCGGGCCCCTGCGGCGGCCGGGAGCGTAAACGGCCCCCTTTCCCGTGCGCGCCGCAACGTGCCACCGCGGAACGGCGGCCGGCGGGCGCTTTCCGCTACTTTTTCTGGGCGTCCTGCCAATCCTGGAGGCGCTTTTCCAGGGTGTCGGTGGTCTTGCCGGAGGCGCTATCCAGCATCCAGGGCTCCACCACCCCGTCCCTCACCCGGACCCAGTTGTCCGGCAAGGTGTCCGGGAATGTAAGGAGGTTCTCCATAGGGATATGGCCCAGCAACAGGGGATACTTGGCCGGCAGGTCCTTCTCGTCGATGCTCTTCCATGCCGGGAAGCCGTCCGTGATGCCGAAGACGCCGATCCGCCGCGACTGGTTCACCTGCAGCAGGCTGAGCTGCACCGGCAGGGAGCAGAACCACTGCAGGAATGCCTTTGCGCCGGCCTTGTCACGCGAGGTGCGGAGCACGCCCGCGAACAGCACGTCATCCATCACGGGTATCGTGCCGTCCTGGGAGAGCCACCGGAAGTCGAAGTCCCGCCGCTCCTCCTCGGGCACGGCAAAGTAGTCCCGGAACGACGCCAGGGCGAAGAGCGTCTTGCCCGAGGAGAGAAGCTTGTACCAGGGCTGCACCAGGTTGCGCTCCGAGAAAGCCGCATCCACGTCCGCCCCGCCGTTGACCCCTTCCAGCCATTGGCGGGTGAAGTCCACCGCCCGCCGCAGCCCGTTCTCGTCCCACGCCGGCAGGCCGTTTCTCCCGGGGCGCAGGTGTGCCCCGAACAGCAGCGCGGTCAGGGTCAGGAAGTCCGTGTTCCACGTCGGGGAGAAGCCCAGGTTGGTCACCACGCCGGCCTTGTTGGTGTGGTTGTAGGCCTTGCTCAGGGCCTGCAGCGTGTCCAGCTGCAGCAGCATGGCGGGCAGGTCGGGAGTCTGCCGCACGTAGACCAGCGCCGGCAGGGAGAAGGAGAGCGGCACGAGCATGGGACGGTTGTCCCGGGAACCCATGGCGAGGAGGCGCGCGTAGAACCAGGACGGGTCGATCTTCCCGGGCTTGACCACGTCCCCCAGTCCCTCCAGGCGGTCCATGACGGCCTGGGTTGCCAGCCACTGGCCCACCACGATGTCCCCGGTCACGCCATCCACGACGGCCTGGGCGGGGGACTCCTGGTAGGAGATCTCCACCTTCACGTCGGACTGCAGCGAGTTGAACCGGTCCACGTAGGCGGCCATCTCCGCCCGGTTGGTCACCAGGCGCAGCGGGGACTCCAGGCCGAGCCCGCAGCCGGCCAGGAGTGCCGCGCCGGAGACGGCCAGCGCGCCCAGGGCAGCTCGCAGGGTGGCGTTCATCCCGTGCACTGTATGTAGAAGGCAATGTGCCTGTCAATCGGAAACGGTTGCGTGGTAGCCTGCCGTCGTGGTCGATCCCGGTGACCCGCCGTACCTCACCTACTCCCGCTACCTGCGCCAGCGCCACGGCTGCCCGGTGTACCGCGTCGCCGTGGATGCCGGCTTCACGTGCCCGAACCGCGGGGCGGACCGCAGCCGGCCGGGCTGCTCCTACTGCGATGCGGACGGCTCGCGCGCGCCGTACCTCGACGGCTGCGCGGGGTCCCTCGAGCTGCAGGTGCAGAGGGGAATCTCGTTCTACCGCCGACGACACGGCGACGGTGCCTTCATCCTGTACTTCCAGGCCTACTCCAACACCAACGCACCGGTGGAGGTGCTCAGGCGCGTGTACGACCACGGGCTCGGGCTCGCGGACTTCCGCGGCCTGAATGTTGCAACCCGGCCCGACTGCGTGGACGAGCGGAAGGCGGACCTCCTGGCGTCATACCGAGACCGGGGGCTGGAGGTCTGGGCGGAGCTCGGCCTTCAGACGGCCCGCGACGAGACGCTTGCCCGCATCCGCCGCGGGCACACCTTCCGTGATTTCGAGCGCGCGTTCGAGCTCCTTCGAAACCGCGCCCTGAAGATCGCGGTGCACCTCATCTTCGGGCTGCCGGGAGAGGGAGCGGCGGAAATCCAGGAGACCGTGTCCGCCCTGGCCCGCCTGCGGCCGGAAGGGGTCAAGATCCACAACCTGCACGTCCCCGTGGGAACGCCCCTGGCGCGCGAGCACGCGCGCGGCGAGCTCACCGTGGCCGGTCCCCGGCGCCACCTGGAATACGTCATCTCCGCCATCGAGCGGCTTCCGCCTGGAACGGTGATCATGCGGCTGACCTGCGACACCCCCGTGGAGAAGCTGGCCGCGCCGCGCGGGTTCTGGAGCAAGGAGAGATTCCTTTCGGAGCTGCAGGCACAGATGCGCGCGCGGGGGGCGTTCCAGGGCCGCCGCTACGCCGTGCCTTGACCGTGGGGAGGGCATCGCGTAACCTCTTGCACGAGGGGGCCCTACCCGTGCAGCTCAAAGACCCCGATATCTATCGGATCGTGGAGAAGATCGGAGATCACTTCACGAGCAACGTGTCCAACCGCTTCATCCGAAAGGCGCTGGTGGTGCTGGAGCTGGCGCAGTCGGAATGGGACCGGCTGGAGAACCTCACGTCCAAGACCGACTACTACAAGCAGAACGGCTTCACGTTCGACGAGCTGTACGAGATGGTGCTCGCCGCCGCGCACTTCATCCACGAGGCGCGGCAGAAGCTGCTTCCCAACATCCGCGGGATGCTGGCCCACGGCAGCACCGAGCAGGACCGGGTGCTGCGGGACATGGCCGCCCAGAACTTCGGCGTCAACCTCGCC
>Ga0335069_10007382_pt1 | contig 15883 bp, 14 predicted proteins | sample Lox_Sample_11_FD_206714 | JGI IMG/M metagenome (GOLD analysis project Ga0335069, IMG submission 206714) | Soil microbial communities from Loxahatchee National Wildlife Refuge, Florida, United States - Lox_Sample_1.1 | ecosystem: Environmental > Terrestrial > Soil > Wetlands | place: USA... | reverse complement strand
GCCCGCGCTCCAGTGCGGCCTCCAGCGTCGCGCGACGGGACGCGAGGTCGCGCCCGCTGCGCCACGCCTGCTCGCACCATGCGGCCGCGGCGGCGGCGGCGACGAGCGCAACGACGAGGACCGCGATGGCCAGCGGCGGCACGGGCGCCGGCCGGACGAAGTCGACGTCGAAACGGGGGCCGAGGATCATGGCGACAAGGGCTCCAGTTCGACGACGCGGGTCGCGCCCAATGCCGCGGCCAGCGTGTCGCCGAGCGCCGCGCGCGCCGCCGCCGGCAGCGCGACCGCGGCACCGACGGCCGAGGCCGCGATGCCGAAGCTCGCCCATTCCGACCGCACGGTCGCGGCCAGCTCCTCCGCCGCGTCGAAGCGGCGCGCCCGGACCCGGCGCAGTTCGCCCTGGACGAAGACGAGCAGCGTCGCGACCGAAGCGCCGACCTCGATCGCGCAGCCGGAGAAGCGCGGCTCGCTCGCCAGCAGGCGCGCGACGCGATCGAGCAGCCCGACCCGGACCGAGACGACGCGCCGCGCTCCGCCGAGCGTCACGGCCTTCAGCCACGCGGTGGGCAATGCCACCGCGAGCCGCGCGCGCGGCGGCAACTCGTCGACGACGCGAACGGTCCATTCGTCGGCGGATTCGCCATAGGCCTGCTCGAAACGGCTGCAGGCGTAGGTGTGCCAGCGCGCGCCGCTCGTCAGCGCATCGGCCCACGGCACGAGGAACAGGCGCGCGACGCCCGCATCGACGCGCACCTGCACCTCGCCGTCCGGATGCGCGGCGAGCATGCGGCCCGCGGCCGGGCCGATCGCGGCGCTGCCGTCGACGTCGTCGCGCTCGACGACGCGCCCGTCGGCCGCGCGCAGCTCCAGCCGCCGGTCGTCGACCTGCAGCAGCCATGCGGCCGCGGCGCGACCCGGCCAGCCGTCAGGGCGTCGCATCGCTCTCGGCAAACGTCACCCGGTCGAGCTCGGCGAGCGTCGTCACGCCGTCGATGACCAGCTGCAGGCCGGCCCGGCGTATCGAGCGCATCCCGCGCGCCCGCGCCGCGCGCTTCACCGCGGACATCGACGCGCGCGCCGCGATCGTCTCGCGCAGGTCGTCGTCGAACACCAGCACCTCGGCGACCGCGCGGCGACCACGGTAGCCGGTGCCGCGGCAATGGCCGCAGCCGCGCCCGCGCATCAGGCGCCCCGGCTGCAGCAGCGAGCGCTCCGCCGGCGCGCAGTGGGCGAGGTCGGGTTCGTCCGGCACCGCGCAGTGGGAGCAGATCACGCGCACGAGCCGCTGCGCGACGACGCCGTTGAGCGCCGAAACCAGGTTGAACGGATCGACGCCGATATGCAGCAGGCGGCCGATCACGTCGAAGACGTTGTTGGCGTGGACCGTCGTGAAGACGAGGTGCCCGGTGAGCGCCGCCTGCACCGCGATCTGGGCCGTCTCGCCGTCGCGGACCTCGCCGACCATGATCTTGTCGGGATCGTGCCGCAGGATCGACCGCAGGCCGCGCGAGAACGTCAGGCCGCGCTTTTCGTTGACCGGAACCTGCACGACGCCCGGCAGCTGGTATTCGACCGGGTCCTCGATCGTCACGATCTTGTCGGTGCCGGTGTTGACCTCGCTCAGCGCGGCGTAGAGCGTCGTCGTCTTGCCGCTGCCCGTCGGCCCGGTGACGAGCAGCAGGCCATAGGGCAGCCGCGCCAGCGCGCGCAGGCGAGCGATCGTCTCGGCGTCGAAGCCCAGCGCCTCGAAGCGCAGGCCGCGCGCCTCGTCGGCGAGGCGCTGCTTGTCCAGGATCCGGACGACCGCGTCCTCGCCATGGACCGCCGGCATGATCGAGACGCGCAGGTCGATGTCGCGGCCGTCGATGCGGACCTGGAAGCGGCCGTCCTGCGGCACGCGCTTCTCGGCGATGTCGAGCTCGGCGAGCACCTTGATCCGCGAGATCACCTGCTCGGCGGTCGACGGATCGTCGACGTGCCCGGCGCCATCGAGGACGCCGTCGATCCGGTACTTGATCGACATGCCGTTCGGCTCGGTCTCGAGGTGGATGTCCGATGCCGCCGCCTTGAGCGCGTCGTAGAGCATCGAATTGACGATCCGCACGACGGGGCTCGCGTCCTCCGCGATGCGGCCGATCGACAGTTCCTCGGCGCCGGCCGGGCGCGCGATCGCCGCGTCGCGCCCGGCGACGTCGGGCAGCACGCTCTCGATCGCGCGCAGCGTCGCTTCGTGGCGCTTGAGGAAGGCGCGGATCTCCTCGTGGGGCGCGAGCGCGATCGAGAACGCGCCGCGGATGCGGCTCTCGGCCCAGTCGATCCGGGCCTGGTCGAAGGGATCGTCGGTGACGCACCACAGCCGCCCGCTGGCGTCGCGCCCGAACGCGAGCGAACGCCGGTCGGCCTCCGGGAAAGAGGCCGCGTCGAACGCCGGCTCCAGCGACTGCAGCGGCGCGCTGTCGAAATACGGCAGGTTGAGCGCCGCGGCGCAGGCCGCGATCGCCGCGTACGGATCGGTCCGCATCTGTGCCGCCGCGGCGGCCCCGAACGGGACGCCGGCGTCGCGTGCGCTGGCCGCAAGCGCCGCGAATTCCGCCGCCGACGGCACGCCGGCGGCGGTCGTCGCGCTGATCGGGCTCGCGTCGTCGCGCTTCACGTCACTGCACCGCGTCGGCGAGTTCGAAGATCGGCATGTACATCAGCACGACGACGAGGCCGATCAGGACCCCCATCACGAGCATCATCGCCGGGCCGATCACGCGGCCGACCCATTCGGCGCCGCGCGTGACCTCCTCCTCGTGGAAATCGGCCGCGCGGTCCATCATCTCGGCGAGCGCGCCGGTGCGTTCGCCGACGCGGAAGAAGCGGTCCGCGACGACCGTCGACAGTCCCTGCTCGGCCATGCTCGTCGCGAACGGGCGCCCCTCGGCGAGCGCGCGGCGGCAGGCGTCGAGCCGGCCGCCCAAGTGCGGCGGCAGAAGCCCGCGGACGAGATCGAGCGCGGCGACGATCGGGATGCCGCCGTGGATGAGCAGCGCGAGCGACCGATAGAGCCGCGCATGGTCGGCCGCCGCGACGAGCTCGCGCAGCCGCGGCAGCCGCGTGACGCCGCGCACGATCGCCGCCCGTGCCGCCGCGCTGCGGACCGCCGCGACGACGCCGACGACGACCGCCGCGACAATGCCCGCGGCGACCCAGCGGTGGGCGCCGATCGATTCGCCGAGCGCAAGCAGCAGTCGCGACGCGGCCGGCAACCGGTCGCCCATGTCCTTGTAGACCCCGGAGAATCGCGGCACGACGTAGCCGATGAGGAACAGCAGGACCAGGGTGCTCACGCCGAGCAGGATCATCGGGTAGGTCGACGCGGCGACGAGGCGGGCGCGGACTTCGCGCGTGAGGCGGCGGTAGCGGACGAAACGCGCCAGCGCCGGGCCGTAGTCGCTCGTGCGCTCGGCGGCGCGCAGCGATTCCGTGAGAAGCCGCGGGAAGACGTCCGGCCGCGACGCGAGCGCCGCCGACAGCGGCTGGCCCTCCTGGACGCGGCGCAGCACGGCGTCGAGGATGTCGCGCGCCGCGCCGCCGCCCTCCTTGCCGGCGAGCGTCTCCAGCGCCTCGCCGACCGGGATCCCGGCGGCGAGCAGCGCCAGCATCTCCTCGCAGAAGAGGTCGACCTTGAACGACGTGGCGCCGCCGTCACGACCGCCGGCAAACAGCGGAACGCGAAGGCGGGCGCGCTGCCGCAGCGGCTCGACCTCGACCACCGCGAGGCCCGCGGCGACGGCAGCCGCGCGCGCGGACACCGGATCCGCGGCGTCGATCGTCAATGCCTGCGTGCCCGCGCCCTCGCGTATCCCGACGATCCGATACTGCATCGATAGAATAGCTGCCGCTCCAGGATCAGCCGGCAACTTTATCAGTACCGGGGAAAGGCGTCGCGCCGGACGCGTCGCGGGCGACGAAAACGCCGCCGTCATCGTGCCGCGGCAGGATGACGCCTTCCTGACCCCCTGGGGTCGATGCGGCGCCGGCCTTCATCCCCGCCGACGCGGCCCATGGGCCCGGAGTCCCCGATGCAAGGATTGCACCTGACCGGCGACCTCTTCGACTGCGGCTGCAGCGGCAGCCTGCTCACCGACGCCGCGAAGCTTGCCGACCTGTGCCGCGAGCAGACGCTCGCGGCCGGCCTGACCACGGTCGCCGAGCAGTTCCATGCCTTTCCGGAGCACGACAGCGCGCCCGGCGGCGTCACCGGGACGCTGCTGCTGGCGGAATCCCACCTGGCGGTCCATACGTGGCCGGAGCGGCGCGGCGTGACGCTGGACGTCTACGTCTGCAATTTCACGGCCGACAACGACGGCAAGGCGCGACGCCTGTTCGAGGCGCTGCTCGTCGCGTTCCGGCCGCGCGAGCGCGTCGTCAACCGGATCGCCCGCGGCGACCTGGCGCGCGGCAAGGCGCCGAGCGTGGCCGCCGGAGCCGGGCCCGCCGCCGGCGGACTGGTGTTCGACTGGCTCAATGCGGACGCCGGCTACGGCTTCGCCGCCGACGCGGTGCTCGCGACCGTGGAATCGCGCTACCAGCGGATCGAAATCTACGACACGCCGCAGTTCGGCCGCCTGTTGCGGCTCGACGGTCGGATGATGACCTCGGAGCGCGACGAGTTCTTCTACCACGAGTGCATGGTGCATCCGGCGGCGGTCGCGCATCCGGACCCGCGCAACGCGCTCGTCATCGGCGGCGGCGACGGCGGCTCGGCGGAGGAACTGCTGAAGCATCCGCGGATCTCGCGCGTGCTGCTGGCGGAACTCGACGCCGCGGTGATCGACGTCGCGCGCAGCCATCTCGCCGCGATCCATCGCGGCGCGCTCGACGACCCACGGGTCGAGATCCGCGTCGGCGACGGCCGCGACACGGTGCGCGCCTGCAACGAACAGTTCGACCTCATCGTGCTCGACCTCACCGACGCCGATACGCCGGCGTCCGGCCTCTACACCGAGGCGTTCTTCCGCCTCTGCCGCGACCGCCTCGCGCCCGGCGGGATGATGACCTTGCACCTCGGCTCGCCCGTCTACCAGCCGGACGCGGTGCGCCGCCATGCGGACAGCCTGCACCGCGTCTTCGACGCCGTGCATCCGATGTCCGTCTTCATCCCGCTCTACGGCTCGGCCTGGTGCCTCGCCGTCGTCGGCCAGGGTGTCGATCCGCGCCTGCCGCCGGCCGTCGCCGGCGCACGGCTGGCCGCGCGGCCGCTGCCGGGCCTGCAGTACTACGACGCCGACGTGCACGGCGCGCTCTTCGCGCTGCCGGTGTACCTGCGGGAACTGACGCGAAACCGCGGCGGCGCATCGGCCAGGTTCGCGGCCTGAGGCGCCACGTGGCTCCGCGCCTGCTCGTCGAACCCGGCCTCGCGGTCGGCGCCCGCGTGACGCTGGCGCCCGACGTCGCGCACCACGTCGTGCGCGTCCTGCGATTGCGGGAGGGCGACACGCTGGTCCTTTTCGACGGTCGTGGCGGGGAGTATCCGTCGACGCTGGTCCAGGCGCTGCCTCAGGCCGTGGCGCGGATCGAGCGGTTCGACGCGGTGGAGCGCGAATCCCCGCTTCACGTCACGCTGGTGCAGGCACTGATCGGCGCCGAGCGACTCGATTGGGTCGTCGAGAAAGCCACCGAGCTTGGCGTCGCGCGGCTGCGGATCGTCGCCTCGGAGCGGGGCGTCGTGCGCCTCGACGGCGCCCGACTGCGGCGCCGCGAAGCGCGCTGGCGCGAGATCGTCGCATCGGCCTGCTGCCAGAGCGGCAGGACGCGGATTCCGGAGGTCGACGCGACGACCCTGGACGAGGTGCTGCGTGCCGCCGACCCCGGCTCGACGCGGCTCGTCCTCGCGCCCGGGGCCGTCGAATCCCTGGCCTCGATGCCCATCGCGACGGTGCCGCCGACGCGCCTCGTGCTCCTCGTGGGCCCGGAGGGCGGCTGGAGTCCGGCGGAACTCGCCGCGGCTCGGGCCGCAGGCCTCAAGGCCGTGACGCTGGGCCCGCGAACGCTGCGCACGGAGACCGCCGGGATCGCCGCCCTCGCGGCACTGCAGGCCCTTGCCGGCGACTTCGCCGCCACGGGCTTCGCGGCCGGCGCCGCGAACGCGTTAACATCGACGCCGACACAACCTTGACGGAGGGAGGCGACATGGGCCTGCTGGACGGAATCCTTGCCAGCGCGCTGGGCGGCGGCGCGCCGCAGGGCGCGAACAACCCGCTGATCCAGATGGCGGGCGCGCTGCTCAACAACAACAGTTCGATCGGCGGCCTTGCCGGGCTCGCGCAGCAGGCGGAACAGGCCGGCCTCGGCCACGTCGTGCAGTCGTGGATCGGATCCGGCGCCAACCTGCCGATCTCCGGCGACCAGCTGACGCAGATCCTGGGCTCGTCGCAGGTCCAGCAGATGGCGCAGCAGGTCGGACTGAACCCGCAGGTGGTCAGCGGCGCGCTGGCGCAGATCCTGCCGCACATGGTGGACCACCTGACGCCGGGCGGGCAGGTTCCGCAGGGCGGCGTGCAGAACGCGATCGGGATGCTCGGGCAGCTGCTCGGGCGTTGAGCCGCGCCCCGCGACGGGGCGACGTCAGTCGTAGAGCACGACGAGTTCGCGGCCGGCGGCCGCGAGCTCTTCACAGGCCGCCTCGAAGACCTCGAGCAGGGCCGCGCGCGTCGCGGCGTCGAGCGCCCCGGCGTGCCGGAGCCCGCTCAGCATCACGACCCAGCCGGCAACCCCGTCGCGCTGCGCGAGTTCGCCGAGGCAGTCGTGCAGCGCGTCGAGGTTCGCACCGTAGTGCGGCGGAAAGGCCAGCGCCTTGCCGATGGCCCGAAGGATGCCGCGGCGATCCGGCTCGGGGCCGACGTCGACCTCGACCCATCGAAGCCGGCGCGCGCCGGCGTCGCGCCGCGCCGCCTCGTTCGCGCCGGCCGTCCACCCATGGACGCCGCGCTGCGGCAGCGCCGGCGCGGACGGGGCGGGCAATTCGCCCTCGGTCTTGCGATCACTCACTCTCGGATCCGCCGGAACGTTTCATAGTGGTCGTCGGTGTAGTAGAACTCGGCCGTTCGATCGGGGCCGGCGGCCGGATCGCCGCCGACGATGATGCGGCGCGCGCCGCGATTGTGGGCGCCCGGCGTCGCCACGGTGTATTCGTGGTAGTAGCCGCGCGGCCGGCGCGGCAGTCGTCCTTCGAAATTGCCGAAGGTGATGCCGTCGCGCTGGTAGGGGAACGGACCGCCGGCGTGGATTCGTGCCAGCGTCGTTCGGGCGGCGGACGGCAGGTCGGTGGCCGCGATCTCGTCGGCGACCTCGCCCGTCGCAGCGGCCTCCGCATGGTGGCGCGCGCCGGCCGGAACGCCCGTGGCCAGCAAGCCGGCGCCGACCCACAGCGCCAACGTCCAGGCCCGCCACGATCGGCGCAGCCGGCCCATGGCGGCGGCGGCTGCATCCGTCGGCCGCACGCCGCCGCCCTCCCGGCATCCGCCCGCCCGGCTAGCGAGCCGCATTGGCGTCGAGTACCGCGAGCGCCGTCATGTTGACGAGCCGGCGCACCGTCGTGGACGGCGTCAGGATGTGCACCGGGCGCGCGGCGCCGAGCAGGATCGGTCCGATGGCGACGTTGTTGCCGGAGATGGTCTTGAGCAGGTTGTAGGCGATGTTGGCCGCGTCGATACCGGGGCAGACGAGCAGGTTGGCGTCGCCCTTCAGCGTCGAGAACGGCATCAGCGCCTGGCGAATCGCGCCGTCGACCGCGCAGTCCGCATGCATCTCGCCGTCGACCTCGAGCGCCGGCGCGCGCTCCCGCAGCCGCGCCAGCGCGGCGCGCATCTTCTGCGCCGAGGGCGCGTCGCTGGAGCCGAAGTTCGAATGCGACAACAGCGCGACGCGCGGGGAGATGCCGAGACGTCGCAGCTCGTCGGCCGCCATCGTCGTGATCGAGGCGACCTGCTCCGCGTCGGGGTCGACGTTCACGTGGGTGTCGACGATCGCGACCTGGCGGTCGGGCAGGATCAGCACGTTCATCGCGGCGTAGACGTCGGCGCCCTGGCGCTGGCCGATCACCTGGTCGATGTAGTCCAGGTGCTGGCGGTGCGTGCCGAACGTGCCGCAGATCATCCCGTCGGCCATGCCCTTATGGATCATCATCGCGCCGATCAGCGTGTGCCGCCGCCGCATCTCCACCTGGGCGTAGTGCTCGGTGACGCCCTTGCGCGCCGCGATCCGGTGATAGCTCTGCCAGAAGTCCTTGTAGCGCGGATCGAACTCCGGATTCACGAGCTCGAAATCGGCGCCCGGCCGGATCCGCAGCCCGAAGCGCTCGAGGCGGCGCGCGATGACCGCGGGCCGCCCGACCAGGATCGGCGTCGCGAGGCGCTCGTCGATCACGACCTGCGCGGCGCGCAGCACGCGCTCGTCCTCGCCCTCGGCAAAGACGATCCGCGAATGGCCCCCGGAGCGCGCCGCCTGCTTCGCGGTCGCGAAGATCGGCTTCATGAACGTGCCGGAGTGGTAGACGAACTGCTGCAGCTGGGCGCGGTACGCCTCCAGGTCCGGCAGCGGCCGGGTCGCGACGCCGCTCGCGATGGCAGCCTGCGCGACGGCCGGCGCGATCCGCAGCATCAGCCGCGGATCGAAAGGCCTCGGAATCAGGTATTCCGGCCCGAAGGAAATCGAATCGTTGCCGTAGGCGTTGGCGACGATGTCGCTCTGCTCCTCGCGCGCGAGCTGCGCGATCGCATGGACCGCCGCCACTTCCATCTGCGGCGTGATCGTCGTTGCGCCGACATCGAGCGCGCCGCGGAAGATGAACGGAAAGCACAGGACGTTGTTGACCTGGTTCGGATAGTCGGACCGCCCGGTCGCGATGATCGCGTCGTCGCGCACCGCGCGAACCTCCTCCGGGAGGATTTCCGGCACCGGATTGGCCAGCGCGAAGACGAGCGGGCGCGGCGCCATCCGCGCGACATGCTCGCGCTTCACGACGCCGCCGGCCGACAGGCCGAGGAAGATGTCGGCGCCGCCGATCACGTCGGCCAGGCGGCGCGCGTCGGTGGGTTGCGCATAGCGCGCCTTCTCCTCGTCCATCAGCGCGGCGCGCCCGCGGTAGACGACGCCTTCGATGTCGGCGACCCAGATGTTCTCGCGCGGCAGCCCGAGTTCCACGAGCAGGTCGAGGCAGGCGAGCGCCGCGGCGCCGGCGCCGCTGCAGACGAGCTTGACCGTCTTGATGTCCTTGCCGACGACGGCCAGGCCATTCAGCATCGCCGCGCCGACGATGATCGCGGTGCCGTGCTGGTCGTCGTGGAATACCGGGATCTTCATCCGCTGCCGCAGCTTGCGCTCGATCGCGAAGCACTCCGGCGCTTTGATGTCCTCCAGGTTGATCCCGCCGAACGTCGGCTCCAGCGCCGCGATGATCTCGACGAGGCGATCCGGGTCGAGCTCCGCGAGTTCGAGGTCGAAGACGTCGATGCCGGCGAACTTCTTGAAGAGGACGCCCTTGCCCTCCATGACCGGCTTTGCCGCTAGCGGGCCGATCGGGCCGAGGCCCAGTACCGCGGTTCCGTTGGTCACGACCGCGACCAGGTTGCCGCGAGCGGTGTAGCGGAATACCGCGGAAGGATCGGCGTGGATCGCCTCCGACGCCGCGGCGACGCCGGGCGAATACGCGAGCGCGAGATCGCGCTGGTTGACGAGCGACTTCGTCGGGGTGACCGCGATCTTTCCGGGGCGTGGCGACTCGTGGTACTCGAGCGCCGCTTGCTTCAAGTCATCGGTGGGCGTCTTGGACATGGCAGCCGCGCGGCTCCCTCGTGGATGTATCGAGCGCAGGAGGGCGCGATTATCCGCACGCGGCGACCCGTGCGCGACGCGGCTGCACGGGATTTCATCCGCCCGACGCGCCGCGGCGGGTTTCCATCGGAAGCGGCGGCGACCTCGTTCGGGTTTGTCTCAGCCGGCGGCGTGCGTGCGGGACGATTTCGCGGATGGGGTTAGACAAAAAGATCACGCATTTGCGCTAAAACGACGAATTATGGATAGCACAAATGATTGACTCTGTCGAACTATCGGCTATTATTTACCCCAGATTCTCCTCGGGCCTGTCACACGGCGTGAGCGCGGATCACCCTGATTCGGTGCCTCTCCTCCCTCCCTCCTCAACCGATTTTGGGTGCGCTCAGCCGACAGGCTCTTTTTTTGCCCACAGCAAACGTAAAAGTGACTACTAACTTACGGTTCTTGGCGCTCACCGGCTGACGCCGCAACTCCCCTCGCCCGCGACGCGGGAGAGGGGTGGGGGAGAGGGTGTTCGCGGGGAGGCGGTCGCCGCTCTAGGACCGCGGCGCGATATCGGCGCGCGCGACGGCCTCCGCGGCCGCCGGCGCGTTGTGCATGTCGACGCGCAACGGCGTCGCCGCGGCGACGAGCGCCGCTTCGACACGGCCGGCCGCCGCCATGCGCAGGCGTTGGAGTTCCGCGCGGACGCGGGCGGCGTACCCGCTTCCATCGCCGTTGAGCCCGGCGCCGACGTACAGCTGAAGTCCGCGGTCGACCGATCCGCCGCGCCGGATCAGCGCGCCGAGGATGGCCGTGCCGACCTTGATGTTCGCGACCGGATCCAGCGCCGCGGCATCCCCGCCCTGCTCGGCGACGAGTTCGGAATGCACGCTCGTCATCACCTGCATCAACCCGCGCGCGCCCATCGGACTCTGCGCGACCGGATTCAGCCCCGACTCGACCGCGACAACAGCCAGCACGAGCAAGGGGTCGACGCGATTGTCCTCGCCGGCCGATTTCGCGGCGGCGACCACTTCGCGAACGGCCTCGTCGGCGACGCGATAGCGGCGCGCCAGGTAGGTCGCGACGCGGGTCATTCGGCCGTCGAGCTGGACGTCGTCGGAATCGGCATCGTCGCTCGCCTCGTCCGGTGCCGCGTTCGGATCGACCGCGGCGACCGCGTCGGCCGGCTGCGCCGGCGCGACAAGGAGATCGCCGGCATGGCCCCCGAGCGGCCGCGCTGCGGCTTCCGGCAGCAGGCCGACGAGCGCCGTGCGCGCCGGCGGAAGGCCGACGAGCGCAAGCGCACCGGCCAGCGTGGCGAGGCCGACGAAGCCGACGCAGAGTCGCGCACTGGAGACGAAGCCGTCGATCACGTCGCGGCCGGCGGTTCGCCACCCTTCGACGTCGAGAACCGTCGCGAACACATTCGTGGAGCGCATGGTCGCACCTCCGATCACCGCCCGATCCGGGCGGTCAAGCAGTTCCGTCAGGTGCGTCGCACCGGGGATACCGCATGCCTGGGAGCGATGGTGAAACTGCCATCGCCATTTTACGGGGCGTCAGGTCCGGGTCAATCGGTCGGACCGGGGATAATTCCGCAAGAACACGGCGTAATTCGCCGCTTGGCGGATCCGGAAAGTCCCGGCGACGCGACGTCGCGGCTTGCCGGACCAGCCGGACCCGCCGGCCGGCGACCGCGTCGTCGTCGTGCGGTCATCCCCCGGCAACCTGCATTTTATACCAATCGGCGCCGCGTATGGTGCGCCGCACAAATTGATGAAATACAGCGACCTGCGCGACTTTCTCCGGGGGCTGGAATCCGAAAGGGAACTCGTCCGGGTCGGGGTCGAGGTCTCGCCCCGGCTCGAAATCACCGAAGTCTCGCGCCGCGTGCTTGCCGCCGCGGGACCGGCGCTGCTTTTCGAACGACCCACCGGCCATTCGATGCCGGTGCTGGCGAACCTCTTCGGCACGCCCCGCCGCGTCGCCAAGGCGATGGGCGCCGACGACGTCGCGGCGCTGCGCGAGATCGGCGAGTTGCTGGCCGCGCTGAAGGAACCGGAAGCGCCGCGCGGTCTGCGCGATGCGCTCGGCAAGGTCGGCCAGCTGAAGGCCGCGCTGTGGGACATGGCGCCGCGCCCTGTCCGTGGCGCGGCATGCCAGGAGGTCGTCTGGGAGGGCGACGACGTCGACCTCGCGAGGCTGCCGATCCAGACCTGCTGGCCTCGGGACGCCGGGCCGCTGCTCACCTGGGGCCTCGTCGTCACCCGCGGTCCGCACAAGGCGCGCCAGAACCTCGGAATCTACCGGCAGCAGGTGGTCGGCCGTAACAAGCTCATCATGCGCTGGCTCGCGCATCGCGGCGGCGCCCTGGATTTCCGCGACCACCGCCTCGCCCGTCCGGGGCAACCGTTCCCGATCGCGGTCGCAGTCGGCGCCGACCCGGCGACGATCCTCGGCGCCGTGACGCCGGTCCCGGACCAGTTGTCCGAGTACCAGTTCGCCGGGCTGCTGCGCGGCGCCCGGACCGCGATCACCCGATGCCTCGGCGTCGACCTGCAGGTTCCGGCCAGCGCCGAACTCGTCCTCGAGGGCAGCGTCCGGCCGGATCCGGCGAATGCCGACGGCCGGTTGAGCGCCGCGAATGCCGGCTACGAAACCGCGATCGAGGGTCCGTTCGGCGACCACACCGGCTACTACAACGAGACCGAGCGCTTTCCGGTCTTCACCGTCGAGCGCATCACGATGCGGCGCGACCCGATCTTCCACTCGACCTACACCGGCAAGCCGCCGGACGAACCCGCGGTTCTCGGCGTCGCGCTCAACGAGGTCTTCGTGCCGATCCTGCGGCGGACGTTTCCGGAGATCCGCGACTTCTACCTGCCCCCGGAGGGCTGCAGCTACCGGCTTGCGATCGTCTCGATGCGCAAGCAGTACGCCGGGCATGCCAAGCGGGTCATGTTCGGCGTCTGGAGCTTCCTGCGGCAGTTCATGTACACGAAATTCATCATCGTCGTCGACGACGACGTCGATGCGCGCGACTGGAAGGAGGTGGTCTGGGCCGTCACGACCCGCGTGGATCCGCGCCGCGACACGGTCCTCGTCGACAACACGCCGATCGACTACCTCGACTTCGCGAGCCCGGTCGCCGGCCTCGGAAGCAAGATGGGGATCGACGCGACGAACAAGGTCGCCGGCGAGACCGACCGCGCGTGGGGCGAGCCGATCGCCATGGACGACGCGGTCGTCAAACGGATCGACGCGCTGTGGAGCCAGCTCGGATTGTGATGCCGCCGCGCACGGTCGACCACCGGGCGCCGGCGTGCAACCCCGATACCCCCGATGGCAGGAGGAGAGAAGGCATGGCGATCGAACGCAAGCCGCTGCGACGCGGCGGCATCAAATCGGCCGGCTACGACCGCGCCGCGCGCGTGCTGGAAGTCGAATTCGACAACGGCTCCGTCGTGCAGCACAGCGCAGTCGGCGAAGCGATCGCGCAGCGGCTCCTGTCGAGCAGCGCGCCGGGCAGCTACTACAAGGACGTCATCCAGGAGGAGTATTCGATTCGGCGCGTCCGCTAGCGCGCGTCGCGGCCGGCAAGCGCTGATCGCGCCGCCCGTCGCCGGCGCCGTTCTCAAGGCACCTGGACGTCCGGCATCCAGCGCAGCACGTCGGCGGCCCGCGCGTCGAGATAGCCGCCCGACCTGATCCGCCCGTAGCGCTTCGGGCTCGGCAGGTACGTCGCGAGGCGCGCCGCCTGCTCCGGCTGCAGTTGCGCCGCGGCGACGCCGTCGTAGTGGCGTGCCGCCGCCTCCGCGCCGAAGATCCCGTCGCCCCATTCCGCGATGTTGAGGTAGACCTCGAGGATCCGGCGCTTCGGCCACGCCAGCTCGATCAGGTAGGTGATCAGAAGTTCCTCGGCCTTGCGCGCGTAGCTCCGCTCGCCGGAGAGGAAGAGGTTCTTCGCGACCTGCTGCGAGATCGTCGAGCCGCCGTGCAGCGGACGGCCCTGCCGGCGATTGCTCTCGTACGCCTTCTCGACGGCGTCCCAATCGACGCCGTCGTGCTCGACGAATCTCGCGTCCTCCGCCGCGATCACGGCCCGCTTGAGGTTGACGGAGATTCGCTCGTACGGAACCCACGCCTGCTGCAGGCGCGCGGCCGGCTGCGCGGCCTGGATTCGCCGCAGCTCGGCGCGCATGAAGGCCGTCGGGCCCGGATCGACCCAGCGCCAGGCGACGATCCAGCCGAGGAACCAGGCCTGCAGCAGCACGAACGCGGCCACGGCGAGCAGCCCGGCCATCCCGAGCAGGCGCGCGACGCGACGGCGCCGCGGAAGCGCGCCCGCCGCGACGGCGTCACCCGGGATCACCGCGATGCCGCGGCGCTCTCGAGCATTCGACGCACGGCCTCGTACGCGGCCTCCGTCTGCGGACGGACCCCGCGCCAGATCAGGAAGGACTCCGCGGCCTGCTCGATCAGCATGCCGAGGCCATCGCAGACGCAGCGCGCGCCGCCGCGCTGCGCCAGGCGCATGAACGGCGTCGGTCCGGGCGCGTAGACGAGGTCGTAGGCGAGCGAGCAGCCGCCGAACGCCTCCGGGTCGACGGCCGGCGCTTCGTGGTGCAGCCCGGTCGACGTGCCGTTGATCACGATGTCGAACTGCTCGGCGGGTACCTCGTCGTACTCGATGGCCTCGACGCCGAATTCCTCGGCGAGCTCCTGCGCGCGCCCGTGCGTGCGGTTGGCGACCGCGATCCACTTCGGCGTCTCCTCCAGCAGCGACCCGATGAGGCCGCGCACCGCGCCGCCGGCACCGAGGATGAGCACCGCGGAGCCGGCGATGCGCTGGTCGAAGCGCAGCGTGACGTCGCGCACGAAACCGATGCCGTCGGTGTTGTCGCCGAGGATCTCGTCGCCGTCGAACTTCAGCGTGTTCACGGCGCCGGCGAGGCGCGCGCGCGGCGCGAGGTCGGTCGCGAGCTTCGCCGCGTCGAGCTTGAAGGGCACGGTGACGTTCACGCCAAGGTAGCCGGCGTCGCGCAGCCCGAGCGCGAACTCCTCGAAGCCGTCGATCGGCGCCTCGAGCCGCTCGTAGCTCATCGCCTGGCCCGTGGCCTTCGCGAAGATCGCATGGATCTCCGGCGAGCGGCTGTGGCCGACCGGATGGCCGACGACGCCGTATCGATCGCAGCGGGACATCGTTCCGGCCTCAGTCCGGATTTCCGGGACGCGGCGCGACGCCTGCCGCCGCGCCGGCGTTCGCGCCCGCCGGCGCCTGCGCGGGCCGGGTCGAGAACTTCTCGTTCGTGAAGATCCACGTGCGCGGGATCACCAGCTCCTCGGTATCGCGCGCGATCTCCGGCGGGAACGGCGGGAACGGCGCGGCCAGCTTGACGATGCGCCGGGCCGCGCGGTCGAGCACCGGCGACCCGGACGACTGCTCGATCACGGCGTCGACGAGCGAGCCGTCCTTGCGGATCGTCACCGACATCAGCAGCTCGCCGTAGATCTTCCCGCGCGCTTCCTCCGGGTAGTGCTCGTTGCCGATCCGCTCGACTCGCGCGCGCCAGTCCTCGAAGTAGCGCGCGAAGCGGTATTCCATGGCGCTCGGCATCAGCACGGTCCGCTTCGGGCGTTTCTGGTAGTCGCTGATCGACTGCGAGATCTCGGCCTCCATCCGCATCAGGCGCTGGCCGTCCTCGTCCGCGCTGCCGGAATTCGGCTGCACCGGCCGCGTTTCCTTCGCCGGCACCGGCGGCGCGAGCTCCCCGTCGGTGAGGCTGCGCAGCAGCCGCAGCTGCTCCTGCTCCAGCTGCTCGACGTTGCGGCGCGCGGACTCGAGCCGATCGCCGTCGACCAGCACGAAGGAATTCGGCAGCGGCGAAGAGCGGCGCCCGTACTCGTTGTTGCCGCCGCCGTCGAGGTTCGCCTGAGCCAGCACGTCCGGGTTGGTGGGCGCCGCGGCGCTCTTCGCGTTGACGAGCGTGATGTCCAGGCGCGACTCGGCCTCGCGCAGCAAACCGCTGTCGGGGTCGACGAAGCGGACCGCCAGCACCGCCACATGTACGAGCGC
>Ga0335069_10007381_pt1 | contig 15884 bp, 12 predicted proteins | sample Lox_Sample_11_FD_206714 | JGI IMG/M metagenome (GOLD analysis project Ga0335069, IMG submission 206714) | Soil microbial communities from Loxahatchee National Wildlife Refuge, Florida, United States - Lox_Sample_1.1 | ecosystem: Environmental > Terrestrial > Soil > Wetlands | place: USA... | reverse complement strand
CGCGATGCGCGCGGCAACCTGTGGGTGGCCACGTTGGCGGGGCTGTCGCGACTAACGAACGGGCGCATTACGAACTACACGCGAGCGGACGGTCTGGCGAGCGACGTGGTGACGGCGTTGTTGCCGCGCATCGACGGCACGGTGCTGGTTGGGACGCAGGATCACGGCTGGAACCTGTGGGACGGCGCAAAGTTCAGCACGGCGAAGGACATGAAGCTGCAGCAGACCAGTGTGCGCGCGATTCTGGCCGACGGCGGCAACCATTTGTGGTTTGCGACGGGGAGCGGCATTGCGCGCTGCGACTGCACGATGACCGCGGACTGCTCACACTGGATGGAGTTCGGGCCGGCGGACGGTCTGCGCAGCCGAGAAACCGCGATCAACAGCCATCCTTCAGCGTGGCGCACGCGCGATGGACACCTGTGGTTCGCAACACCGCGCGGACTGGTAGAGGTGGATCCGGCGCACTTTCCGGTGAACACGATCCCGCCGCCTGTGGCGGTAGAGCGCTTTGCAGTCGACGATCTCGACAAGGTGCTGCGCACGGCGGACTCTGGGATCAGAGTTGAGTCTGGACATAATCATTTCCAGTTCACGTATGCGGGGCTGAGTTTTGTGGCGCCGCAGAAGGTGCGCTACCGCTACATGCTGGAGGGCTTCGACCACGGATGGACGGACGCAGGCGCGCGGCGCGTGGCGTACTACACGAACATTCCTCCGGGGCGCTATACGTTTCGTGTGCAGGCAGCGAATAACGACGGGGTGTGGAACACGCAGGGGACCTCGCTCGAGTTTGAGCTAGCGCCGCACTTCTACCAGACGATCTGGTTCTATCTCTTGCTGACGGCGGGCGTGGCGGGGCTGGTGGTGCTGCTGCTCAAACGACGTCTGCTGATGGCGCAGCGCGAGTTCAACGCTGTGCTGGGCGAGCGCAATCGCATTGCACGCGAGATTCACGACACGCTGGCGCAGGGGTATGTGGGCATCTCAGTCCAGTTGGAGGTGCTGGCCGAGTTGCTGCGGCACAACAAGGTGGACGCAGCACAAAAGCAGTTGGACACGACACGGGGGCATGTACGTGAAGGATTGGCCGAGGCGCGGCAGTCGATCTGGGCGCTGCGCTCGCAGGATGCGGGCGAGAAGACGCTGCCGGTGCTTCTGCGGCGGATGACGGAGCAGGCCGCGGGCCACGGTGTTGAAACGAATTTTGCGCTGCACGGCGCTTACCGGACGCTGCCGCCGGGGACAGAGCGCGAGATTCTACGCGTGGCACAGGAAGCCCTCCATAATGGAAAGAAGCACGCGGGGGCCGAGCACCTGTGGGTACAGTTGGACTACGGGCCGGCGGAGATTGCCCTGGAAGTACGCGACGACGGGCGCGGCTTTGATGCCGCGGGCGAAGCGTTGTCGCCGCCGGGCCACTACGGGCTGACGGGTATGCGCGAGCGCGCAACGACGATTGGCGGCACGCTGGAGGTAACGAGCGAGCCGGGCGCGGGAACAACCGTACGGCTGCGTGTGCCTGCGGCGAAGGAAGAGAGGTAGACGTGGAACACGAACCGATTCGCGTACTGGTGGTGGAAGATCACCATGTGGTGCGCCAGGGCCTGGTGGCGCTGCTGAACGTGGTGGACGGCATCGAGGTGGTGGGCGAGGCTGCCGATGGCGTGGAGGCGATTGCACAGTTTCGCAAGCACCAGCCGAACATCACGCTCATTGACCTGCGGCTGCCACGCATGGGCGGCGTGGACGTGATCGAGCGCGTGCGCATGGAGACGCCGCAGGCGCGCTTTATTGTGCTGACAACCTACGACGGCGACGAGGATATCTATCGTGCGCTGCAGGCCGGGGCGCGGGCGTATCTGCTGAAGGGCATGACGACTGATGAGCTGATTGCTACGATTCGCGCGGTACACGCGGGCAAGTCGCATATTCCGCCGGTGATTGCACAGAGGCTGGCCGAGCGTATGGGCACTGAGGAACTGACGCCGCGCGAGAGCGACGTGCTGGAACAGATTGTGCACGGCAAGAGCAACAAGGAGATTGCGACGGAACTCGAAATCTCAGAGGCCACGGTGAAGACGCATATCAACAGCCTGCTGGGCAAGCTGGGCGTAACGGATCGCACGCAGGCGGCGACGGCTGCCATTCAACGAGGGATTGTGCCGCTCGAGTCTCTGAGGAAGCCTAAGCCATGAAGAGACTGTTTCTGATTTCGGTGGTGATGTTGGTGGCGGTGGCAGGCTTGCGCGCGCAGAAGGGCGCGTGGAGGCAGGCCACAGACGCGGAGCTTGCATCGCTGCTGCCGGCGCGCGCGCCGGTGGAGCGGGAGCACATCGAGACGGAGATGCGCACGGCGAGCGGAATTGTGAACAGCCATGGGCACTACATTGCGGGCGTGGTGCTGATCACGGCGGGCTACTCGGCCGACGGCAAGTACTCTCACTACCTGATCGTGCAGGCGCCGGTGCGCATTGGTGGCATTGCGCTCAAGCCGGGCGAGTATGTGTTCGGCTACACGCACGAGGCTGATGCGCTGAGCGTGCACTTCAACGAGGCGGCAACGGGCGCTCTGGTAGGCACGACGGACGCACACCTGATCGCGGGGACGAAAGGCATCACGAGTTTGCACATCTGGCCGCCGGGGGCAAAGGCGATGATCCAGATCGGGCGGTTTGGTATTCCGTATGAATTGGGGAAAGAGTAGAGACACTGAAGGCCCGCTGAGAGCGGGCCTTTTGTACTTGCAGTGGGGGGAAGCAGCCGGGTTATTTCTGCGCGGTGAGGACGGGCTTCTGTCCGGAGGGCGCGGGAGGGTTGACCTGCGCGTTGAGGTAGTCGGTGAGGTCGTCGATGTCGTGCTGCGTACCGACCATCGGCGGCATGAATTTCTTGTAGGGCGAGTCGTCTTTGTGCTCGTGGAGCATGACGATGAAGTTGCGGATGTTGGCGCGATCGCGTCCATCGAGCAACTGACGCAGCGGGCGGTAGCCGTCGAGAGTGTGGCAGGAGCCGCACTCGCCACGGAAGATGGCTTCGCCGCGTGAGTAGCTGGTGGTGGGGGCGCCATCCTTTCCCCACACCCAGTTGGTGTGGGCCAGGTAGCCTTCTGTGTCGATGCGTTTGGCGTAGGGCACACGGACGCCGTTGGAGTACATCCACCCGCCGATGACGTAGGGCTTGCGCAGCATCTCGCGGCTGTATTCGCCGGCGCCGGTGGCGATGTAAGCCAGCAGCAGAACAGCGAGCGCGTGCGAGAGGTTGAAGTCCACCGGATTGCGGTAGGCGAGGAAGTAGGCGACCCCGATGATGGTGGCCGAGGTGATGACGATGATGAGCGCCATCCGGGTGACGGTGGAGAAAGTGCCGGAATTGATGGTATCGATGCCCAGGGTGAGCAGCGCGCGCTGCGAAGCGGGCACCATGAAGAGGTACCACACGAGCAGGAACGGCGTGGCCACGAACGAGGGCACGAGCCACTTGACGCTCCACTTGACCATGCTGGCCTTTAGCGCGGGTTCCTTTTCACCGTCCATGCGGCTGGAGGTGATGAGCGCCCAGACGCCCGCCAGCGAGGTGCAAACGCCAACGCGCATCAGCAGGCTGGGCCAGTAAGTGGGGTTGAAGAAGGCATTCCAGAACTTGCTTGCCTCGTGCCCGGTGCCGGCGACGGCGAGCCAGGTGCTGCCGGGAGTGAGCATGAAGGCCAGGATGCCGTTGATGATGATGAGCGTGGCTGCCGAGGCTCCAGCATAGACCCAGCCCACCTTGAGGTGTAACTCGTCGTCGATCCGGTTCCAGGTGTAGTAGTAGACGGCGACAGTCGTGAGCTCGACGACGAAGAAGACCCACTCCATGGCCCAGCCGAAGACGAAGTTGTGGATGAGCGTGCTGGTGGCCTCAGGGTGTGTGAGGCCAATGGCGAACCAGATGCCCACGCCCGATACGGTGCCGAAGACGCCGGTGAGCAGGAGGAAGAACTTGGAATGGCTGGCGAGCTGCTTGAGCCATGCGGCGCGCAACGCGGGATCGGTCATGCGCAGTGCTTTGCGCTCGGCCACGGGCAGATAGAGACCGCCGCCCACGGCAAACTGCGAGATCACCACATGGAAGATGGCGATGATGCCGATGACCCAGCCGGAGCCGAGATGCGGAATATTCCAGAAGGGATAGTTCATGATTTCGTCTGCCTCTTAACGAATGGTCCAGTAGCCGATGACCGTGGTGGCCAGCAACGCGAAGACAGCGAGCAGGCCGAAGTAATGAGCGGCGCGGCCGCGGCGTCCCGACTCCTTGCTGCCGTCGTAGAACGGAATGAGCAGCCAGAGCGCGATGCCGAGGGTGAAGACGAGAATGCCTGCGATTTCGCCCGCCTCGCCGGGCAGTACGGAGCCGAGCAGTTTGAGCATTTCGAACGGGCTCATGAAATACCACTCAGGGTGAATGCCAACGGGGGCGGGCACGAGCATGTCCGCAGGCTTACCCAGCGACCACGGAAACACCGAGGCCAGCAGGGCGAGAATGTTGAGCGAGACCAGCCACATGCCCAGATCCTTGCGGAGGAAGTTGGGAAAGAACGGCATGGTCTTACGCTCGATGGCGGGCTTGGCCTCTTCGCTTGGCGGCATGGCGTTGCCGTGGCGCTGCACGAGCCAAAGGTGGAAACCGAGCAGAGGCAGGAAGAGAGCAGGCAGCACAACGACGTGCAGAGCGAAGAAGCGCTGCACGGTGAACTCATTGACCTGGAGGCCGCCGCGCAGCATGTTGCTGATGATGGGGCCGATCCAGGGGATTGCGTTGGGGATCTCGAGGCCCACCTTGGTGGCGAAGTAGCTGAGTTCGTCCATGGGCAACAAGTAGCCGGAGAAGCCGAAGACCGATGCGAGGCCGAGCAGGGCCATTCCGCTGAGCCATCCGAACTCGCGCGGCTTGCGGTAGGCCTTCATGAAGTAGACCGAGAACATGTGCACGAGGATGGAGAAGATCATCAGGTTGGCAGACCAGGAGTGCGCCGAACGGATGAGCCATCCGAAGTGCATGACGAAGGTGATCTGGCGAACTGATTCGTAGGCGTCAGCACCGGGGTGGTAGTAGACGAGCAGCAGCACGCCGGTGAAGCACTGCACCAGGAAGAGGAACAGTGAGATGCCTCCCCAGTAGTACCAGAAGGATTGCGAATGAACGGGGACTGTTTTGTGGCGCGCGAACGCGGCAATCTCGGACAGCCCCAGGCGCTCATCGACCCAGTCGTAAATGGAAGCAGTTTTCGATGTCATGCCTTGATCCTTTTTTGCTTAAGCGCGCGAAACATTCACGCCGGCATCGCCGACAGCGACCTTGAAGAGTTTGAGCGGCCTGGGCGGTGGCCCGCTGACGTTGGCCCCGGTGTATGGGTTGTAGACGCCGCCATGGCAGCCGCAGTGAATGCGGTCGGCTGCGGACTCGTACTGCACGGTGCAGCCAAGGTGGGTGCAGACGGCGGTGAGCGCTATCCAACGGCCATCCTGGTGATGGATGAGCATGGCCGGGGAACTGCCGAACTTGAACATGAGCACGGAGCCGGCGGGCAGCTTCTGCGCGTCCTTGAGCGTGACCTCAGTGACGGCGGTGGCGCTAGCTTCCATCTCCTGCGGCGAGGCGAGGTAGCGGTAGATGGGGTAGGCGAGCGCGGCGGTGTAGGCCAGGCCAGCGGCTCCGGCGGCGATGAGGAACGCACGGCGGGTGCGCTGCTCGCCGGGCTCGGCGGTGTCTTTCACAATATGCGAAACATTTAAGACGTCACTCATAGCTTGATTTGCGCCGGCTCAGGCCGCGCCCTCCATGACTTTCTGTGACCGCGCGACGACGGAGATGAGCCATCCGATGACGCCGAGACCGGCGACGAACAGGACGAGAAACAGGCCGACGACGGACCAGTTGGTGACGACGACGCGATCCCACACGTCGTAGCCCTTGCTGAGCAGGGTGAGGTCGCGGACCGCATCGCGGTAGACGGTAAAGGCGATCTCAATGAGTAGTGCGACGAGGGCGCCCGCCCATGCGAGCCAGCCTGCAGCCACCTTGCCGAAGCCTGCGTATGCGCCGAGAACGATGGCCACCGCGACCAGAGCCAACCAGCCGAAGCCTGCGAAGGTGGCGAAGTGGTAGAGCGGATGCGTGGCGAGGCCAGCCTTGACCGCTTCCGGCTGCACCGCGTTGGCCCAGAAGCCTGCCGCAATGTAGACAAGACCGAAGGCCGCGGCAACCTTGCCGCCTACGCCGGCGAGGAACGTTTTTTCCTCAGGCGTGAAGGTGGAGCGCGCGGCGAGATAGATCATCCACAGGCCGCCGATGAACAGGCCGCCCGCGAGCATGAGCAGGAAGCGCGGCTCGGTGGTGGGGTCGCCGGTGGGCAGATACACGCCTGCGGCTGAGGACATGTACATGTCGTGCCAGACTTCGGGGCGCAGCATCAACGTCATGTTGGCGGAGAGCAGGCGCGCGATGAAGCCCGCCAGCAGCCACGCGCAGAGGCCGATGTACCAGGCGGATTTTCCTGAGTCGAGGCGCGCGGAAAACTGGTAGAGCAGCCAGTACGTGGCCATGAGGATGACGATGATGGCAATCCAGTAGGCACCGATGAGCACGCTGCTGGTGTAAAGTGCGCGGCCGTAGAGCACCTGCGCGAACAGCAATGGCGGAACGCCGAGGTTGATCACATAGGTCATGACGACCGTGAGGCGCTTGGCAATGGCGCGTGCGGCCACATACGCCTGCGGCGAGCTGCGGAAGAGGCTGAACACCACTGCCAGCAACAAACCGCCAAGAAGCATCTCCACGGCGACGAAGTGCAGCGCCAGGGTGACGATGTGGAGCAGTTTGAAGAGCCAGATGGGCGCGGGCAAAGGAATGGGATCTACAGCGGGAAATGGATGCATGATGCCTTGCAGCTTCCTTTCACTTCACGAACCGTGCTGGGGCCAGGGTGCGGGCTGGGCTGCAGGTCAGCGGGGCGTCGCACGCGGGGCCAAATCATTTTGGACTAATTCTCTCCAATTAAGAGGGAACGGGTTATGTGTACGCGACGAGGCAACCAAAGGTCTGTGACGTCGAATACATTCCGATGTGACATTCTTAGATAATCTCGGCTTGCATGTGGTGTGCAGGAGCCGCTTTCCGCAGCGGCGAACACGATAGCCGATGCCAAACGAAACGCGAATTATGAACCAAAGCAACTCATCGATGCAACTGACGCGCGCGGCCGACTACGGAGTGCGTGTGATGGTTTACCTGGCCGGGCGGCCAGAGGGCGAGCGCACACTGCTGCCTACGCTGGCCCAGGCCACGGGCACACCTGAGAGCTTTCTCTCAAAGGTGCTGCAGGCGCTGACGCGGGCGAAGCTGATCTCGTCCTGGCGGGGCAAGTCGGGAGGCTTTTCAATCCTTCCTGAGGGCCGCAGCGCGTCGTTGTACGACGTGATCGAGGCCGTCGACGGGCCGATCCGCCTGAATCTGTGCCTGGTTTCCGGCCAGGGCTGTGGACGTATGCCGAACTGCCCGGCGCACCCGGTGTGGGCGCGTGCACAACAGGCCATGATGGACGTGCTGACAAGTGCCTCGATCAGCGAATTGGCGAGTGGGCAGGCGGTGCCGCCTTGCACGGCCGGGCTGGAAACGCTGATGCCAACACGCTCGAGCACTCGCGGTTGAACCGCTCTTGAGCAACGCATCTCCTACGGGTCGCAGCTCCACCTTTCGGTCGAGACTGGCGCTGCGGCGGCCCCGTATACTGGCACGCATGTTCCCCGCGTTGCCCAAAATTGCACTCAGTGCGCTGATGGTGGCGGTCGTTCCTGCTGTCGCGCAGTCCCCTTCCCCCTCGCAGCCGATGAGTTCGGCGGCCGAGTCACCGCACGCGGCGCAACTCGACGCTCAGCACCGGCCGATCACGGCTGGCGGTTTTGTGAAGAGCGGGCCGATCGTCTTCGAAGACATCAGCGCAAAGGCCGGACTGACGATCTGGACCCACAAGATGGGCACGCCCGCGAAGCAGTACATCATCGAGACCAAGGGCGGCGGCGTGGGTCTGATTGACTACGACAACGACGGGTGGCTGGATATCTACGTCGTGACGGGTTCGACGTTCGATGCGCTGGACGGCAAGGAGACGCCGCCGCATGCGGCGCTGTTCCACAACAACCATGACGGCACGTTTACCGACGTGGCGGCGAAGGCGGGCGTGACGAACGACCGCTGGGGCATCGGCGTGTCGATTGCCGATTATGACAACGACGGCTGGCCGGACATCTACGTGACGAACTGGGGCAAGAACCGGCTCTACCACAACAACCATGACGGCACGTTTACCGATGTGGCGGCGAAGGCGGGCGTGACGGTAGGCGGCTGGTCGACGGGATCGACCTGGGGCGACTACGACGGCGACGGCAGGCTGGATCTGTTCGTTGCGGGCTATGTGCACTTTGACCGCGCCAATCTGCCGCAGGCCGAGCAGAACGGCGTGCCGAATGCGTACTGTACGTTTCGCGGAGAGCAGGTGAGCTGCGGACCGCGCGGGCTGAAGGGCGAGCCGGATCACCTGTTCCACAACAACGGCGACGGCACATTTACGGATGTGAGCGAAAAGGCGGGTGTGGCGGACAAGCCGGGCTACTACGGACTGGGCGCGGTGTTTGCGGACATCAACAACGACGGCAAGCCGGACCTGCTGGTGGGCGACGACTCAACGCCGAACTATCTCTACCTGAACAAGGGCGACGGCACGTTTGAGGACGTGAGCTATGCGTCGGGGTTCGCAGTGAACGGCGCGGGGCAGGAGACGGCGTCGATGGGGATTGCCGTGGGCGACTACCAGAACAACGGCATGCTGGACATCTTCGACACCACATTCAGCGACAACTACAAGCCGCTCTACCGCAACGAGGGCGACGGCAACGTGACGGACGTGAGCTACGAAGTGGGGCTGGGCGAGGTGACGGTTCCCTTCCTCAGCTGGGGCGACGCGTTCTTCGACTACGACAACGACGGCTGGAAGGACCTGATGATGGCCGACGGGCACGTGTATCCACAGGCGGACCAGTACCCGTGGGGCACGAGTTGGGCGGAGCGGCCGATGCTGTTCCACAACATCGGCGGGAAGAAGTTCGAGGCTGTGCCGGCGGTAGAAGGCACGGGGCTGGCGGACGTGATTGCGGGACGCGGCATGGCGGTGGGCGATCTGTTCAACGACGGCAAGATCGACGTAGTGATCAACGTGATGGACGGCCACCCTGTACTGCTGCGCAACGTGAACGACGACAAGAACCACTGGATCGAGCTCAAGCTGGTGGGCGGGCCAAAGAGTCCGCGCGACGCGGTGGGCGCAACGGTGTACCTGAAGGCGAACGGCATGCGGCAGCGCGAGGACGTGCTGAGCGGCGGCAGCTACGCCTCGAACAACGACCCGAGGCCGCACTTCGGTCTGGGACAGGCGACTACGGTGGACGACATCGAGGTGCACTGGCCGAGCGGCAAGGCGGAGCACTTCACGGTGCCGGGCGTAGATCAAATTGTGCCGCTCACCGAAGGGGCTGGAAAAAGCGCTCAGTGAACAGTGGTAGGTGGCAGGTAACGGCCGCAGGAGTTTCCTGCGGCCTTCGTGTTTGCGCGTTTGTGTGCAACTTAGAAGACGATGCGGCAGGCGAGTTCGAGGCGGCGCGGGCCGGCGCCTTCGGCGGTTTAAAGCGCGGTGATGGCGCGGAAGCCGACTGAGTCGACCTGCATGTTGGGCGACTCGTAGCTGGGGTGGTTAAAGACGTTAGCCGTTTCGATGCTCAGCTCAAGCCGCGCCTTCTGGTGCAACGCGACGGCCTTCAACAGCGAGAACAAGAAGTTGGCGGTGCCGGGCCTGCCCGCGTATTGCCCGCTGCTCGAAGCACTTTGGAGCTGAAGTTTCCGGCTTTTGCAAAATGGGTCGCGAAGTGTTTCAATTATGTCATTGAAACAGGGGTGCTCCAGAACACTGGGGCTGAGAAATACCCTCGAACCCGATCCGGATAATGCCGGCGTGGGAAGTTTCCGAAACGAAGCGGCCTTCCTTTCAATCGTTGTTTGAGTTCTCCTGTTTCATCAGTTTTTTGATTCCAGGGGAACACAATGTCAGAGCCCGCGGCCGCACCATCGGCAACATTTCTTCAGCAATCTATCCGGCCCAATGCGCCGGTTGCATGCGCGCGTCGTTGGCTGAGGACAGCTGCACTGCTGCTGGCCTGCGGCACGGGGCTCCTGGCCGCGCCCGCGCAGACGCAGCAACCTGCCGCAACGCCAGCCGCGGCGCAGCTGCCGCATGTGACGACCACCGTGGAAGTGCGCGGCGAGGTGAAGGACGACTACCTGGCCGGCATGGCAACGGCCGCCAGCCTGGACGGCACGCTGCTGAAGGAGACGCCGCTCTCGGTCACGGCGGTTTCGCGCGCGGTGCTGAACGACCAGATGGCGCGCGTGCTCTCAGACGTGGTGAAGAATGACGCATCGGTTGCCGAGGACTACGCACCGGTTGGCTACTACGGCGATTTTGAGATTCGCGGATTTCCGATCGACCTTGCCACTGGCCTCCAGATCAACGGCATGACGATTGCCGGCGAACAGGACGTACCGCTCGAGAACAAGCAGAGCGTGGAAGTGGTGAAAGGCATTGCCGGCGTAGAAAGCGGCATTGCTTCGTCGGGAGGGCTGATCGACTACGTGACCAAGGAACCGCACAAGGGGCAGCGTGTGGCCGTTGACATGACCACAGATCATCGCGGAACAAGCTACGGCGCGCTGGATGCGGGACGCGTGTTTGCCTCGCGATATGAGCCGGGCATTCGAATCAACCTGGCAGGCGAAGACATGCACACCTACGTGCAGCACGCCGACGGGTGGCGCGCCGTGGGCGCGGCCGATGCCGCGCTGCGTCTGGACGAGAACACCAACCTTTACGCGGACTTCGACTACCAGCACAAGGTACAGCGGTCGGAGGCTGGATTCCAGTTGCTTGGCGGAACCACGATTCCGACGCAGGTGCATCCTTCCACGATGCTGGGCTACCAGCCGTGGGGCAAGCCGAACACCTTTGACACGTTCAATGCGGGCGCGCGCCTGACGCACACGTTCAACGCAAAGTGGAGCGCACACATGCAGGGCTCGTACAGCCACTCGCTGATCGACGACAACGTGATCTACCCCTATGGCGCGGCACTCGATGCCAATGGGAATTCGCTTTGCCCGGACGCGCCTGCGTACTTCTTCTGCCCGGACGGCAGCTACGAGATTTACGACTATCGCAGCCCGAACGAACTGCGCATCGACGAGGTGGGCGAAGCGCTGGTGCAGGGACATTTCACTACCGGCCCGCTGACGCACGATGTGGTCGGCGGCGGATCGCTGTTCCATCGCAGCGTGGATCTTTCGCCCAGCATTGTCTACGTGCCTCTGGGCGTGGAGAACATCTATCAGCCCGACGTCTCCTACGCACCGGAAGCTCCGTACCTGCACGCCGGGCCCGCGGTGCTAGCGGACTACGATCACCAGGGCTCGTCGATTGTGCAGGATCGCGTGCATCTGCCGGGTGGCGTGTCGCTGCTGGCAGGCGGGCGCTATGCGCGCGTGAGCGACTTCAACTATTCCGGCAAGGCCCGCTCGCTGTGGCTGCCGCAGTACGCCGTCATGTTTGCGCCGACCAGGCAGCTGACGCTTTACGGCAACTACGGCGTGCTGCTCTCGCTGGGCCCGCAGGCGCCGTGGTGGGTGGATAACTCGAACGCGTTCCTGGACCCGTTCTACACGCGGCAGTCGGAGGTGGGCGTGAAGTATGAGCGGCAGGTGCTGCTGACCGCAGCCTTGTTCCGCATGCGGCAGCCGTTCTTTTATCCGCGCACCGTTGAGACAGCGGACAACTTCTGCTCGACCAACCTGCTAACAGGCGGCGAAGTGACTGCGGGCGATCAGTGCTTCGAGTCCGATGGGCACGAGACGCACGAGGGCCTGGAGATCAATACGCAGGGCAAGGCCGCGAGTTGGCTACAACTGACCGCGTCGGGCGCGGCGATGCGCGCGACATCAGATGACTCCGCCACGCGGGGCTACAACGACAAGCAGGTGATCAACGTTCCGCGGGAGCGCATGACGGCTTTCGCGGATGCAGCGCTGCCGCATGCGCACGGCCTGCACCTGCTGCCAGGGTGGAGCTACACGAGCAGCAAGGAAGCCACGCGCGACGATGTGGTGCGCGTGGGCGGATACAACTTGTTCAACATCGGTGCGCGATGGAACCCCGGCGGCGAGCATGGCCGCCTGACGTTGCGCCTTTATGCCGACAACCTGCTGAACAAGCGTTACTGGAAGGACACCGGCGCCAACTATGGCGACACGTTCATCCACCAGGGAGCGCCTGCAACGGTGCGGTGTTCCGCACACTACACGTTCTAGTACGAAAAGCGATTGAATCATGAAGGGGATGACTCAAACACGATGAATACAACCGCCAAGGCGCACGGGCTGGACGGCACGCTGGTGGAACCCGACTGGCCGCCGCTGGCGCTGGAAGAGGTGTGCGCGCTTCTGGAGGAGTTCGACGGCCTGGATGGGGCGATCGAAATTCGCTCCGCCAGTCCACGGCCGTTCTCGGCTGCTAGCGTGGTGCGGGCGGGCACGGAATGGGTGTTCATCAAGCGGCATCCTCGCAGCGTGCGCGATGCTGCAGGACTGGGCGAAGAACATGCATTCCTCGATCACCTGCAAAGGCGGGGTGCGACGGTGCCGCGCGTGCTGCGCACACGCGCGGGCGAGTCGGCACTGGAGCGCGGGGAGTGGACCTACGAGGTTCATTCGACGCCGCGCGGCATTGATCTCTACGAAGACGCGATCTCGTGGACGCCTTTTCGCACGGCTGCGCATGCGCGGGCCGCAGGCGCAGCACTGGCACGCCTGCACGCGGCTGCGCAGGACTATGCTGCACCGGCGCGCAAGGTGCAGCCGTTGGTGGCAAGCTTCTCGATCTTTGCCGGAGAAGATGCGGAGAGCGGGCTGCAACGCTACCTAAAAGCGCGGCCCGCACTGGCCCGCGACGCGGCGACCCGCAGCCATTGTGCGCAGACGCTGCAGCTTCTGGAGCCATTTCACCACTCGCTGCGGCCGTTGCTTCCCGAATTGCAGGCACTGTGGACGCACAACGACCTGCATGCTTCGAATCTGATGTGGAGCGATGCGAGCGACCAAGCAGAGGCGGTGGCAATCATCGATTTCGGATTGGCTGACCGGACCAATGCCGTGCATGATCTGGCGCATGCGATCGAGCGCAACATCGTGGAGTGGCTCGCGCTGACGAGCGATCCTGCATCGGGCACCTGCGTTCCTGTCCACTACGACCTTATGACGGCCTTGCTGGAGGGCTACGAGCGAGTACGGCCGCTCACTCGCGCGGAGGCCGCGGCTCTGGCGCCGATGCTGGCGCTTTGTCATGCCGAGTTTGCGCTGACGGAGGCTGACTACTTTCTGAGTGCCCTTCACGATCCCAAGCGGGCGCGAGTGGCCACAGAGGACTACCTCGTGGGTCACGCATGCTGGTACCGCAGTGCCCAAGGGCAGCAGTTGCTGCAGGCCATCGAAACGTGGGCTGAAAGGCGCGAGGCAACGGCCAAGCTATGAACTGGTTAACCATTGCAGACTACACGGCGGCTCACGGTGTAGAACTGGCGGGCTTTCTTACCACGGTGGCGGGCATCTGGCTCACCACACGGCGCTTGATGCTGTGCTGGCCCATCGTGCTGGCCGCGGATGTTCTTTACCTGGTGGTGTTCTATCGTGCGCAGTTGCTTTCAGACGCGCTGCTGCAGCTCTTCTTTATCGCGTTCACCCTGTACGGGTGGTGGCACTGGTGGCACGGCGTGCGCGAAGATGGCGAGGTGCGCGTGGAACCGCTTGCGTGGCCCAGCCTGCTGATTGCACTGGCAGCGGGCGCCGTTGGCAGTTTCATCCTCGGCGAGATCACGAGGCAGTTGCATGCGGCCCTGCCGTTTCTGGATGCGACGCTGGCCAGCTTCAGCCTGGTGGCGAGTTGGTGGCAAGCGCGGAAGCACACGGCGAACTGGTGGCTGTGGATCGTAGTGGATGCGCTCTACATTGGCGAATACATCTATAAGGACCTTTGGGCGACGGCGCTGCTCTACGCGGTGCTGGTGGGGCTGGCGGTGCTGGGGCTGCGCGACTGGCGCCGCGCAGCCGATGCGACTCAGACCGCGGGGCGAACCACATTGCAGAGTGGTTCGCCAGCGATATAGCGCTTGAGCTCGTCGAGCGCGATCTGAATGGAACGCGGTGCAAACTGCGGCGTGGAGCCGGCGATGTGCGGCGTCAGGAACAGGTTCGGACAGGTCCAGAGCGGATGGCCAACAGGGAGCGGCTCCGGATCGGTCACATCGATAGCGGCGCGAATCCTACCCTGCTGTAGCGCGTTGACCAACGCATCGGTATGGACGATGGCGCCGCGCGCGGCGTTGACCAACAACGTTCCCCGCTGCATGAGTTCGAACTGACGCGCCCCAATGAGGTGGTGCGACTCCGGTGTGAGCGGAAGGATGAGCACAATAACCTCGGCCCACGGAATCAGCGCGTCGAGTTCGCTAACGGCATGCACCCTCGGTCCGGTGCGTGCGGTGCGGGCTACGCGCTTCAACTCCACGTGAAACGGAGCGAGCATGCGCTCGATTTCCTGGCCGATGGCGCCGTGGCCTACTAGCAGGACACGCTTGCCGGTCAACTCTTCGAGCATTACTGGAGGATAGAGCGGCCGCGCGTCACCGCTGATGCGTTCGTAGTGCGCTGTGGCGTCGAAGCGGCGCTTCCACTCGCCCGACTGCTGCACGCCGACGTAGAATGGGCAATACTTGAGCGAAGCGAGGATGGCCGCGAGCGTCCACTCCGCGGTGGAGATGTTGTGTGCACCGCGCGCGTTGCAGATGGTGACATGCGGACCCACGGCGGCGGGAATCCACTCAGTGCCTGCCATGAGTGAAAGCACCAGCTTAATACCGCGCAGATGTGGGGCAATGCGCAGCGAACGCGCCACATAAGGATCGGGGATCCAGACGTCGATCTCGACATCATGATCCAGCCCATCGGCAAGCGGAATCAGCTCAACTTCAGGGGGAAAAGACGCGAAAAACTCAGTAGCGATGGTGGTTGGATATCCGACTCGTAGCATTGTGTTCATGGAGCCCCACGATGTGGGCCTTCTTTCATGCTACACGGTCGAAGATGCCGGATTGGCACAGTGGACAGCCGCACGCAGCAGGAGCGGGTCGAGTTAAACCTGAGAAATAACTGCGAAGAGGAGCGAAGACCGACCCTCGCTTTGCGAAAATAGAGTTAGCTTGAGCGGATTAGGTTCTGTGCATTTAGAGACGATGGGGGCATATGCGCCTGGGAGTAAAGAAAAGTTGGTCGCAGCAGCAACTCGCAGTGAAGCTGCGCCTAGAGCCGTCCTCGAATCGGGGCTGGCTTAGTTGGGAGCATCGCCGCCTTCTGATTCATGCCACAAAGACCGCTTTGGCAGCAACGCTGTGCTGGTGGATAGCAACGCGGTTCGGCTTGCATGACGGATACTGGGGCGCCATCAGCGCCATCATCGTACTGCAATCGAATTTCGGTTCCACAATCACCGCTTCGCGTGACCGGCTGCTGGGTACTTTGATTGGGGCGGCTTTTGGCTTCACCTTCAGTTTGTTCGGCACGCTGCCGTGGAATTATCTGATGGCTGTGCTGGCGGCGGTAGCGTTGTGCGGACTGCTGGGATTCCGCAGCAGCTCACGGCTGGCCGGCGTCACAATCTCCATTGTCATGCTGGTGCAGCAGGGCGGCTCGCACTGGAC
>Ga0335069_10007380_pt1 | contig 15884 bp, 30 predicted proteins | sample Lox_Sample_11_FD_206714 | JGI IMG/M metagenome (GOLD analysis project Ga0335069, IMG submission 206714) | Soil microbial communities from Loxahatchee National Wildlife Refuge, Florida, United States - Lox_Sample_1.1 | ecosystem: Environmental > Terrestrial > Soil > Wetlands | place: USA... | reverse complement strand
ATTAGCTTCATAATCGGGCCGTAAATTTCATCCCGAAACAGATCGAGAATCATCCGAAAGATGGGATCATAGTCGGCGGGCCTCTCCACCACGGGCGACAAAACCTTCATTGCTTAGGCCCCACCGGAGTCATGAGCGAAACGTCCTGAATCACTCCACGCTTCGCCAGATGCTCTCTGCAAAGCTGATAGCACTCGCCCGCGAAGATCTCACACGGATCAAGATCCTCCCCGTCAAAGCGATTCAGATCCTCGGCCTCCATCGAGAACTTGAAGTACACCGCTCCCTCTCCGGCCTCGAAGTCCTCGAACACGAGCATTACCCTTCTTTTAGGTCGCATGACCTCTGTCATAGGTCGTCGCATTCCTCACGGGTGTAGCAGTTCCAGGGACAAACCTCGGCCTTCTGTTCGAGGATGTCGTCGGGATGTCGGTCGAGAGGTCGATTCAAGGTTTCATCCGTTCCGCAAGTCGTTAAGAGAAGTACGAGGATCAGTAGATCAAGAAGCGTGAAGTACGTCCGTGTGCTCATTTTGTCCTCTCCTTGGACAGTATAATGCTCAGCTCTTGGCCTCCGGGCTCTTCAGAGATGACTCCTTCCCCTTTCCACCTTTGGACTCTCCCGGCTTGCCCTCGGGCTTACCGGCTTGAGCCATCTCCATGTCCGCTTCCATCTTCTCAGCCAGCGTGTCTTCCTTCGGGTCGATTGCGATCGGGAACCACTTACCCTGGTTCGCCATCTCTTTGAAGGACTCCTGACTGATGTAGCCCGCTGTCGCTGCGGCGATAGCGCGGTTGAACTGATTGGTCTTCACGTTCTCTTCCTGCTCACTGGAGAGAACGCGCAACGGCTTGAAGTCCACGGTGAGATCATCCGGGATGTAGCCGAAGAGCTGCATACAACGGATCTTCACCATCTTGATCGCGTGATGACGGGCCGGATCTCTTACCGTGCCCTCGACCATCCCGTTGTAAACCTCGATGTCATCCTCACCGGAGTTGAAGCCCGTGGCCGAGATGCCAAAGAGCTTCGTCATCGGCATACGCATGTCGGCGGCGATATGCATCCGAATGCCGATCATCGTATCAGCCAGGCCCGTGAACTGAAGCTCCTTCTGCTCGAAGTCGTCTTCCTTGTCCATGGTGATGGCGCAGTTGTAAGCCTTTTGCTGATTGGCGAGCGCGATTCGCTGAGCCACCTTCTGTTGGCCTGTATCACTCATCAGCGTGCTTGTCAGGTTCTTGATCTTGTAAATATCGACCTTGAACTCGTCGAGCACTTCAAACGTGACATCGTTCGCTTTGAGGTACTTGTTGATCGAGTGAACCAGGCCCTCAATGATCGAAAGGCCCCAGCCACGGAGCCGCGGACGAATCAGACTCGGAGCTTTCACGCCCTTGAGAATGAGTACACGCGACTTGTGTACGTTCTTCCCATAGTAGCGGTAGTAATCGATCTTCGGTGAATCCATTGGCTCACCGTCGCCGCCCTCCGCACTCGTGTTCATCTGATCCCAGAACAGCTCCCACATATCGACGGCTTTGAAGCGAAGCTCTTCGCCCTCTTTGATGTCCCGCTCAATGTCGAGCTCTTGGGACCAGTCATCACCGTTGATAATGAGAACGCCCGCTCCACCGTACAGGCGATTCCACTTCAGCGCTTCACCCAGGATGCCGACATCGTTCTCTTGCTCCAGCGTGAAGTTCAGCTCGTGGAGTTCTTCCTCACTGAGCTGCTTCGACTTGATGACGAAGCCGCCTCGGAGTGCATCGTCGACGGGGATGTCCACCACGTTCTTCACGATGCCGATCTCGACATACGCTTCCGAGAGCGGCTGGCGCATGTTGGAGATCAGATAGTTTCTCAGGTTGCGGAAGATCGTAAGCACCTGAGTAATCATCGGAGAGTCACCCAGGTTGAACCCGAGCACTTCCGCAAGCCCGTTCAAAAGTTTCAACTGACGAAGCTCATTCGTCAGCTTCTCAACCTCTACGGCGGGTACGGGTATCGTCGCCGGGACAGAGGGAGATGCCTTCGCATTCGATTTCTTTTTAGCCATAGGCCCCCTAGAGCACGTCGCAGATGGAAAGCGCGCGATCAAAAACTATTTTTGTTCCGTCAATCACAGTATCTACGAAATCGTCATGCCTGGCACGAGGAAAACCCATCAGCTCGGCCAAGAGTTCTTCCTTCTCGGCAATCTCCTCATTGATCGTCACTACGTGCCCGACAAGTCTAGGGATTGCATCGTTTGCCCGCTCGACCTTATCACCTTTTCGGTCTTTGAAAAACTCTTCTACTTCGTCCTCCGGTGGGAGCACACAGCCCTTACGCGGGAGCATCTGATTCAGGTAGATCCCGTGGCCCTTGGGCTCGACCCACACGCCGCGAAAGCCCCACTTGCGCTGAGCTTCGAGAATGAAAGGCACCGCGTAAGTTTCCACATCGACGGCTTTGATCTGAGCCCGCCACACTCGGATGATGTAGAGCTCTCCGTCCTTCACGCCGAAGTGAGTGAAGACCGTGTAGTCGTTGTCCTGCTTGTCCTTGTAGGCCGTGTCCGCAACGATGAACGTCCAATCGAAGTGAGACGGCATCGGCCCGAACTTGAACATCTCGCGCTTGAAGTGAGCACCGCCCACCGGATAGGGCCGTTGCTGAAAGAGGCTCGACCACGCACGCTCATCGACTTTGAACTTCGCAAGCTCTGACGTGGGGTACTTCAAAGGCCAAAGCGCTTCCCCGATTTGACGTGGGTCACTCGGGTCATCCATACTCACGCGCTCAGCCGGGTACTCGATGATCTCGAACTGCATCGCATCGGGCTTGCGCTTCATCTCCTCCATCAAGCGGCCTGAGAGATCGTCCTCATGCCAGCGAGTTTGAGTGATGAGCACTTGTCCTAGGTGCCCCGATTCGAGATCAGTTTCGAGACGAGTTTCCAAGTCGCTCTTCCAAAACTTCCACAGGCGCTCACGGAACGCTTCTGAGTCAGCGATCTCTCGGCCTTTGATCGGGTCATCGATGATAATGTAATTCGCGCCTTTACCGGTGAACGACCCACCGACGCCTTGGCCCCGATATTTCCCCTTCTCGTACATCTCGCCCTTGGAGTTGAGGATCGTGTGCTCGCTTGTATTGCGAACGCCCTTGACGTAGGAGACGCCCGTCGAGCAGATGCGAGTCTCGGGGAACACGCGCTTGTACTCGGGCGTGTCGATGATCTTCTGAACGTCTTTGCACATATCGCCTGCGAGGTTGTCCAGGTAGCTCACCGCAAAGATTTCAGCGTTTGAATTTCTCCCGTGGAGGAACGCGGGGAGGCGCCGAGAAACGAGCTCGCTCTTTCCATGACGAGGCGGCATGAAGACCATGAGAAAGCGGATCTCTCCGCGAGCAAACGCATCGAGCTTGGCGGCGAGATTGCGATGATGCCAGTTCACTCGATAATTCGGCTTCGTGTAGAGCGTGAAGTCGAGCAGGTGATTACGTGCTCGCTCCAGCGCTTCTAGTTCTGCGAGCTCAAGCTCCTGAGCTAGAGTCAGAGCCATGACCAGCTTCTTCTTTCATCTTACGAAGCTCTGCAAGCCTAGCTTTCTGTTCCTCTTCGCTCATCTGGCCTACCTCAGTGGACGTGCGAATCGGAGCACCGTTCATGCCCGTGTGCTCGATACGCTCCGTTGGCCTCCACTTGCCTTTACACTGAAGCAGAAACCTCAGCATGTTCGGATCTTTGTCGCTGAGAACGACGGCCCGCTGATGGGCCTTTGCCATGGTGTTCGACTGCCCGTTCTCGATGATCTGACGCAACTCGGGATGATGCTTCAAGGCATCAAGGAACACAGTACGCGAAACCTCGATTAAGTCCGCGATTTGTTCCAGAGAAAGCAGAAGCGCGGCCAGCGCTTTCATCTGCTTCTTCTGCCGGTTATTGGGATACCAGCGAGCCCCTGAGTTGTGTCCACCTTGCTTACCTGGAAGTCCGTCCATACGCTCTGACAATACACGCGAGCTATACACATTTCAACATAGACGACTGAACTGCTATAATTCACACTGAATGCAAGCCACGGATGCGGCTGATAAGCGCGGTGGAATCGGGGACATAATCGTAGCCCTGGAATGGAAAGACGACCGCGCAGGCAAGAAACCACGACGCAGGAAAGCGAGGCCACGGAATGCCTGCCCCAAAATGCTCAGAAGAAGATTTCATCGCGCTCTTTAAGGCTCACGGCCCAGAACAAACCGCGAGGATACTCGGAGTAGCAACGCGCAACGTACTCGGTCGCCGCAAAGCAATCGAGATTCGAGACGGCATTCGCATCCTCGCTCCTCAAGACCACGCGAACACTGACATCGGCCACACGCGAAGAGCCAACGTCACCTACTCTCCACGCCTGACTCTCGATCTCAGAGAGGGCATCGCTATCGTAGGATCTGACGCCCACTACTGGCCTGATGAGATCACGCCTGCCCATCGCGCTCTACTCTATTTGTGTAGAGAGCTTCAACCTAAAGCCACGATTCTCAATGGTGACATCTTCGATCTCCCGCGTGCAGCTAAGCACTCTCCCATCGGCTGGAATAAAACACCGAAGGTGGAAGAGGAGCGCCAAGCCGTTGAAGAGCGCACGACCGAGATCGAGGACGCGAGCAAGAAAGCTCAGCATCTTTGGTTGATGGGAAATCATGATTTACGATTTGAAAATCGCCTGGCTCTTCAGGTGCCTGAGATGGAGGGCACGCCGGGCTTCTGCCTCAAGGACCACTTCCCACGCTGGGACATGGGAATGTCTCTTTGGATCAATGACCGAGTGGTCGTGAAGCATCGATTCAAAGGCGGACTTCACGCGACTCACAACAATACGCTGTGGGCCGGAAAGACGATGGTCACGGGCCATCTGCACTCTCTCAAAGTCACGCCGCTCAGCGATTACAACGGCATTCGCTATGGCGTTGATACCGGAACGCTCAGCAACCCTTACGGTGATCACGCCGCTTACGGTGAAGACAACCCACTCAACCATCGCTCCGGATTTATCGTCTTGACGTTTCACAAGGGCGAGCTACTGTGGCCCGAGATCGCAGCGGTGGTTGATGAAACGCATTTCCAATTCCGAGGAAAGGTCTACAGCGTATGAGCAAAATCGCGCACGGCAGAGTGTTGAACTGGAAGCCCGATCTCCCTGACCACCGGGATCATCGCTATGTGAAAGTGAAGCCGTGGTATCGGCGCTTCCCCGCTCGCGTGGACCTCAGAGCGCAGTGCCCGCCCATCGTTGACCAAGGGCAGATCGGAAGCTGCACGGCGAATGCTATCGCTGGAGCGCTCGGATTCCTGGAGATCGCGAAAGACCCGGCTTTCCAATTCAGCTCGTTTGAACCCTTCTCCCGGCTCTTCATCTATTGGCGCGAGCGCGTGATGGAAGGCGACCCGATGCAAGACGCGGGTGCGATGATTCGTGATGGCGTTGCAAGCTGCTTTCAGAAAGGCGCGTGCCGAGAGAAGACGTGGCCCTATGACGCCAACAAGCTTTTCACCACACCCTCTCAGCCCTGTTACGCGGAAGCTTACGGACACAAGCTCACCAAGTACATGCGCCTTAACAATCTGAATCTCACGGAGCTCCTCGATTGCCTGGCGGCTGGCTTCCCGTTCGTCTTCGGGATCTCGGTGTTCGCCTCGTTCTTCATGACCGGCAGAGACGGCATGGTGCCCGCGCCCTATGGACCGCTCGAAGGCGGGCACGCGCTCCTTTGCGTCGGATACGACCTCGCCTCTCAGCGATTCATCGTTCGCAATTCATGGGGTACAGGTTGGGGTGACCAGGGATATTGCTACATCCCGTTCGGCTACCTCACCAACATGAACCTGGCGGATGACTTCTGGACTCTTCGACGCTAGTTGGTAGTTCCGGGCTTCCTCGGGCAATCGTTACTTCTACGACATCCTCGTCAGTGACGATTTGCCCGAGGAACTCATGCTGCGAAACGTACCGAAGCTTCACCAACTGACCCAAACGGTTGTAAGTGCTATGCACATCAACGACGGTGCAAAGCCGCTTGTGTTGGCCTCGCGACCAATACCGAGTACCGATCGGAAATCTCATATCCCTGTCCCGTGAGCCTTCACGAATTTCAGCTCGCCGTCTTTCATACCTATGAATCCGACGAGCTTCTTAAGCTGCGGCCCGCGAGAACCGCATGTCGCGTAAATTTCAAAATGGTCGCCGGCCTCCGCGTGTGTACCGATAACCTCGACTCCCACGTCCCAGCCACGGGTATGAGACTGAATGGTCTTATGCCCACGCCGAGTCGCCTGAGTTTTCGCCGCACCTTTGATCGAAGCATACAGCGCACTCATGCCCGCACTTCCTGAAGCTTCGCAAACTTCTGTCTCACCTGCTTCACCCTCACCAATTCCTTGAGCAATCGAATCTCTTGCTCCTGCGAGTCGGCCTTACGGAGCAACCGATCCCGATCTTTCGTCAACGCCTTCACCTGCTCTCGCAAAACCCTCTCCATCTCTGTCTCTTCCATTTGCTTCCCTCTCATTTCGTGGCTTCAACTTCCATGCCACAGTTCACACAGACTAGTAGCAACCAAAATCTCCACGGCGTGTAAGCCTTGATCCCGAACACGCCCCCACACTGCGGACACGGTGGAAACTCCAGATCGTCACGCAATCGGCTTCAGTCCCGTTTGCGCGAGCTTGTACTGCTTCCCTTCCTCACGCACTTGCGCCGTCATCTTGTTGGCGTCAGCGCGGTTGATGAGATCCTCGGCGCACGACCAATACCGGAACTCATCGATCTCCAAGTAGTACCAACGGTCACGCGGGTTGAACGGATCAAGGTAGCCGTACCAAACGATGCACCGGTAGAAAAAATCGAACTCTTCTTTGAGCTCTTGATTCCACTTCTCTACGGTGTACCAGTGGGGCCATTGAGGCATGGTCTTCGCAAATCGCCACTCCACTTTCTTGATGTACGCTCGTAAAAACTCCAGCGTCTCATCCGGTAACTTGCAACGGTTTCGTCCGAAAGGATCATTGGTCTTCGGCATAGCTCACCAAGGGAGTTTCTTTTTAGGGGCCTTTGCACCCTTACATTTCGCATGATGATCTCCTAAGTAGGTGCCGTTCTTTTGGAGCTTCAGCTTGTAATCTGCTCCGCAGTCCATGCACTTGTCGGTGATCACCTTCAGCTTCTTCTCCTTGCGCTTACTCGCCTTCACCGTTGTACCTGGCGAGCCCTCCGCAGCTCGCACTTTGTCTTTGTAACAGCGAAACTCTTTGCCGCTGGTCGATTCCTTCACCACAGTACGATGCTCCGTTTGGCGCACGAACGTGAAGCCGGAATCCCAGCGCCCAGGTCGTTCTTCTACCTGTACTGCCTGCCCTACTACGTAATCCATGTAGTCTCCCCCTCAGTCTTCGCGGCCTCTGCTCCGTGCTGTACGCACGGTCGGCATTGCCGCTTGCATTGTTGTGGGGACACCGTACTGCACTTTCTAGTGTATGCAAGAAAAATTGTGACTAGTCTTGGCGCGCCATTCGCCGCACTTCAGCGCTCGCTTATATTGTCTTAGGAGCTACGCGCCGCGCTTTTCCCTGGAATTTGCGCCTGGTTGTACGTGTGGTTTTTCACGTCGAATTTCTCGAACACGTCTTCGAGCATGAGCAGATTGATTTCTTCCCTGCTCGCGCCGATCTCCTTACACAACGTCTCAATAGAAACCCCGTGCTCCTTCACCAACGCCTTCACCATGTCCGCCATTTTGAAAGCGACGTGAGTGCCCTTCGCGCGATTGATCCGCACCGTGAGCAGCATTCGCTCCGGCTCCGTCAGCGCGAGGACCGCGCACGGCACTTCCCAGCCCATCTGTTTAGCAACCTGTGAGCGGTGGAATCCATCAATGATCGTGCCGTCCTTCGTAATGAGAACCGGCTGGACCCATCCCTGCTTCTGGATCGAAAGAGCCAGGAGTTGAAGCTCCTGCTTAGCCACAACGTTAGGATTATAGTCATTGCTCTTGAGAGTCGCCGGATCTCTCCACTCGATCTTTTCGAGGGGACTGCTTAAGCGCTTCAGGGACTTCGCGGCCTTCAAACTCATAGTGCCTCCGATTGATCTGCTTATCGTAGAGCGGCATGATCGCCTTGTCGAAATTCAGATTCTTGATTTGTCGCCACACGTAGAGCAGCGGGTAACCCTTGAACGGCGGCGGATATGCTGAACCCACCGAGTGGCTCGACTTATAGCAACGCTTCACGCACATCAGCGCTTGCTTGAGCTGAACGGCGTCGTCTTTGAACTTCTCGTTGCACCACTTCACGAGCCCTTCCCACGTATGCTCCGGGTACTTCCAGATGTCGCGGTCGTCGCCCGTGAATAAATCGTGGCTGTAGATTTGCAGCGCGTGCAGGTGAGGAAACATCTCGACGAGCTTCTCGTAGAACTCCGGGTTGTACTTCTTGATGTGGTTGATGTCGTGCCGAGCTTTGCCGTGAAGCGGGGTATCGACGCGCAGCTTGCTCCCGCTCCACATTTGGTGATTGTAAATCTCGTTCAAAAAGCCCTCATCGTGCAGGTACTTGAACACATCCGCAATCTTCCAATCGTAGATCGGAATCGCTTTGGTGATCGCTTCGTTTTCAGTGGACGTTAAAAAACAGAAGAAACCCTTGTGCGCGTTGCCGGAGATAATCATACGCCGCGCTGAAGACTCCTCGGTCCTGATCCCCGTCACCACAGCTAGAGAACCCCGAGGATATAGCTTCCGCACTGCTCGGTATCCCGTATAGATGTCGTAAAGAGAATCGGTATCCCGAATCGCGAATTTCGGAATCTCCCGCAAGTAGCGTGAGCGGTTCTTGTCCCACTGAATCAGGCTCTCCACTCCATTCAGTGTAATCAGTTCGGACTCCATCTGAGTCACGAGCCACTGAAGATTCAACCAATCCGTCTGACTTGTCTTTAGCCACGTGATGTACTTCTCCGTAATCGGTGAAAGAAATTCCTCGTCGATGAAGACGCTCTCAACTTTTTTCTTGAGCCCCAGCCGCTTGTACGTCTCTCTGAGCACCAAGAGGCAAACCAGCGAGTCCTTCCCACCGGAGTAACTAACGACCACATTGTCGTAGCTGTTCACTAAATGAGTCATCCGCGCAACGGCGGCCTCTAGAACATTCATAGAGCCTCTTGAATGAAGTTCAGAACCTTCGTCGCCAGCGACTTCTCAGATTTGTCGTCCTTCTTGATCTCCGCAAGAGCTGCGGAGAAAGCCTTGAGATCCTCCGCACTGTCAAAGACCAGCGTGTAGGCGTGAGTCTCTTCCTCGCCGTCGGGATCAACCTCGGGATGATAGTCGAAGTCTTCTATGTTTTTGATGAACTCCGGAGTGACGGAATCGACGAGCCCCTTCAACTCTTTGCCGTCCATGCCGGTCAGCCGCAAATCAAACTCTTCCTGGCTCAGCGAGTGGAGATCGAACTTGAGGAGATTTTCGTCGTACTCAAGAGATGTGACCTTATTGTCGGCGATTCGCGCGGCCTTCGCCTCGCTCTCTGAGAGATCAGAGATGATGACGGGCACGCGACTAAGCCCGAGCTTGAGGGCCGCACGCTTTCGCCCGTGCCCCTTGATGATGACGAGCTTCTTGTCCACGACGATGGGTTGGTCGAAGCCGAATGCATCAATCTGTTGCGCGAGCTTATCGATCTGCTCATCTGGATGCTTCTTCGCGTTCTTCGCGTAATCGGTCAGCTTGTTGGGAGCGAGGTAGACGATCTCAACGTCATTCTTCTTTTTCGCCATCGATCAGCTCCTTTTGGTCCGGCAGTCGTGTGGCGCTCCACTTGACCCACGCGGTGAGATTTCCGCCCGTGAATTTCTTTGCAAGCGCCTGCATCGTTTTTAGATCAGAGAGCGGAATTCGGAAAGCCACGAGCTTCGTCGGCTCCGGCTTCAGCTCCGCTATGCGTATATCGGCTTTTGCCATACGCCCTTACTATACACAGATCCCGTCGCCAGAAAAGCGCTGAATTAGCGCTTAAAACGCGTAAAATGTCGCTATAAAAACGTACACAATGGCACTATAATAATAGCTAAGTTATTGTATTCTTTAGCTATTTAAAGTTAGAAAAAAGTTTAGAAATAGGTTGACTATAGGCGTTAAATTGTATATACTGGTTATATAGAAAGTGAGGCTATACCTATGAAAGCCCTAATGCTGATTGCAAGCCTGGCACTGCTCACCGGGTGTTCGGACCCCGCAGACGCCCAGGCCCCGACCGCGACCACGTTAACCGCTACAGAGCCCGGCCCTGCCGGACCTCAAGGACCCGCTGGTCCGCAAGGCCCTGCCGGACCCCAAGGCCCTGCCGGTAGCTCGACGATTCACCTGCTTGACGGAAGCGGCGCTACCCTGCCCGGCACGTTGATCGGTGCTTCCACCTTGTACCTGGCAAGCGAGCACGCGAGTGCTACCTACGCCGACTACGGCAACGGTCACGGAGGCCCCGAGCGCAAGGAGATCTACTTCACGCTCGCGGCGTGCGCTGGCTCCAGCTATGCCATGTACCCGGTTACAGGATCGGTCTTCACCAACCCGGTCTTCGGTGGAAAATGGATCACCGTAGCTGGAGGCTCGGCGGCTCCCGGCACGGCGGTCAGCTACTACGACCAAACCGGCGTATGCCGAGCTGGAACCAACTCAGGAACCGTCTTCCTGGTCGCCCCATATACCGGCACGTTCCCTGTCAACGTGCTCACGCCCTACACCGTTCAATAAGGAGTATGTATGACTAAGAAACCCATCGACCCAAACGACGGCCTGATCGCAAACCTGGACAAGATCGTAGCGCGGAAGGAGGAAGCCCGGAAGGTTGTACGCACGATGGCTTTTTCTACGGCGGTACTAGAGTCGATACCCGAAGGCGGAACGCATACCGGACCCCTGTACGCCGCGCTCATGACCTACGGCTTTGACCTGCCCACGTTTGAGAAGCTGATTGACCAGCTTGTTGAAGTCGAGGCTCTCAGACGCGCCTCTCGCAACTTCGTGGTGCCTGGCCCGAAGTACGCTATCGCAATCGCCGGGATGATGAAGGTCATGAAAACCTGGAAGGACGAAATATGAGCCGCTGCGAAGACTACCCTTGCTGTGGACACGCTGGCGACCCCGGTGGATGCCCAAGCCGCGAGCTCCGGACCTGCAAAGACTGTGGCGTGAAGTTCCACCCCGATGACCTGTGCTGGGACTACTGCTATCGCTGCCAGGAGGCGGAACGCCGACGCTACAAGCCTGCGAAGCGCGTGACGATCGTGACCGGTCAGCACTGCGAAAACGAAGACTGTGACCAGACCGCGACGATCAAACTCGACGATCGCCTGCACGTTTGCCCTCAGTGCGCCGATGACATTGAACACGAGTGGGCCTGTGAAGAGGCGGACTATGAGAGGGACTGATCGGCGCGTGAGTTATGCTGAACGCCGCGCCTTCGATGCCGAAAGCTACGTCGTGATGGGAGCGCAAGACATCGTGGAGCGAGCGATCGAAGAGATCGAAGCCCTGGAGCTCAAAGTCTCGCCGCAGCTCCCGACCAAAACCCACGTTGCCCTAGCCGAAGCAGCGCGGAAGCGAATCATCAAACGGCTGAAGGAAGTGAGATACCTATGAAGCGCAAAACGATCACCGTTGGTGGGAGGATTTGTCGAGTGAACGATCTCGCCATCGAGCCCGCTTACACGAAGTACGGTCCTCCGGGCGACCCCGGCTTCGGCCTATACCTCTACGGGGTATATCCGCAATCCAGCGTGCTCGCCGGGCAGACCAGCCGCCTCTACCTGGAAGGCGCCAAGACAGAGGCAGAGCTGAAAGCAAAGTACCCGGAGGTCCGATGCCAAGGCTCCGGCTACATCGACCCCGATACGGTTCAGCCCAGCGGTCGGCCCTCAGACTATGAAGAGCCGTGGGGCGAGGAGGATTACTGATGAGCCGCCTCGATCGCATACGCGAGTTGAAACTCAAGCTGATCGAACACCTGCTCACCGAAGTGACGACCTTCGAGAACCGTCAGTACACCGTCGAAGAGATTGTCGCGGGAAAGCGGTCGATCCGGCTGGCCCTACAGAAGTGGTATCGGCGGCTGGAAGACACAGAGAAACGGAAGATCCTGCCATGAAGCTAGTCAAGCCCCCGTACCGAAACCTGGATCAAGACGAGCCCAGCTACCCGCGACCGCCGATCACTCCGTGGACGATCGTGTGGTGGATCTTCATCCTCGTTTTCGGAATCGCGTTCTGGGACGGTATCTACGATTTGTTTAAATTCTTCCTCGAAAGGAGTCCGCCATGAGCTTCGATGACTTTCGCCTGATTGTGAAGAAGCTGACTGACGACGAACTGCGCTTGATGTTCCACTTGCTGACCAGCCCGGTCGGTGAGGATTTAATCCGAGCGATTCACCTAGTCCGAATCGCCGCACTCGACAGAGGGATCGATCTCGTATGACCAAAAAACCTGAACCGACCACCGATCTGAGAATGACCTACATGGGACGCCGCCTGAGCTCTGACGGTCGCATCCTTCACGTCTTCAAGCACGGACGAGACGAGTGCAAATACTTCGGCATCGTCGGATGCATCATCGGCCACATCTACAAAGGCCAAGGCGGTAAAGGCCCGAACGGAGAAACCCAGAAGCGGATGTACAAGAAAGCCCGAGCGACTTGGACCTCCGGAAGTCTCGGACGAAGAAATCGCGAAGTGGGAGGCGGAAGACCTGATCGTCAAACACTCGCTCGAAGAAGAGAACGCTCTTCGCCGGATGCGCGAGGACAAGAAGCTCAACCCTGTCGTCGACCTCATCGCGCCGATCGTGAAGCGCCTGAGCTACTACGACCAGGAAGCCTTCGTGAAAGCCGTGGTTGCCAAGGCCCGCGAGAAAGCCAGGAAGCTATGACACCAGAGCTGAGACAGCTATTCCTGACACTCCGCGCTCTTCAGCGCCGCTTCCGGCTCCTCGGCCTGGCCCTCGAATTCCGGGTGCGGCCATCCCGCCCCTGGCGATTCTAACGGGTCGTATAGACCACCGTAGGCTTCCTGAGCCGCTTTTCGGACCGTGCTAGCCGGTCACCCCTTCCGATTCCCAGCTTCGCCCGTCTTAAGAGCCTTTCCGCCGCCTGGGGACTCCCGATCAGAACGTCGTTGGTGCCACGATGCACCTGGCACCCCAACCATCCCGATTGAGAGATCCAGACCGCTTCCTCCGCGCACCGGGTGTAGACCTTGACGCCCGGGTGCTCCTCAACGCAGCTTTCGATCTCGCACTGCCTCATCACGTAGCTCACCAGTTATCCTCCTCGCGCTCCTGACGAGTCTTCCGGTCGTGGCACTTTTTGCAGAGGCCCTGAAGATGCTTCGACGGCACGAACATCCGCTCCAAGTACCCACCGTCGAAAACGTCGCCGCACTTCTCGATGTGGTCAGGGAAGATCTTGCCGACCTTCTCGCCGCACTTCTCGCATCGGCTGAGCCCGTACTTGTCGCCCGGAATCTTACAGCGCTCAATGCAGAGCCGTCGAGCTCGCGACCAACTCCAGACTTGCCTAACCGCCGTCCGGATTTGTTGGATCAGTTTCGAGTCGATCCCGTCCGCTCTCTCGGTCTTCTTCCTTCTTGCACTCACGGCACTGACCCTCCATCTCCGCTATCGTGACTTGCTCTTCCGTCTCCAGACTGAACGCTCCGCACTTCGGACAGATGTAGCGCATTCTTTTTTCCTTCGTCATGGATCTCCTTTCCCATGCAGATCATCAACGTCACCCCGAACAAAAATAAAACGAGGACGGTCCATCGTTCCTGCTTCTCGTATTTCATACAGCTCCAGATGGCGGAAGCGGTGCCGGTCTGCCTTCGTTCCGTTCCTCCCACCGGAGGGCCGCTTGGATTTTTTGGGCCAGATCCACCGATGTGTGGACAAGCAGGGCCTTGCCCCGGTCGTCCAACGTCCACCCTTCGGCAAGCGCTCCGCTCATAATCGTCGCCGCCAAAAGTTCCCGATGCCTAAGTTCACTCTCACGCGCAGTCACCATTCTTCATCTCCCCTCTACGAAAGGTTTCAGTTCATCTCTCAAATCCTGAAGCCGCTCCAGCCGAGCGTCCAAATCGTTCAGCGCCGCTTCGACTTCTCGATCCGTTTGAACGTGGCCCTTGAACAGATTCTTCTCCGCCAAATCTGAAATTTGTTTTCTCAAATCGCCCTTTAAAATTCTCACTCGATTTCTCTTATCCACCGACCCCTCCTTTTCCACCGTGTTGATACGTTGATACCAAAGTGCCGTTTTCGGGGGACCCCCCAGGAAACACGTTTTTCGTGCACGTGTTGCACTCAGGTATTATTACTACTCTTACTCTTATCAGAGAGACTCCCTTAAAAGAGGTATCAACGGTATCAACGGTATTCACCATGGCTCCTTTTCCTCGGGAAATCTTGCCTTCTTCTTTGTTGATACCTCGGTGATTTCGGTATCAACGAGGTACTCACCATCGGTGCTTTTTGACCAGTCCCACACGTTTCCCGTCCGAGTAATTCGCTTCTTACACCCCAACTTTTTGAGGGCCTTCGCTGCGAGCATTGTGTGTCGTCTGTCCATTTTCCAGTGCATCAGGGGCGAGGTATCAACATCCGTTGAACCCTTTTCTCCGAACAATTTTAGGATCGAAATTTGGGTCAAATCATTGACCGCTCCGAACCTCTCTTTCCAGTTCAAAAGTTGCTCCATCATCACGTCAGAATCATCACCGATCCGACGTTTCTCTTGCTCCTTCCTCGCTACCTCACGTGCCTGTCCTTCAAGCTCGAAAGAGTCAATGAGTCCCATCCGGTAAATCGCCAGAGCTTCAGCCCAAAGCTGCTCGCGGTTCTCTTCGTTCGCATCCCAATCCATCTCCCCCACGCGCACCGGGACGAATCGCCGGTTCCCCGTGTCGTCGCGGAGATAGTGCTCATCGTTGGTCGTGCCCGCGAAGACGCACTGACGAGGCTGCTCGATCACCCTACGACCGTAGGAAGGTCTGTACTTATCCTCCGTTCGCGTGATGAAGGCTTTGAGAGCTGCAATCTCGTTCTTGTCGAATTGGGTCAGCTCTCCCATCTCAATCACCCACCGACCGATGAGCTCTTGAGCCGCGTCCTTATCAGTCACGTCTGTGAGCCTGTCCGTGAAATATTTCTTCCCGAACAGCTTTCTGAAGAACGTTGATTTGCCCACCCCTTGAGGGCCTTCCAAAATCAGCATCCAGTCGAACTGGAAGCCGGGTTCGTAAATGCGAGCCACCGCTGCCACCATCCATTTCGTAAAGACCTCGCTTAAATAGTAGTCCGGCCCGCGAGCCCGGAGATGGACCTTGAGCCACGTGCCCAGACGTTCCTCCCCGTCCCACTCCGGCAGGGCTTCTAAGAAGTCTCTGACGGGATGAAACGAATTCCACTCCGCTATGATGTCCACGGCGGAATGAACGTGATTGGCACCGGGATCGAATCGGAACTTCGACGACAGCCACTCACGAATCAAGTTGATGGACGTGTCCGTGATCTGAGACCCCTTCTTCTCTCCCCACGGAGTCGTCACCCCGTAGGTGTCCCATTGGGTGAACTTGTCTCGGATCACCACGTTGGGGGCTACTGCGTTCTTCAAGATCAACAGAACGTTTTTTAGCGACGCGATCGGCCTGCGGAAGTCTTCTTCCCCGTCAGCGGGCGGCTTCCCGTCTCTTTCGATTTTCTTTTCCCAGCCGTCGGAACAGATGATGTCGTCAAATTGCCTTCGAGCTTCCTCCTGAGAGAGCGGAGGCGTTTCGACAACTTGAAATTCTTTGA
>Ga0335069_10007377_pt1 | contig 15889 bp, 17 predicted proteins | sample Lox_Sample_11_FD_206714 | JGI IMG/M metagenome (GOLD analysis project Ga0335069, IMG submission 206714) | Soil microbial communities from Loxahatchee National Wildlife Refuge, Florida, United States - Lox_Sample_1.1 | ecosystem: Environmental > Terrestrial > Soil > Wetlands | place: USA... | reverse complement strand
CGGCCTCGACGAGGGCGGTGAAGGGCACGCACCCGGAGTAGTAGAGGAACTCCGCCAGGCGCAGGCGCCGGCGGGGGAGCGCGTCCGGCTCGGCCGTCCGCCGGGCGCGGGGCCAACCCCGGGCCCGTGGCCCATCGGGGCGAGGTGGTGCGCGGCCGGAGGCCGGCCGGGCCCGGGGCGGACCGGGGCGCGCCCGGGGCGCGGCGGCCGCCTCCGGGCCGGGGAGCCCCGCCGCAGCGCTCGACAGGAGGCCGTAGGCCTCGGCGACCTTGCGAAACTCGTCCGCCAGCGCCCCCTCCGGCCGCCCGACCAGGCGCGCACGATCGGGGTGGGTCTCCATCGCCCGCCGCCGGTAGGTGGTCTTGAGCTGCGCCCGCCAGGTCTCGCCGTCGGCGCGGAACCCGGGCCCGAACAGGACCCGGCCCGCCGCCAGGACGTCCGCCAGGGTGACCTCGACCCCTTCCGCCACGCACCCACCGCCCGCGCCGTCGCCCGCCAACCCCCTCCATGCGTAGCGTGCCCCGAGGGCGGGCGCAAATTCCGGGTTCCCCGGCCCAGGCGACGGCTCCGCCGGGCCGGCTGTGAGCCAGCCCCGCGGGAGCGTCTGCCCTCCTGTTCGGCGCGGCGGCCTCGTGCGATAAGGTCGCCCGTGATCCGGAAGGTCCTGCAGATCGACCCGGTGCTGTGCGACGGCTGCGGCGAGTGTGTCCCGGCTTGCGCCGAGGGCGCCCTGGCGGTGGTGGACGGCAAGGTCCGGCTCGCCGCCGAGATCCTCTGCGACGGCCTGGGCGCCTGCCTGGGCAGGTGCCCGCGGGGCGCCCTCTCGGTGGTCGAGCGGGAGGCCGCCTCGCTCCAGGCGGACGCCGACCGCCCCGGCGCGGCGCCCCGCGCCCTCCCCCGCCGCGGCCTGGCGGTCGTCCGCGGGGGCTCGGGGCCCGGGCCGCCCCCGCCGCCCCGCGGCCACGGCTCGCTCACCAACTGGCCGGTACAGCTCCACCTCACGCCGGCCTCCGCCCCCTGCTTCGCCGGCGCCGACCTCCTGGTGGCGGCGGACTGCGTCCCCTTCGCCTGCCCCACCTTCCACGGCGCCCTCCTGCAGGGCCGGGCGCTGGTGATCGGCTGCCCCAAGCTCGACGACCTCCCCGCCTACGCCGACAAGCTGGCCCGCATCATCGGGCTGAACGACCCGCGCAGCGTCACCGTGGCGCGCATGGAGGTCCCCTGCTGCTCCGCCCTGGCCGCCGCGGCCCGCCAGGCGGTGACCGCCGCCGGGCGCGAGATCCCGGTCCGCGAGGTGGTGGCGGCGGTGGACGGGACCCTGCGCGGCTAGGATCCCTGCCGTGCCGGCCAGGATCTTCCTCTTCGCCCTGGAGGACCTGCGGGCCCGCTTCGGGGCCGCGCTCCCGCCGGGCGCAGATCCGCTCCACCACACCGGCCCCTTCCGCGCCTTCCGCGACGCCCTCCTCGGCGCCTGCGCGGCGGCGGCCCTGGCACCGGCCGAGGCCTACATGTGGTGGGAGGGGACGTACAACGGGTACGCCCTGGCGGTGGCCGTCCTGCCGCCCGGAGCGCTCCTCGACCCCGACCTGGCCGCGGTCTGCCCGGTGGAGGCCGAGCGCATCGCCGAGCCGCGGCCGGGGCGCTATCCTCTCGCCCGCCTGGCGCCGGGCGAGGCCGAGCCGTGGCGGGACGAGGAGGGCTGCCTGTGGGAGGCTCCCCTCGGGGAGCCGACGGGGCACTTCGGGGCGCCGGGCATGCGGAGGCTCACATGAAGGCGGTGGTGTTCAAGGGGCGGGGCGGGCCGGAGGTGGTGGCGGTGGAGTCGGTGCCGGATCCGGCGCCGTCGCGGGGAGAGGTGCTGGTGCGTGTCCGCGCCGCGGCCCTGAACCGGGCCGACCTGCTCCAGCGCCGGGGGCTCTACCCACCCCCGCCCGGCACCCGCCCCGACGTGCCGGGGATGGAGCTCGCCGGCGAGGTGGCGGCGCTGGGCGAGGGCGTGACCTCCTGGAAGGTCGGCGACCGGGTCATGGCCATCGCGCCCGGCGAGGCGCAGGCGGAGCTGTGCGTGGTCCACGAGCGGATGCTCCTGCCGGTGCCGCCCGGGCTCACGCTGGAGGAGGCGGGCGCGCTGCCCGAGGCAGGGATCACCTCCCACGACGCCTTGTTCACGCTGGGTGGGTTGCGGCCGGGCGCGACCGTGCTGCTCCAGGCGGTCGGGTCCGGCGTCTCCACCGTGGCGCTCCAGCTCGCCCGGGCCGCCGGCGCCACCGCGATCGGCACCTCCCGGACCGCGGCCAAGCTGGAGCGGGCCCGGGACCTGGGGCTCGACCACGGCATCCTGGTGTCCACCGATCCGCCCCGGTTCGCCGAGCAGGTCAGGAAGCTCACCGACGGGCGGGGGGCGCCCCTGATCCTGGAGCTGGTGGGCGGCCCCTACCTGGCCGAGGACCTCGCCGCCGTGGCCCGCCGGGGCCGGATCGTGGTGGTGGGCACCATGGGCGGCGCCTCCGCCCCGCTCGACCTGGGGCTCCTCCTGCGGTCGCGCGCCGCGGTGATCGGCACCGTGCTCAGGCCCCGCCCGCTGGAGGAGAAGATCGCCGCCACCCGGGCCTTCGGCCGCGAGGTCCTGCCCCTCGTCGCCGCGGGGAGGGTGAAGCCGGTCGTCGATGCCGTGCTGCCGGTCGAGGCCGCGCGCGAGGGGCACGCGCGGATGGAGCGGAACGAGAGCTTCGGGAAGCTCGTGCTGGCGCTGTAGGGGCCGCGCCAGGCGGCGCGGCGCGCCCTACCGGACGAACTCGACGTGCGGGGTCATGTGCCGGGCCAGCGGCGAGCGGGTGAGGAGGGTGAGCGCCCGCCGCAGCTTGCGGTCACCGAACCCCGGCGCGGCCTCGTACGCCGCGGAGATGAGGTCGCCGAGGGTGGTGACGAGCCGCTTCCTGCCCTTCGAAGCCTTGGTTCCCGAGAGGTGCCTCATGGTGCCTCCGTGTGCCGTCCCCCCCTGCGCTAGCAAACGGCTTGCCTTCCGGGCGGGACCGAGGTTACAGGGGCTTGGCGCTCCCTGGCCGGCGGCCGCCTGTAGCTCTTTCAGCCCGGTGGCCGAAAAGGCGACAGCGACAGGGGACCCATACAGGACCCCGAGCCACCGCAGCCGAAGGATCTTCCCAACGCCATGCCCAGCAAGCCCTCCCAGGAGCTCCAGACCTTCCCCAACCCCAAGCCGGGCAGGCCGTTCGAGATCTCGATGGAGTGTCCCGAGTTCACCTGCGTCTGCCCCATGACCGGCCAGCCCGACTTCGCCACCATCCGCATCCGCTACGTCCCGGCGAAGCTGTGCGTCGAGCTGAAGAGCCTGAAGCTCTACCTGTGGAGCTTCCGGGACGAGGGCGCCTTCCACGAGGCGGTCACCAACCGGATCTGCGACGACCTGGTGACCGCGCTCGAGCCGCGATTCCTCGAGGTGGTCGGCGACTTCACGGTGCGCGGCGGGATCCACACCGTGGTCACCGCCCGCCACGGTGCCCGCCCCGAGGCCTGACCTCCTCCGCGCACCGCAGCGCACATCGCAGGCGGTCCCTCTTCCGGCCCCGCGTCCGGCGTCTCGTCGCTCGCCCCCCGCACGGGTAGAATCGCCCTCCGTGCCCACCCCGCCGCCCGCACCTGCCCCGGACCCGACCTCGCTCGTCGGAACCGTGCTCGACGGGCGGTACGAGCTCGTCGCCCATCTGGCCTCCGGCGGGATGGGGGCGGTCTTCCAGGCTCGCCACATCCACCTGCGCAAGGACGTGGCCGTGAAGGTGCTGCGGCCCGAGCTCGCTGCCTCGCCGGACCTGGTGGAGCGGTTCCGGCGGGAGGCGGAGATCGCCAGCGCGCTCGAGCACGACAACATCGTCCGCGTCACCGATTTCGGCCGGAGCGAGGAGGGGCTGCTCTTCCTGGCCATGGAGCTCCTCACCGGCGAGAGCCTGTTCGACCGGCTCCGGCGCGAGCGGGCCCTCCCGCCGGTGCGGGCGGTGGGCCTGCTCTTCCAGGTCTGCGCCGGGCTCCAGGCCGCCCACGGGCTGGGGGTTGTCCACCGAGACCTGAAGCCGGAGAACGTGTTCCTGGCCCGCACCCCCGGCGGCCGCGAGGTGGTGAAGCTGCTCGACTTCGGGATCGCCAAGTTCGCCCGTGGCCCGGGAGACACCGCCACCCAGGTCGGCGTGGTGGTGGGGACGCCCGAGTACCTCTCGCCGGAGCAGGCCATGGGCTTGCCGGTGGACTGCCGCGCCGACGTGTACACCGTGGGTCTCATCGCCTTCCGGATGCTGACCGGGCGCCACCCCTTCCCGGCCGAGAGCCCTCGCGACCTCCTGCTCAAGCAGGCCAGCTGCCCGGTCCAGCCCCTCGCCGAGGCCAGCCCGGATCTGGCCGCCTGGCCGGCGCTGTGCGCCGCGGTGGAGCTTGCCTGCCGGAAGGATCCCGCCGAGCGCCCGCCCAGCGCCGCCGCCCTGGGCGAGCTGCTGGCCGCCTCGCTGGGGCCGGCCTTCGTCGCGCCGCCCGGCGCAACCCCGGCCCTGGGCCCGGCCTCCGCGCCGGTCCGGCGGCCGCCGCCGCAGGTCGACCCCACCCTGTCCCTCTCCCTGCCGGTGGCGCCGGCCGCCCTCCCCTACCGGCGCGCGCTGCGGCTGACCCTGTGGACCACCGGGATCGCCGCCCTGGTCGCCCTCTCCCTGCTCGGGTTCCGGGCCTGGCGCGCCCGCCCGCTCCAGGAGGCGCGGGAGCTCATCGGCTCGGGCCGGGCGGCCGAGGCGGTCTCGTCCCTGCAGGCCGCGCTCCAGGCCGACCCGGGCCGGCGGGACCTGGAGCTCCTCCGGGCCCGGGCGCTGCTCGGCCTGCCGGGGAAGGCGGGGGAGGCGCTCGAGGCCTACGCCGCCGCCCAGGCCAGCGGCCCGCTCGAGCTCGACGACTACCGCGCCCTGGTCCCGCTGCTCGGCGAGGAGCGGAGCCTGGCCGATCGCGCCGCCCGCCTCCTGCGCGCGGCGCCCCCGGCTGCCGTCCCGGCGGTGGCCGAGGCCGCCGGCGCAGGCTCCGGCGTCCAGCGGCTGCGCGCCGTGACCATGCTCCGCGACATGGGCGCGGAGGACGCGGTGGACCGGGTCGCGGCCTACGGCGCGCTGCTCGCCGACGCCGACTGCGACGTCCGCCGCGCCGCCGCCCGCCGCCTGGGCGAGCTGGGCGACCCCGCGGCCCTCCCCGCCCTCCGCGCCGCCGCCGGCGCGCGCGCCGAGCGGCGGTGGCTGATCTCGTCCGCGGCCAAGGGCCCGGCCTGCGGCGCCGCCGAGGCCGGGGAGGCGGTGCGGAGGATCCAGTCCGCGAACCCGTGAGACCCGGGAGGCCGATCCCCGGATGTCGCCGGCTCGTCTAGAGTCGCCGGGCCATGGCCTCGCAGCAGGACGTCGCCCGCAGGGCGCGCGTCTCCTTCATGACCGTGTCGCGGGTGGTCAACAACCACCCCAGCGTCCGGCCCGCGACCCGGACCCGTGTGCTCCGGGCCATCCGGGAGCTCGGCTACTACCCCAACGCCGCCGCCCGCGCGCTCAACAGCAGCCGTTCGCGCAACGTGGGGATCATCTTCCCGCGCAGGGACTACCTGCTGGTGGCCCCGTTCTGCGTGGAGCTGTGCGTCGAGGTGGAGAGTCGCCTCCGGCAGCGCGGCTACCACCTCTTCCTGGGCTCGATGGCCGAGGAGCGAGAGTCGGGGGACCTGTACACCCTCTTCAAGGAGGGCAAGGTCGACGGGCTGATCGTCTTCGCGCCGCCCCGCGGCGACCCGGGGATCGCCCAGCTGGCCGCCGAGCGGCTGCCGTTCGTGGTGGTGCACGGCCGCAGCGGCCGGACCCCGTTCTCCTGGGTCGACTCCGACAACTCCCAGGGGACCGCCCTCCTGCTCGAGTACCTGTTCGGCCTGGGCCACCGGCGCATCGGCTTCGTCACCGGCAACCTGGCGGAGGGGAACTCCCAGGATCGCCTGCGGCGCTACCGGCGCGAGCTGCGCGCCCGGGGGATCCCCCTCGAGGAGGAGCTGGTCCAGGAGGGCGACTGGACGCTGGAGAGCGGCCAGGCGGGGCTGGAGCGGCTCATGAGCCTCCGCCGCCCGCCCAGCGCCATCTGCTTCTCCAACGACCAGATGGCCATCGGGGCCCTGCGGGCCGCCCACGACCTGCGGATCCGCGTCCCCCGCGAGCTGTCCATCGCCGGCTACGACGACATCCGCTACGCCTCCTTCACCACGCCGGCGCTGACCACCGTCCGGCAGCACATCGGGGCCGTGGGCGACCGCGTGGCCGAGCTCCTGCTGGAGCGGATGGAGGGCGGCCGGCTCGACCCGCGGCGGATCGTGCTGGCGCCGGAGCTGGTGGTCCGCGCCTCCTGCTCGGCCGTGGCGCGTCGCTCCGCCTAGGCGAGGGACGCCCTCCGCGCGCCCGCCCGGGGTTGACAGGTCCCCGGACCGGGTGCTACCCCAGCGACCGATGTTTGCGCACACATTTGTTCTCGCGAACATCTCCTTCCCGGGAGCCGGGAGCCGAGGAGCGCGCCATGACCCGACGCAAGGTGCTGTTCGTGGGCGAGACCTGGAACGTGACCCGCATCCACACCAAGGGCTTCGACGTGGTGGAGCTGGGGGGGTTCGAGGACTACTCGGTCTACTTCAAGGATCCGATGCGGCAGTTCCCGGAGATCGAGATCACCCACATCCCCAACCACCTGGTGGCGAGCGCGTTCCCGCGAGGCCCCGCGGAGCTGGCCCACTACGACCTGCTCCTCATCAGCGACTGCGGCCGGAACACCCTCACCATGTACCCCAACATGTTCCAGGTCCCCATGGGCCCGGACCGGGTGGCCATGATCGCCGAGTGGGTCCGCCAGGGTGGCGCGCTGGTCATGGCCGGCGGATGGGTCGACTTCCAGGGCTTCCAGGGGAAGGGCAACTACCACGGCAGCGCCATCGAGGAGGTGCTGCCGGTCAACATCCTGCCGGTCGATGACCGGGTGGAGACCACCCAGGGGGCCGCGGTGAGGGTGCTCTTGCCCGATCACCCCGTGGTGGGGGGGATCGCCGACCCCTGGCCGAGCTTCCTCGGCTACCAGCGGGTCCTGCCCAAGCAGGGGGCCACGGTGGTGGCTTCCATCGGCGGCGGCGCCGATCCCCTCATCGCGGTGTGGCAGGCGGGGCGCGGCCGCGCCATGGCCTTCACCAGCGACCTCGCCCCGCACTGGGGGACCGACTTCGTGAAGTGGCCGGCCTACGGCCGCTTCTGGAGCCAGGCCATCCAGTGGCTCACCGAGCGCTGACGCCGCCGGCGCCGGGCGCTCCCCGTCAGTTGGCCGGCCCGGCGGGCGCCGGTTCCCGCTCCTGGCCCGGGGCGATGGGGCTCGCCTGGTGGTGCACGAGCCGCCAGCGACCGCCCTCGCGGGCGAAGAGGTTGGTGGCCGAGAGGCGACCGCCGGGCAGCACCTCGTGGCAGGTCACGTAGGCCACCTCGCCCAGCACGTGGGCCTGGGCCAGCGAGCAGGTCACCCGGGGCGGCGACGCCGAGCCGAGGATCCCCCGCCAGCTGCGAAGGACCTCGTCCCGGCCGTCGAGCACGTCCCAGCCCGGGTGGGAGCAGGCCACCGGGTGGCGCTCGGCCCAGAGGGAGGCCATGGCCTCGAGGTCGCGGGCCGCGAAGGCCCGGTAGAACGCCTCGTTCGCCTCCAGCACCTCCAGCTCGGATCCGGTCATGCGCGGGGTCATAGCGGCCGCCGGCACCCTGCGCCGCCTCGCTCGTCGCCTGTGGGCCCGGACGGCCGACGGCGCCACCCCGGCCCGGGCATCGCGGGTCGCCGCCCGCCGCCCTCGACCTCGAGCGCCGTGGCGACCTGGGCCGCTGCGAAGGGCGGCGCGGGCCTCGACGGTGGCCCGGGCCCGCAGGACACAGGGGTGCGCGCTTCCCGGGCTCCCGGCTCGATGAGCGACGAGTGCTCGATCACCTGCCGGGCCCCATCATCCACCGCCGCCGACCGGGGGAGATCCCCTTCGGTCAGCGGGTCCGTGACGCTGGTCGGCCACGGCGCCGCTGCGGGGCCCGGGCCAAGGCCGGCACGTCCGCCGAGCCCGCGGGCCGCCGGTCGACGGCCGTCCTCCCGCGAAGGGGAGGATCCGGCCGTTCCGGGTCGGTGCGTCCGTGGCGCAACTCCCGCGAGGAAGGTCGCGCACCGGCGCGGGCCCTGGCCGACCCGGTGGCCCGCGCCCCGGTGGGGCCGGGCCGGCGGTCTGCGGGCCAGCCGGCCAGCGCTTATCGCTTGTCCGGATCTCGCCGCGCCGTTCGTCGAGCCAGCGGGGCCGGATGGACCGGCCCGACACGGAGGCATCCATGGCCAAGTTCGCGCTGATCTTCCGGGGCGGCGACGCCCCGGGCTCGCCGGAGGAGATGCAGCAGCACATGCAGAGGTGGATGACCTGGTTCCAGGGGCTGGCCCGCGAGGGCGTCTACCACGACGTCGGCGAGCCGCTGGACCCGGCCGGGAAGGTGGTCCGCGGCGCCCGAAAGGCCGTCTCCGATGGGCCCTACGCCGAGGCCAAGGACCTGGTGGGCGGCTTCGCCATCGTCGACGCCCGGGACCTCGACGCCGCCGCCGAGATCGCCAAGGGCTGTCCCACCTACGAGATGAACGGCTTCGTCGAGGTCCGGCCGGTGCGACCCATGCCGCCGGACCGGCTCCGGCGGGCGCCGTGAACGGGGGCGAGCTTCCGCTCGCCGACCACCTGTTTCGCCACCAGGCGGGGCGGATGGTCGCCTCCCTGGCCCGTGCCCTCGGCCCGCGCCACCTGGCGCTGGCCGAGGACGCGGTCCAGGACGCGCTGGTGCGCGCGCTGGAGACCTGGCGCTTCGGCGCCCTGCCGCGGAACCCCGCCGCCTGGCTCATGCGCTGCGCTCGCAACCGCGCCCTGGACATGGTCCGGCGCCAGGGCGCCTTCGGCCGTGCGGCCGAGGCGCTCGGGCGTGCCCTGGAGGCCCAGGCGCCCGACGAGGCCCAAGAGCCGGCCGAGCTCCCGACCTTCCCCGACGACGAGCTCCGGCTCATGTTCTCCTGCTGCGCCGCGGAGCTCCCGCCGGCGGCGCAGGTGGCGGTGATCCTCAAGTACCTGTGCGGCTTCTCGGTCCACGAGATCGCCCAGGCCTTCCTCTCCACCGAGGCGGCGGTGGAGAAGCAGCTCTACCGCGCCCGCACCGCGCTCGAGGTGCTCGGAGCCCTCTACGACGTCGGCGACCCCGGCCAGGTCCGTGCCCGGCTCCCCTCGGTGCACGAGGCCATCTACCTGCTCTTCAACGAGGGGTACCACGGCGCCCACCCGCGGGAGCCGGTGCGCCAGGACCTGTGCGCCGAGGCGCTGCGCCTGTGCCAGCTGCTCGAGATGCTCCCCGACGCGGGCGGGCCCGACACCCAGGCGCTCCTCTCCCTGCTCTGCTTCCACGCGGCCCGCCTGGGTGGCCGCACCGCCGACGACGGGAGCCTGCTCCTGCTCGCCGAGCAGGACCGCGCCCGCTGGGACCACGCGCTGGTGGCCGAGGGCTTTCGCCGCCTGGGCGCCTCCGCCCAGGGATGGAACCTCACTCCCTGGCACCTCGAGGCGGCCATCGCCGCCCAGCACGCGCTGGCCGGGAGCTTCGAGGCCACCGACTGGCCAGCCATCCGCACGCTCTACGACCGGCTCCTCGCCGCCCGTCCCTCGCCGGTGGTCGCGCTCAACCGGGCCATCGCCCTGGGAATGGCCGAGGGCCCCGACGCGGGGCTCTCGGCGCTCGCCGGGATCCCGGACCGCGAGCGGCTGGCGCGCTACCCGTTCCTGCCGGCGGCGGTGGCCGAGTTCGAGCGGCGCGCCGGCCGCACCGCCCGCGCGGCGGAGGCGCTGCGCCAGGCCCTGGCCCTGGCGCGGAGCCCGGCCGAGGAGGCGGTGCTGGCGCGCAAGCTCTCCGCTTGCCAGCCTTAGCCGCGCCCACCCCCACGGGGCGCGCCGGCCAGGACTCGGGATCTTCCTCCCGGCGCGGATCTCGCGTCACCGCCAGGCGGCGAGCGGCAACGCCCGGCGAGCCGGCCCCGGGCCTCGGGCGCAGCTCGGTGTGAACGTCCCGGATCCCTTGCCGCGAGGGATCCGGCCGCGCTGGGATCAGCTCGCCCCGGGCTCCGCGGGCGCCGGCTCCTCGGCCGAGTCCGGCTTGGCCAGCACCTCCCGCGCCCGGTCGACCTCGTCCTCGGACACGAGCAGCGTGAGGCCGCCGTTGGCCAGCGCCACCGCCGGCAGGAGCGAGGCCAGCGGCTGGTCGCGGATCACGACCGCGATCCCCTCGGCCGCGAGGAGGCTCTTCGCCACCTCCGCCTCGGAGAGGTTCTCGAACGACGCGACGGCCACGAGATCCTTGTCGTCGAGCATGGTGTCCTCCGCGCCCTGGTCGCGCCGGACGGCTCCGCGAGGGCCCCGCGCCCTCGCGGCGGGCCGGCGAGGTGATCGTACGCCCAAGCGCGGGCCGGGGCACCCCCTTCACCCGGGGACCGGACCCTCGCCGAGCTGGCGCAGGAGCGCGAGGCCGAGCGGCCAGCTCCCCAGCCGGCTGGCGCTGTTCAGGTGGCCGTGGCCGCGCACCTCGACGAGGCGGCTGCCCCAGGCCGCGGCGAAGGCCCTGGCCCGAACCGGGGTGACGTAGGTGTCGTCGTCGCTCGCCACCACCACCGACGGGAACGGCAGCCGCTCCACGGGCATCGGGTCGAAGCCGGTCGGCCCCGAGGGGTAGGAGGGCGCCTCGACGTCCGACGGTGCCACGAGCAGCGCTCCCCTGACGCGTGCGCCGGCGCGCGCGTGCCGCGCCGCCCAGTGGCAGACGAGCGCACAGGCCAGGCTGTGGGCGGCGAGCAGGACCCGGGGCCCCGCCGCGGTCACCGCCGCGTCCAGCGTCCCGACCCACTCGCCCAGCGCGGGCCTCTCCCACTCGCGTTGCTCCACCCGCCGGAAGACGGCCGGGAAGAGCCGCTCCCACTGGCTCTGCCAGTGCTCGGGCCCGGAGTTCCACAGGCCGGGGAGGGTGAGGACCGGGCCGAGGAGATCCGTGGCGGTGGATTCCATGCTCCCCTTCTATCGCGTCCCCCTGGCGTCGCAGGCCCGGGCCCCTGGCGGGGCCGGTCGAGTGAACCCTTGCCAAGGGCCCCGGGCCCGGCAATGGACTCACGGATGGTCGACCTCACCCGCCTCCCGCCGCGCGACCAGCAGGGGGCCGTGCGCGTGGTCGTGGAGTCGCCCCGCGGCGCCACCGTGAAGCTGAAGTACGACGCCGCGCTCTGCGCCATGAGCGTCTCGCGGCCGCTCCCGCTCGGCCTCGCCTACCCGTACGACTGGGGCTTCGTGCCGGGGACCCGCGCCGCGGACGGCGACCCGGTCGACGCGCTCGTCTACTGGGACGTGCCGAGCTACCCCGGCGTGGTCGTCCCCTGCCGAGCCATCGCCGTGGTGCGCCTGGAGCAGGACTCCAAGGTGAACGGCCGCGTCCGCAACGACCGGATCCTGGCGGTGCCGGTGAAGCACTCGCGCGGCGCGGCCATCGGCTCGCCCGAGGACCTTCCCGGGCGGGTGAAGGACGAGATCGCGCAGTTCTTCGTGTCCACCATCTTCTTCGAGCCCAAGAACCCCCTGCTCCTGGGCTGGGGCGGGCCGGAGGAGGCGGACCGCCTGATCGACGAGAGCACGTCAGGGTAGCCTACCCGCCTGGGGGAGAAGGACCTGCCTTCGATCAAGACCACGCCGACGCGTGGGGAGCATGCTGCAGGGCTCGGAGGCCGTCGCCGTCGCTGGAGGACGCGGATGATCAAGTGGACGCCGGACCTGGCGGTGGGGATCGACGAGATCGACGCTCAGCACCAGGAGCTGTTCCGGCGCGCCGAGCGCTTCCTCACCGGCCTCGCCGAGCCCACCCGCCAGGACGTCGGGATCCTCCTCTCCTACCTGCGGCTCTATTGCGTCACGCACTTCGGCGCCGAGGAGTCGTGGATGCGCCAGGTGTACTACCCGGGCTACGACCGCCACAAGGCCGAGCACGACGGCTTCATCGAGCACATCCTCGACCTGTCGCGGGAGCACGAGCGGCGGGGCAGCCCCGGGCTCGAGCCGCTGCGGGTGGGCAGCTGGCTGGAGCGCTGGCTGGAGACCCACGTCTCCGGGACCGACCGGGAGTTCGCCAAGTTCGTGCTGTCGCGGGGCGGGTAGCGGGCGGCGGCCTCAGGTTCCCGCGCGGCGCGGCGGCGCCCGCGCTAGGCTGCCGGTGGTGACCCTGGCCGACTCGCTCGCCCTCCTCCTCCGCCCGGCCGGCGGCGGGGTACACCTCGTCTCCTCGGGGCTCCTCGCCCAGCGCGCCCTGCAGCGCCGGATCTACGGCGTGGCGCGCGACGAGGAGGTGGAGGAGCGCTGGCGCCTCGACCTCGAGGCGGCCGCGCGGGCGCCGCTCGTCCTCCTCGGCATCCCCTCCGACGTGGGCGGGGGCCTGCAGCGCGGCGCCAACCTGGGCCCGGCCGCGCTCCGCGCCCGGCTGCTGGACGACCACGCCGGGCGGATGGCGCGGCTGCGCGAGGCGGGGCTCCTGGACCTGGGCGACGTGCGCGTCGTCCCCCAGCTCCTCGAGGACGCCATGCTGGCGCCGGCGCAGCTCGAGGCGGTGCGGCACGCCCTCCACCCCGGCCTCGACGAGGCGGTCCGGAGGACCCTGCCGGTCTCGCCCCTCGACGTGGCCGAGCGGGCCCTCTCGCTCCTGCTGGCGGAGAACCCCCGGGCCAGGGTGGTGGCCCTGGGCGGCGACCACTCCACCGCGCTCCCGGTGGTGCGGGCGTTGGCGCGGGTCCGGACCGGCCTGGCCGTGGTGCAGGTCGACGCCCACACCGACCTCCTCCCCGAGCGGCTCGGCATCCGCCACTGCTTCGGGACCTGGGCCTTCCACGCCAACGAGCTCCTGGGCCGCGGGGGACGGCTGGTGCAGATCGGCATCCGCGCCTCGGCCAGGGACCAGCGTCACTGGGAATCGACGCTGGGCGTGCGGCAGATCTGGGCCGAGGAGGTGCGAAGGGACCCCGCCGCCGCGGTGGAGAAGGTGGTGACGGCCCTCCGCGCCGCCAACGCCTCCTCGGTCTACCTCTCCAACGACATCGACGGCACCGACGCCGCCTTCGCCGAGGCCACCGGCACCCCCGAGCCGGGTGGGCTGGCGCCGGAGACGGTCTCGCTCCTCCTGCGGCGGCTGGGCGAGGAGGTGGGACTCGCCGGGGGCGACCTGATGGAGGTCGCCCCCGGGGTGGCCCGGAGCCCGGGCGGCGGGGCGCGGACCCTGGAGGTGGCCGCCCGCTACCTGGTGGAGACCCTGGAGGTGGCGCTCCACGGGCGGTGACGCTGGGTCGCGGTTCCGCGTGGGCGGCGGTGGTGGGGCGGTCCCTGTGCTAGGGTCTCCGCAGGATCATGCAAGCCTTCAAGCCACACCTCTCCTCGCCGGCCGAGTACCCGTACCTCCGCTCCGACGCGCGGGTGAAGCTCGACCAGAACGAGAGCCCAGAGGACCTCCCCGCCGAGCTCAAGGCCCGGGCGCTCCAGCGCCTGGCCGCGCTCCCCTGGAACCGCTACCCCGAGCTGCACGCCGAGGACCTGCGCGCCGCGGTGGCGCGCCACGAGGGCTGGGACGAGGCCGGGGTGGTCCTCTCGCCGGGATCGAACGTCCTCATCCTCGCCCTGTGCACGGCGGCGCGGACCGTCCTCGACACCGTCCCCTCCTTCCCCTACTACCGCGGCGGCGCCGAGGCGGCCGGCACGCCCTGGCGCGGCATCCCGCTCCTGCCCGATTTCGCCCTGCCCCGCGCGGCGCTGCTCGAGGCCCTGGACGGGCCCCCCGGCGTGCTCTTCCTCCCCGTCCCCCACGCGCCCACCGGCCGGCTCTTCGAGGCCCAGGACGTGGAGGCGCTGGCGGCTCGGGCCGGGGAGCGCGGCTGGCTCCTCCTGGTCGACGAGGCCTACCACGACTTCTCCGGCACCGACTTCCGGGGGCTGGCGCGGCGGAGCGAGCACGTGGCGGTGCTGCGCACCTTCTCCAAGGCCTGGTGCCTGGGCGGCATCCGCGCCGGCTACCTCCTGGCCTCGCCCCGGGTGGCGGCCGTGGCCCGGGCCTGCGTGCCGCCCTTCTGCCTCCCCGCCCACACCGCGGCCATCCTCCAGACGGCGCTGGAGTCGCCCGGCTACGCCGTGGCGCTGGCCGAGCGGATCCGCGCCGAGCGGGAGCGGCTGCGCTCGGCCCTGGAGCGGCACACCGCCTGGCGGGTCTACCCCTCCGCCACCAACTTCCTCCTGGTGCGCACCGCCGACGCCGCCGCCACCCAGGCCCGGCTCCTGGCCGCCGGGGTGCTGGTGCGCCGCCAGGACCGCTACCCGGGCATGGAAGGCTGCCTGCGCATCACCGTGGGCTCGCCGGCCGAGGACGACGCGCTCGTCGAGGCCGCCCGGGGAGCGCGGTGAGCCGAGCGGTCGACCTCGCTGGAGCTAGAGCTCGAACCGCTCGGCGTGGATGTCCTCGAGCGGGACCTCCAGCGCCGCCAGCGCCCGCTCGGCCAGGTCCATCACCGCTGCCGGGCCACAGACGAAGCACACCCGCCGGCCGCTGCGGGGCAGGTGGCGCTCCAGGAGCTCCTGGCCGATGACGCCGGTCTCGCCCAGCCAGCCCAGCGGCGGCCGCTCCAGGACGTGTACGACCCGCAAGTCGATGCGGCTGGAGAGCTCGGCCAGATCCTCGCGGAAGGTGGCCGACTCCCAGTCGACGCTGCCGTAGACCAGCGTGTGCGGCCGCCGGTCGCCGCGATCGGCCAGCGTCCGCAGCATGGAGACGCAGGGCGCCACCCCGATGCCGCCGGCCACGAAGAAGTACCGGTCGGCGTCGGGGAAGGTGTCGATGGAGAGGGCGCCGAAGGGGCCGTCCACGTAGGCCCGGGCGCCGGGCCGCAGCCCCTGTACACCCTTGGTGAATTGCCCCACCGCCTTCACCGTCAGCTGGAGCTGCGGCGCGCGCTGCGAGCTGCCCGAGAAGGAGAAGGGGCGCTCCCGGCCCAGGAGGGGCGAGCCGGACAGGGTGACCCAGGCGAACTGGCCGGCCCGGAAGCGCAGGCCGTTGTGGTTGTCGGGATCGAGCACCAGGGTGATGGCGCCGCCGTGCTCCGGGCGCACCCCGGTCACCCGGTACGGCCGCCGCAGCAGGGCGAGAGGCTTGACCACCCGCACCCGCAGGACCAGGGCCAGCCAGCCCAGCGTCCAGACCCACAGCCCGGCGCGCGTCACCGCGTCGTGCTGCAGCCGGGCGGAGGTGGTGGCGTGCCACAGACCCAGGCCCACCGCCAGCACCGTGAGGATCCCGTGGGTGAACCGCCAGGGGACGTACGGGATCCTGAGCCGGCGCCGGAAGGCCGCGGTCGCCACCAGCAGGAGGAGGACGAGGAGCCCGAGCACGCCGGCCGCCTGGCCGGCGCCCGACCACCGCACCAGCGAGGCGAGGGTCCGCGACGGACCCAGCATGAGCAGGGGGTGGAGGAGCGCGAAGACCACCGCCACCGCGGCCATCCCGCGGTGGAAGGCGTAGAGCACGTCGGTGCCGAAGGGCGGCGCCAGCACCTCGTAGCGGGCCGTCAGCGCCGACTCGATGGCCAGGATGGAGAGGGCCAGGGAGCCGAGCATGGCCCCGAGCTGCTCTCCGAAGTCCCCGGCCACCCCCCGGCCCAGGGCCAGCCAGGGCACCGGGAACAGCACCACCAGCACGTAGAGCCCGACCCACAGCGCGCAGCGCGCGATGCCCCGCACGGTGAG
>Ga0335069_10007376_pt1 | contig 15890 bp, 10 predicted proteins | sample Lox_Sample_11_FD_206714 | JGI IMG/M metagenome (GOLD analysis project Ga0335069, IMG submission 206714) | Soil microbial communities from Loxahatchee National Wildlife Refuge, Florida, United States - Lox_Sample_1.1 | ecosystem: Environmental > Terrestrial > Soil > Wetlands | place: USA... | reverse complement strand
TCGACCAGAGTCGTACCCGAACGCGGCATGCCGACGACGAATACCGGGAGCTCCGACGGGTTGCCCCCACCCTTGAGGGTGGCGATCGCATCGACCGTGAAGGCGGAGGCCATGGCGCCGAGCAACGTGAGCATGCCGGCTTCGTCGTACTGGACATGGCGGCGGCGCAGCACATTGCCCGCGGCCAGATGCTTGAACGCCTCCGCAGTGCGGCCGAGTTCGTCATACGCCTTGCCGAGCGCGAAGTGCAGTTCGCCGCGTTCGGGATCGCTCAGGCTGCCGATCTCGGCGGCAAATCCCTCCAGCGGCGCCAGGCGCGGGTCGCCGGGCTCAAAGCGGCTGAGTTGCGCCAGCGCGTAATGGTGGTGCACGACGCGCGGAGCCAGCGCGACCGCCCGTTCGAACGCGGCGCGCGCCTCACCGATGCGGCCGAGCGCCTGAAGCGCTTCGCCGGCGCCGTGAAATACATCGGCGTTGGCGGCGTCGCTGCGCTCGAGCTTTTCGAACATCGCCAGGGCCTCAGAGGCACGCCCCAGCGCGTTGAGGGCGGCGCCGGCGCCCAGCATCGCAGCGGGTTGATCGGGACTGCGCCCGAGCACGGTCTCGTACCAGTGGAGCGCCGCGTCGTACTGTCCGGCATCGAGATGGCGGCGTCCGTTCCTGAGATCGTCGGCAAGGCTCATGTCGTCCCCGCCAGCGCCGCCTGAAGCGGGCCCAACCAGGGCAGGTAGGGTTGGGCGCGTCCGATCGCGTCTTTATAGAGTGGGCGCCGCACCTGGATTGCCGAGGCCGTTCGCACCGTGCGGCGCGTCTTGTGGAATTCGAGGCAGCGGGCATCCCAGTCGAGGCCGCAATGGGCAATCAGACGCCGGGCCTCGGGCTCAAGTCCGGCAACCAACGCCTCATAAGAGACTTCCAGCAACACGGATTGCGGCAGTACGTCTCGCCAGTGCGCCATCAGCGCCTCGTAGGCGCGGTAGTAACGGCCGAGTTCGGCAAGGTCATAGGCGTAGTTCACCGTGCCTGAGAACAGTTTCGAGTAGCACGAGAGACACGTATCATGCGGGTCGCGCCTCACATGAACGATGCGGGCGTTCGGCAAAGCGAGATGGATCAACCCGGTGTAGATGAAATTCCCGGGCATCTTGTCGGTGATCCGCGCGGCCGCGGGCGCCAGCGCCTGCAGGCGGGCCGCATAGGCCTCGCCCAGCGCGCGCCAGTCGGCGCCGGAGGAAAAGTCCGGCCCCGCAACGTCCTGCAGGATCGACTGCTCGCCGGCACCGAACACGGCAGGATGGCTCGCCAGGATCTGCTCGACCAGGCTTGTGCCGGAACGCGGCATGCCGACGATGAAAACCGGCCGTGAATCGGGATCGCCCTCGCCCTCGTGTGCAGCGAGGAAGGCACGGGTAAAAACCTCGGCGGCGCGCCTGAAACGCGCCAACTCCTTGGCCTCGTCGTAACCCACAAGCGTGCGCTTGATCGCGTTGCCGGCCCTCAGATGTTCGAACGCCTCACGATGGCGGCCGCGACCGTCGTAGGCCTGTGCGAGCGCGATGTGAAGTTCAGCCTGTTCCGGCACAGGATAACGCGCGGCGGATGCTGCCATCGATTCGAGAGCCTTCAAATCGGAATCGTCATTCGTCCCTTCTTTCAGCGCCATCAGCGCATAGCGGTACGACGGAACCCACGGCTCCAGCCGCACCGCCGTTTCATAGGCCCGCCGCGCCTCGTCCAGCCGTCCGAGGAAGGTCAGCGCACTGCCGTAGTTGTAGTGGATAATGGCGACATTGGGAGCGAGCTTGAGAGCCTGTTCGAATTTCGCCGTCGCCTCCTCGTGGCGATCGAGCGCGCCAAGTGCCTCTCCGAGCCCGCACAGCGCCTCCGCCATTCCCGGCCGCAACTTCAACGCCGCATCGTAAGCTGCCGCCGCCCGTTCGAAGCGCGCAGCCCGAAGGCAGGCGTTCGCCAGCGTCATGTTCAATTCGACGTTGCCGGGCCTGAGGCGCAGGGCGGCCTCGAAACACTCTGCCGCCTCGTCGAAGCGGCTCAGCTCCATCAGCACGGCCGCGAGATTGATGTTCGTCTCGGCCGCGTTGGGCTCGAAGGCCAGCGACTTTCGGTAGGCTTCGGCGGCTTCGGCGGGGCGCCGCGCCACGGTCAATGCCACCCCGAGGTTGTTGAAGAGAGTCGCCGAGCCGGGCTCCGCTTGCGCCGCCTTGCCGAGATAGGTGACGGCCGGATCGATGCGGCGGGTCTGGAGGCACAAGACGCCGAGACCCTGCAACGCCCCGGCGTGATCGGGTTCGATGTCCAGAACCTCGCGGTAGAACCGCTCCGCCTCCGCGGCCCGCCCGGCGGAATGAAGCTCCCGCGCCCGTTCGTACAGCTCCGCCGCGCTCACGTGATGTCCTCGCCCAGCGCTTCGTGCAACGGCCCGAGCCAGGGTTCATATTTCTTGTGCCGTCCGACCGCCGTCTTGAACAACGGCTGGCGCACCTGCGTGGAACTGGCGGTGATAACGGGCCGCGTCACCTTGTAGAATTCGAGGCAGCGCGCGTCCCATTCCAGTCCGCAATGGGCGACGATGCGCCGGGCGCCCGCCTCGAAGTCTTCGACCAGATCCTCGTAACGCACGTCGAGCATGACCGTCTGCGGCAGCACGGCGCGCCAATGCGTCATCAGCTTCTCGTAAGCGCGATAATAGCGGCCGAGCTCGGCGAGATCGTAGGTATAGTTCAGGCTGCCGACAAAATGCTTGGAGAAGCAGGAGACGCAGGTGTCCAGCGGATTGCGATGCACATGGATGAGACGGGCGTTGGGCATCGTCAGGTGGATGAGGCCGGCAAAGCGGAAATTGCCGGGCAGCTTGTCGGTGAATCTCGGCGCATCTTCGCGCACTTTGCCCGCCATCCGGCGAAGGTAGCGCCCGCCCATCTGCCTGAGATCGTCGCCGGTCAGCTTCCAGATGTCGAAGGGCAGCGGTCCCGGCGCGTAGGTGCCGAGCACGTTGAGTCCGAATTCGCTTTGTTCGCCCGCTGCGTAGACGGAAGGATGGCCGGCCAGAATCTGCTCGACCAGGGTCGTGCCCGATCGCGGCATGCCGATGATGAAGACGGGTCGCTCGGAGGGGTCGCCGCCACCCGCCTTCGCGCGCATGAGCTCGGGCGTGAATACCTCCGCCATCATGCGCATTTCTTCCAGGTGCTCCCGCTCCTCGTAGGACACGCAGCGCCGCTTGGCGGCATTGCCCTTGAGCAGATGGGTGAAGGCGCGCTCGTCCTCCCCGCAGTCGCCATAGGCTTTGGCAAGGATGAGATGCAATTCCGCGGCCTGCTCGTCGTCGAGGGGCGCCTTGCCTGCGGCGAGCCTCTCGAGCTGGGCGATCTGGGGATCGTCCTTCGTGAAGCGCTTCGCTTCGGCGAGGGAACGATGGATCGCGGGCGTGTCCGGGTCCAGCTCGATCGCCTTCTCGCCCGCGGCGCGCGCCTCGTCGAAATTGCCGAGATAGAGGAAAGAGCTGCTGATGCCGGAATGGGCGATAGCCGAACCGGGATCGATAGCCAGAGCATTCTTGTAGGCGGCCATAGCTTCCAGCGGCCGGCCCAGCGCATTCAGCGAGCGGCCCAGATTGTTGCACGCGGCGGCGTAGCCGGGATCGATTTCGCGCGCCTTCTTGTAGTGTTCGGCGGCCTGTTCGTGGAGACCCGTTTCGCCGAGCAGCGTTCCCCAGTTGTAGTGCGCCGGCGCATAGTCGGGCTTCAGCTCCAGGGCGCGCGCAAAGCACGCCGCCGCCTCGTCGTACCGACGCAGATGGAACAGGGAATTGCCGAGGTTGGTCAGAGCCGGAACGAAGTCGGGCTGGAGCGCCAGCGCCTTGTTGAACGCGACGATCGCCTCTTCGTGCCGCTTGAGGTCCGCCAGAACGTTGCCGATGTTGTTATGCGGCTCCGCCAGATTCGGGTCGAGCTCCACCGCCCGCGAAAAGCACTCCAGAGCCTCCTGCCGGCGATTGAGAGCGGCCAGCGTGTTGCCGAGATTGGTATGGGTCCGCGGCGAGCGGGGATCGAGCTGGAGCGAGCGCTCCAGGAATACGAGCGCCTCGCCGCTGCGTCCGATCTTGTAGAGCATGAAGCCGAGGTTGCTCAGCATCTGCGCATCGTTCGGCGTGGAGTCGAGGGCCTTGCGGGTGAATTCGGCCGCTTCCTCGATCCGCCCTGAGCGGAAGTAGATTTCGCTCAGGCGCTGGAGCACCCCGGGATGGCCCGGGAACGCTTCCAGCAATTGGCGGTAAAGCGGTTCGGCCTCGCCCAGGCGGCCCTGTTGGTGAAGCGCCTTCGCGGACTCGAAAAGCTGCTGGGCAGCCGACGCAGACATGGCTTTGTTCATCGTGATTTGCACCGTCCGACCGGCAACGTCATGCGGGCGTCATTCTACGGCCGCAACGCATCGAGACAACAGGCACGGGGCACCGCGCCGCACACTTGCGATCCGACGAAAGAAAACCCCCCGGCGTTGCCGCCGGGGGGCCGAATTCGCACGCCGCTGGCGATTACCAGGTGGCGCGCAGGATGACGGAGATCTTACGCTCGCCTTGGACCCACTCGTAGTGCGGTGTCTGGGTGATGGGCAGCGTCGGCAAGCCGCCGATGTCCAGAACCGTCGTCTGCTTGAAGATGTTGTTGGCCTGGATGCCGATCTTGTACTTCTCCAGGAAGGTATAGAGAACAGAGGCGTCGAACTGTCCGTAGTTCCGCTGGAACACGGGCTGGTTCAGGTTGACGGCCGAGCTGTTCACCAGGTAGCGGGAACGCCAGTTGTAGGCGACGCGCCCGGAGATGCCGTACTTCTCATACATCACCGCGGCATTGAAGGTGTCGTTCGACATGCCTTCCATCGGCAGCAACGGGCTGGATGCAAGGCTGACGCCGGAGACGCCGCCAATCGTGGTGTTGTTGATGTTGGTCGGCGAGTTGGCGCCGCCATGGTTCCACAGCTTCGTGTAGTTGGCCTGGAGGCCGAGGCCGCCCAAGGCGCCGGGCAGGAAGTCGTAGAACTGCTGATAGGCGATTTCGAAGCCCTTCAGGTTGCCGGTGCTTCCGTTCAGATAGGTCGTGGTTGCGAACGTCTGACTGACACCGTTCCTGGTGTAGGTGATGTTCGCGACGCCTGACTTGAAGTAGTCCTTGATGTCCTTATAGAACGCCGCGAACGTCAGGCTGCCCGTCGCCGAGAAATACCACTCGACGCTGGCATCATAGTTGTTCGAGTAAAGCGGCTTGAGGAAAGGATTGCCGGCATTGCCCGTGGCGCCGACGATCGTTCCGGCCTGGTCCGCCTGACCGAAGCTGAAGCCCACCGTTTCGTAGTTCTGAGTGTAGGACAGGTCCGGCCTCACCATGCCGCGCGAGAACGCCGCACGGAACTGGGTGTGGTCGGTCAATGCCGCCCTGAAGTTGAAGCTCGGCAGAACGGTGAGATAGCTCTGCGCGATCGCCGGCAATGGGACGTTCAGGCTGCCGCTGCCTCTGGTCGGATCGGCCGGATTGACCAAGTTTCCGACAAAGTTGGCCGCAGCGATCTTGCCGGTGCAGTCGAGCGGCGTTGCCGCCGGCGTCGTCGGCTGGTTGCAGGCGGTGACCTGTGGCAGAAGCAGATAGCCGGCGCCGCTGTTGTCCTCGGTCTCGACGATTCGCACGCCGATGGTGCCGTCGATCGGGATGTTGTGCCCGAACACGGTGAAGCCGTCGTGCTTATAGTCGAACTGGACGTAGCCGGCGTAGGTGTTCTCGGTCTGGTTGTTGATGCCGCCGCCGTTGCTGCTCGGAACCGACGCGTTGTAGATCGAGTTGCACAGATACTCGATTCCGCTGGTGTCGCAACCCGCTGTGACTGCGAGCGGAGTCCACATGCCGGTGATGCCGCCCAACAATGTCGCGCGCTGTTCGAGAGGCTTGATGGCTTTCCACACGCCACCGATGCCGCCTTCAAGCAGGCTCACTTTGGTCTCCCACATGGCCGGCAGCTTGTTGCCGAACATGGTCGGGAACTTGTAGAGGTAGACGAATGGCGACGAAAGACTGTCGGAATAGTCGCCCGCAGCCGCCGCTTCCTGTGGGCCATTGCAGCAGCTGTTCCAGCCGTTCGACCAGGTCTTGAACGTCAACTTGCCCCAGTTCCACTTGGACCGGCGTGTCGTGGCCTCCTTGAGGTCGGCGCGGAAGCCGACGCGAACGTCCTTCAGCCAGTCGGCGACGCCGCCGTGGAAGTCGTAGATGGCGTCGGCGCGCGTGGCCCAGCTGTGGGCGTAGTTATTCTCGACGTGATCCATCGCCGCGGCCCAGAGGTAGTTGCTGGGGTCCGCGAACTGCGACACGCTCGAATAACCGATTTTCGGCGAGCCGGTGAAGTCCGATGTGACGTTGAAGATTGCCGCATTTGGGAAGTAGAAGGCAGCAGCCGGAGTGGTCGACTGCCCGCAATTGCCCTGCCAGCCCCAATTGGCGAACGGCCCCGAGTTGGAGTGGAATTGACACCAGTTGCGGCTCTTGAAGTCATTGTAGACGGTCATGCTGTACATGTACGCGCGCGAATCGACGTATTCGGCGTCCATCGAAAGATGGAGATCGTCGGTCGGATCGTACTTCACGCCCAGCGAGTAGTTGCCGGTGATGTGGTGGCGGGCGTCGTAGCGATCATCCAGGTAGTTGGCGTAGCTCGACCGGTCATAGGCATTGTAGATCGTGCCGCCGATCCAGTTGCCGTTCTTGTCGTACTTGTAGTTCGGAAGCGCCGAACCGCCGCCCCAATAAACCGCGGTGCCGGCCCAGCCGGTGACCGTCGTCGGTGTCGTGGCGTCGGCCTGGCTGCAGGTGCCGGCCGGATAAGGATTGGTGGGCGAAACGGCCACCGGGATCGCCGGGCAGGTGGTCTCGAGGTCCCACGCCACGTTATGCTCGTAGCTTTGCGGCTCGGCCTTCGTCCAGATCGCGATCGCGGTGACCTCGAGCTTTTCGGTTGGCCGCCATTGCACCGTGCCGTCGAACGTGACGCGCGGCTGCTTCCAGTCCAGGTGACGATAGCCGACGCCTTCGTCGGTGGTCAGGCCGGTGGGGTAATAGACCGTCTTGCCGTTGACGGTACCGCTGCAGGTGGCGGTCGACTGGTTGCCGCCGATGTTCCACGTGCCGGTGTCGCAGCCGCCCAGCGAGAACAGGCCGTTCGAAGCCCTGAGGTCTTCATAGTCGCCGGAAATCAGCACGCCGACTTCGCCGATCTTGGTGTTGAAGCGGTTGCTGTACAGGGCGTTGGCGGACGGCGTGATCTTGTTGGAGTTGTCGCCATAGGTGTATTCGAAGTCCGCCGCGATCACCCGGCCGTCCTGATCGAACGGTCTGCGGGTCTTGAGGTTGACGACGCCGCCGACGCCGCCTTCGATCATGGTGGCATCAGGATTCTTGTAGACGTCCACACCAGACATCAGGCTCGGCGAAATGTCCGCGAAGCTGATGGTGCGGCCGTTTTCGGCGCCGAATGTTTCGAAGCCGTTGGTCAGCGAGCTGACCCAGGACAGACCGCGAATATTGACGCCGTTGCCATAGCCGGCCCAGCGAAGCGGATCGTGGATCTGGTCGGTGCGGGTCACCTGCACGCCAGGGACGCGCTGCAATGCTTCTGCGACGCTGCGGTCGGGCAGCGCGCCAATGTCGACGGCGGTGATCGAATCCACCACCTGGTCGGAATTCTGTTTGATTGCCTGAGCGGATTGCAGGCTGGCGCGGATGCCGGTCACCACGACCGTTTCCACACCTTGCTCCTGCGCCAGCGCCGGAACGCAAAGCGCAGCTACACTTGCAAGCATGGTACTGCCAAGCAGAACGGTCTTGGCCCGTCCGCTCAGTTTACTCATCGTCGGATGCATAATTCTCCCTCCCCTAGGTAGTTTTCTGGCGCAGAGGCAGCTCGATCATCGAGAACTGGCCGCGAAGCGACGCAGCGATAGCGGTAACTGAAATAGCCCACACCGCTCCCCAGCGAAGTTTGATAGCGCTATCAATGCGGTGGGGTCAAGATTGAGGCGGCATTGTGGCTCAAAAGAAGATCGTGTGTTGCATGTTCGCGTCATCGAACTGCAACCAAGGAGAATTACCAATTGGAACAGTCAACTCGTAAGGCCTACTTTGATTTTCCTCATGTGTCATCTTGGCGCAGACGTGCTCGCTGAGGGTGCCGCAAGTGTGATACTGGTAGCGCTCCCAGGTCGCGCTATTCTGCGTTAGCGGTCACACGTATTGTCCGCGCGGAAGACATGCGCTTTGACTTGTCGTTTGTTGTGCACGTCGGAGATGGGAGGGGAGGACCAAACAATGAAACACACCTTGTTGGCGGCTGGACTGGGGTTGCTCGTGTCGGCTGCGCCCGCTTTTGCTCAATCGGGTCCGAGCGGAGCCGGAGGCGGGGGAATGGGGGGCGGCACCGTGGGCTCGGGCGGCCAGATGGGCAGCCGCAGCATGTCGAACGAACAGTTCAACAAGCTGCAGGATTATGCGGACATGTCCCGCCGCCTGACCAAGGCCGACAAGGAAAACGGCAAAACGGTCGATGACCTGTTGAAGGAAGACAAGGACGCCGCGATCGCGCTGGCCAAGGCGCTGCCGCTGTCCTGCCAGGTCGACAAAGCCATCTTGGCTGCGGAAGGGCCGGAAACCGTCGACGGCAAGACCATTCAAACAAGGACCTATGAGACCGTGTGCGCCAACGGCATGGGCTACTTCCTGACCTCGCGCGAATCGGCCCCGCCGTCGGGCATTTCCTGTTTCGCCGCCGATACCGCAAGCGCTGCCGACCGCGCGGCCGGCCGTACGCCCGGTCTCAGCTGCAAACTGCCGGAACTCGCAGATACCAAAGCTATGGCGACCGCGATCATCACCCGCGCCGGACAGCCCTGCACGGTGCGCGACTATCGCTGGCTCGGCGACAACGCCGCTGCACATCTCGAATTCGACGAACTCGCCTGCAGCGACAACACCGGATACATCCTGACCGTGGCATTGCCCGGATCGATGGCGGCACCGCGTTTCATGTCATGCCACGAGGCAAACGCCCACGGCCTGCCATGCAAACTGTCAGACAACGGCGGCGATCCGCTGACTCCGCTGACGTTCCGCAACGCACTCAAGCAGCGCTCCGTCGCCTGCGACGCCAGCGACCAGAATGTGCTCCTGCACGGCCAGGAGACCAATCTGAAACGCTTCGTGGTCGAGTTTAAGTGCTCAGAACACCCCCAAGGCCTGGTCGCGTACATCCCGCTCAACGGCGTCAAGGCGCCGTTCGAAGTGCTCGACTGCGCGGGCGCCGCCAAACGCGGAGTGAAGTGCACGCTGACTCCGGCAAAGCCGTAAGGGCCGCCGATTGATCGGGGAGATGGGGCCGCGGCACCTGCGGCCCCATTTTCATTTCGATCCGGAGGAAGCCGCCGGCCCGCTGATCTGAAACGAGTTCAGAAACCTCTGGAGACCGGCGATGTTCTCCGGCGATGCGAGACCGGTGTGAGTGACCAAGACCTGGTAGGTGCGCGGCTTGGCCGAGGGAACTACGACGACGATCCCCTGCCCTGTTGTGCCGTTATCGGGCGTCGAGAACGAGAAGAACCGCGCGTTGTACACGCCGACCTTTCCCGGTTTGCTTGAAGTGATGGTGGCATCGAGCTGCGCGGCGAACATCTTCGGCATCATCGCCAATGTCGAGCCGGCATCGATCTTGCGCGACACGCCGTAAGTGTCGACGTTCACCATTGCGGTCCACACGCCCAGCACCCGCGACTGGATGATCACCGACTTTGCGATGAAATTCCCTTTGGCGTCGGTTTCGGATCCTTGCGGATCGCCGACCGTTACATCGGCCGGGAATTCCGCGGTGAATCCGTATTGCTCGGAGGTGAAGGCCTCGCCGCTGGCCTTCATCGGCAACATGCTGACGAATGCACAGGCCGCCACGGCGGAAAGAAATCGCATGTGGGCATCCCCCCTTTGTCGTTCGCAGGCAGTTCGAAGTCTGAGCGTGGCGTGCTCACGCTGTCAACGCGAGGAAAGAACGGCGCGGCAATCCACGCCCTGTGCCTCGCGCTCTCGTGCGGGATTGGTCCGCGGGAAGATGTTTTCGAATCTGCTGCGCGGCGAGCGGGCTATTCGCACGGGCGACGTCGCGATGGCAGAACTTGATCGGCGGCGATTTGCGTGCCGACTTGGTGGCCGATTCACGTCGCTGAATTGTGCCCTGTGTCCGATCACCGCAGGCGGCGGGAAAGGACCGCGCGGAATCGCATGTCGTTGCCGGCACAGGGTGGCCAGAATCGGCTCCGAAATTCGCGGACCCCCCACGAAATCAAGAGGTTGACTGGCGGGAGCGACGGGGCTCGAACCCGCGACCTACGGCGTGACAGGCCGTCACTCTAACCAACTGAGCTACGCCCCCGCGGGCGCCTCGCTGCCGGACCGGCCTGCGAGGGACGGTCGATGTAGGGCCCTGCCTAAGCCAAGTCAAGGTGAGGCTTATTGCCCGTCTTCGCCGCCGCTGCGACGCTCGCGCGGACGGCCCTCCCCGCCGCCCGGAGCGGGTGGCGGGGCCTGAGCAGGGCGCAGTTCCTCCCGCGTCAGCACGCCGTCGTGATTGCGGTCGTATTCGTCGAACAAGGCCCGCGCCGTGGCCGCGAATTCGTCGAAATCGATGAGCCCGTTGCCTTTCCAGTCGATCAGAGGCGAAGCAGCGGACTTGTCCTCTTCCCATCGCTTTTCATTCACTGCGCGCACTTCGTCCGGTTCGAGCATGCCGTCGTGGTTGAGGTCGGCCACATCGAAGTCCTTGCGCAGCCCGGCTTCGAGTTCGGCGCGGGTCAGCTTGCCGTCCTTGTCCGCAAAGCGCAGCAGGATCTGCACCGGCGCGTGCCACTCCTCTTCGTGGCGTTGCTGTTGCCGCGGCGGCCCGCTCGAGCAGCCCGAAAGCGCCGCAGCGATCGCGATGGCGGCAGCGGTGCCGAGAAGTGCTTTGCGCATGAGGTTCGATCCTCCCCCGTGCGGGCGAGCCTACGCGCAATCGCGCTTGAGGAGAATGCGGTGCCGCACGGCTAACGGATGCCCTTGCTGTTCAGAAAAGCGCCGAGCGCCCTGTCTTCGTTAACGATATGCCCGATCAACCAGTGCTTGAGGAACCGCAGCACGGCGAGTGCGGCAAAGGTGCGGCTTTCCTCGCTGGAACGGGCCAGCGTGGGTACGCGCCGGAGCGCTTCCGACAGGCGCCGATGCGTCTCGACATGGTGGCCGCCATCGTCGAATCCGGTAAAGCGCATGTAATTTTCTTCATGCGTGAAGTGCCATTCGGTCTCCTCCGCCAGCTTCTGCAGGAGCTTGTTGAGGCTGCCCTCGTCTTCGCCGGCGAGGATCGCGTCGTAATAGTCCATCACCAGCTCGTTCAACTTGCGGTGCTCGGCATCGAAGATGGCGACGCCCGTTCCCGCGTGGTCGATCCAACTTGGATTATGTGCCTCGGTCGCTTCGAGAGCGGCTGGAAAACGGGCAGGAACAGCGACGGCATGGGCGGATGCGCACGAGGCCGAATGCCGGCAGGCATCGCGGATGGAGTCCAGAAGGCTGTCCGAGAGCGGCGGCTTCTCTATCAGTGCGAGGCTGAGACGACCGGCATGCGCGGCCATTTCGGCATCGATGCGGCCGGTCATCATCACGGCCGGCGTGGCGTCACCCGACACTCGCAGATGTTCGAGCAGATCGAGGCCCGTCATGTCGCTGAGAATGCGGTCGGTGAGAAGGCAATCGGTGTGCCGGCCCGCCAGAATGAACTCCGTGCCCGAAGTGAAATCCTGTCCGTCGTATTCGTTGATGTCGAGCAATATTCGCGTCGACTCCCGCACCGCCGCATCGCTCACAACGACATCGACCGTCACGTATCCGGGTTCGTTCATTGCGCTGTCGGCCCTTGTTCGGCGATCCAGCTTTCCTGCCGCGCAAGTGAATTGCACTTCCGGAAATTACGCACTGGGTCGCCAAGTCGCAGGCGGCAAACGACATCACGTCAAGTTTAGAGGGCCGGGGGAACCTTGCGTGAAACGCGAATGCGTAGCTCTTACGCTGCGGCGTACAATCAGTGCAGTGTTGAGTTCCGTCGCATGGCGTCGGGTGACATTGGCAGCGCGGCTGCTTCGACGAGTGGCGTATGGCGGATAGTAGAACGATCCGGCTGCATCGCTTCGCGATCGTGGCATCGCTGTCTCCGCCGCGTCGCAGGAGGAGACTGGTGGGCGGTGACGGTTTCGAACCGCCGACCCTCTCGGTGTAAACGAGATGCTCTGCCGCTGAGCTAACCGCCCTGGCCGATGGCATTATATCAGGCAGCGATCATCGACAATTGTCGGTGGCCTTTCCGGTTGCGGACGAGCGCGAGTTCGATTCTGCATCATTGCAGCGCTGCCGCACACGCAGCTCAACACTCTGTGACTTGACGGTATGTAACCTATAGGTTACTGTCACCTGTAGGTTACACACGGGAAGGGTACGTCATGGCTTTGTCTGACGAAGAAATCGTTGCGCTGGACCGCGCGCGCTATCGGCGGCGCTGGGTGGCGTTCTGCCTCGTGATGTTGTTCAGCCTCGGCTGCGGCTGGGCGTTCGCGCTCGTTCAGGCGCGCGAGCACTGGGCGCTGCCGCCGGTGTTGGACCGCTACCCCATTCTGCTGGCGATCCTGTTTGGCGCCGTCGTGGGATTGGCGCTCCTGCCGCTGGCCCAAATGCTGCGCACGCCCAGAGAGGCGTTGGCGCCTCGCATCCAGGGAAAGCTCATCGAAGACCACGAGCGCCGCGGCCGCGTCGCGCTGGTGCTGACGCCGATCGTGATGGCGATCCAGTGCGCAGCGTCGCTGGCGCTGGTGCGCGACTGGCACGGCGCGACTGGCCGGGATCTGGAATACTGGATAGGTCCCGTCGCGTTCGCGCTCACGGCGCTGATTGCCGCAATCGCGATCTCGCGCGGCAAAGGACGCGCGGCTGACGACGAACTCTCAAGAATGCTGCGCGCGCGGGCAATGCGCCTTGGCTTCTTCCTGGCAGTGCCCGGTCTCGGAGCCGCCTATCTCGCGGAATTGTACCGTCCGGGTTCGAGTGCGGAAGTGCTGCCTGTGGTGCTGGCGGCGTGCGTCGCCCTGCCCGCCCTGTTCCTCCTCATCCTCGACTGGCGCGCGGGCCGCGAGCACTGATGTCTGAACGCCGGCTGGCAAACCATCTCAAGCAGGTTCGCACCGAGCGCGGCCTGACGCAGACCGAGCTGGCAGCCATGGTCGGTGTTTCGCGGAAGACCATCAATACGGTGGAGAACTCGGTGTTCATCCCATCCACGACGCTGGCGCTGGCGCTGGCGAAGACGCTGGGAACCACTGTCGAGACGCTGTTCTATCTCGTCGAAGACGGGATCGACTGAGGCGCGCCGGAAAACGCGAAACGGGACGGCGCAGCCGGGCTGTCCGTCCCGCGTTCGGAAAATCCATCGGATCCTAGTTCAAGGAGTCCTTCAGCTGCTTGCCGGCCCGGAACCGCGGCTGCTTGGAGGGCTTGATGGTGATTTCTTCGCCGGTCTGCGGATTGCGGCCTTTTCCACCTGCGCGCGTCGCCACCACGAATACGCCGAAGCCTGTCAGACGGACCTCGTCTCCCGACTTCAGCGCGGCGGCGATGAGCTCGAAAACGCCGTCCACGGCCTTGGCCGCATCGTTCTTGGCGAGGCCAGTGTGGTCCGACAGTCTCTGAATCAGATCGTTCTTGTTCACGGGAGTGGCTCCTTCCTGAGGAATCGCCGCGGCGACTTAAGGGGAATCTAGGGCCGCAAACTGGACCGGAGCAAGGCAAGAACCCGCAGAAAAGGCGGATTTCCGCGGGTTCATCCCCGGAAAACGGGCATTTTAACCATTTTTGGCTGGGGACGGCCCCCGCCGGGCACAAAACCCGGCGGGAAAGCTCGTTTTTTCAGTGAGTGACCACCGCATCTCCGTCCGCATCCGGCAGGTCCGGACGGGGCGGAACCTCGGGCTCGACCCAATCGATCGGCTCGGTCTCGCGGGTAAGGGCGACCTTGAGCACCTCGCCCACCCGCGACACCGGTACGATCTTCATGCCGGTCTTCACGTTGTCGGGGATTTCGGCGAGGTCCTTCTCGTTCTCCTGCGGAATGATGACGGTCTTGATGCCGGCCCTGAGCGCTGCCAGCAGCTTCTCCTTCAAGCCGCCGATCGGCAGCACGCGTCCCCGCAACGTCACCTCGCCCGTCATCGCTACGTCGCGGCGAACGGGGATGCCCGTGAGCACCGAGATGATGGCGACGCTCATCGCCACGCCGGCCGAGGGACCGTCCTTGGGTGTTGCGCCTTCCGGCACGTGCACGTGGATGTCCTTCTGGTCGAAGGTGGGAGGCTTGATGCCGAAGCTCGTCGCCTTGGAACGAACGTAGGAGCGCGCCGCGTCGATCGACTCCTTCATCACCTCGCCGAGCTTGCCGGTCGTCTGCATCCGGCCCTTGCCCGGCATCATCACGGCTTCGATCTGAAGCGTGTCGCCGCCGGTTTCCGTCCAGGCCAGGCCGGTGACCACACCCACCTGATCCTCGCCTTCCACCTCGCCATAGCGGAATTGCCGCACGCCGGCGTAGGTGTTGAGGTTTTCGGGCGTGGCCGTGATCCTCTCCGCCTTCTTGGAGACGATCTCCTTGACCGCCTTGCGCGCCAGATTGGCGATCTCGCGCTCGAGGTTCCGGACGCCCGCCTCGCGCGTGTAGTAGCGGATGAGGTCGCGCAGGCCGTCTTCCGTGATCGACCACTCCTCGTCCTTGAGCCCGTGCGCCTTCATCTGTTTGGGAATCAGGTGACGCTTGGCGATCTCGACCTTCTCGTCCTCGGTGTAGCCGGGAATGCGGATGATCTCCATGCGGTCCATCAGCGGCTGCGGCATGCGCAGCGTGTTGGCCGTGGTGATGAACATCACGTCCGACAGGTCGAAGTCGACCTCGAGGTAGTGGTCGTTGAAGGAGTGGTTCTGCTCGGGATCCAGCACTTCCAGCAGCGCCGAGGAAGGATCGCCGCGCCAGTCGGCTCCCAGCTTGTCGACTTCGTCGAGCAGGAACAGCGGATTGGCCGACTTGGCCTTCTTCATCGACTGAATGATCTTGCCGGGCATCGAGCCGATATAGGTGCGCCGGTGGCCGCGGATTTCGGCCTCGTCGCGCACGCCGCCCAGCGACATCCGCACGAACTCGCGGCCAGTGGCACGCGCGATCGATTTGCCGAGGCTGGTCTTGCCCACGCCCGGAGGACCGACAAGGCACAGGATCGGGCCCTTCATCTTGCCCGCCCGCTGCTGCACCGCCAGGTACTCCAGGATGCGCTCCTTGACCTTTTCGAGGCCGTAATGATCCTCGTTGAGGATATCTTCGGCGAGCTTGATGTCCTTCTTGATCTTGGACTTCCTGCCCCACGGAAGGCTCAAGAGCCAATCGAGGTAGTTGCGCACCACGGTGGCTTCCGCGCTCATCGGCGACATCTGGCGGAGCTTGCGCATCTCGCCTTGCGCCTTTTCGCGCGCTTCCTTCGACAGCTTTGTCTTGCGGATGCGCTCTTCGAGCTCGTTCAGCTCGTCGCGGCCTTCCTCGCCTTCGCCCAGCTCCTTCTGGATCGCCTTGAGCTGTTCGTTGAGGTAGTACTCGCGCTGGGTCTTCTCCATCTGGCGCTTGACGCGGCTCTTGATCTTGCGCTCGACCTGCAGCACGCCAATCTCGCCTTCGATCAGGCTCAGCACCTTTTCCAGCCGCTGGGCGGTGTCCAGCGTCTCGAGCAACGCCTG
>Ga0335069_10007375_pt1 | contig 15893 bp, 10 predicted proteins | sample Lox_Sample_11_FD_206714 | JGI IMG/M metagenome (GOLD analysis project Ga0335069, IMG submission 206714) | Soil microbial communities from Loxahatchee National Wildlife Refuge, Florida, United States - Lox_Sample_1.1 | ecosystem: Environmental > Terrestrial > Soil > Wetlands | place: USA... | reverse complement strand
TCGATGCCAGGCGAGGCAACGTCTCGGGCGTGACGATCGTAGCTACCTCGGCCAAAATCTTCCGTCCCAACCCTTTGGCTTTTGCGGCTAATCGTCGGCGCTGGTCGTCGTTGAGCCGCATCCGCTGCCCACCGAGTTGCTCGCGAAGAACGCGGTTCTCCCCGCGAAGGTGATCAATAATGTGCAGTTGATGTTGGTTCATCCACCCGGCAACAGCTATGAGCAAGAACCGGAACGGATCCAGGGTTCTCGACATCTCTAGCTCATTATCGCCGGCACCACTCCTGCGGCGAAGAACCGGCGTCAATGCAGATCCAGTTTCCGGACCATACGGGGGGAGATGTTAATCCTTTTGATTACCGTTGCGGTCTCTAGTCTAAGAATTCTTGGGCAATGTGCACCGGCGCCGCCATTTCCACGAGCCGGTCGATATCGAAATCTTTGTAAAGATCGAGACAGAAGATGTCCGGAGCGGACTCGAATTTGACCGGCGTGTCCAGGAGATATTGCAAGCTGCGCATACCATGGCGAATCTCAATCGCGGAAAACAAGTTGCTTCTGAGGCCAGCGGCGATCAGAGCTACCAATTGAGTGCGAATGCCCGAAGCCTGCACTGCAACCCGACGATCCGGCGACTGGCTGCTGAGCCACTCAGCCAACGCGATCAACTGTGCCGATTCCACACCGAGTGCGCGATCGCCCGTCGCTGCCAAAAGGAGTGGATATTCCTCCAACTCGTCCTCCTTCGGTGCGACATCGCCAGTGAAGACCAGATCGGCAGCGAGAACACTATCACCATGATTCACTCGGTCGGCAACGGCGTTGCCGGCTGACTTCTTCCCCTTGTCGTCAAGCACGATGGTGATGGGCGAGCCGTTGGATCCGCTGATGGCGCGCGCCACAACCCCGGTCGCACTTAGTCCATTGGAGAAAAGAAATTGATATGACTCGGTCTCAATTCCTTTGTTTTTAGTGTTGGTAAGCGCCCAGGCATGCTCCACCGCAACGGGCTTAAACCGGACGACTTCCCTTAGCCTCGCTCTTTCTCCTTCAGCCGATGCCACGCCGGAGTTTGAGCGAGCCAATTCGGACTTGTGCTCTCGCGCGATCTTCCGGGCCAGGCTGAGAATGGTCAGATTTTCTTTAGGAAGGCCTGCAACCAGCTCGCTATAGCTTTTGAGTTCGTTATCCACGGGGATCTCATCAGTGATCAAAGGCAAGCCGAAGCTCTTGCTGAAGAATCGGTACGCTTGCAGGCGATTATCGAGCTGGTAATTGTGCGTGGAGGGATCGAGATTCTCGTGCCAGTCCAGAGCGCCGGCCAGGCCGTACAGTTCAAAGAACGGTTTGACGGCATCATAAACATACGGCCTTACGAGTGGAGCGCGAAAGCAGCAGTCATCTTCGGCGTTATCGATGATGAGTGTTGGACGTGGTGCTCTTAGCGCGGTCAGATGCGGATAGTCCTCGCCATCGAGAAAATCCGCCGGCACCTGTTCGGGATCTCCATAATCGCCGACGCGTTCCAGCTTGGAGACAAGCGCGGAATAGCCGGCAACTGGAACGGATACGGCCACGCGTGGATCTAAGGCACTCAGCATGATCGTCTGGTAGCCGCCGCCGGAGAGCCCGGTCATGCCGATGCGAGTGCGGTCCACATTCGGGTGTTCATATAGGTAGTCCAAACCACGGCGCATGGCTAGGTAGAACAGTCCGGCGGTATTGGCGCCTACCAGATCCAAATGAGCACCAAATTCGTGCGCATTTTCCGGAACATATAATTCCCCGCAGTAAATCCATTCCAGGCTCAACGCGAAGATGCCGCGCTTAGCAAAATTGATGCAGCGTTTCTGTTTGTATTCCGCGGCCTTGCCGACTTCCCGCTCATGCCCGTTCGGATTGAGAATGGCCGGAATCTTTCCATTGAGGTTTTCCGGCTCGTACAAAAGTGCTGACGATTCAAACCCGGGTACGATCTCATACCGCAGCTTCCGGATGCGATATCCTTTTCCGGTTTCGATTATGCCGGCTTCCTCGAATTTGGGGCGCGAGCTAACCCATTCCGCCGGCCAACCATGAAAGATTATGTCCCGCAGCACATGCTGACGAATCCGTTCCGATTGTGCGGTCCAGTCAGCGGCACTCTTCGGAACGACGAGTTTCGGAACTTTCCTGTAAACATACTGACGTAGCTGAAACGTAACGACGTCAGGTGTTTCCAGTGGTGGACTTAAGATCGCGGTGATATCGCGCGCGCGGGCTTGCGCGAACAAGCCCGCCTGAAGTAGGACACCGGCGATTAGTATGCGCCCGGCCGTTTCCCGTTGTGCATTGGCCATGCTTCTAGAACGCGAACTTCAGTGCCAATTGCAAAATGCGCGGATTGCCTGCGCTCAGAACCTGGCCGAACGTTGGATCGGTGATGGTGTTGTCGGGCCGCCCAAAGTTGGGGCGGTTGAACAAATTGAATGCCTCCGCCCGGAAATCGAGACGCTGCGTTTCAGCGAAATGACCAAACTTCAGAGGAAAGGACTTGGTCATGGAAAAATCAAGCGTGGCGAGGCCGGGGGCGCGAAGAATGTCGCGTCCCGAATCCCCGAACGTTCCCGGCGCGTTTTCCGCGAAGGCCGCTGTGTTGAACCACTCGTTCAGCTGCGCTGCCGTTGATCGGCCTCCGGGTAGATTGGGGTTGCCGACCAAATCGGCACGATCCGCTCCTATGCCGCTGTAAGAATAGTCGAGGCCGGAATAGATCGAATACGGACGGCCAGCGCGCAACGTCAATATGCCGCTCGAACGCCAGCCCCCAATTACATTGCGGCCGACGAACCCGAACGAGTGCAGTGCCGGAAGTTCCCAGACGAAAGATCCGATGAACTGTCGATTGACGTCAACACTGGATAGGCCATAGTCGAATTTTGGATTTGGCGTTGTGTAGTCGCCCTGACCCAGGCTGGTGCCGCCGCCGTTGAGCTCATCGAGCATCTTGGCCCAGCGAAAACCGGCGAGAAAGGTGAGGCCGTGGGTTGCCCGCTTCTCGGCGGTGATCGCCAAAGCGTTGTAGTTGGCCGTTCCCGTGGCAGTATTGATGGAGTTGCTCGTAAAATACTGGCCCATCGGCCGGCGCTGTTGATCGTTCTCAAATGTGGATTGGCCCGGGATGTACACCGCCGCGTTTTGTTCTACGCCGCCGAACAGGTGATAACTCTGCATGCCTTCATAGGCCGCTCGAACGAGAAAGCCATGAGGCAACTGACGCTCGATGGCAATATTCCGCTGCATGATTACCGGAAATGCCATGGTCGGGTCAAACTCATTGCCGAAATACGGGAAGGCAAAAGTCTGATCGTGGGCAAAAGGCCGGAATGCGGGGAACGGTACATTGTGCCCCTCGTAGGGGTTTTCAAGACTTACCGGGAACGGAACGTCCACTGACAATGCCCATGGTGGAGCGGAGATGGTGTCGTTATTGGAGTTGACATTGATCAGGTCGTGATAAATTCCGAACCCTGCACGAACGCTGGTTTTTCCGTCTCCGAACGCATCCCACGCCAGGCCAATTCGCGGATCAAAGATATGGTAGTACGAGGGAACGCCAGTGCTGCGGACGCCCGGATCTCCTGGCACCAGAACTCCCGGGGGCAAACCCGGATAGACGGTGGATCGAACGCCCGCTGCCGCCGCCCCGATCGTGAAGATCGAGAACTGATTCGCCTGTTCGCTAAACATTTTCCAAGGCTCCCATCGCACGCCAAGGTTCACGGTGAGCCGGCGAGTCGCCTTCCACGAATCATTGAAATACAACGCAGGTAAGTATCGGTGCAAGCTTTCGTAGATGGGGCTGAATTGCTGGAAATCGCTCGGCTTGCCAAGCATGAAGTCGGCAAGGTTGTCACCGGAAATCTGGCTATTAAAGCTAAAAACGCCCTGCGACAGAAAGACCTGAGCCAGAATGTTGTGCTCACGAATGAGTTCGCCGCCGAATTCCATGGAGTGCGCACCGTGTATGTACGTCCAATTATTAGAGATGTCATACTCGCCGCGAGGCACACGATACAGCGGGTCCCAGTTCGCACTGAAGTAGCCCCCTACATTGAGGTAGAAGCCGGATCCTGATGCCCCGGCGCTGGCTGCTTCGTTGGCCACATTGACCCCTAAGTCAACCCACCCCGGTAGGTTCGTTGGCCCCAGGGAGATCTGCGTCACGCGGTTGTAAGTGAGAGTCAGGTCGACCACCAGGTTGGCTCGAGGCACGTACGAACCACCAAGCGTGATGTTCTGGCTCTGCCAATACTGGTTATCGGATACGCTCAGAATATTGTTGTTGATGATAGAGGCCGGCTGGTCGAGGCGGTCGTAAAGATAGCGAGCGAAAAAGCGTAGTTTGTCATTGAAATTGTGGTCCACGCGTCCGGTCCACTGCTCATCGTTGGTACGGGTAAAAGTCGGATAAAATGCGAGCCCGGTGCCGGCCTGGCCAACGGGCACCGTGTTCAGAACCTTGAGAGCAATCGGGTCCAGCCGCGATAGCGGAATCTGGTTTCCGGGAAACGGAGCATTCGTGTTCGGATCGACCAACTGCGTACTGATGGCGGAAAAGTCCCCGTTTCGCTCCGCTGCGGTGGGAGTTACTGCGACGTTCTCGGTGGGTACCGAACGCACCTTCGTACCCTGCCAGGCGGCAAAGAAAAACGTCTTGTTCTTCCTGACGGGGCCACCCAGACTGAAACCGTACTGATTGCGCTTCAACCCGTCGGTGGTAGAGGCAAAAAAGTTCCGTGCGTTGAGATCGTAGTTGCGAAAGAACTCAAAGGCGGTGCCGTGAAAGTCGTTGGTGCCGCTGCGCGTTGCCGCGTTCACCACGCCGCCGCCGCGTCCGCCGAACTTTGCGCTGTAGCTATTGGTTTGCACGCTGAATTCCTGAATGGCGTCCGGGTTCGGAAAGATATTTGCAATCTCGGTATACGGATCTTCGTTAATTCCGCCGTCCAGATAAAACGCAGTTTCGTTGGAACGAGACCCGCTCGCCGAAATAAACGTCACGGTCGATTCCGGCCGCGATGCGCCTTGTGCAAAGCAGCGGGATCCGCCGGGGCTCACATCGGGCGCCAACTGCATCAACTGGAGCACGTTTCTCCCATCCAACGGCAACTCACGCGCCATCTCGGGCGTCACCACAGTCGTCAAAGTCTGCGTTCTCGTGTCCACTAGGGGCGGCTCACCGGTAACGGTCACCGACTCCGCCTGGCTCCCCACTTTCAAGCTCACGTTCACCGTCGCGGACTGATCCACTTCCAAAACGATCCCTTGCTGCACGTAAGCCTGGAAGCCGGTATGCTCCACCCGCAAGCTGTATTCGCCCGGCGGCAAATTCCGCAGTTGGTAGAATCCGTTCTCGTTCGATTGCGTTTTGACCGTTGTTCCCGTAGCAGTCTGAACCGCGGTAATCTCCACACCTGGAACGATGGCGCCGCTCGAGTCCGTGGTCGTACCCGAGATGACCGCCGTGTTCCGCTGGCCAAATGCGGGAAAACAATTCAGGAACACGACGATCCATACAAAAAACCACGCGCGCATAGAAGCCCTCCCTTGCTTGCTGTGCGATTTGGACAAGTTTGTACATTTTTGGCAATGTTGTCAAGAGCCTTTTGCCGGTTCCGCGCGGTAAACCTTGAATCGTACTCTGCCGCACTCGCTTTGCGTATTGCTATGATGAAGCGCAGCCGGAACGAATCCGCGGGAAATCGCCGGATGAATTATCGAACGGACATTCCGCTCCTGTTTCTGATCTTGTCGGCCTGCTCTTTTGCTGCAGATTGTCCACCCCGAGATGGCTCCCCGGATGCGCAACAGATGGAACGTTTCGATCGGCAGGGGCAAACTGAGTTTCGTCGTGGTGATTTTTCGGGTGCAGCGGGCGATTTTGGCCGGGCGGCGTGCCTTGCCCCCGCCAATCTCGTAGGCATTTTCGAACTGCTCCAATCGGCTGCAGCAGCCATGGGGGCAAGTGATTTCTCTCGAGCGATTTCAGCCTTAAAAGACGCGGATCGGAGCGCGCCGGGCTATACCCTTGCATTGGCGATGCTCGTCAAAGTGGAACTGTTGGCGGGCGACGACTCAGACCTCAAGGCAACTCTACGCGAACTGGCACGCCGCTTTCCCGGTGATGGCCGATTGCATGCCGGCCTGGTCCAGGATCTTTTGCAAGCAAGCCGCCATGATCTAGCCTTGGCGGAGGCTCTGCGCTTCGAGCAGACTGGAACGGAGGATTCGCGAGCCATGTTGAATCTGGCCGTCCTCGAAAACCAGGCGGGAGCGCTCGAAGACGCGGCGCGGGTTGCTATTTCGCTGGAGGAGGCGCGGCAGATTCCATCGAAAACACGATCTTCGGGTGCCGCGGTCGCCGGCTTATCCTACGAAGGTTTGGGCCAACTGCCGGAGGCCACCACGCATTTTCGAACCGCGATCGAATTGGATCCTGGTGCTCCGAACGCGTATCTGGCTCTCGCACGAATTTACGGCGTGCAACAAAATCACGAACAAGCCCTTGCCGTGCTGGAGCTGGCTCAAAAGAATGTGCCCGGTTCCCGGCAGATATTGCTTGCGTTGGGTTCTGCGCAAGTGGCCGTAGATCGATTTGCCGCCGCGCGAGACACTCTTGCCGGGCTGCTCGACCGTTTTCCAGATGAATGGGAAGCTTATCTGAAATTGGCGGCGGCGTACCGTAATTCAGGCGAGCCGGTTATGGCGACCCAGACGCTCCGCCGGCTGGCTGACCGGCAATCGAACTATCCACGGTTGCACATCGTGATTGCCGAATCCATGCTCGACGAAAACCCCGTTGATTACTTCGGCGTGCTCCAGGAACTTGCGAAAGCGGAAACAGCATCGGGCCAAGACTACGATATTTTCTATTTAAAGGGACGCGTATATGTGGCGACCGTTCGTTACGACCAAGCGATCGATGCCTTCCAGCGCGCCATCGTAGCCCGTCCAACCGATCCGTCGGCGTATTATCAACTTGCTATGGCGTACCGCAAATCGGGCCGGTCCGACCTGGCCAAAGAACAGTTCGCGCGCATGCAATTCTTGAAGGGTAATTAACGCTCGGAGGGCAGCTACAAGCCGAGCTGCAGCGACCTCGACTGGTTCCACTTTCCTCGCGTAAAATCCGGAAAATCGACAGGCGAGCTTTTCGCCGCGACGGACTGCTCACTCAATGGGACGATAGCGCTCCACGCGGCGGCGTCGTACACATCCACCGGCGTCGGCAACCGGTTGCGTACCGCGCGGATGAACTGATGCATTTCGACGTAATCTTCTCCTCCGTGGCTGGATGCCTTTGCTGTTTCACCCAGTGCCTTCCAGAGAAAGTGCTCATACTGATCGTAATAGGCCGCTGTGTCTTCCCATTTGTGCTCCGGGCTGCGCCCATCCACGTAAATCTTTTCCAAGCTACCGAAGAAGATTCCTTCCGTGCCTTGCAGGCGTTGAACCATAAGAGGAATCTTGGTATCGCCGGAATCGGAATAGGGTCTGGGCAACTGCGTGTCATGGTTGAGCGTCACGGTCACGCCGTTTTCGGTCATGATGAGGCTGGTATTAACATCTCCATCCGCAAATACGCGGCTGGCATTGACGTTGTCTGGACCAAAATGCTTGAGTGCGTATCGGTTCAGTCCGCGCGCCTTGCTGCTCATTGACGTCAGATAAGTGAAACGATGGCCCCGATTGATTCCCGTCCACCATGCGATCGGTCCGATCGGGTGTGTGGGATACAGATTGGCGTTCCGTCTGAGAGCGTGCATCCCCCGCCAGGATAACTCTCCGTTTCGTAACAGGTCGGCTCGGATGTCATGATCATAACCGCCTTCGCAGTGGATCACTTCACCCAGAATCCCCTGCTGCACCAGGTTGACGGCCATCAAGGCGCCCCGGCCGAAGCAGTCGTTCTCGAGCATCATGCAAGGCATGCCTGTTTGCTCGGACGTGTTCACCAGCTGCCAGCATTCATCTATCGTGAGAGCAGCGGGCACCTCGGTGGCCGCGTACTTGCCCGACCGCATCGCGGCGATGCAAATCGGTGCATGCAATTGCCACGGAGTCGCGGTCATTACTGCGTCCAGATCATCGCGGGCAATCAGGCGAAGATAGTCTTCCGGCCCCGCAGAATAGCCTTCTGGCCTCTTCCTGCCGCTTTGCTCGACTAACGCCAGAGCGTTCCGCAGGTGTTCCTCATTGATGTCGCAAATCGCGGGAATCTCAACGCCCGGCAGGTCGAGAAGAATCTTAACCAGGCCCGAACCACGGTTGCCAACACCTACAAAACCCACGCGAACGGCTTTCTCGGCGCCGCTGAGGGGGTGCGCGAGCGCCGAAGCGCCTGCCATTTTCAGGAAAGAGCGGCGATCAGTACGCGATGTCATAACGTCTTCCTACTCTGCACCGCGAATGGATCAGCACAGCGAGGTACCAGGAACTCCCGGCGTGTCAGAGATGCCCGGCCAGCCATTCGGCAACCCCCATCGGTTGATCTCCATTTCGCACAGAAAGGTGCGACGGGACCGAACGGTAACCATCTGTCAACGGCCGCAACAGCAGATGTGCGCGATCCGCCGAGAGCAGCCGGTCCTTCGCATCGACGGTATCTTCCATTAGCAGCAGTCGTGGTGCCAGCGCGGCCTCGACATCGGCCAGATCAGCCACCTCAAGAAAACCAGGAACGATGGCATCGGCTGGAACATATTCGAAGGCGTCGTCGAGAACGGAAGAATAACCGGCTAGACCATTGCGTATGGCAACTGTACGCACATCCGGTTCGTACAAGGCGCCGAGAGCCGCCAGTAAACCGCCAAGTGGTTCCGCTTGCTGCTGGATCTGTGGTCCCACTTGCCAGAGTGTCAATTCGTCTTCTACAAAAGCACCAGGGTTCACCGGCTGCAGAGATTCCCCCCATAGCCCAAGCCGCGCGCTATCCAGATCCCCGCGACTCCGGAGATAAGCCAGAACGGTCCTCAGATCCTTGACCCTCCGGCCCACCAACGTCTCGCCGAGCGTCTGCTCATTGACGGCCTGCATGTTCTCGTCGTTCTCGGGGTCGCGGCGCCCGTCGGGCGTCGTCTCACCGGTACCTCGAACATCCGGAAGGCAGACCGCCACCCCCTTCTTCAACAAAGCCTCTATCTGGGCGGACCGGTCATCGAGGAACAGTTCCTTTCCACCTTCTGCAAGACCCACGACAACCGGTAGTCGAGAACTCCCATTGCTGCGCGGCAAGAAAAGCAGCAGCGGTACCGTCACTTCCGGTTCGACCGCGACCGTGATGCCTTCAACCGTCGCGTCCGGCAATTTCTTGGACCAATGTACGTCACCGTGCGGATTGGAACCTGGTTTGATGTCGCCCAGCAACTTAGCCAGTTCTGATCGTAGCCGCTGTTGACGGCGTTCGGGCGTCATCTTGGCCATGGCTGCCCTTGCCGCGTCGAGTTTTCTGTTAGCTGCTTCTAGCACTAGTTCATGAATTGTTCGCATGTGCAGCTCTTGAGCCGAGGCTGGCGTCAGCACACGCAATTCCGATTCCGGCCGGCGACCGTCTGGCTCGCGCGCGAGATTGGCGCTGGTGGAATTTTTCATCTGCTCGAACGGAACGGGAATCCCGAACCATCGCTCCAGAGTCGGATAGAGCGAGCGCCTCTGTGCCGGTCCAATGTTCCAACACTCGCCGGGACCGGGGAACGGTCCAAAACCATGCGCGTCCGCCAGGTGATCGGCGGCATGATAGAGCGCGAAAACCTTCTTATATCGCCCCCACGCGGGCAGATCCTCGACGTTCCAGCCCAACTCATAGGCATACGCCAGACGCCGTGGTGCAGCCATGGCGCAGATGGTCCACTGCAGGAATTGATCCACCACCCCACGGCGCAAGCATCGTGTTGTGTCCCAATCACCGAGACCTGGGTCCGCCAGCTCTGACGGCCATTGATTCTTTTCCGGAATAAACCGCGGGATTTCTGGAGTCGATTCGCCAAAGTTGAACGGCACGACCGCGGCAACACGCTGGTCGATCGCTGCTACCACGGCCGCGGGATCTCCGCCGCCCGCTACCGAGCCAAGCAGAATGATCTCTTTATCGTTGACGTCTTTGCGTCCGGCCAACAGATCGATTCCGCGGATGATGTCCCACACCATCCATTTCATCAGGCTCTCGCCGGCCAGATACAATTGCATGCCCGTGATGTATCGCGAGTGGTAGTCATCACGATTCCAAGGATAACCCTCGATGCGCTCGCCGTAACCGGCTTGGTCCATAATCAGCACCGCACAGCCGGCCCGCGCCCAAAGAATTCCCATATCCTGCAACTCAAACTGCGTCTTCGGCCAATGGAGGCTATGGGCAATAACAATTGCTGGCGTCCGGTCTTTGCTTTCAACGGGCAAATATAGATTGGCGGTGACCCAAACTCCGGGCTGCGATTCGTAGACCAAATCCTGCCGTCGATAGCCATCCCCGCGAAATTCCTTCATGACTCGCGTATTGAGATCTTTCTTCGGCGGGAAATCGCCCAGCGATGCCACTAGCGCTTTCCATCGCGGTTGCCGGAAATTCTCCCAATCCTGCAAACTCTGGACGCGATCCCAGTCGCGCCGTTCCGCTTCGAGGATTCGCTGGGTGCGCACGCGGATATTGCGGTCCAGCATTCCGGCGAGGTCCATCTCTTTCCGCTCTTGAGCGGTAAGAACACGGCGCGGAGCAAACGCAAGGCTACCGGACGGAGACGGGGCGGTCACGCCTTCCAATTCCGACGGTTCTTTGTGCACCAGCTCCAGTTGCCTGTACCGCGCCGGACAAAACGGCGTGACGCTCTGAGTTACGGGCATGACGGAGCTCTCTGGAGGCTCGCCAGATCGCCCCGGCCTGTTTCGTACCAGGAGAATCCGCCAATTTTGAGGAGTTGCCGCCTCGCCCAGCGCTGTCGCGATGAAGTCGAGTGGAAGATCGAGGCGTACAAACAACTCATCATGGCCTGGCCAGGCGCTTGCGCGAACCGGACTCTCCCAATTTCCGCGGGGACGCGAGATCCGCGGACCACCGGCGGAACCAATTGCACCCTGAACATCGCCGGCGGCATTCACCGCGTACTTCACGTATGAGGATCCCGAAGTCGCCAGGTAGATCTGGAAGTTGTCATCTGAGCCGGGCGCAACGGCACCGTCGGGTTCTACACACCGGGCGATGACGGCCAAGATACGGCCGTCCTGCACCATGCGCACCTCGGTGGGAAACACGGGCAGGCGCGCCGAGGCTTCATTCCGATAGAGTAGTGACACCGGAACGTGCCGCCAGGCATCATCGTTCCAGGCGCTCTTCATGGCGGGGAGGTTGACACGAACGCCAACCTGTAGGGGCGGCTGTTTTTTACCCAGAGGCTGCGGCCGAAGAATCGGAGTTGGAAGACTGTCCGCCGCTGCACTGGCTGTTGCTGTCGGTTGATTGCTTGGCCAACTCCAGCGCTCCTGCGGTTGGCCCGGGCGCGCAGCGCGAACTCGACTCGCACTCACGTCGACTTCCCCGGCCGCAGGCGAACCCAACGCCGATAGTGGTATCGCAGCCTCAACGCGCCATTCCTTCTCGCCAACTTCGACGGCCACGAGAAATCCCGTGCATTTCTCTGGCAGGCTTTGGTACCAATCCGATTCGCCGGTCCAGCGCCATTCCACCGAATACCCACCCAGCGGCCCTATCTTCAGCTTCCAATCATTCTCGTTTACCACTCGAATGACAATCGATATCGAGTCCTCTTCCTCCCAGCTCGGATTCTTGCCGATCGACCGGGCGACAACTTGACCGCTCGGCTCAGGAAGGCGTGCACCCAAATATAAGTACCGGCCGGAAATCCGCGCCTGGACTTCGCCGCCCGCTTCCGGTACTCCCGGCTGGACGGGTCGCAGCACTCCAGGTGGCTCGCGCGTCCAAATCGGGTCACTAAGTTCTCCATCGATGACAACGGCATCGCTATGTGGTTGTGCGTTGATACAGGCGGCACTGAGTACGAACACTGCCAGGATTCGCATAGCTGCTTTTGCCTCCACCAGGAATCGGTTCGCGTGGCGCAAGTGTCGTTAATCCTGAGACTCCGATTAAGCGGCGAGTGCCAGACCGCAATTGAGTTTCACAAGTTTGCACGTTTCTAGTAAGGTTGTCAAGAGATTCCCATCCCTCTATAATCGAACGCTCCTCTTCATCCGGCGGCCTGATATGCCTGACTCGCCTCGCAAGACTCCCGCTGCCAAAAGTACCCGTGCGGGATTTCTCTCTGTAGGCCAAACCGCTCGCATTCTCGGCATCAGTTCTTCAACCCTCCGTCTGTGGGAAAACGTCGGGCTGATCAGTCCCGCGCGCAGCACAGGGCGATACCGGTTGTATGACCGCGAGATGTTGGATGTTTTGAAGCGCATTAAATATCTCCGGGATGTGAAGAAATTGAATGTGCCGGGCATCAAAGACGCCCTAGGCAAGCGGACACTTCAGCGATCCCCGCCGGAACCCAAGTTGGACATTGGCGCCAAGCTGCGTCAGTTGAGACAACGTTTAAATCTGGGAGTTGTGGAAGCGGCGCGGCTGGCACGTATTTCTCCCGGCTTTCTTAGCGCCATCGAGTCGAGCAAGGCTCACCCGTCCATCGCTACGCTGCAACGCCTTACCGCCACTTACAACACTACAGTATTGGAATTTTTCAACATGCCGCGGCATTCGAGCCGCCTGATTCGGCCGGAACAGCGACGCTCCATGAACGCTCTACCCGGGACGCGTATGGAACTCCTGTCCGTCGGAACGAAGATGCTCGAGTGCATGCTTTTTCGTGTAGAGCCGAAGTGTGGAAGCGACGGTGCTTACTCGCATGTCGGGGAAGAGTTCATTTATATGTTATCGGGAACGCTTGAAGTCTGGCTCGATGAAATGGAGAGATATGTTCTCCGCCCGGGTGACAGCTTCTGGTTTGAAAGCAACCTTGGTCATCGATGGTTCAACCCCGCCGAAGAGGAAGCCATTCTGATCTGGATCAACACACCACTTACTTTTTGAGCTTTGCACTGTAAAAACCAGTGGTCTATCAACATGGTTCGACGAATGCCTGATAGATAGTGCCATGCCGCGGTCAGCGGCCAGTCGCGCTGCGAAAGGATCGTGAACGGAGCCGTCCGGGGAGCCGGCCGCACCTCGGGCTGCGCGAAGAAATCTGCCCGGCACACTGGATGCCAGTCTGCTTCGAGTTGGGCCGTGCGCTCTTGAACACGATGTTCCAGGCTCTCGTTGAGTTCCCTAAATTCGTCCTCGACGCGCTGGCGCTGACGAATTTCTTTCTGGAGATCTTCGTTGGTCTGTTCCAAGTCCTGGATTGCGGCCCTAAATCACGCAGGACTTGGGAGAGCAAGCGCTTTTGGCATCAACGTCACGAGGAACGATGGCAGTTGTGACGGAAAGCCCAGCGGTAATCACTTTCACGAGCCCCGCGAGCCAGTAGGTTCCATGCCAGATGGTCCAAACCCTCTGTACGTAGTCAGAATTGTATAGAACTGTGAATTCGGCTGGTTGCGAGCATGCCGCTGATCGCCGGACTGCCGAGGGTTCTCGTGTTACAAGGGTAGCGCGTGCTCGAATTCCTCCTCTCGATCCTTGCCCTTCGGCACGTGGCTAAAGGACAAAGTGCCTGGCAGCCGTGTCTTCGCGATTTCGGGAAAGGATCGCGCTTCGATTCTCATGGCTGGGCCGAAAGCCGATGGCGTGTACTGGTTCCAGGACGGATTCGGGTTCCTTACCGCTGGTCGTGTCGAGGACTACCATTTTCCCGTCGCGGCACCCGACAAACAGGCGGTGATTTGCCTCGTCGAGCGCCATGGGTACGTTGCCCTTGCCTAGATTGAACTTCGAACGTCATCGGCGACGCTTTCATCCGCACGTTGGTCTCGAACCGCCACAACGGCTTGCCGGTCTGCTCGTCCACCGCCTCGAATCCGCCGTTCGGCTTCCCGTAGAAAACCAGGCCGCCGGCTGTTGCCAGCACCCCGGACCAAGTCTTCGCCTTCGCTGCCCCTGGCTGAGGCACCTCCCAAACGATCTTTCCCGTCTCGACATTTAGCGCCCGCAGAAACCGGCGAGACCGCGATTGGTACCGAGGGCCGCGTCGCCGTCCACTCCTCGCGTTTGCGGCCGCGAATACTTCCAAATCTGGCTTCCGGTCAATGCGTCAATCGCTAACACCTGGTTGGGCCCGGTGATGTACATCACCCCGCCAGCTTCGAGCGGTGTCACTTCCAGCCCGTAATATGCAATCGGGAAGATCCACTTCAAACGCAGCTCGCCGACGTTCCCCTTGTTGATTTGCTTCAACTCACTGTATCGATTGGCGCTCAACTGCCCGTTATAGGTGAGCCAGTCGCCCGGATGGGGTCTCCCCCACGTGACTTGTCTTCCAACGGCTGGGCCGACAGTGACACCCGTGTTCAGGCTCCGCACGTAACTGGCGACGGCGGCCAACTCCGCCGGCGGCAAGTCGAAGGCCGGCATTCCCGAGTCTGGAAACCCACCCTGCACCGCGGCCCGCACCTGTTCCACCGGCTGCCCGCTTAGCCGCGGACTCCCCGCCAATCCCGGTGCCTTCGCAGTTCCCCGGGCATCACGTCCATGACAACCCGCGCACTTCTCGCCGAACACCTTCTTGCCGTCCGTCGCCTGCAAAGTGACGGAGAAAACAAGACATGCTCCTAGCGTCGTTATTCGTAGGATCATTTTCCAGAGCCTCTCGATAATGCACGGTCTGCCATGCGCGGGAGTATACACCAGCCCTCGGCGATCACGCTCCTGAGGTGAAATCCCGCACTCACTAAAGTGCATCCCTGATCGTTGCAATGGTGGTTGCCAGCTATAGTACCGTGCTGCACGATTCGTTGTTCCTCATTTTCCGCCATTTGCGTAGGACGCCACGCCAAAGTACCAGCTACCCGCCGGTTGAATTCCAGATTTCGCGCCCGCACCTACAACGTGAAACTTGGACCAGTTAGCCCTTTTCAGAGCTGCAACTCCATAATTAGGGCCTAGAATAACGTTGCCGGGTGTACAATAGCTTGGCTGAGTTTGGCGCGAATGTTCGGCGCAGTAGCCGTAATTCTCGTTGCGGTGGTGGCACCGCCGGTCGCCGCGCGGCACGATCTCCTGCTGCTGGCCGCCCCCAGCTTAATGCTCGTCCTGTCCCAATTGGGGCTTGCCGCAGCCTTCCTGCTGAAGCGCAACTCAGAGTAGCCAAAACATCAAAGGGGAAGAAAAATGAGCTCTGGAAGAATCAGAATTATCTTCTTGTTAGTTATCGGTATCTTTCTTCTCACCGCCAGCTCGGTCGCAAAGGCCGCCACGGCCTATATGGCGACTGGAGGTGGGGCTTTCGGCACGATAGATTTGAACACGGGCGTATTCACCCAGCTCGGCCTCACCAATTTGCCCGTTGCTGGCCTGGCAGTCGTGGGCACAACCTTGTTCACGAATGCCCAAGGCACTGGCAATAACCGCGGCCAGCTCTATTCGGTGAATCCGGCAACCGGTGCTTTGATGTCCATCGGTTCGCCAGCAGGAATCGATTTCACCGCTTTCGGATCCTATGACGGCACTCTTTATGCCCTCGATCACTCCTCAGCAAACGCAAATCTGTACTCTATCAACGCTTCGACGGGCGCAGCCACGCTGATCGGTCCTACAAATACCGGCCAAGGCCTGGCTGGTTACTGGTCACTATCAACCAATTCGACCGCGTTGTATTTCTCCCTCAATTCCAACCTGTACACGTTGAACACGTCGACCGGCCACGCAACCGTGGTAGGTGGAATGGGCGGGGGCGTTCAGG